>Ga0214921_10000417_pt1 | contig 80508 bp, 74 predicted proteins | sample LL1505_MetaG_FD_177992 | JGI IMG/M metagenome (GOLD analysis project Ga0214921, IMG submission 177992) | Freshwater microbial communities from Lake Lanier, Atlanta, Georgia, United States - LL-1505 | ecosystem: Environmental > Aquatic > Freshwater > Lake | place: USA: Georgia | collected... | reverse complement strand
CGCATGAGCGATTTGTGAAAGCCGCAGTTCGGAAACGCGGACTCGACTTGGGAGATTGCCAATCGAGTGATGCCCTTGCGGCACCAGCCTTGTGTTGCGTCAATCCAGTCGGCCTTCCGACATGCCTCAATGACTTCAGCATGCTCTCCCTTGTACCGAAACACTTTGTGATGCCAGTGAATCACGCCGCGCAGGGCGTCGGGATCCAGTCCCCAGCCAAATGCCTCGTTGTCGCGCAGAGCTAACGCTTCTGACGGCTCCAGGTACGCCAACGCCTTGTCTGTCCAGAGACCGATATCGTGGTACACAAACGCCGTTTCCACAATCTGCTCATGCTCGGGGGCATTCGTAAGAAAATGCATCGCGTATGTGATGCACCGATACACATGGTTGCGATAGCCATCAAAGTCGTTGCCGATCGCAGCCTTGAACGGCAAGAACAGAGAGTCGACCCGTGGACGCGAAGCCCTGATGGTGATATCAAGCATGAGGGCCTCTGCGTAACCGACCAGTTGATGCTGCCTGGCAATGGGGGAACGACACAGCTCAGCAGCGGCGGGGGCCGAGTGAGCTACGAACTCCAGAAAGCCTACAGGCCCCCGGGGTCTGCTGCAGCGCTTGGTTCGGCGTGCCTTTGGCCCCCGAGCAGAAGCCGCATCGGGATCATGGCCGACCGCGCGAACCCGTGCCGGCCGTAGAAGCGCTGGGCGGCCGCATTGTGGGCGTCGGTCAGAAGCGTGATTCGCAGGCACCCGGCCGACCGTGCGAACTCGGTAGCGGCCGCCAGCAGACGCGACCCGGCCCCACCTCCGCGGGCGTCCGGCCGCACCACCATATCCTCAAGTATCGCGACCCGCCCGCCCAGCGCGGTGGATGGGAGGAACAGCAGGCTGACCATGCCGACCACCGCCGGCCCATCCCGCAGCACCAGCACCTGCCCCACGTCCGCACGGCCAAGGATGGCCCGCAGCCCGGCCGACTGCCGCTCCGGGTCCGGGCGGAACTCGGCCTCCTGCTGAAAGAGCACTCCGAGCAACTCGCTCAGGGCGGGCACGTCGTCTTCCGTTGCGGGGGTGACCTCCATCTGTGTATTCGCCTCCTGCCGCCGAACGGGGAAGCTGATCAGCGGCGGACCACCGGCTCTGCGTCAACGCTGGATTCTATCCGCCGTCTGATCCAGCGATTGGTTCGGCGTCTTGACCTCACCCCGCCAGCCGGTCATCGGTCAATCCGCCCAGCCCCCCGCCCGCCCGAAGGCAAACCAGGGTAGCCGTATGGACCACGGCGACGATGAGGTTGCTCACCACCACTGGGTTTGTGACCGTCCCGACCGTCAGGGGCGTCGTGACCTTGTACAGCACCTGCACGAGCAGCAACGCTGCGACCGCCTTCGGCTCGCGGCGGATCAGCAACAGCACCGAGCAAAGCCCGATCGCCATGTAGACCGATAGCAGGATGGCACGGGCCGGCGTAGCCTCGCCATACGCCGACGTCGTCCACGAAGCGTTCGACAGCAGGCCGGCGCACACCGGCACAAGAACGGCCACGTTGATGAGCAGCGACACGACGATCATCAGCCGCATCGCATGCACCCCTGATATCTCCGCCGCCGAACGTTCATTTATCATGCCCAGTATAGCGTCCGCGAAGTCTTGATAATCGGTCAGCGCACATAGCGTTGCTCACAGAAGCCCTTGAAGGCTTTGGGCTTCTGGCGCGCTTCGGCGCGCTTAGTGGTGCTTGCCCTGACCTGGCAAGAGTCACCAAGACAGGCTGGAGCCCGCCCCTGCGGCCTGACGCCCAGAGCAGGGGCCGGTGCGCATGGTCGGCAATCGAGACGGTTGCCCCACGGTCGCCCGGAGATGCGACCGCCCGCGGCTCGGGGCAACCTTGGCTTGCCCCGCAGCCGTGCAAGCGAAAATCGGCAGGATGCCGATGTTTCGCGTAAAGCTAGTGCTGCAGCTTCTTGTGGCGGAAGCGATGCGGCTCGTCGGCGGCGACGCCCAGCCGCTCCTTGCGGCCCCGCTCATAGACCTCGAAGTTGCCCTCGCACACGTGCACGTAGCCATCCCCCTCGAAGGCGATGATGTGCGTGGCGAGGCGATCGAGGAACCAGCGATCGTGCGTGATCACGACGACCGAGCCGGCGAAGCTCGAAATGCCCTCTTCCAGCGACCGCAGCGTGTCCACGTCGAGGTCGTTCGTCGGCTCGTCGAGGAGCAGCAGGTTCGCCCCGCCACGGAGCAGCTTCGCCAGGTGCACACGGTTGCGTTCCCCGCCTGAAAGCGTGCCCACCTTCTTCTGCTGGTCGGGCCCCATGAAGTTGAACTTCGCCACGTAGCTGCGGGCATTGACCGTGCGCTTGCCGAGTTCGATCGTGTCGTGGCCGCCCGAAATTTCCTCGAACACGCTCTTGTTGGGATCGAGCGCGTCGCGATTCTGATCGACGTAGCCGATGTCGACGGTCGCCCCCACCTTGATCGTGCCGGAATCGGGCTTCTCCTGGCCCACGAGCATGCGAAAGAGCGTCGTCTTGCCGGCACCATTGGGCCCGATGATGCCCACGATGCCACCCGGCGGCAGCTTGAACGAGAGGTTCTCGAAAAGCACTTTGTCACCAAACGCCTTCGAGATGTTGTCGACGTCGATCACCTGATCGCCGAGCGACCGGCTCGCCGGAATGAAGATCTCGATCTCCGAATCGCGGGCCGCAGCCTGCTCGGCGGCGAGTTTTTCATACGCCGAAACGCGAGCCTTGCTCTTGGCCTGCCGGGCCTTGGGGCTCATCCGGATCCACTCGAGCTCCTTGTCGAGCGTCTTCTGCCGAGTGCTCGCCTGTTTCTCCTCCATCTCCAGGCGGGCCTTCTTCTGCTCGAGCCACGACGTGTAGTTGCCCTCAAAGGGGATGCCGCGGCCGTGGTCCACCTCGAGAATCCACTTGGCGACGTTGTCGAGGAAGTAGCGGTCGTGCGTCACGGCCACCACGGTGCCCGTGTACTCGGCCAAATGCCGTTCCAGCCAGTCGACGCTCTCGGCATCGAGATGATTCGTCGGCTCGTCGAGCAGGAGCAGATCGGGCTTCTCCAAGAGCAGCTTGCAGAGCGCCACGCGCCGCCGCTCGCCGCCCGAGAGGTTCGCCACGGACCAGTCGCCCGGCGGCAGGTTCATCGCGTCCATCGCGATCTCCACCTGCCGATCGAGATCCCAGAGGTTCTTGGCGTCGATCTCGTCCTGCACCGTGGCCTGCTCGGCGAGAAGCTTTTCCATCTCCTTGTCGTCGAGCGGCTCCCCGAGCCGGGTGTTGATCTCCTCGAAGCGGCGCAAGACGGCGCGGGAATGGTCCACCGCGTCCATCACGTTCTCGAACACCGTCTTCGTCGGATCGAGCTTCGGCTCCTGCTCCAGATAGCCCGCGGTGTAGCCGTCGGCCAGACGTGTCTCGCCGTCATACTCCTTGTCGATGCCCGCCATGATCTTCATGAGCGTGCTCTTGCCGGCGCCGTTGCGGCCCAGCAGGCCGATCTTCGCCCCCGGGTAGAACGCGAGGTTGATGTTCTTGAGAAGTTCTCGCTGGCCGAACTTCTTGTTGAGCTCGGTGATCTGATAGATGAAGGCGGGACCCATGCGATGCATTGCACTCCGTGCGCGGAACAGAAACACATGTCCGTCGAGCGGGCGAAGACGGGAAGCAATTCCGCATCGGACGCCGCGGCACCTCGTTGCACGGGATGCCTGCGTGGTCTACGATTCCGCTAAACGCGACTGAAGACGAGTATACAGGAGCCGCTCGCCATGGCTGAGTACGCCCATCCCGACGTGCTGGTTTCCACCGAATGGGTGGCCGGACATTTGCACGATCCAACCGTGCGCATCGTCGAATCCGATGAGGATCGGGCGCTCTACGTGCAGGGGCACGTTCCCGGGGCGGTGGAAATCGACTGGATCACGGATCTCCAGGACGCCCTCTGCCGCGACTACATCGACAAGGCCGCCTTCGAAAAACTCTGTGCCGAGCGGGGCATCTCCAACGACACCACGGTCGTGTTCTACGGTGACAAGAGCAACTGGTGGGCCTGCTACGCCTTCTGGGTGTTCAAGCTCTATGGCCACAAAGACTGCCGGATCATGAACGGCGGCCGTAAAAAGTGGGAGCTCGACGGCCGGCCGTGGTCGAGCGAGCGAGTGAGCTATCCTCGGGCCCACTACACCGCGTCCGAGCAGGACGGTTCGATTCGGGCCCTCCGCGACGAAGTGCTCAAGCACTGCAAGGCCGGCAAGCAATTGCTCGATGTGCGCAGCCCCGAGGAATACCGCGGCGAACGGATGCACATGCCCGACTATCCCAACGAAGGCGCCTGCCGCGGCGGTCACGTGCCTGGGGCCGTCAACGTGCCCTGGCCCATGAACTGCAACGACGACGGCACCTTCAAATCGGTGAAAGAACTCGAAAAGCTCTACATCAAGGAGCTGATGATGAAGCGGCGGTCGCCGACGATCGCCTACTGCCGGATCGGCGAGCGGTCGAGCCTGACGTGGTTCGTGCTGACCTACCTGCTCGGCTTCGGCAACGTGAAGAACTACGACGGCTCGTGGCTCGAGTGGGGGAATTGCGTTCGCGTGCCGATCGCAAAGGGTGCCGAGCCTGGCCACTTTGCCGCTGTCTCCGCCTGAGCTCATCGCCCCCATGCCCAGCGTGCAAGAACGCCTCGACTCAGTGATCGCGGAGTTCGCCGACCTTGATGGCCGTGAGAAACTCGAACTGCTGGTTGATTTTGCGAAGGGCCTCCCTCCGCTGACGGCTGAATACCAGGCCCGCAAGGCTGCCGAAGACCGCCGGGTGCACGAGTGCCAGACGCCGGTCTTTCTGTGGATGGAAGCCGATGACGGCAAGGCGCGACTGGTGGCTGAGGTGGCTCCCGAAGCTCCCACGGTGAAAGGCTTCGTGGCGATCCTGGCCGAGGCGGTCGCCGGGCGGCCCCCCGCCGAGGCCGCTGCGCTCGGCGACGACATCTTGGAACGCATGGGCCTTGCCGACGTGCTCGGCATGATGCGGGCCCGCGGGCTGCACACGATCACGAGCCGCGTCCGCAAGGGCCTGCTCGAGCACGCTGCATCCGCTCCGTCCTAATCCGCTCCGTCCTAATCCGCTCCGTCCTAAGTTGCTCTGACCTTGTCTGGGGGTTTGTCATGATGGCGATGCGACTGGTCGCGGGGATCGATCTCGGTGGCACGGCGATCAACTACACGTTTCTCGACGAGGCGGGGCACTTCCGGATCGACGGCCTGTGCGAACACCCCGCCCGCAGCGTGGACGGCCCCGATGTGTGCCTCGCCCAGATCGCCGACGGGCTCGCCATGGCGGCGGATCGGGCCGGCATCGACCTCGCGCACGTCGTCGCCATCGGGCTCGATACACCGGGGCCGGCGACGGCGACCGGGGTGTTGAGCCGCCGGGGATCGACGAACTTCGTGCATCCGGCCTGGGCCGGCTTCGACATCCGTGGCGGCGTGGAGCAAAAGCTCAACAGGCCGGTGGTGTATCTCAACGACGGCAACGCTGCCGCCCTCTGGGGGCACGTGTCGATCTTCGGCTCCGACAACCGGGCTACGAGCGTGTCGGCGATCATCGGCACGGGTCTCGGAGGTGGCGTGATCGCCGCCGGGCACGTGGTCACGGGCTGCAATGGCTTCGGTGGGGAACTCGGGCACGTGCTCATCCCCTGGCAGGCGATTTCAGGCATCGAGGGACTCACGCCGCAGTGCAACTGCGGCCGCACCGGCGACCTCGAATCGCTCTGCTCGCTCACGGCCATCCGCCGCACACTCCTGCCCTTTTTCCTGGCCAAACATCCGGGCCACGCACTGGCCGGTCTCGATCCGGCCGAGGCTGCGAAGCAGGTGCGCGGGCTCGCCGTCCGCGGCGATTCCATGTGCCGCGCGATTTTTCAGGTGCAGGCGCGGGCGTTGGGGCTCTTCTTCGACGAGATGATCAATGTCTTCGACCCCGACGCACTCATCGTCGGCGGTGGCGCACTCGAGGCTTCGCCAGAGTTCCAACGCTGGTTTCTCGACGAAGTTCGCGCCGCCATGCCTGTTCAGCGAGCCGAGCAGGAGGGCATTCGTCTACATGTGATCCCCAACGGCGACACTGCCGGCGCTCGGGGGGCGGCTCTCGAAGCAGTCCGTATCGTGCGCGGCTGACAGCCGGCTACGCAACCCGATCAATCACCGGCAGTGCAGGCAGACCGTTCGACTGAACCCGGAGCACCGGGGCAGGGGAGGGCGGCAGAACCTCGGCCTGCTTCCGCCGCGGTGGCCCGAAGAACATGAGCCGGGCCGTCGCCAGTAAGCCACCGAGCGAACCAAACGTCGCCTCGACCGCAGCCGGTTCGTAGCCGCAGTGCACCATGCAGTCCTGACACTTCGCGTTGCCGCTGGCCCGGCCGTAGGCATCCCAATCGGTCTCTTCCATCAGTTCACGGAAGGTTTTGGCATGGCCTTCGTCGAGCAAATAACAGGGTTTTTGCCAGCCGAAGAGGTTGTAGGTCGGCGTTCCCCACGGACGGCATTCGAGATCCCACCCGCCTTTGAGAAACTCGAGGAACACCGGCGACTGGTTGAACTTCCAGCGGGCCGGCGCGTCGGCCAGGATCCGCCGAAAGAGCGACTGGCTCCGTTGCCGACGCAAAAAGTGCTCCTGATCGGGAGCCTTGGCATACGAATACCCGGGCGAGATCATCATGCCCTCGACGCCCAGGGCCATCACTTCGTCGAAGAACCGCCGATAGCGGGCCGGGTCGGCATCGGAGAAGAGCGTGGAGTTGGTGGTGACGCGAAACCCGGCCTTCCGTGCCGCACGAATCGCCGACACGGCCATGTCGTACACCCCCTCACGGCACACCGCGTGGTCGTGTTCCTCACGCGGGCCGTCGAGATGCACCGAGAAAGCGAGATATGGCGACGGCGTGAAGTGCGGAAGCATCTCCTCGAGTTTCAGGGCATTCGTGCAGAGATAGAGATACTTCTTTCGGGCCACGATGCCGGCCACGATCTGTTCGATCTGCGGATGCAGGAGCGGCTCGCCCCCGGGGATCGACACGACCGGCGCGTCACACTCGTCGACGGCGTTGAAGCACTGCTCGGGCGTGAGGTGCGAGCGCAGGACTTCCGTGGGATGCTGAATCTTGCCGCAGCCGCCACAGGCCAGGTTGCAGCGAAACAACGGCTCGAGCATGAGCACGAGCGGGTAGCGGGGATTGCCCCGCAACCGCTGCACGGCCACGTGCCGGAGCACCGCAATCATTTGCCCGACGGGAACACTCATGCCACACGCTCCCGTGCGATGCCGGTCTCCGCACCCGCTCGCCGCGCGACCGACCATCGGGCGAGAGACATGAGCGGGAAGTAGATCGGATAGTAGTGGTAACGGAGATAAAAGACCTTCGGAAAGCCGGTGCCGGTGAAAGCTTGTTCGTCCCAGCCGCCGTCCTCGGCCTGCCGCGCCACGAGCCACTGCACGCCGCGTCGGGCTTCACGTCCATGGGCCCGCCCGGCCGCCACGAGCCCGGCGATCGCCCAAGCCGTCTGCGAAGGCGTCGGCGCACCCACTCCAGCGAGCCGTTCGTCGGCATAGCTCTCACAGGTCTCCCCCCAGCCGCCGCACGACTGCTGATGGCCGGCGAGCCAGTCGGCGCCGCACGACACGGCCGGATCCTCCGTCGTCAGGCCGACAGCCCGCAGCCCCTCGATGGCCTGCCAGGTGCCGTAGACGTAGTTCACGCCCCACCGGCCGAACCACGAGCCGTCGGCCCGCTGCGCGCTGCGCAGGTAGCCCACGCCGCGGTCCACCGCCGGATGACCGGTTCGCAGGCCGAGTTTGCCGAACGCCTCGAGCACACGGCCGGCGAGGTCGGGCGAACTCGGATCGATCATCGCATTGTGGTCTGCGAACGGCACCTTGCAGAGCAGTTCGCAGTCGTTGTCGCGATCGAAGGCTCCCCAGCCGCCGTCGGAATTCTGCATCGCTTCGAGCCAACGAGTGGCTCTGGCCATGGCGGCCTCGACGCGCCCGAGCCGCCGTGAGCCCTCGACACTCCGGGCCTGATCCGTGCCGAACGACGTCCGCCACGTGGCCAGTGCGATCACCACCATCGCCGTGTCGTCGACATCGGGATAAAACCGATTGGCGTATTGAAAACACCAGCCCGACGGCGGGGTCGCCCCGGCCGACTGGGACCAGTCGCCCGGCGAAAGAACCTCTCGATCGAGAAGCCAGTCGACGGCCGCGACGGTGCGCGCCGCATCGACATCATGCCTCGGCGTGCCGTTCGCTTCGGCGGCCACCACCGCATCGGAAAGCGCCCGGACGCAGATGGCGGTGTCCCACACCGGCGATCGGCAGGGCTCGAGCCGCGTGGTGCCGTCGGGCTGGGGCTCGACCAGCCGCTCGAGCTGCCGCCAGCACTCCTGCAGCTCCGGCGAGTCGTCTTCGCAGCCCAGAGACTTGAGCGCCACGATGCTCCAGACGATCGGCGGAAAGATCGCTCCCAGGCCGTCGCTATCGGCAAATCGCTCGAGCATCCAACACCGGCAGGCCATCACGGCCCGGCTGCGGAGCGGACGCAGGCCAAGCGCTTCGCAGGCCTTCACCACGCTGTCGACGGCGCGGAAGAACCGCGCCCAGCGATCGCCAGCGCTTGCCGGTGGCGGGCAACGGACGCGGTCCTGGCCGGCAAACAGTTCCACGATCCCCCGGTCGGCCGGCAGCTCGCGCACCGGCTTGAAGGCCCACATCAGCGACAGCGGCACGATCATCGTGCGCGACCACGCCGAAACTCGATCGAGGTTCACGGGAAACCAGCGCGGCAAGAGCACCATTTCCGGCGGCACCGCCGGGCACGCCGAGTAGGGCACCTGCCCGAGCAGCGCGAGATAGAACTTCGTAAAACTGTTGACGGCCCAGGGTCCGCCTGCGGCCAGAATCGCCCCCCGAGCACGCGTGAGGGGCTCGCTCCGCGGGTCGTGCCCGAAGATTTTGAGCGCCAGATACGCCTTCACGCTCGCACTCACGTCGACGGGCCCGCCCGGATGAATGGCCCAGCCACCCGTCGGAAGCTGCTCGGCAAGGATCCGTCGGCATGCGCCCGGCGCGTGCGGATCCGCTGTTCGGCCCGCCCAGGCCAGAATCAGCAGGTATTCGCTTTCGAGGATCGTGTCGCCCTCGAGCGGCCCACGCCAGTGGCCGTCGATCGACTGGCGCTCCGCAAGCCACTGGCTCGTGCGGCATGCGGCATCGGTGGCAATCTCGGCTTCGCGGTCGGCCGAATCCGCCGGGCTTGGCGGGTCGGAAAGCTGCAGCACCTCGCGCACCGCAGCACGGCGTTCGCGGGCACGGGCCACACCGGCCCGCACCACGCCCGACGCGGGAATCGCGCCCACGCCAGAATCGAGGTCAGCTTCGCCCTGCTGCCATGCGGGCACCCGCGCCCGCCCTTCAACGGACGATCCTTCGTAGCTCATAGGGGCATCCATGCTCCAAACGAACCGGGCTCGACCATGAGCCCGTCACTCAACCGGGTGGGAGGATAGAGAAAGCCGGAAACACCGACAAGGGCAGCGCAGGGCGAATCCGGGGGTGTGTCAAACAGGGAGGCCTGGGGAAACCTTGCCGGACACTCGTCGTGGCAGCCGCACGGTCACCGTCGTTCCGACCCCCACCCGCGACGACAACACGACACTTCCGCCGCTCGCCTCGATAAACCGCCACGCCTTCGACAGCCCGAGCCCTGCGCCCCGGCCGGCCTCGCGGCCACTAAAAAAGGGATCGAACGCCCGCCGGATCGTCGCGTCGTCCATTCCGGCACCGTCATCCATGATCGCCACATCGCACCATCCGGGATCGCCGGCGACTATGCCGGGAGCGATCACGACACTGCCCCCGTCCACGGCAGCCTCCACGGCATTGGTGACGATCGCCCGCAAGGCCTCCGTCACCTGGCCTCGATCGACGATCGCAGTCAACGCGGCAACGCTGCGGCGCGACTCAAGCCGCACCCGACGCGCCCCAGCCAGCGGGGCCACGGCCTCCATCACGGCTGCGAGCAGCGCATCGACATCGACGTGGTTGGGAACGGCCTTGGGCGGCCGGGCGAAGAGCATCAGACCGCCGATCATGTCGCGGGCCCGAAACGACTGGTCGACGATCGTCGCCAGCCGCCGCCTCCGTTCGGCATCCTGCTCACCGAGCAGGAGCGACTGCGCACGGGTGGCGATGTTGGCGAGTGGATTGTTGATTTCGTGCCCGGCCCCATAGGCCAACTCACGGGCGGCTTCGAGCCGGGCCGCATGCAGCGACTCCGCAAACCGCGTATCGAGCCGTGCGAACGCCTGCATCCGCCTGATCGCTTCCGTGAGCAGGAACGCCTCGGCTGACGGCCCCGCCACCATCGACGCGGCCGCCACCTGAACGCCCACGGGGACCGCTCCCACGACGAGATCATCAGCCACTCGCCGCAACAGCACCCGCGACGGGCCGCACGCGGGCTGGCCGCTGCACGCCTCGACAGGATCGACGGTCGCCAACCAGGCCGACACGGCAGCATCGTCTCCGACGAGCGCACGCCAGTGGCCGGCATCGTCGGTGTCGGCAAGCACGGCCCTCGCCAGGCCCAGACAGGCCTGGCGAGGGACCGGCATTGCAACCGGCTCGCACGACACCGGCGTGGGCGACCGCGGACGAACCACGAGCCACGCACCAGAATCCTGCGACACCTTGAAACTCCGTGAGCATCTCCCGCCGGGACGAGCCCGGCGGACCGTCAGGAACCCGCGGCCACCGACTCGATGTCGAGCAGCCCGCAGATCCGGTCGACGAGCACCTCGGCCTCGAACGGCTTCTGGAGGAACTCGTTGGCCCCGGAGGCCTTGAGATCTTCGATCTTGTCGGGCTCGCACATGCCCGAGATGCAGATGATTCGCACCTCGTCCATGGTCGAGTCGCTCCGCACCCGCTGGCAGACTTCCTTGCCGTTGATGTCGGGCAGCATCACGTCGAGCACGATCAGGTCGGGACGGTAGTCCTTGACCATCATGCCGGCGTCGAAGCCGTTGTTCACGCTCCGCGTCTCGAAGCGGCCGTCCCGTTCGAGCACGTCGGTGATCAGTTCGACGAGATCCTGGTCGTCATCGACCACGAGAATCTTTCGCCGGCCGCTCTCGAGCGCGTCGGTGGGAATGCCGTTGTCCCGCATGAACAGGAACAGCTGGTCACGGGGAATCCGCCGGAAGCGGCTGCCCGGAACCCGAAATCCCTTCAACTGTCCGGAGTCGAAGCAGCGAATGATCGTCTGCTGACTCACCTTGCAAATCTTGGCGGCTTCGCCAGTCGTGTACACGGTCTTCTGCATTGAGGCCTCCTTGTTGCCGTCCGAAAGGAACCAAGCTTCGGGGGGGAAGCGTCCGGAGCATCCAGCTCCCGATTGACCGCTGCCCTGCTTGCCATCCTTGCCCGATACCTGACTCTACAGCCATCTTGCGCAGTGAGTCAATATCGCCTCGCTCGCCGCAAACACCCTTACGGCAACACTTTCGGTAAAGGCCCAGGAGCGACGATTTCGAGCAACTCGACCGCAGGCACGCCATCGAGCGCGATCTCCGCCACTCGCCCGAACGTCTGGCACGCCGTGCCCGTGCCTGAATCTTGAACGCCAAACACAGCCCGCAACCGCGGGCCACTCTCGACCCGGAGCAGGCCCACACGCTGCACTTCGAGCAGCATTCCGGCCGCAATCAACACGCGGCCGAGCGGCACCTGGCCGGCTCGGATCTGGCCGGCCACGTCGGCAGACACTCTCTCCAGATCGATCCGCACGATCCCATGCTGCACCACCTGCCCATCCGCCGCCCGCAGAAGAATCTCCCGCTCATACCAGTCTCGACCATCCGCCGCCGCTCCTCTGGCGTCGTGAACCGCCAAGACTGCGACGCTGACCGGACCGCCGTAAAACCGCTCCATCGCCACCGTCATGTGGCTGGCGTGATCGAGAAGCTTGGCAAATGGCGGCGGGATCGCTGAGCCTTCCACGGAGCACAGCCGGGCAAACTCCTCGGTCGGCTCATAGAACCGCGACACGAGCCGCAGCGCCCGGGCCTCGTCGCCAGAGCCCGAAGCCCCGGCCTCCGCTCCGCCCCGGTCACTGGCCCGCATGCGGAGCCCGCCCCTGGTCCGGCAGGCCTCCATACTGCGCGGCAGCCTGCTCCGGCACCGCGAGATCAAGCAAAAACTCGAGCACGTCACGCAACCGCCCCGTGCCGCACGTGGCTGCGGCCGCCGCTGCCAGGCGGCGCTGTTCCTCCACGATCGCGGCGGCCCGCTCGAACACGTCGGCCTGCTGATAGAGCGCCCGGGCCTCTGCGAGCGCCTTCGTCACCTGCGCCTGGTCGGCGGCGCGGGCGGCCTCGCCGGCCAGCGCGGCCAGCCGATCCATCGCGGCCCCAGACAGCCGTTCGAGCGCCAAGGCCCACATCACGGTGGGCCGACCTCCGAGCAAGTCCCCGGCCGCCCGCCGATCATTCTCCAGATCGCCGCACCAGTCTTTGAGATCGTTGAGCACCTGGAAGCCGGTGCCGACATGCAGGGCATAGCGGGCGATCGCACCGGCCGCCTCGGGCTGCACGCCTGCCAGCCGGATTCCCATCGCCACCGCTGCCTCGAACGCCGGCGACGTCTTGAGGCCGTAAATCTCGAGCGCGGCGGGCGGAGTGAGCCGTTTATCCGCCGCATCCCGCCACCACAGTTCGGCACCTTGGCCGCGGGCCAGCCGCACATGCGCGTCGGCCAGCAGGGCCACGAGGTCGCGCTGCGTGGCGGCATCGACCCCGGGGAGCGTCGCCACGATCCTGTAGCCGAGCCCGAGGAGGTAGTCGCCCGCATTGATGGCCGCCGGCACCCCGTGGTCGAGATGGAGCGTGGGGCGGCCATACCGCATGGTGTCGGCGTCTTCGATGTCGTCGTGAACCAGCGACGCCTTGTGGAAGATCTCGATCGCGACGGCCACCGCCTTCACGGCCTCGCGCAGGGCTGCCGACTGCCGCGCCGACCCAGACCGATCAGCCTCCACGGCATCGAACGCCGCGAGGGCGATGAACGGCCGCAGAAACTTCCCGCCTCTGGTGAGATACTCGCCCGACATCGCCGCCGTGGCATCGAGCGGCTGCCAGGCACCGGAGCCCGGCGCGGACACCGGGCCGAAGGCGCCCGGGCTGCCACACCTCTCGGCCAGATCGGCGAGCGCCGGGCCCGCAAACATCTCGGCTGCCTCGCGCAAGAGCGGCAGATAGTCGCCGACCGGGGCCGCGCCACCGCCGGCGACGCCGAGCAGCCCCAACACCCACTCCACGTCGACGGCCGCCGCCGCCTGAATTTCGCTGCACGATCTGCCGCTCGCACCGGCGGCCGCGGCCACGTCGTATGGCACCGCGGCGATCGGCAGCGAGAAGGCCGGCAGCATCGCGAAGGCTTTTTCGAGATGCGACAGCTTTGCCACGCCCAGAATGCCGTCGTATTGGCCGGTGAGCAGGGCGCCGATGGCGGGCACGGCCCGCTCCGTCGATTCGACGACCCAGCCGCTCTCCCGGGCCGCCGACCAGATCGTGCCGATCGAGCACGACGGCCCGCAGACCTTTGGCGCGGTGCCAGCGTCGGCGTCGGCCGAGGCAGGGGCCGCCGGACAGTCGGGCAACAGCAGCAAGCGACGGCCACTTGCGCCGGCGGCGAGCCGCTCACGCCAATACTCGGAGACGATCGTGACCATCGTCCATCCAACGAGTTCGGGCTGGCCTCCCGCCCTGGCAACGAGGGTCTCGGCCTCGCGCCGGAGCCCGGCCGCCGTCTTCGCGGAGGGCGGCATGACACCCGCTCGCCAGGAGCTCACGAGGTCGGAGGCGAGCGCCCGCAGCCGATCGCGTGTCTGCCGCGACGGTGGGCATGACAACCCCGGCCGAGCGACAGGCGTCGCGGCAGCCGGAGCATGGCCAGATTGATCGAATGATGCCGGGTTCAAGGGTGCCTGGGTCGATGCCACGCGAAGTGTCTCCAGAGTCCATAGTCTAGGGCTACCGCCGGAGACTTGGAGACGAGCCGGGAATTGTGGGCAAAACCGCCCCCGTTGTCACTCGAAAAACCGGTGCAACAGGGCATCGACGCGGAGCAGGCCGGCCCGCGTGAGGACAGGCTGCGGCCGGACGGCCTCCAGCCAGCCGTCGGCCGCGAGCGACTCCCACACCGGCCCCCACTCCACGAGCGGGTCGATGCCATACTTCGCGGCCAGCCGCCTGGCATCGAGGCTGCCCCGTTTGAGCCCGAGCACGACCTCCCGCAGCAAGAGTTCCCGCGGCGATGGCACGAGCCCGCGGGCGATCGGCAGCCTCCCGACCTCGACGGCGCCGAGGTAATCGTCCCAGTGAGTCGCATTCTGGTAGTGCACGCCAGAGAGATGCCCGAAGCTCGCCACCCCGAGCGCCACGAGGTCGCTGCCTTCCCAGAGCATGTCGCGATAGCGAAAGTGCACCCGCTCAGGATCGCGCACGAGGGTGTAGCCGCTCGACACGGCATAGCCCTGTGCGAGGAAGCGGTCGAAGGCCTCGTTCACCCAGCGCCGCTTCGTGGGCCAGTCGGCGACGGCCGTGGCGGCTCCGGTCTCCTTCGCATCGTGCACGAACACCGTGTTGGGCGGGAGCTCCATCTGATAGATCGTCAGGCTGTCGGGCTCGAGCGTGAGCGTCTTCTCGATCGTCCGCTGCCACGAGTCGTCGGTTTCGCCCACCATGCCGGCGATCAGGTCGACGTTCGTATTCGGAAAGCCCGCGGCCTTGATCCAGCCCCAGGCCCGCTCGATCTCGGCCGACAGATGCGCTCGGCCGTTCGCCTCCAGGATCGCATCGGCGAAGTTCTCGACCCCGAGTGAGATGCGGGTCATCCCCAGATCCTTGAGGGCCCGCACCTTCGCCTCGGAGAGCGTGCCCGGCTCGCATTCGAACGTCACCTCCTCGGCGGCGTCCCAGCCGAAGCTCTTGTGCACCCGCTCCACGAGGCGTTCGAGCTGCTTCACCGAGAGAAACGACGGCGTGCCGCCGCCGAAGTACACATACTTGAGCGTGCGGCCCGCGACAGCCGGCTGGGCTGCCGCAAGCTCCGCCTCACGGCCGAGCGCCTGCGAATATCGCTCCACGTCGTGCGCCGCCACGTCGGTATACACGCGGAAGTAGCAAAACTTGCACCGCTTCCGGCAGAACGGCACGTGCAGATAGAGGCCGAGCGGGGCCGACGTGGGTGGGGCCGCGAAGGCGGCGAGCACGTCGGGCACCGCGCCCGCGTGCCACTGCGAAAACGGCGGGTAGTTGGCGACGAAATAGCTGCCCGGCTCGGTCCGCTCCGCTTCGTCGCTCATACGCTCCGCCGCTTACAGGCCTCGGGCCGCGAGGAGATCGTCGAAATCCCTGAGATGATAGGCGACCTTCACGCGGTCGAGGACGCGGCACAGGCTCCGCAGCGCGATCCCCATGCCGTCCGGGCCGCTCGTGCCGCCAAACTGGCCGCCGCCGCGGACGTGCGGCTCGAGATCGAGAAACACGCCCGGAATCCCGCGCCGTTCGAGCTTCTTCGAGAGGCTCGGCAGCATCGTCTTCAGGTCGGTGAGGATCTTGTCGTGGCCGCCCGCCCCGATGTCGGCGGGCACGAAGTTCGCGAGCATGTGTTCGTCGACGTGCTTGCCGCGGGCCTTGCCCGACACCTTGCGGTAGTCCTTGATGTGCACCCAGCCGAGGCCGGGCTTCATCGCCTCCCACTCGCGGTATACCTCGGCGGTCGAAAAGCCCTGCACGGTGAGGTTGGCCGCGTCGAACACGAGCACGAGGGCAGGGTGGTTCACCCGGCGGTGGATTTCAGCCAGGAGCGTGCCCGTCTGCCCCACGAGATTGGCCTCCACCTCGAGCCCAAACGTGAGATCGGAGCGGTGGCAGGCCTCGGCGATCTGTCCGAGCCGGTCGGCTGCTTCCTCGAGAAACGCCTCCGGCTTCGCCCCCTTCGGCGGATAAAACGAGAAGCCGCGAATGAGCTTCGTCTCGAAGGCATGCGCGAGCTCGCAGGCCCGCGCCACGTCCTTGGCGAGATACTGCTTGAAGGGCACGTACACGTTCTTCGTGCCGTCGGGCTTGTCGACGAGCTTCACCTTGCCGATCGGCGAGGCGATCGAGGCCACGTTGAGGCCGTATTCATCCTCGAGGTGCCTGAGCTTCTGGATCTCCGGGAGCGTGAGCTTCATCACGTTCTTCACGCCCTTGCCCACGTCGATGTGCCGCAGCGAGTAATACTCGAGGCCAAGCGCGGCGAGCGCCGTGAACTGCTCCACGGCCGAGAGGTGAAACGCCGCCTCGTCGGCGAGGGCGGAGAGCAGGACACGCGCGGGCTGGGCCATGGTGGGAGCCTTTCGGTCGGAGAGGAAACCAGGAACGAGACCCGGGTCAGCCGGCGGCCGGCAAATGCTCGCCCGACGGGTGCGAGACGACGATCCGCGAGCTGATGCCGCCACGCGGCGTGAACTGGGCCACGAGCGTCATCCGCCGCGGCTGGATGACGGCGACGAGATCGTCGAGGATGCGGTTGGTGACGTTCTCATAGAAGATGCCTTCGTTGCGGAACGCCTGGAGATACAATTTGAGGCTCTTGAGCTCCACGCAGAGCGTGTCGGCGACGTAGCGAAACGTGAGCGTGCCGAAGTCGGGCTGTCCCGTCTTCGGGCACATCGACGTGAACTCAGGGCAGACGATCTCGATCAGGTAGTCGCGGCCCGGAAACTGGTTGGCGAACGTTTCGAGCTGCTCGCGTGATGGCTTCTGGTGGGTGCTCATGATGGAAGAGAGTGTGCCATGAAAGAGATGCCGGGCAAAGCCGCCCCCGGAACACCGCCGACCGCGGGCCGGGCGGCCGTCGTGCTGCTCTCCGGCGGGCTCGACTCGGCCACTGCCGCCGCCTGGGCCCGCCGCGAGGGCTACCGGCTTTCCGCGCTCTCGCTCGACTACGGCCAACGGCATCGCTGCGAGCTGGACTGCGCCCGGGCCGTCGCCGGCACGCTCGGGATCACCGACCACGTCGTCCTGAAGGTCGATCTCGCTGCGTTCGGCGGCAGCGCGCTTGTCGATCAGGCGATCGCCGTGCCCAAGGGCCGCTCCGACGAAGCGATCGGGCGGGGGATCCCGGTCACCTATGTGCCCGCCCGCAACACCGTGTTCCTCGCGCTCGTGCTGGCGATGGCCGAGACCCGCGGCGCAGGCGCGCTCGTGATCGGCGTGAACGCGATCGACTACAGCGGCTATCCCGACTGCCGCCCGGAGTTCATCACGGCCTTCGCCCACCTCGCGCAGCTGGCGACGAAAGCTGGCGTGGAGGGCCGGCCGTTCGAGATCCTCGCGCCCCTCGCCACGCTCTCGAAGGCGGAGATCATCCGGCTCGGGCTCGGGCTCGGCCTCGATTACGGCCTCACGAGCAGCTGCTACGACCCCGATGCCGCCGGCCGCCCGTGCGGCGCGTGCGATTCGTGCCTGCTGCGGGCTGCGGGGTTCGCCGCGGCCGGCGCGGTCGACGCGCGGCTCGACCGCTTCCCGCCAGTGGGCGGCCTCTCCTGACAGGCGAAGCCCACCGCATGCGCATCGCCGAGATCTACGCGTCGCTCCAGGGAGAAGGGCTCTTCGCCGGCACGCCGAGCACGTTCGTGCGGACGAGCGGCTGCAACCTGCGGTGCACGTGGTGCGACACGCCGTTCACGTCGTGGCAGCCTGAGGGACGCGAGCAGGGCATCGACGACGTGCTGGCGGCTGTCGATGCGCTCGAGCCGCGGCACGTCGTCGTCACGGGCGGCGAGCCGATGCTCTTCGCCGACGTGGCCGACCTCTGTCGCCGCCTGCGTGCCACGGGCCGGCACGTGACGATCGAGACGGCGGGCACGGTGTGGCTCGATGCACCGGCCGACCTGATGTCGATCAGCCCCAAGCTCTCGACGTCCGCCCCACCAGCCGACACGCCCGGCGGCTGGCGCGGGCGGCACGAAGCGACGCGGCGCGACGACGCCGTGCTGCGGAGGCTCATGGCCGCGGCGCCCTACCAGCTCAAGTTCGTGATCGACTCGCCGGCCGACATCGCCGAGACGCTCGCCTGGATCGCCGACCTCGAGCAGGCGGGCCCGCCGATCGACCGCGGCCGCGTGCTCTTCATGCCGCAGGGCCTCACCCGCGAAGAACTCGCCGCCAAGACTGCCTGGCTCGCGGAGGAATGCCCCCGGCTCGGCGTCCGCCTCGCCCGCCGCCACCACATCGAGTGGTTCGGCAACACCCGCGGCACGTGACTGGCACCACATCCTGGCGAACCACACAACCCATGACAACGAATCTCCTGACAGTGCTCGCGGTGACGTGGAACGAAGAGGCGATCATCGGCGATTTCATCGACTGGTATCGGACCGCCATTCCCGAGTGCACGATCGTCATCTACGACAACCTGTCGACGGACGCCCGCAGCTCGCCAAAGGCACGCAGGTGCTCCGGATTTCCATCGGTGCGCCAGGCACGCTTGAGCGCGTCGAGCTGCATCAGCGTGTCGCGGCCGGCGACCGGTGCTTGCGATAGCGGCAGCCGGGCAGGGTCGTAAGCCCGCACCTTCCAGCGGGATTCGGTGGCGAGAATGAACGAGGCGATCCGCTCGATCAGGAACACCTTGGCCTCGTTGTTTCGCCCATCGTGCGGAACGAGCGTGCGCAACTGTGCCGCGAGCGGGCTGTCGCCCTCCTCACACAGCCGGAAGACAGGCTCGCACAGGCTGAACCATCGCTGCCAGAAGGCCGGGCGGGCGACGAAAAAATTGCAAAACACGACCTGCCTGGAATCCATCACCAAGCTTCGGGCATCGATGCCGGGGGCGAGCTGCCCGAGCACATGGGCACACAACGCCGGCATGCCGCGGCCGTGCACCGCGGCCTGCTCGAACACATTGAGCACCGTTGCCGACTGATCGATCCAGGGTGAAAACAGAAAGACGTCCGCCTCTTCCTCGGCGATGAACCGGTGGACATCAGCTGCCGTCAGCCCCGTCTTCGCGCCAAACTTCGGCGACAGGAATCCGTACCCGGCATCGCGAAGAAAACTGTTCGCCAGGAAGAAGTGCCGGATCGGCCAATACTCGCTCCAGTCGGGCCGCGGGTTCGCGGTGTTGTCGAGCGGCACAAACCCGGGGTCGAGCTGCGCCCGGGTGCGCTCGTCGTAGAAGATCTGATGGATGAACGCCTGCTGCGGCATGACCATCTCGAAGCTCTTCGCGACAGGCTGAAGCCTGTCCTACTTGTTGGCGGGGGCGTGGCCGCGCGGGCCGAACGTGAGCACGATCGCGGCCCCCGCGGCCACGATCAGCATCCCGGCGAGAAAGAACGGGCTCACGGCCGCCGGGGGCGTGTGGGCCAGGGCGATCGTGGCCAGCGTGTTGAGCACGGGGGCACAGCCAAACACGACGGGCATCACCGTGAACGGCTTGCCGCCGCAGGCGAAGGCGAGGATCGTGCCGAGGGCACCGAGCGCGCCGAGCGATCCGGCCCCGAGGCTCCAGAGCATGCCGCTCATGCCCCAATTGCCCGTGTCGCCCATCGGCACGAGCAGCGCGAGCGGCACGAGCACGGCGATCAGGAAGTAGGCCACGCCGATGCAGATCAGCGGCCGCAGCCGGCTGCCCCCCATCGCACCCTGGCCACGGTGCAGCACCGGGCCGTAGGCGCCCCACGAAAACATCGCGAGCGCCGTCGCGAGCAAGACCTCGAGGAACCGCTCCGTCTTCTTCTCAGCCGTCTTCGCGGGAGCCCCGATCGCCGGTTCCGCCGTCACCGCCGCGTCATCCGTCACCACCGCTGCTGCTGCGGCGGCGGGGGCGGCGTGGGCCTGCGGTTGCGGCTTGAACACGAGCACGGTCACGGCCCCGAGCACGACGAGGATCAGCCCGGCCAGGAAGGGCGCCTTGAGCTGGTTGAAGGCCTTGTTCATGAAGGCCGTGAGCAGCGTGTTCACGACCGGCGCCCCGCCGAACACGAGCGGCATCACGTAGATCGGCTTGCCGCCGAAGCCGAGCGCGAGGATCACGCCGAGGGCTCCGAGCGCGCCGGCGCTGCCGGCGAGCAGGCTCCAGAGCACGCCCTTCGCCGACCACGCGCCCCGTTCGCCGCCCCGGGCGAGGAGCGCCAACGGCGCGAGCACGGCGATCAGGAAGTAGGCGAGCCCCACGCACACGAACGGCCGCAGGCTCGAGTGCAGCGCCTCGCGGCCAAAATGGAGGACGGGCCCGTAGATGCCCCAGCAAAACGCGGTGAGCGCGATCGCGCCGATGAGACTCAGGAACTGAAACATCGGGCATTCTCCGCGAGGGTGGCGACGAGCGAGCGTCCCACATCATCCACTGAAAGCAGCCGCATGCAATCGTGGTGGCCGAGCGGGCAGGTGCGCTTGCCACACGGAGAGCAGGGGAGGTCGAGCCGCATCTCCACGAGCCGCGGCTCCTCCGACCGGCTCAGCCGCGGGTCCATCGGCCCGTGGAGCACGATCGTGGGCCGGCGGAAGGCGGCGGCGATGTGCCGCGGGCCGCTGTCGGTGGTGACCACGGCAGCGGCCCGGCGGATCACCGCCTTCGCGAGGCCAAACGGGAGCTTCGCCTCGTCGGCGAGGCTGCGCACGGCCGGGAGCGCCGCCTGCCGCTCGATCGCCCGCGCGTCGTCGCGATCGCCGGGGCCGCAGTGAACGAGCACCCGCGCGCCGGGAACGCGTTCCGCGACGAGCCGGCCGAGGGCGGCAAACTTGTCGGCACCCCACGACTTCGAGGGCCCGAAGGCACCGTTGTCGTTGAACACGACGAGCGGCCCGGCGGGATCATGCCCGGGAAAGAGCCGCGCGAGCACATCGTCGGCAAGCGACTCATCGGCAGCAGTGGTCGCGAGCTCGAGCGTGAGCGGCTGCCGCGGCACGCCGATCCGTTCGGCCAGATCCATCGCATGCTCGGCGGTCGAAACGGGCCGAATGCGAAATCCATCGCGAGGCGGCATGAGCGGATCGGTGAGCAGGAGTCGCCGCCAGTGGCGGGCGAAGCCCACGCGCCGGCGAGCGCCCATCATGAAGGCCAGCGCCCCCGTCGAGAGCGAATTCGGCACGATCAGCGCGATGTCTGGCCGGTCGGACCGCAGCCGCGCGGCGACGGCGCGAAATCGCCTTGCCGGATCCTTGCTGCGCCGGTCGTAAAACACCATGTCGTCGAGCCACGGCGTGCCCTCGAGGAGCTCGGCGAACATCGGTTTCATCACGCCGGTGATCCGCGCGCGGCCGGCGAAGTGGCCGCGGACGGCGCGGAGCAGGGGGGTCGACATGACGAGGTCGCCCACCCAGCGCGGCAAGATCACGACGATGTGCATTCGCTCACCGTACCGGCCGCGCGGCGAAAGCGGCAAAGGCAATTTTCGGCACCCACGAGGCCGCGCGGACGGCGGGCCGCGTGGTAGGCTGCCGGCCCACGGAACCCCCGCCATGGCCTCCAGCCTCCTGCTGCTGCTCGACGATATCGCGACGGTCCTCGACGACGTGGCGACGATGACGAAGGTCGCCGTGAAGAAGACGGCCGGCGTGCTCGGCGACGATCTGGCGCTTAACGCAAAGCAGGTCACCGGCGTGCAGCCCGCCCGCGAATTGGCCGTCGTCTGGCGGGTGGCCCGCGGCTCGCTCATCAACAAGGCGATCCTCGTGCCGGCGGCTCTCGCGCTCAGCTGGCTCGCACCCTGGGCGGTCACGCCTCTGCTCATCGCCGGCGGTGCCTACCTCTGCTACGAAGGCGCCGAGAAAATTCTGCACCGGCTGCTGCATCGCCCCACCGCAGGGCACGACGAGCACGGCCACGCCGCTGACAGAGGCTCGCCCCAGCCGGCTGATGTGGGGGATTCAGGGACGCTCGAAGCGGGGAAGATCGCCGGCGCGATTCGCACCGACTTCATCCTTTCGGCCGAGATCATCGTGATCACGCTCGGTGTGGTGGCAGGCAGGCCGCTTCCCACCCAGCTCGCGGTGCTGCTCGCCATTTCGGCGGCCATGACGATCGGCGTCTATGGCCTCGTCGCCGCGATCGTGAAGCTCGACGACGCCGGCAGCCTGCTCGCGACCCGCCGAGAGCCGTTCCTTGCCGCAGTCGGCCGGGGCATCCTCGCTGCGGCCCCCTGGATGATGCGCGGGCTCTCGATCGCGGGAACGGCGGCGATGTTCCTCGTCGGCGGCGGCATCATCGCCCACGGCATCCCCGCGATCCATGATGCCCTTCACGAGATCGCCGCGCGGCTGTCCGCAGGCGGGCACGAGCCATCATCGTGGGCCTTCGCGTTCACGACGACAGCCGACGCGGTTGTCGGTGCAGGCGTCGGCCTGCTGCTGGTCGGCGGCGTGGCTGTCGTCACGGCGCTCGCAGCGCCTCGCGCGGATGCACGTGCGTAGCCCCACGCGAGGCGGCAAGCCCCGCGACCGCCGCGGCAGCGAGCGTCAGCCCGCACGTCGCCGCCACCCAGCCGACAGGCACGGCCGCGCGGCCGGCGAGGAGGGCAGGCGTGAGCGCGACGACGCCCGCCAGGGCTCCGGCGACGAGCCCGGCCCCGACGACCGCGACCGCCTCGAGCGTCACAAGCGCGCGGACCTTGCCCGGGGAAAACCCGAGCGCCTGGAGCAGCCCGAACTGGCCAATCCTTTCGAGCACGCCCTGCGCCTGAACGGCCGCCACTCCGGCGGTGCCGAGCAGCAGGCCGAGGAGACCGAGCGTTTGAAACCCCGCCAGGAACGTGTTTTGTACGGCCGAGAGCCGGGCCAGCCGGTCGAGCGCGGGCTCGATCGTCGCGCCGGCGTCGGCCCATGCGTCGCGGGCCTGCCGCAGGAGTTCGGCCACGGAGGTGCCCGACGCCGCATCGAGCAGCGCGAAGGCATATCCGGATCGCCGAGGAAATGCCTCTTCGAATGCTTGCTCCCCAACGATCACGAATCCCTGCAGAATGCCCGGCGCGAGGAGCCCGACGATTTCATATTCGACGCCCGCGCCAGCGTCGTCGGGCACCGTGAACCGCGCTCCGAGGCCGCCGAGCTTGAGCGCCCATTGCGCCGTCGCCTGATCGAGGATCGCCGGGAGCGGCCCGCCGGCGTCGGGCGCGCGGTCGAGCAGCGTCCACGGGTTCGTCTCGCCTGCCGGCAGCGGCCGGTGCGCGACGAACGAAAATCCACCGCGGGCCACGAATCTGGGCCCGACGCCGAGCACGGTGGGCCGCATGGCGGCGTAGAGATTCGTGCAGCTGGCATCGGCACCGCCGCTCGAGCGAATGAAGGCCACTTCAACGCCATCGAGATCCGCCGCCGAGTCGGCGCTCACCGGCGTGCCGAATGATGCGACCGCCGCAAAGCCGCCCGTCGGCGACCGCCGGTCGGCTGGATCGGGCGGGGGCCCGAGCGTGAAGGCCGAGAGCGCCACCACGAGAAACTCAGCCACCGCCACGATCGCGATCACGCTCGTAGCCCGCGACCTCTGCCCGCACAGCGACCGCCAAGCCAGCTGGCCAAGCGACGCGACGGGCGTTGCCCGCGCTGCGACGAGCGTTGCCCGGGCCGCCGCCACGAGCGTGACGAGCGCCGCGGCTCCCGACAGAAAGAACATCGCGACGGCCTGCTCGGGCCCGGCGCCCAGGCCGAGCCAGCCGAGCACGAGCGCTGCTGCAGCCGCGGCGATCGCAACCCATCGCCAGGCGGGGCCCGCACGACCCGGGGCCTCGGCCGTGCCACGGAGGAGGGCAAGCGGCCGCGCGCGGGCAGCCCGCGCGGCCGCCCAGCCAAGCGCCGAAATCGACACCACGAGGCTCGCCACGAGGGCTCCGAGCAGCGGCCGCGCGGCACTCGCCATGTCACCAAACGCCTGCTGCGACCCGGCGGCGACGGCCGTCGTCCACGCGCGGGCCAGGGCATCGAGCATCACGCGGGCCCAGAGCGGCCCGATGCACGCCCCTGCCACCGATCCCACGACCGCCGCTGCGAGCCCGACGAGGGCCAGCAGCATCGCCAGCCGCCGCGGTGGCCAGCCGATCGCGGCCAGCACGCCGATCTCTCGCCGCCGCGCGGTAACGAGCAGCCGGAACAACAGCCACTCGAGCACCAGGCCCGCGATCACGACGAACGACGAGAGCGCGAGAAACAGCGGGCCGAACGGCGTCGAGCCTCGCGCTGCGGCTCGGGCCTCGGCCGCGAGCGGCATGATCCTAATGCCCACCTCCGCGGGCTCGAGCCGCGCGGCGAGCGCACCGCGGAGCGAGCCGAGGTCGGTCACGCGGTCACGCGGCACATGCCAGGCTGTGGTGGCCCCGAAGCGGCTGCCGGCCAGCGTGCGCGCGGTCGCCAGCGATACGAACGCCTTCGGCGTCGTCCCGTATGTTTTCCAATACTGGTCATCCTCGTCGTGCGGCGGCGTCGTGCGGACGCGCGATGCGTCGAACGGAAACGGCGGATCCCAATCGGCGATCGAGTCTTCGTCGCTGACGCCCTCGACCTCGGGCACGAGCGTGCGATCGACGGCGGCGCCCCGCATCGCCGCGATCCCGCTCACCCGCAGGCGCACGCGGGCCTCCTCGATGCGGCCGTGGATCGTCTCGGGGAGAAAATACGCGAGGTCGAGCGTGTCGCCTGTGATCACTGGCCGCCCCTGCGCCGCGAGATCATCGGCCACCCACTGGTCGATCACGATCTCGTCGGGCCCGGGCGGCGCGAGCGTGGCGCCGTCGGCAGCGACGAGGCTGCCCACCGGGAGCGCGGTGTCGGTGACACCGAGGATCGTGGAGTAGGGGATCGTGGCTGCTGGTGTGGAGCCCGTGGTCGTGATCGAATTCGCGAGAAACACGAGCGACGGCTGGCCACCGAGCGGCGAGAGGACTGCTTCGGCTGCTCGGTCCACGGCGGCGGGCAGGATCAGCCGGCGGCTCGTGAGCCGTGCTGTCGCGGGCTCCGATGCGGCCTCGGCGAGCACGAGGCCGGAGTCGGCGAGCGTGGGCGCAAGCCGGGCCCGCAGGCTCTCGGCAAGCCCGCCGGCTCGCTCGTCGCTCGGCTCGCGCGGCACCGCGAAGATCGCGTTCGCAACCTCGCCGCGGTCCACGAGGCCTTGCACGAGCGCCAGCGGCGCCACGACGAGCGGCCGCGTGACCTGTGCCGGCTCGATCGCAAACTGCCCGAGGCCTTCCTCTGGCAGCACCGTCGCCACGGCGACACGTCGGCCGTTGGAACGCATCTCGCGTCGGCCGAGTGGACTGTCTGCCGGCGCAGCCGACACCTCGGCGATCCGCAGCACGAGCGGCGCCGCCGCATCGACGCCGAGTGCCTCGGCCAGGGGCCGATTCACGGCGACGGCATCGCCGGAGAGCCTGGGAGCGTTCCCGGCAAAGCCCAGCGCGGCGATGGCGTCGCAGCCGAACACCACGGCCCGCGTGCTCCGCGAGGGCCCACGGCCGTCCGCTGCCGTCTCCACCACGGCTTCGATCACGATCGCGGGCACGAGCGCGGCGTCGGTGCCGGGCTCAGCCCGTGCGGCCAATTCGTCGGCGAGCGCCTCCCGAAAAAAATCCTCGTCCACGACGGCTGCGTCGATCCGCCCGAGCCGCGAGATCGCGAGCCTGAGCAAGCCCTGCTCGACGGCCGCCCCCACGCCGAGCGCTCCCGAGATCGTGGCCGCCACCACGCCGCAGGCTGCGGCGAGCGCCGCGAGCTGCCGCCACCAGTGCCGCACGAGCCGGATGGCGAGCACCGCGACCGAGGCCACTGGCTGTTCGCCCTTGCCTGCTCGGCCCCCCGTGGCGTCGGTCATGGCTCGAGCCGCCCCGCGACGAGCTGCCGCACCGTGCCCACCCGCTCCGCCACGGAGCGGGCGTGCGTGGCCACGAGCAGCATGCCGCCCACTTCGGCGGCGAGGTCCACGAGCAGGTTGGTCACCATCTCGGCGTTGGCCGCATCGAGCTGGCCCGTCGGCTCGTCGGCGAGAATCAGCCGCGGACCGAGCACGACCGCGCGGGCCACCGCCACCCGCTGCCGTTCACCGCCCGACAGCTCACCCGGCAAGGCGTGGGCACGGTGCGCCAGGCCGACGCGGTCGAGCAGCATGCGGGCCCGCTCGACGACGGCGGGCGGCACCGCGCCCGTCGCGAGCGCCGGCAGCACGACGTTGTCGAGCGCCGTCAAGCCGCCGAGCAGGTGGTGCTCCTGGAAGACGAAGCCGATCGCACGATTGCGAAACGCCGCCCGCTCCACCGCGGAGAGCACGAAGGGATCGCTGCCGTCGAGCCGCACGCTACCCGCCGTCGGCTCGTCGAGCGTGCCCAGGATCGCAAGCAGCGTGCTCTTGCCAGATCCACTCGGGCCCATGATCGCCATCCGCCCTCCGGGCGCGATCCGCAGCGACACGCCATCGAGCACGCGCACGGGGGCCTCCGCCGCCGGAAACGTCTTCGCGAGCCCAGCGACCTCGAGCATGCTGCATTTCTCCGGGCGCTCACGGCGAGCCCATGTCAGACGGCTCGAAACGGCACGAGCCGCGCCATGATGTCTTCTGGAATCGGCACCGCCTGCGGCTTCTTGCCCGGGTGCATGAGGCAGCGCACCGCGACGATCTTTCCCTCGGCCACGAGCACGCCGCCGTGCTCGAACCGGAAGGCGAACGTCACGCTCGTGCGGCCGAGCTCGGCCACGTGGGCTGCGATCTCCACCTCGTCTCCGAACCGCACGGCCGACTTGTAGTCGCAGGCCGCCGACACCCGCGGCCAGCTCGCCGTGCCGCCGTCGGGCTGCGGGTCGAACACGTGCAGGCCCGCGGCCCGCAAGAGCTCGTGCTCCGCCGACTCCATCCAGAAGAAGAAGGCGGAGAAATGGACGATCCCGGCGGCGTCGGTGTCGCGAAACTCGACTCGGCGCCGGGTCGTCAGGGCTGGCATGCGCTCCGCGGCGTCACTCGCCGACGTAGGGCAGAAGGGCCATGAACCGAGCCCGCTTGATCGCGCTCGTGACGGCGTGCTGGCTGGCGGCCGTGCAGCCGCTCTTCCGCCGGCCGAGGATCTTGCCCTGCCGGTTGATGAGCTTGCCGAGCAGTTCGAGATCCTTGTAGTCGACGTACATCGGGCGGGGCCGGGCGCCGTCGATGAAGATGGGGTCTTTCCGCTTCACCTTCGTGCGCGGCTTGGCCTTCTTCTTGGCGAACTTGGCAAATTTTGGATTGGCAGGAGGCATGAACGTGAATCAGTCCGTGGGCTGGTGAATGAGTTGAAGACGTTTCAAAACCGCGATCAAAGAAACACTTAAAAAACCACTGGCATGGATCGCAGGGGCCGGGAGCGTGAACAACCCGACCCCTGCGATGGCATGTCAAAAAGACGGCCTGCGTGATGTGCCGGGTTTAGTAGCGGTCGCCGCCACGGTAGCCGCCGCCACCGCCGCCGCCGCCGCCATAACCACCTCGACCACCGCCGCCACCGCCGCCGCCGCCGTAGCCACCGGAGCGACCGCCGCCACCGCCGCCCGGACGGGGCGTGCGCTCACGGGCCTCGTTGACCGTCAGGGGCCGACCGTTGATCTCGTGCCCGTTGAGGGCGTTGATCGCGGCCTGCAGACCTTCGTCGGTCTCCATCTCCACAAAACCGAACCCGCGCGAACGTCCGGTCTCACGATCGGAGATCACCTCGGCACTCCGCACGGCGCCGTGCGGAGAAAACATCGCCTCCAGATCGGAGGACGTGGTGGACCAGGGGAGGTTCCCCACGTAAATCTTCCGGGACATAAAAACAAAACCTCAAAGACTCGGGAACTCGCTCACGGACCACATCGACTATCGACCATCGCCAGATGCACGAACCGCAGTTCCCGACGAAGTGGGTGCGGACGAAAGTCAGTCGAACCTGCAAATTTCTAGCATTTCGGGGCTCCAGGAACAACAGCGTCGAACCTGCGGCCCAATTCTCGGCCTCTGCACCCGGGAGCAGCCGGACGCCCCAGGCACGACGGCCGCTGGTTTGCCCCGAAACACCCCCCGAGGCCCCCTGGGCGTCAGTCTTCGCCCTGGGCCTTCGTGAAGCCGTCGGCACCGTCGATCCGCAGCAGCCGCTCGATGTGGCACACCTCGTGCTGCTCGTTGATCCGCCGTGCCAGGGCCAGGGCGTCGTCGAACGCGATCGGGCTGCCGCTCCGCGTCATGAACCGGCAGCGATGCTGGCTGACGCAGTCGATGTTGGGATTGCCGTCGGGATACACCTTCGTGCCCCGGTTCGAGATCATCTTGAGCTTGAGCGGCGCCTGGGCGGCGATCGCCTCGAGCGCCGGGCCGAGCTCCGCCGGCACGATCGCGCTTTCCACGAAGATGTCGGCCCCGACCACCTCCTTCGTCTTGGCGGCCCGGAACACCTGGTTACGGCTCAGCTGGGGCATCTTGATCGGCTTGGAAGTCCGCACCTTCCAGCCCTCGGCCTTGCGGCCCAGGTTCTTGATCACGGCCTTCGTGTAGTCGGAGGTGCGCACGCCCTTGTCGTAGCCGACGACGTCGCCGGTGAGCTTGCCGTCGAGGAGCGTCGTGAGCACGGCGTGCTCGATGGCCGCGGCCGCCTCGAACTCACCGAGATACTTGAGCATCATCACGCTGCTCAGGATCACGGCCGTCGGATTGATCACGTCCTTGCCGGCGTACTTGGGCGCCGAGCCGTGCACCGCCTCGAAGATCGCGATCCCGTTGCCAAGGTTGGCCGAGGGGGCGAAGCCGAGGCCGCCGACGAGGGCGGACGTCAGATCGCTGATGATGTCGCCGTTCATGTTCGTGGTCACGATCACGTCGAACTGGGCCGGCTTTTTCACGAGCTGATGGGCGCAGTTGTCGATGATCACGTGCCACGACTTGATGTCGGGGTATTCCGGCGCGATCCGCTCGAAGGTGCGCTTCACCTCGCCTTCGGTGAGCTTCATGATGTTGGCCTTCGTGGCGCAGGCCAGCGACTGCCGCCCCTCCGACCGGGCAAACTCGAATGCCGTGCGGATGATCTTCTCCGAGCCCTTGGCGCTGATGAGCTTCAGGCACTGGGCCACGTCGGGCGTCTGCATGTGCTCGATGCCGGCGTAGAGATCCTCGACGTTCTCCCGGACCACGACGAGGTCGATGCCCTGGCCGGAGTAGGGGGTGCTCACGCCGGGCAGCTCGCGCACCGGCCGGATGTTGGCGAACGTCTCGAACAGCTTGCGGAGCGTGACGTTGGCCGACTTCTCGCCGAAGCCGACGGGCGTGCCGAGCGGGCCTTTGAGCACCACGCGCGTGCTGTTGATCGAGTCGATCGTGTCTTGCGGAACGCCCGAGGCGATGCCCTGCTTGAACACCCGCTCACCTGCGTGCCGCTCGATCCAGTCGATGCCGACTCCGGTGGCGTTGACGATCTCGACGGCGGCGGCGACGCACTCGGGGCCGATTCCATCTCCGGGGATCACGGTGACGGCGTGGCGCGACATGAAAACTCCTCGTGAAGGCTGGGCGGGGGGCGGGCAGTGGCGGCAGAATAGCGAGCCGCAGGCCGCTCGTGCCAGCCTGGCAGCGTTTTTCCGGGGCTGGATTGCCGGCGTGGCGCCGTTTTTGGCGGCTCGTGCATTGCATGCCCGGTGGCGCGCACACTAGGACAGCGACCTTCCATCCCTCCGGAGTGATATCTCGATGCACGCCTGCCCCCGCACCCGAATCGTCCTGCCCGCGCTGATTGTCGCGATCGCCAGCCTCGGGCTCGCTTCACCCGCGCATGCCCAGGCGGCCCGCCAGCCAAACATCCTCGTGATTTGGGGCGACGACATCGGGCAGTTCAACGTCGGGGCCTACAACCTCGGAATGATGGGCTACAAGACGCCCAACATCGACCGCATCGCCCGCGAAGGCGCGCTGTTCACCGACTGGTATGGCCAGCAGAGCTGCACCGCCGGCCGGGCCGCGTTCATCACCGGCCAGTCGCCAATCCGCACCGGGCTCACGAAGGTGGGCCTCCCGGGCGCGCCCGAGGGCATGAAGAAGGAAGACCCGACGATCGCGACGCTGCTGCGGGCGAAGGGCTACATGACGGGGCAGTTCGGCAAGAACCACCTCGGCGACCGCGACGACATGCTGCCCACAGCGCACGGCTTCGACGAGTTTTACGGCAACCTCTACCACCTCAACGCCGAGGAGGAGCCGGAGCACCCCGACTACCCGAAAAGCCCCGAGTTCAAGAAGAAGTTTGGCCCGCGGGGTGTGATCCATTCGTTCGCCAACGGCAAGATCACCGACACCGGCCCGCTCACGAAGAAGCGGATGGAGACGATCGACGAAGAGGTGAACACCAAGGCGGTGGACTTCATGCAGCGGGCGAAGGGCGCGAACAAGCCGTTTTTTCTCTGGTGGAACTCCACGAAGATGCACATTTTCACGCATCTGAAGGACGGCGTGGCGGGGAAGACGGGCCTCGGCATCTACGCCGACGGCATGGTCGAGCACGACCGTCAGGTGGGCGAGATCCTCGCCAAACTCGACGAACTCGGCCTCGCCGAAAACACGATCGTGATGTACTCGACCGACAACGGTGCCGAGGCCTTCACCTGGCCCGACGGCGGCACGACGATGTTTCGCGGCGAGAAAAACACGCAGTGGGAGGGTGGCTACCGCGTGCCCTGCGCGATCAAGTGGCCGGGCACGATCAAGCCCGGCACCGTGATCAACGACATCGGCGCCCACGAAGACATGCTCACGACGCTCGTGGCCGCCGCCGGTGACACGACCGCGAAGGAGGAGCTGAAGAAGGGGCGGCGAATCGGCGACCGCACCTACAAGGTGCACCTCGACGGCTACGACCTCGGCCCGGCGCTCCGCGGCCAGGCTGCGTGGCCGCGGAAGGAGTTCATCTACTGGACCGACGACGGCAGCGTGGCCGCCCTGCGCTACGACAACTGGAAGGCCACGTTTCTCGAGCAGCCGGCCCACGGGATGCACGTCTGGCAGCAGCCGTTCGTGGAGCTGCGGGCTCCCAAGCTCGTGAACCTGCGGATGGATCCCTTCGAGCTCGCCCAAGACATCGGCATGGACTACCAGCGGTGGTATCTCGAGCACATGTTCATGATCGCCCCGGCGGGAGCGTACGTGGGCCAATGGCTGCAGAGCTTCCGCGAGTTTCCGCCCCGACAGAAGCCGGGCAGCTTCAACCTCGACCGCGTCATGGAGGCGGTGACGGCGGGAGCGGCGACGGGACGCTGACGGACAGCGACGGCAGAACGGCCCTTCAGCCCCGAGAACGAGCGAGCGTCGCCGAAGGCACTTCACCGAACTGTCGCCGATATCGAGCGGCGAACCGGCCAAACTCCCAGATGCCGTGCCGCGTGAGGACGTCGGCGACGGTCGCATCGGCGGAGTCGCTGGATCGCAGGCTGCGCCGGACGGCGTGCAGCTCACGGAGGATGAGGTACTGCCGTGGCGGCACGCCGAAGGTCTCCTGAAAGGCTCGCAGCAGCGTGCGATTGGTGGTGCCCACTTCGCAGGCGAGATCGGCGGCGCTGGGCACGATCACGGCACCGTCGATCGCGGCCATAGCCCGCCGGATGATCTCGGCCCGATCGATGCGCGGCCGCCCGATCGGCACAGCGGGCGCGGGCCGGGCCGGCAGGCACGCGGTGGCGGCCTCGACCAATTCGCGGCCCGCCGCCACGAACGCGGCGTTGCCGGCCGACTGGTCGAGCAGTGCTCCCGCAATGTCGGTGGCGAGCCTCCGCAGCCGTGGCACCACGCCCGGCCCGCAGGCGATCGTGGCGCTCCGACCCGGCGGAGAGAACGCAGCCGCGGCGTCGAACGGCAGTGCGATCGAGCACCAGGCATGAGCCCGCTTCCGCACTGTGATCCGAAAGTCGGCACCGCAGGGGATTGCCAGCAGTGAGTCGTCGTCGAGACGCTCCCCATTGGCGACATGTTCCGCAGCGTGCGTGAGCGGCACGAACAAGAGCGTTCCGGAGTGCGTGTTCGCGCCGTAACAGAAGGTGCCGCCGCCTTCCCAGCCCACCTGCAGCACGATGCCCCCCAGATCGACGATGCCGAGCGTCCAGGCGCGGGTTTCCACGGCGTCGCAGGCGAGCCGCAAGCTCGCACCGCTGATCGCTTCCCCCCAGGCATCGAAATCATCGAACTGCATCATCATTCACCCACGCTCCGGGTACGATACGACGCCCGCGACCATCGTCACAAGCGGCTCCGTCAATAGCGCCAGCCGACACCCACGTTGGAAAAGAACGCGGGCGACGTGTCGTTAAGCCCCCAGCCTACCCGGAGGCCGATCTCGAGATCCTCCGTCGCCAGCACGTGACCGCCGAAACTTGCGTATTGGATGTTCAGCGGCACCTCTTTCTGAGAAGTGAAGATCCCAAAATACTCGGCGTGCACGTTCCAGCGCTCACCCACGGGCACCTTGACCACCGTCGAGGGCGCCCACTGGTTGAACGAATCCCCCTCCTCGAAGCCGGTGCCGTACCGCATGGCCGTGTTCCATTCCCAGCCATTCCCAAAACGCCAGCCGAACGCCTCGCCGACGACGAGTGTGGACCTAGTCGATGGGCCGGAAACCGGGGTATAGCCCTGCATGATCGCAGCCGACCTTGGTAGCCAGCCGTCTTGCTCGGTCGTCTCGACCTTGGTGCCGTAGAGCACGCGGCTCTCCTCCTCGGTCACGAGATCCTCCCCGCCGAACTCGCTGCCCGAGACCGTGCCCGGCCCGCCAGCCTCGTAGTTGAAGCCGAGGCGGGCCTCGATCCTCCGGGTGATGCCCCGCCGCACGAGCAATTCGGGGAAGCTGTGCGCTTCGGGCCCGATCCGGTTGTCGATGAACGAGTAAGACATCTCGAGGATCGAGGTATCGACGCCCGTGGTCGAAGGGGCAAACGTGAAGGAGTCGCGGTCGGTCTCGAGTTCTTCTCGACTGCCACCATGTGCTTCGCCCGCGGCGCGAGCGTCCACCGCAGCGCAGGCAAGGCTCAGCACCGCGCACGCAACGACGCAGGCGATGTCGCGCAGGCAACCTTCTCCGAACGACTTCCGCATACCTCACAATCGGAACACATCCGCCCCTCGCTTGAAGGCCGGTCGTTCTGTCCGAAAACGCACACTGCCGCTGCGCCGGAAAAAGTGTCCGAGAACTTGTGAAGCCACCCGGGCAGCATCACAATGCCGAACGTGCCGCAGGGTGTCGTCGGCCAGTGTGGCCGGGACGCGGTTGCGGACGATGACCTTGTGGAATTTCGTGGCATGAACCGTTTCCGCCCAGGCCCCGCGGCCGCGCTCACCATTGCGTTTCTTGTGTCTGCGCTCGCCCGTCCTCCCGTGACGTATGCCGAGCAGGCGACGGCTGTGTCGCCGCTCGAAGCGGCAGTGGCTCGCGAGGCGGAAGCCACCATCAAGGCGTTCAACGCCGGCGATGCCGCGGCCCTCGGCGCGATGTTTCTGGACGGCGGCGAACTGGTCGACGAAGCGGGCACGGTGCACGCGGGCCGACAGGCGATCGCCTCACTGTTCAGCGGGTTCTTCAAAAAGTTTCCCAAGGCCGTGCTTGAGATGCAGCCGACATCAACGCGGCCGGTCGGCGACGCGCTCGTCGTCGAAGAGGGTGAGCGTCGGATCACGGCGGCCGATGGCGCGGCATCGGCACAAGTGCGCTATGTCGTCGTGCGATCGAAGCAGGGCGACCGCTGGCCGATCGCGTCGTACCACGAGTTTGCCGATGATCCGCTGCCGACGCCGCGCGAGATGCTGCAGTCGGCGGCCTGGCTCGTCGGCGACTGGGTCGACGAAAGCACAGCAGGCCGGACTGCCGTGACGTTTCGCTGGAGTGATGATGGGAATTTTCTCCTCGGCGACTACGAAATCACCGGCCCCGATCAAGAAGCATCACGCAGCACCCAGCGGATTGGGTGGGATCCGGTCACCGGACGGCTGCGGTCATGGACGTTCGACTCCGACGGTGGCTTCAGCGTCGGCGAATGGGAGGCGACCGCCGAGGGCTGGACGGTGAAGTCGGAGGCGACGATGCCCGACGGCACGCTCGGCTCGGCCACCATGACGATCGTGCCCAAGGATGCCGACCACTTCGTGGTGCGGGCCAGCGACCGCATCGTGGCCGGTGTCGAGGAGCCCGACTTCGAGCTCACGATCGCCCGTCGTGCCCCGGCCCCGGGAGTGAAGAAGTGACGAACCACATTCGAAGCGCAATTGTCTTCGTGGTGCTGTCGGGCGTGCTGACGCAGGTGGCCGTTGCACGGCCCGGTGGCGGCGGCGGACGGGGTGGCATGGCTCGTCCTGCCGGCGGCATGGCCCGCCCCGCTGGCGGCATGGCACGTCCTCAGATGCCCGCTGCGAGGCCCGCCATGCCGGCGCAGCGACCCCAGATGCCAATGGCCCGTCCCCAGATGCCAATGGCGCGTCCCCAGATGCCGATCGCACGACCGCAGATGCCGGCGTCGCGTCCTTCGCTCCCGAATGCCTCCCGGCCTCAACTCGGCCAACGCCCCAGTCTCGGGAACATGCAGCGGCCCGCAGCCACGCGGCCCGCCATGCCAGCACAGCGGCCGACGTTTCCCATGGCGACGACACGGCCCTCGCTGCCGGCAGGCGGAGCCCGCCCGGGTATCGGCTCGCTGCGGCCCGGCCAGGTGGCGACCACGAGGCCAGCACCTCCACGACCGGGTATTGGAGCGACGACCAGACCGGCTCCACGGCCGGGCCTCGGGGGTGGCGGAGCGGCGGGAAGTCGCCCCGGCCTCGGGGGCATTCAGCGGCCCACGACGCTTCCCGGCCAGCTGCCCAGTGCACCCAACCGGCCCGGTATCGGTGGCAACCGGCCCGGCATCGGTGGCGACCGACCCGGTATCGGTGGCGACCGACCGGGCATCGGCGGCAACCGACCAGGCGTTGGTAACGACCGTCCGATCATCGGCGGCAACCGACCGGGCGTCGGCAACGACAACAACTTCTGGAACAGTGGCAACATCGGGATCGGCAACAACTTCAGCAACAACAATTTCAACAACGTGCACGTTGGCGGCCCCTGGGCCGGTGGTGGCTGGGGCTATCCGGGCGGCGGACGCTGGGGCTATCCCGGGTATGGCGGCGGATGGTCTGGCGCGTGGAACGCCGGCTGCGTAAACCCGCACTACGGCTGGTACAACGGCTGCTGGGGCGGCGGATGGTGGGCTCCGTTCGCAGTCGGCGCCGCCACGTGGGGGTTGGCCTCGACGGTCGGCGCGTGGGGGCTCGGCTCCAGCGCGTGGGGCTACGGCACCGCCTATGCAAACCCCTACTACTCGGCGATTCCGGCAACGGTCGTCGCGACGTCACCCTACGACTACGGCCAGCCGGTCGCCGTCACCACCTACACGCCTCCCATGGAAGACGTCGGCATCGACGCGGCACAGGCTGCCGCCGCCCCGGCCGACGCGCCCACCGAAGCTGAGCGAGCCTTCGACGACGCGCTCGCGCGATTCAAAGCCGGCGACTACGCCGCGGCGCTCACGGCGTGCGACAAGGCCGTGCGGCTGGCTCCGAAAGACACGATCGTCCACGAGGTGCGGGCCCTCGCGCTCTTCGCGCTGGCCAGATATCCGGAGGCCGCCGCCGCCTTGAATGCGATCCTTGCTGCGGCGCCCGGGATGGACTGGACCACTCTCAGCGGCCTCTACGGCTCGGGCGACGATTACACCGCGCACCTCCGCACGCTCGAAGACTTCTGCCAAGCGCATCCCACCGACGCAGCGGCCCACTTCGTGCTCGCGTATCACTATCTCGTGGGCGGCCACAACGCCGAGGCGGCCGACGCCTTGCGCGTGGTCGTCAAACAGAAGCCGGGAGACGCGGTGGCGGCCCACCTGCTCGCGACCGTTGCCCCGGCGGAGCCCGCCGCCACAACGCCCCCCACACCCGCCGACACCGCTCCCGAGACCGACCTCGTCGGCACGTGGAAGGCGGCCGCAGGCAAGGACGCCGTCACGCTCACGGTCGGGGCAGACTCGACGTTCTCGTGGAAAGCGACGCCCTCGGGAGGCTCCGCCGTCGAGATCTCGGGCACGATCCAAACCGCCCGCGACGCCATCGCACTGGTCAGTGAAAAGGCGGGCACGATGACCGGCACGGTCGTGCCGAAGGGCCCCGATGCCTTCGAATTCACCCTGACCGGCGGCCCGCCGGGAGCGAAGCCGCTGCTTTTCAACCGGCAAAAGTAGCGGCGTCGCTTCCCAGCTGGCATCGACGGCAGGGCCTCAGTCCTTCGCCCGTTCCTCCGGCAGCGCGTGCCCGAAGACGGACCACACGACTCCGTCGCTGATGATCGACAAGGTCATCCGGCCGTCGGTGCTCACGATGACGCTGACAACGCGGCCGTGCTCCACGCCGGAGAACACCCGCTGCCCGTTCACGTCGTGCACGGTGTCGAGCTTCGTCACTTCGCCACGCCGTGACTCTGGAGCGAGCAGTGTCAATTCTTTCTTGTCGGCGTCCAGCCGAAAGAACGTGGGCCGCTCGCGGTCGCCCAGGTCGGGCGGGCCCACAGTCCCATCTTCGTCGACCGACACGGCCGAGCCCACCGAGCAGAGCCACGCCTGGCCGGCCTGTGCATCGCCACACGCCGTCGCCATCGCGGCCAGGGCCACTACCATCATTGTCGTCGCTTTCGTCAGCATTGATTCACTCCTTGGATCACTGGTTGAGGGTTTGAGACTGTCGCCGTCGATTCCGGCGTGTCATCAGCGGACCGTGTAGCCCTTGGCTTCCATGGCCGCCATGAAGTTTCTGTTCCAGAGCGCGAATTGCTGCTGGTAGGCCCCCATGGCCGAATCGGCCGTGCCGCCCGCCGCCTTCGTGGCCCGACGGCTCCGCACACCACCCGTCAGCCCGAGCGACGTGGCACCGATGGCCGCTCCCTTGCCGGCGTCGCCGGCGATGGCCCCGATGGCGACCCCGGCGAGCGCGCCACCAGCGGCCCCCTTCACAGCGCCGCCTCGGGCAGCCGCGCCGGCCGCTGTGGCGGCCTGGGTCTGCTGATCCAAAAGCGTCTTGGCCTGATAGGGATCCCAGCCAGTTTGCTTCGTGGCCCAGTCGTAGGCGGTCGCCTCGTCGGCCTTTTGCTGTTCAGGGCTCTGCCCCCGTGCCGGAAAGATCACGAGGTTACCGGGGTTCGTGCTCAAGGCCGGCGGGCCTCCGTGCGCCACCGTCGCCACGCTCGCGGCCGTGATCATCGCCACCACGAACACTCGCGAACGCTTCATGCTCCTCTTCATCACGCTTTCTCCTGAATGAACGGTCCGTCGAACAGCGGCGTCATAGCACTCGCGCGCAGGATCGCGGAAGACGAATTTCCACCAGGGCTGCATCGAAGCGAGGCGTGTCAGCCGCCTCGATATGCACAACCCGCCAGAACGATTCGCGACGCGGCCCGATGCGCGTGAACGTCGGCCGGCGCGACCGACGTCAGAACTTCTGGATCATGTCGAAGCCGAGCATCGTCTGCTGGTTGCTGACGCCGTCGTTGTACGGTGCCCGCGGGCCCCCGGGGGGACCGCCGAAGAAGTCCCACCGAAACGCCGGTCGCATCAGGAAGTTGCCAGTGGGCGTCCAGTTCGGCCCGAGCGTGAGGGAGTAGAAGTTGCCGGGCAGCGGCACATGGTTGGGATTGCTCGGTCGATTGAGGCCCACGCGGGTGCCGTCGGTGTCTTGAAACCACTCGAAGCGTGCGCCCCAGGCCCACGCCTTGTTCACGCGGTAGTAGAGATACTGGTCGATGCCGACCCACAGCGCCGTGCCGCCGTCGGCGAGGGCCTCGGCCTGCGTGCCGAGCCACTGATGAAAAAGGTATTCCCAGTTGTCGGCGGGCCGCGACTCGAAGATCAGGCTGTAGCGCGTGCGATTGGCGGAGGTGAGCGGGGGGGCGGGCTGGAAGAGCGGCGAAAAGTCGTTGCCTTCGTTGCCGGTGATGATCGCGAAGGAGGTCGCGAAGGAGTTGTCGTCATTCCGGGCCCGGATACGGCCCAGGAAATTGGCGGCGCTGTAGGGCGACGCGAGGCCGTTCCATCCGTTCACGATGCCGGCCTCCATCTCCACGTTGTCCGAGGCATTCCAGTTCACGAGGCCGCCCCAGTGGGTGAAGGGGCCGGCGAACTGGTAGCTGTAGCTCCTCATGTAGAAGAAGTTGCCGACCGCCGGCACGCCCTCGTAGCCCACGATCGTGTAGAAGTGGCCGAGCTTGAGCGACAGATCCTGGTTGCCAACCTCCGCATACAGCTGTGGGATGGCGAGGCCATAGTATTCGCCGCTGTTCCAATCGCTCGGGCCCGGGTTCGTCTCCCAGCCCAGCGACATGGCAAGCGGAAAGTCTTCGCCGTAGAGCAGGTCCGTCCGCGCCCCCACGCCATTCGAGCCGTCGGTGGGCAGCGTGCGCTCGGCGATGATGTACACCTGGTTCATCATCGCTTCGTTCGCGCGATCGACCGCGTTGTAAGGACCGTTGAACTTACTCGCGGGCACGCCGAAGTTGCCCACGAAGCCGCCGTCGAGCCAGCCGTACACACCGCCGCGCTCGCGCTCACCGAACAGGAACCAGTCCTGACCCGAGGGAATGATCCCGGTCATGACCTCGTCGGTCAGCACAGGATCGCGCGACTCGAAGGAACCGACCTGCCCGGGGCCGCCGACGAACGGGGCCTCTTGAGCGACCGCAACTCCGGCTATCGCCAGCGGGATCACAAAGGATGTGACCAAGACCAGCGAGATGCCGCGGCGGATCACCATTTCGACTCCTGCCATTGCTGCCACCCAGCCCCGGCTGAACGTGATCGACGCCTGTGATTTCGGCCCTCGGGCGGGCTGAAGGTTCGCGGCGTGGTTGCCCGGAGAGAAGGTCCGACTGGCCTCGCCAGCCTACGCGCCCAAGGCCAAGCAGGCAGTCCGCCCCACCTGCCCGACCTACGCGTCTCGCGGCACATTTTCCTCGGTATACGGCCCAAACAGCCGCCACGGGGGAAAGGCTTCGGGCAGCCCAAACAGCGGTCACAACGCTGCCGAAGGCTTCGGTGGAGCACACCGCCGAACGTCACCCGATCGCTGCGCGAGTGCGCACTGCCTCATGCAGGTCGGCTTGATGCTGCAATACCGCCTCACAGACCCGATCGATCTCGTCCACCCCCAGGCCGGGAAAGCACGGCAGGCTCAGGATGGCTTCGCACCAGCGGTCGGCATAGGGAAGCGAAGCCTCGGCCTGCCAGGGGCCATCCTGCCGATGGAGAGGGATCTCCCAGTGCACCTTCGAACCGATGCCCCGCTCGGCGAGGTGCGACCGCAACCCGTCACGATCGGCCACCCGGATGCAATAGAGGTGGTGAAGCGACGGCCCGGACAGCGCCAGCCCCGCAGGCCCGAGCCGCGCGTCGTATCGCTCACCGATCTCGCGGCGCATCTGCAACCAAGCGGGAAGATGCCGGAGCTTGACGCGCAGCACGGCCGCCTGGATCTCGTCCATCCGCGACGTCAGCTGACGCCGGTCACGCAACACATCATCGCGGCCGCACAGGTCGCGCATCGTGCGGGCGAGGTTCTCATCGTCGGTCGTCACAGCGCCGCCGTCGCCCAGCCCGCCCAGCGTCTTGGTGGGATAGAAACTCCACGCCGCTGTCGTGCCCTGGCTGGGCTGCCACCCATGGGCATGGGCGGCATCGTAGAGCCGTGCCACGGGATGGCCCGCGGGAGGGAGCCGGCCATAGAACAACACAGGCACCGTGTCCGCACACGGCCGCTGCATGTGCCCGTCTGCGTCCACGTCGGCGAGGATCACGCGCGCGCCGGCTCGATGCAGACCGATGGCCGTCAGCGGAAGTGTCGTAGAAGGAATCCGCGCCCGCTCCAGGCCGAGGGCGGCGGCCGCGATCGTGAGCGCGTCGGTGCCGCTGTTGCACGCCACGGCATACTTCTGGCCGCAGAAGGCGGCCCACTCTTCTTCAAACGCCTGTGTCTCGGGTCCGCGCAGAAACGACGACCGGTCGATGCAGCCTCGCACGGCCTGCTCGATGTCGGCCCGGATCGGTGCGTGAGCGCGGGCGAGATCACAAAACGGAATCGTTGTCACAGCGGCTTTCTCACGATCGCCAGCCCCGGCACCTCGGAACGATCCAACTCCACCGCCCAGTCGGAAGGCAGCTGCGCAGCGAACGCCTGCACGCCCGTCTCCTGGTGCCATCCCGGAATCTCGTGCAGCGTCGCATTGCTGGCCAGAAGCATACCGCCGGGAGCGAGCCGCTCCATCAAGGGCTCTGCAAAGCGGGCCCATTCCGCCGGCGAATTGCCGTGCAGGTCGCAGACGATCAGATCGAACGATTGCGGCGTGCGCTGCAAATACTCGACCGCATCCGCGACGACGACCTCCACCGACAAGCCCGACAGGTTCGTCGCCGCGCCGCGATCGACGTGATCGACCGTCGTCACCCGGCAGCCTTGCTCGGCCAGCATCGCAGTCATGCGGCCCCGCGAGGTGCCCACCTCCAGCACGGCTCGGTCAGTGAACGCCGTGGCGCGCGAGACGATGGTGCGGGCCATGCCATCGGGCATCGTCCAGCCCGGAACGCCCCACTGCCCCGTGCCGCCCAGCCAGTGATGCCGCTCGAGCACGTCGCCGCGCCCCTTGGAAAACACCACGCCCTCGGCGACGAGCCGTTCGAAGTGGGGATTGTCACGGCGGAAGGCGTTGCCGAAGTGATATCCCCACCCATGCCCCTGATCACCGGCCAGACCGAAATCCAAGTGCGGCTGGAACGCCCGGCCGAATGGAAACTCGTGCAGCGGAATCGGCGTTGCCCACAACGCCTGAAACGCCGCCGCCACCGCGCCCTGCTCGCACATGTCGCGTTGCCCGTCATGGCCAAATGCGAGCGGCCATCGCTTCAGCACCTGCGACATCTGCGGCATGTAACGACACCGCGGCGGCAGCGACACGAGGCCCGAATAGAGTTTCAGCGATGGATCGACGAGGCGTGCGTAGGCGCCGTAGATGTGCGGACCTTCCTTGTCGTCTTGGGACACCCGCACGCCATCGTGGCCGGTGGCCCAGGCAGCGAACCAGGGCGGCGCAGCCGTAACGACCATGTCGCCGTCGAGAATCCACTCCGGGCCGTCCGGCCGCACCCGCTCCGGAAACCACTTCCACCAGTAGCCAAATTTCTTGGGCGGACAGCCGGCCTGCTGGAGAAAGGCGGCGAGAGATGGGTTGTCGTTCGCCGAGACCGGCCACCAATCCACAGGCTGGGCAGCCCATTCGAGAATCGAGCGGGCTCGGGCGCCATCGATTCCCTGCGTGCACAGACAATAGTCGACGCGGCCGCCAAACAGCCGCGTCGCCTGCCCGATCGCCGACCGCGTCACCGCATCGTCGAGCCCATCCCCCTTGATCCAGCGGATCACCGGCCGCGTGCCGCGGGAAAACAAGCGCCCGGTCCCGGTCTGCGCCTCATGCAGGTCCTGGGCTGCGATGGCCTGTGCTCGCGTGAGTCGCGAATGACGTGCGTTCTTCTCTTCACTCATCGCGGCAACAGGAATGCTCTCGTCCCGTTTGTCACGCGTATGAAGGTCTTTCGACCGAGTGGGCGGCACAGGATTCGAACCTGTGACCTCTACGGTGTGAACGTAGCGCTCTAACCAACTGAGCTAGCCGCCCTGCGATCAATTCTTCGGGATCGTAGCATCCCGGCCTTGAGCCGTCACGATGGGGCCGTTTCTTCCGCGGGAGCCGGCGGGTCGAACCGCGGACCGGCGGCCTGGGGGCCCTCGTCGCCGGCACCGATCCGCCGCGACGTGCGTTTGGCGGCGGTGCCATCCACGTGTGATGCCAGATCCATCTCGCGCGAGAGCGACGTCATCTGCTTCCGGAGTTCGCCGATGCCCTGGCCGACCGTCCGCCCCACTTCGGGCAGCCGCTTGCCATAGAGCATCACGGCAATCGCGCCGATGACGACGATCTCAACCGGACCAAGCCCGAACATGCGGTGCGTCTCCAGTGCGCAGGATGCCTCGACGGCCCGATTCAGTGATGACCGTCGCTGCGCTTGGCCGAGTTGTCTTCCTCGATGCCCTGCACGCCGCGCTTGAATTCGACGATGCCCTCACCGAGCGACCGCATCACCCGCGGCAGCCGCGAGCCGAACAAGAGAAGGATCACCGCGGCCACGATGATGAGCTCGACCGTTCCCAATCCCATGAACGCAAACATCTGTGGCACCTGAAGCACTCCATGACTGGCGGCGGCGAGCCGCGGATCGCTCACTGCTCAAGTCTAATCCCGGGGGTCTGGGAAGCAAATTGCAGGCGCTCTCGCGACGCCTTCTGCCGCTCGTGCACCGGGGCATGGCGGTAATACACCTCGAGCGTCATCGCGGACAGCGCCGTCGCATACACACGGCCGCCATGGCCGCCCCAGACCGGATCGGGATCCCAACTGCCGGCAAGGGCTCCTGATCCCTGGCGCTGCAGCGGCAGAAGTGCCGCCAGAAGCCGCGCATTCCAGGCCTCCCACTGCGGGCCGCCGGCATGAAACGACGCGAGCGTGGCGTAATACCATGTGTAGGCATTCGGATGGGCCGCGTCGGGCGCCGCCGCTGCGAGCGACGCGAGTGCTTCGTGCACCGCCGCATGCTCCACGGGCAGCCCGAGAAACAGCCGGCAGAGGAGGGCCTCGGCCGTCATCGCTACGCTCGGCCGTTCGCCGGGGCGATAGGCCGCCAGCCCGCCCGCACGGCCCGACGAGACACTCTGGAGAAACGTGCGGGCCCGGGCCTCCGCTGGCTCGATGCCCGCGGAGATTCCCGCCTGCCGGGCCGTCGCCAAGACCATCACCTGCCAGCCGAGTTGGCTCGTGTCGCCCCGGTCGCCGGCCGCATATCGCCAGCCGCCGGTCGTCGGATGCTGCATCGCGAGCGTGTAGTGCACCGCACGTTCCACCGCCGGTCGCAGCGTTGCATCCTGCGTGAGGGCACACACCTCGCCGAGCGCGAGCGTGGCCATGCCGTGGCAATAGAGCGCCGCGAAAAACTCGGCGTCGCCGGCAAGCGAACCGTCGGCCCGTTGCCGCTCGACGAGAAACGTGAGACCACGTGACACCACGTCGGCATACGGCCCATCGCGGTGCGTGTGCCCCGCTCCCAGAAATGCCAGGAGCGCGAGCCCCGTGACGCCGTGATCGCTCTTCGCACCCGCGCCGCGGCGGTCGTGCCCCTGCACGGCTCGCTCCACACCGCCGCCATGCTGCACGGCGCTCCAGCGCCCATCTGCGGCCTGCGCGGCCGCAAGCCAGGCGAGCGCCCCTTGCACGGCCTGCTCCGTGTCGAGCGACCCACCCCGGGCCGCGGCGGCCGCCGCCCGCCGGCCTCCGACGCGGTCGGCATAGAGCAGCGGCACGGCCGCATCTGCAGCTTCGCGCGCCGCCTGCTCGGCATCCCGCGGGGCAGGGGGCTGCGGCGCATCGGTCGCCTCGGCCTCCGCGACCGCATCGGTGGTGGTTGCCACAACTGGGAGAAGAGGCACGAGATCGGGAGGAGCATCGTTGGGCGGCGCGGGCTCCGCCTGCGTCTCGGCCTGCTCCACCGCGCGATCGTCGCCCGCCTCGTCGACCGGCACCACCTGCATCGTCATCCGGCCTTCGTCGGCGGAGCCCCACGACGCGGGCCGAGCCACGCCGACGAACGCCGCGACGACGGCCAGGATCGCGTGCACACCGATCGAGAGCAGGGCGGATTTCTTCAACGTCTGCGACTGCAGCCACCGGCCGCGGGCGAGCCCGGCCAGCCCCGCAGCACAGCAGGCCGCGAGCCCGCCCCAGAGCAGCCACTGAGAGTGCATGCATCGCTCCGTTTCTCAGCGGCGCCGGGTGTCGCTACGCGGCTGCACGGAGATGCCCACCTGCCGCACGTCGGCGACGCGACAGGCTTCGTAGACCTCCGCCATGCGGCCGTGGGCCACCGTCTTGGCACCACGGATCAACACCGCCACGTCGGGCCGCGCGGTACGGAGCTCTGCGAGCCGCCCGGCCAGTTCGTCGAGCGCCACCTCCTCGCCGCCGAGCCGCAGCCCGCCCGCTTCGTCCACCTCCACGATCTCCGGACGGCCGCCAGTGATCGTCGCCGCCGCCTCGGCCTGGGGCAGATCGAGGTCAAACTTCCGCTCGTCGCCCGAAAACTTCGTGGCGCACATGAAGAAGATGGTGAGCACGAGGATGACGTCGATCATGGGCGCGAGGTTCGGCGCCGGCTCGTCGTCGTCGGAGAGTCGTACGAGCGGCACGGCGCTTACGCTCCCACGGCCAGGGGCGGCCGCGATTTCCGGCGCGGCGGCTCGGCCGTGGCCTCGAGCGAGATCTCGTCGATCACCTGCTGGCAGGTTTCGTCAAACCGCATGGCCAGCCGATCGACCCGGCTGGTGAACACCCAGTGCAGCACCATCGCCGGAATCGCCACGAGCAGCCCCATGGCCGTCGTGATCAGCGCCTCGCCGAACCCGCGAGCCAGGAGGTCGGGCCGCCCCATCGCGCCGGAACTCGCCACGTCGTTGAACGAACGGATGAGGCCGAACACGGTGCCGAGCAGGCCGAGCAGCGGGCCGATCGTGGCGATACCGTTGAACACGCGGCGATACCGCCGCAGATGGTTGACCTCGCGCTCGCACGCGTCGAGCGCCGCCTGCTCGATCTCAACCGCGGGCCGGCCCCAGCGGCGCACGGCGGCGGCGAACACCCGCGCAACGGGGCTGCCGTTTTCCTCGCAGGCATCGAGCGCCTCGCCGCGCGAGAGCGTGCCGGCCTGGATCTGCTCGATGAACCGCGACACGAACGGCTTGGGCACCACGCGGCTCCACCGCAGGCTCACGAGCCGTTCGAAACCGAACGCCGCCAGCAGGAACGAACAGCCAAGCAGGGGCACCATGAGGATGCCGCCGTCGCGGATCGTGGCGAGGAGGTTTCCCGTGGGAATGGCGGTGTCGGCGGGCGCCGTGACGGCTGCAGAGTCGGGAGCGGCGGCGATCCGCACTTTCTCGCGCCGCTCGCCATCGGCCTGGTGCGCCGGGACGGTCGAGCCCGCCCACGCCCGCGGCCCTTGGCCGCGCGCGGGCCCGGCCGTGAAGAGCGACAGGCAGCAGGCGCATGCGACCGCCATCACCCCGAGGGGCATGCGACCATGCGACCGAGGGCGGGCCATCCGTGGCACCATCGGCTCGATTCCAGTGAGCAAGCGCAGGACGCGCGGACTTCGATCCGTCGAAGACGCCGCCCCTAGAGAGACCATCGGCCGCTGCGGCACCACGCAGCGAATCCTGTGCCGGCAGCGCTCGCCACCCTCACGACCGGCGCAGTCGGCAAGGACGAAGCCTGATGGGCACGTGTCCCGGTCGCCGGCCTCAACTCGTCAAAGCCGGCGTCCGAGCCGGCGGCACAATGCTCCGTCACCGAGGGTGATCGCTAGTCCATTCTCAACTGTGATGGTGCGCTCTGAGTAAGCCGCGTATCTACCCATCGGCTCCTCCGCATTGCACCGACCGTCTCTGCCGCCTCCCCTTTCCAGTTGAGAAGGCTTCGGGCTCCCCGTGTCCTGCTCGCCGGCGTATGTGACCAGCGCAGGCATGGATGCCGGAGCGCAGGCACATCCGAGCGAGTGAAGCCCAGGATGGGCGCAGCGAGCGTCCGGCGACGGGATATGGGGAGCCCGATGCCGGCGCGGACCGGTTGAGGCATGACAGGCTGAAGCCCGTCCTACGCTACGGTCGCCTGGAGGTGCGACCGCCGGCATTCGAAGCCGCACCTTGGCTGCGGCTCGAATGCCCAAGCCCGCTGGGGCCAGGGATGGCCCGGCGGGCGTATGTTTAGAAGTTTGCGTTGCAGCCGGTGTCGACGTCGCCCACCATGTGCAGGTGGTCGTGGTCGATGTAGACGACTTCCTGGCAGTCTTCATCCACGAGCGTGTGCGGCACCGGCCAGCCGATCCGCTTCACTTCCTGGAAGTAGATCGTGCACTTGTAGTGGGCATGGTGCAGCTGGGCGGGGCCGGCGAGAGGATAGTGCCGGGGCGGGTCGAGATAGTCGGAGATCTTGCACTTCGTGATCCGCACGTGGTTGCGCTGCACCTCATAGAGGAAGGGCCAGTTGCCCTGCACGGGCCGCGCCTTCTCCAGGGCCCGCATCACCTCGTCGTCGCTCGGCTCGTCGAGCGCCTCGCACGGGCCGCCAGGCGGGATCGGGCCGAGAACTGGGGACCGCTCGTAGCGTTCGTAGTTCCAAAACTGGTCTTCCTTGCCCTTCTGGATCCCCACGGGCACGGGAATCGGGAAGGCGAGGGGGCCGAGGTTCGGGCCGGCCGACGTGATCCAAAAACAGCCGCTCTGCGTGACCGCCCCGGTGGCGACGACGAGAGCGATGGCGATCAGCCTGGCACGAATCTTCATGATCAACTCCTCGGGCTGCCCGCGAAGGGCGGTCGTCTGGAAACCTCTGCGGGTTGTATCGACGACGCCGCCGGAAAACTTGCGGGATTTTCCGGCGGCGCAAAGGCTGCGGCCGCCCGGCCTCCGCAGGCGCATGAAGAAGCCCGCCCTCGCGATGGCGGGGGCGGGCTCTTCGTGCGTCGTCAGACTGTCGGCAGCCTAGCGATGATGGCTGTGGACGTGCCGCTCGTCGAAGTCGAGCCACCACCAGCCGTCGTCCCACTCGAGCGACACCCGCCGCCAGCCGAGCGGCACCTGCGGGTACGGGTAGAACGGGCCAATGTAGGGCCACGCCGTCGGCGAATACTGCGTGGGATATTGGAGAGCTGCGTAGTTGGGGTACGAGGCATAGCTCGGCCAGGCGTAGTTCGGCATGTTCGGGCCACCCCCGCGGACCGGCACCGGCATGCCGCCAGCCCCGCCCATGCCACCGGCTCCGCCCATGCCCGGGCCGCCCATGCCGCCCGCGCCCATCGGCATCGGGCCGCCCATGCCAGGCCCACCCATGCCGCCTTGTCCTGGCGGGCAATATTCACCCGCGGCCGAAGGCCCCTCGCTGAACCGCATCGAGCCCGGCACCATCTGGCCATCGGCCACGCCGCCCTCGGCATAGCCACCGTCGCTGATGACGTTTTCGCCGCCGACGTAGCCCTCGTCAGCGCCCGGCATCACGAGCGGCTGGCCGTACGCCTGGCTCTTCATCGCCGTGCGTTGCACGCCACCGGCCGGCTTGCGGGCTTGCCTGGGCTGCGGAACGGGCTTGGCCTGCTGGCTGCCGAGCGGGCGGGGGCCGGCCTGCTTGGCAGGCCGTGCCTGCTTGGCGGGCGCCGCCTGCGGCGCGGCTCGGCCCACGGCCTGCGTCAGGGCGATGCCCGACTCGACCGCTGTTTCAGCGTCGTCGCGATCGACGAGCAATGCCTGCTCGGCCGGCTGAGCCGCGTCGGCCGACTCGACTTCGGCTTCAGCCTTTGCCTGCGGGGCAGGCGATGGCATACCGACGAGCGACCGGATCGAGGCGGGCAAGGCGAAACCATCGGTCGCCGGGGCCTGTTGGTTGGCAACCGAGAGACGATTGACGACACGTTCGACACCGGCCACCTCCTCAGCGGCTGCAATCGCGGCGTCGATCTGCCGGGCGTTGGACACGGTTCCTTCGAGCCACACCGTGCCGGCCTTGGCCTTCACGTTCACCCGGTAGCCCTTGAGGGCTCCCGACTCCTTCATCTTGGCGGCGACGTTCGCGGCCAGATCAGCGGCGCTCGCGGCGCTCGTTGCGAGCAACACGACGACGGCAGCCAGATATGCGGACCTCGACATGGACATGGCAGGCTCCTTGGCTCGGCAGCGGATGCGGATGGAACTCCGCTCCCCAGTCATTTCGGCTGCCGGTCGCACCGGAGGGGAGTTTTTTTCCGATTTGCGCGGAAACGCCGAACGGCGCGGAAATCAGGGCTGCCGCGGCAATCCAGGAAAGCTGCGTGGCCGCGGCAGAGGCCGTCAGCCGCGCGTGCCCGCATCGAAGACGGCGATCATCGTCATCAGCGTGAGCGTGACGGCGCAGAAGGCGGCCGACGCGGGCCCGAACTGCAACGCAAACCCGCACACGCCCCCGACCACCGCCAGCGCGATCACGAGGAGCCACTGACAGCCGCGCTCGTGCCGCGTGCCTTCCGAGAGCCGGGCCAGCCCCGCCGCCACGAGCCCGAACAGCTGCACCGCACTGAGCGCACACAACACAGGGCTGACGGCGAGCGAGAACAACGGCATGCGCGACTCCCGACGAATGCATGGCCGCGGAGCGGAAAGCCCCGCGCGACGGCGGCACGGTAGCGATCCGCCGCCCGCACCGCAAAGCCAACTCGAGCCTGCCGCCGCGTTGCCGCCTGCTCAGTTTGCGCCGAGCAGCGACTCGAGCTTCTTTTCCAGGTCGGTGATCACGAGATTGCGGTCGACCACGTTGCCCTGGGCATCGAGCAGAAACATCGTCGGCAGCGTGAGCACCCCGAGTTCCTCGGCCAGCCGCCCGTCGAGGCCGCCCGACTCGTGCAACTGCGGCCACGGGATCGGCTTGGCGGCGAGAAACTTCGCGAGCTGAACCTTGTCGGTGTCGAGGGCGATGCCGACCACGGCAAATTTCTTGGGGCCATACTTCGCATACAGCTCGCGTATCTGTGCGATGTCGACCTTGCAGGGCTCGCACCACGTGGCCCAATAGTGCACGAGCACCGGCTGCCCACGGAGCGACTCCACGGCGACAGGCCGGCCGTCGATGCCGGTGCCGGAGAGCGCGAGCGGCTTGCCCACGCTCTCGAGCCGGCGGGCCGCCCCTTGCGCCTTCCGCGCCGAAGGCGAATCGGGGAACCCCTTCACGATCGCAGCATACCGCTCGACCGCCTCCTTCTCGTTGCCGGAAAACTCGTCGGAAATGCCCATCTGCAACATCGCCTCGGCCGCGTCGGGCGCCTGCGGATGCTTCTCCACGAACTGCTTCAGGTCGTCGAGCCACGCCGCCTGCACCTTCGCCACGTCGGCCCCAGACTCCTGCATGCCCGCCGCATACCGGGCCGAGGCGAGCCTGAACCGCACGAAGGCTTCGAGGGCCTCGTCGGCCGACACGGCGCCGGCCAACTGCTCGAGCCTCTTGATTCCCTCGGGCAGCGCACCGTCCTGCACGCCGGCCGCGATCGTTTCGGCGAGCTGCTTCACCCAAAACGGCTTCTCGGCGGCGTCGGCGGCGGCCGTCACCTGCTCGAGCAGTTGCACCTGCTCACCTGCCAACTGCCGCCGTCCCGCGAGATCGGCCGTCGACAGCTTCGTCTCGATGTCGCGCAGCGTGGCGAGCAGGGGCTTGAGCTTTTCACTCTCCTGGCCGCCGGTTTCGGCCTGGCTTCGATCGCCCATCCGCGGCGAAAAGAATCCCGCGGCATCCGCGATCTCACCTTGCGTGCCGGGCAACTGTGGCAGATCGACCGGCCGCCAGGCATCGCCGATACGCACGAGCGACCCCACATACACCTGCCCCGGGCCACCCGACTTGCCGTCGCCACTCTCCACGAGCGCCACCACGTTGTCATAGGCCATCACGTCCTTCGACACCCCCGCCGCACCGGCGGGCAGCAGCCCCGGCTGCGGCGCGAGCATGTTGTTCCAACGCGTCTGCGGCCCAAGCGCGTTCGCCGGCGCGGCGGCGAGTTTGGCAAACCCCTTCGCAGCCGCCGTCACCCGGGCCGTGAGATCGCTCACGAGCGGTTCCTCGAAGCCGGCCGCCTGCAAATCGGCGTTCGTCGGCAGCAGCCGCGTGAACACGGCCGGCTCCCTGGTGCGGAGCGCCTCCACGATTTCCGCCGTGGCTTCCTCGGCGGAAATCACCTTCCAGGCGTCGATCGAGCCGTTTTCGTCCTCGTCGACACCCCATCGGCTGCCACCGGCACCGAGCCAGCGGGCCTGATCGGCCTTCGTGTTGTGATTAGAGTCGATGTCGCGATAGACCTCGGCTCCGTCTTTGTAGTAGCTCCAGCGATCGACGACGCGGTCGCCGTTGGTGTCGGAGAACGACCGCAGCACCTCACCGCGGGGTCCGCGCACGACCCAGGCGTTGAGGCCGCCCTCTTTCTCCATCTTGATCGTGCAGGCCTTCACCTGGTCGGCCGCCACGCGGTCGTACTCGACGTTCTTTTGGAACGGAGCGAGACCGAGGGCATAGTCCACCGTCGGCTGGGCAGCGTGGGCCGGCGCCGCGAGGCCGACTGCAAGAACGACATGGAGGGTGAACGCCGCGGCGAGCCGCCGCATGGTGAACCGGAAGACCGTCGTGGTCATGGCTGGGGTTCCTTCCTGGAGTGACTTCATAAAAATACCGGGAACAGCCCGCGGCGCCAGCGCCAATTGTGCCGCCGTTCCGCCGCCGCACCGCGAATGCAGCCCCTTTCAAATCCTCACGGCCAGACCTACACTCGATTCCAGCGGAGGCGCCTGGCCCTTCCGCCCAGCCGGTTGACAGCAGGCGCGCGTAGCTCAGTTGGTTAGAGCGCTACCCTGATAAGGTAGAGGTCCCAAGTTCGAATCTTGGCGCGCGCATTCGGTTTTTCGGGGACGTAGCTCAATTGGGAGAGCACCGCCTTTGCAAGGCGGGGGTTGAGGGTTCGATCCCCTTCGTCTCCAGTTCCATCCCTGCGCGGCCATTCACGGCCCGTGCAGGGTTTGGATTCCCGCCGCTTCACCCCGCCATGAGCCCCATGACCGCTCCCGCCCCTGCCTCCGGCCCCGCCGGCGTCGAACGCCGTGCCGACCTCCGCAATATCGCGATCATCGCCCACGTCGATCACGGCAAGACGACGCTCGTCGACTGCCTGCTGCGCCAGAGCGGCCAGTTTCGCGCGAGCCAGCTCTCCGGCGAGCGCATCCTCGACTCCAACGACCTGGAAAAGGAGCGAGGGATCACGATCCTCGCCAAGAACATCGCCGTGGAGTGGAAGGGCACGAAGATCAACATCATGGACACGCCCGGCCACGCCGATTTCGGCGGCGAGGTGGAGCGGGTCTTGCGGATGGCCGACGGCGCCCTCGTGCTCGTCGACGCGGCCGAAGGGCCGATGCCCCAGACGCGGTTCGTGCTCTCGAAGGCGCTCGAATGCCGGCTCCGGCCGGTGGTCGTGGTCAACAAGATCGACCGGCCCGACGCCCGCCCGCTCGAGGTGCTCGACGAGATTCTGGGGCTGTTCCTCGAACTCGGTGCCGACGACGACCTGGCCGACTTCCCCTTCGTCTACGCCTCGAGCCGCGGCGGCTACGCCTCCCACGACCCGGCCGTCCGGGAGGGAACCATGCAGCCGCTCCTCGACCTCGTGCTCGAGAAGATCCCGGGGCCTGCCATCGATCCGACGGCCCCGTTGCGGATGCTCGTGACGACGCTCGACTGGTCGGACTACGTGGGCCGGATCGCCATCGGCCGGGTGGAATCGGGCACGCTCACGAAGGGCTCGGCCATCGTCCGCTCGACCGCCGCCGGCACGCTCCTGCCGGCGAAGCTCGTGGGCGTACAGTCGTTCGACAAGCTCGGCCGCATCGACGTCGAGGAGGTGACGGCAGGCGACATCGCAGCCGTGAGCGGGATCGAGGATGTCGAGATCGGCGACACGATCTGCGACGCAGCCGACCCCCGGCCGCTGCCCCGGCTGACCGTCGACGAACCGACGCTGGCCATGGTGTTCGGGATCAACAGCTCGCCGCTCGTCGGCAAGTCGGGCAAGTTTCTCACCACCCGCCACCTGCGCGACCGGCTCGACAAGGAGCTGGAGAAAAACGTGGCCCTGCGGGTGGAGCCGATCGAGGGAACCGAGCAGTTCGCCGTCTCGGGCCGCGGCCTGCTCCACCTCTCCGTGCTCATCGAGACGATGCGCCGGGAAGGGTTCGAGATCTCCGTCGGCAAGCCGAAGGTGATCCTGCGCAAGGAGGGCGACAAGGTCTACGAGCCGTTCGAAACGCTCGTCGTCGAAGTGCCCCACGACAAGCTCGGGCCCGTGATGGAGCTCACCGGCTCCCGCCGCGGCCAGCTCGTGCACATGGGCAACCGCGGCGAGTTCGCCCACGCCGTGTTTTCGATCCCCGCCCGTGGCCTGATCGGCCTGCGCACCCGCGTGCTCAATGCCACGCAGGGCACGGCGATCATGCACCACCGCTTCGAGAAGTGGGCGCCCATGGAAGGGGAGGTCGCTGGCCGGCCCAACGGCGTGCTCGTCTCGATGGTGCCGGGCAAGGCCGTGGCCTTCGGGCTCGACGGCCTCCAGGAGCGGGCCGACCTGTTCATCGCTCCGGGCGACGAGGTCTACGAGGGGATGGTCTGCGGGGAAAACGCCCGCAGCGAAGACATGATCGTGAACCCCACCAAGGAAAAGAAGCTCACGAACATGCGGGCCAGCGGCAGCGACCGCAACATTCTCTTGAAGCCGCCGCGCCGAATGTCGCTCGAAGAGGCGCTCGAATACATCGAAGAAGACGAGCTCGTCGAGGTGACGCCCGACGTGATCCGGCTCCGCAAAATTCTGCTCTCCGAGCACGATCGCAAGCGGCAAAGCCGGGCGAAGTGACGCCGCGGCGTGGCCCTCAAAACTCGTACACCCGCCCCGGTTGCATGCACTCGACGTTTGGCAGGCCGAGGGCGGCGATTTCCCGGGCGATCTCGGCCGCGTAGCGCGGCTTCCGGTGCACGACGAGCCAGCGCACGTCACGGGCGAGCTTCGGCAGTTCGGCGGTGAAAGTCGCCGGGCAATGATGCCGCGCCTCGGAGGCCAGCGAGGCGAGGGCGTTCGGGAACGTGACCTCGAGCAGCACGGCCCGGAGTGCGGGCACCGTGGCGAGGTGCTGCCAGAGCGCGGCGGTGGGCCCGGTGTCGGAAGGAAACGCCACGGCCGAAGCCCCGTCGTCGATCACCAGCCCGAGCGTGTCGATGCCGTGGGAGACGGGCACCGGCGTCACGGCCAGCCCGGCCCGCCGCACGGCGACGAACGGTTCGAGCAACGCTGCGGTCACGAAGGCGTCGTCCGGCCTCGACAGTTCGAAGAAGTCGGGCCAGACGCGGCCGTTGAAGATGTCGCTCCGCAGGCCGTCGAGCACGCTGGCCGCCGCGAGCAGCTCCACGCTCTCCGGACCGGGCTCGTAGACATTCTCGAGGAAGATCGGCAGCGTGGCCACATGGTCCAGGTGCTCGTGCGTGAGAAAGACGTGCCGCACCCGCCGCTGCCGCCGCAGGTCTCCGAGCAGGCCGAGCGAGCCGGCGTCGATCGCAACCTCCTCATTCACGAGGTACGACGTCAGAAACTGGCCGTCGGTGCCAGGGATGCTCGAGGGGAGAAGTTCGATCCGCATCGGAAATGGCCTCCAGGCGGCGGTCAGCCCGCGCAGAAATCACGAATCTTCCGGAAGATGTCCTGCACCTCGGGCACCGTCAACTCAGCGCCGGCGACGGGGATGGGAGAGCCCGCATTGTGGGGACCGGCGGGCCGCCCCGGCAAATCGCAGCCGGCCCCGCGAAGCCGCACCTGCGGGCTGTGACGCAGCGTTATGGACTTCCCGGCCTCCAGCCGCTAAGATCAGAGGCTCGAATTGCCCCATCCGACCCCAGGAACGACATGGTCAAGCTCACGGTCAGAGATCGCGAAAGCATCCAAGAGGCGGTCCGCCGCTTCCGCAAACTCGTCGAACGCAGCGGCATCAAGAAAGAGATGCGCCGGCGGGAATTCTTCGAGAAGCCGAGCGAGACGAACCGCCGGGCCCGCCTGCGGGCCGAACGCCGCACCAAGCGCAATCGCCTTCTCGGCGTGTAGCGCCGGCGGCTGCCAGCCGGTTAAAACAGGTGCGTCAGCCGGAAGAACGCACCGTCGTAGGTGAGGCTGGAGTTCGTCAGCGGCACGCTCGTGGCGACGGCTCCCGGGTTGATGCCGTTGGTGTCGATCGTCTCGGAGTAGCCGAGATTTCCGAAGAACATCAGCATCCATCCGGCCGAGATGCTCGTGCGCGGGCCCCATTGCCAGCTCGTGCCGAGGGCGATGTCGAAGTTGGGGACGACGAGCGTGCCCCCCACTGACTGCGTCTCGAGCAGGTTGACGACCTTCGTGAACCGCGTGGCATCGTCCGAAAAGCTGCCGACGAGCAGGGCTGCACCGCCCGTGGCAAACGCACTCCAACGCCGCGCTGGCCCCAGGTAGCGGCGACCCTGGATCGCGAGCCGCGGCCCCACGCCCTGAAAGATCCGATTCGTGGTGACGAGATAGTTGGGGCATAGCGGACAGTAGTTGTCGACCGTCGTCGACACCGATGAATCCATGAAGCGGATGCCGGCCGATCCGGCCGTATCCCAGCGGGCGGCGCCGTCGGTCTCGGTATCGATCTCGAACCGGCGGGCGAGCTCGAGATCGTAGAGGTCGAGGCTGACGTTGGACGTCGACGTGATCGAGGCCGTCGCGGGGAGGGCCTCCGTGTAGAAGGGGCCGATGTAGGCCGTGCCATTGCCGCCGACATAGTTCCCCGTGGCAGTGCCGGCGACCGACGTGGCCGCGTCGATGCCCAGGTAGCTAAACCGCCCGAGCGTGTCGTCGGAAAAGTTGTAGCCGATGAAGCCACGCACGCCGCTGGCATAGCCGAAATCGTAGTTGAGCGGCGTGAGTGCGATCGATTGCCCCCCCACGGCGGTCGCCTGATACAGGGCGGTGGAGTTGCTGAACGACGGTCGGAGCAGGAGATAGTCGGCCCCAAACACGAACCGCGGCGGGCAATCGGCCGCCGGCAGAACGCCGGTCGCGGGCGGGCACTCCCCTTCCTCGGACAGCACGATCGTCTCGACGCCGTCGCTCGCCCAGCCGCCGATCGGCAGGCCACAGGCGATGATGACGAGCATCAGCCGCCAGACTGCCTCACTGAGTCGGTGCACGGTGCCACGCATGATTCGTCATCCTCTGAAGCAAGGGGCCGGTCGGCCCAAAACCGACCAACTCCGCATTCGTGATCGACCCTGCGATGGCCGCACAATGAGAAAAAACCGCAAGGTTTGCGCCACCGGAAGGAGCACCCCTCACGGAAAATCCTTCGGCCTCTCCGCAGCCCCCCCAGCCTGCCACTCAGGCAGCGCGGCGGCGGAAGAGGCGGGCGGCAGCCACGGCTGCGGCCGAAGCGGCCAGGGCAATCGTGTGCGGTTCGGGCACGGGCACGATCGTCGACACACCGCTCGCCGGGTCGGCGATCTCGGCCCCCGTGAGCGGATAGTCGCCCAGGTTCACCGTCAGCTGCATGATATCGGGGCCGGTAGGCGCGCCCGTCGTCGGATCGAACGCCGGCGGCGTCGTCTCGGAGGCCGGCCGGGAGAAGACGGTGAATGCCCCGCAGCTGGCATTGGTGTCGATGCAGCCGGCATCGATCGTGGGGTGGAACAACGCCTGATTCATGCTGTAGCTCAGCGGCAGGCCGCTCGACGCCATGACGAGACCGCTGGGCTGGGTGGTGCGAGCAGCCGTGCCGAGCCGCATGCTCACGACCCCGCCCGGAGCGATCGGATCGTGAAATTGGAAGAAGGCTGACGCAGTGGCGTCGTCCCAATTCCAGCCGGCATCACCCGGCGTATCGAGCCACGTGCAGGAGATGATCTTCGCGGCCGAGTTGCTCAGATCGAGCTGCACGCCGACGAGCGAAATGTCGCTCGAGGTATTCGTGATCCGCACATTCGGCTGCGACTGGAGGTTCCAACGCTGCAGCACCGAGAGCCGCGACGCCGTCGCCTGCACGATCGGCTGCCCCTGGTTGTCGTACCAGACGAGGTTGTTCGCGATATCGATCCGATAGGCGGCCGAGGTCAGCGATTCGGCATGGCTGCGCAATCCGGAGCCGAGCGTGCACGCGACGGCGAGTCCCACGACACACGCACGCCAGGCGCGGCCGCGATCCGTGCGACGGGTTTCGTGATTGCTGCTGGCCATGGTGACGCCCCCTTGCGTTGTGGGCACCGACCATGAATTCCCCCGGCCGTACTCTCGAAAAGCGGGCTCGAAAGTCCCTGCGAACCGGCCCGGAGTCGACGTCTGCCGTCAGGACAGACGCGCAGGCACAGGATCGAAGTAAGAGACGAAAAAAGGCAAATGTCCAGAAACTCGGCTCAACTTCGACCACGTGCCCGGAAACCGGGACGAACGCGGCCTGAGGAACTCACGAGCGGACTGCCTATCGGGTGAAAACTCCGGCGAAAACCTTTTTTCCGCCGCCATTCGAAGGATATGCAGGCACTCCATGTGCTGTCAAGCAGCCGCCCGCGATTTTTCCGCCACCGGCTAAAAACCCGTAAAAACCTGCCTCCCCAGCCTTCACCGGCCGCTACCAATCGAGAGCCACGTCGAGCCACGGGGCGTCGTGCGTCGGCCATCCGCTACTCACGCGGTCAACGCCCGTATCGGCTATCCGGCGCACCGTCTCCGGGCGGATGCCGCCGGACGCTTCCAGGATCACGGTCCGTCCGTGTGAATTCCCCAGCCGGTCCCGCACCGCAACGGCCTCGAGGAGCGCCTCGGGCGGCATGTTGTCGAGCAGCACGATGTCGGGGCCGGCCGGCAGGACGGCGGCGAGCTGAGCGAGCGAATCAACCTCGACCTCGACGACGGTCAGACCCGCCCGGTCGGTCGGAAACGCACCGGCCACGAAGGCCCGCGCCTGCCGCACGGCCTCGGCCGGACCGAGCCCGCGGGCCGCCAGAGCCGCGAGATGGTTGTCTTTGATGAGGATCGCGTCGTAGAGACCCAGGCGATGGTTCCAGCCGCCCCCGATGCGGGTCGCATGCTTGTCGAGCAGCCGCCAGCCGGGAATCGTCTTGCGTGTGTCGTACACCCGGCAACTGGTGCCCGCGACCGCATCGACAAGTTGGCGGGTGGCGGTGGCCACGCCCGACATGCGGCCGATCATGTTCAAGAGCACCCGCTCGGCGGCAAGCACCGCCCGCGTCGGACCGGCGAGCGTCGCCACCGCGTCGCCCTTCACGACGGGCGTTCCGTTGGCGACGAGCGGCCGCCATTCCAGCTGCTCGTCGGCAACCCGGGCGACCACGGCCCCCGCGTCGAGGCCGGCGATCACGCCGGATCGACGGCAGACCACGTTCAGGCAGGCGACCGCGTCGCGATCGACGGTGGCCACGCTCGTCCAATCGCACTCCTGCCCCAGGTCCTCGGCCAGCCAGTCGCGAGCCCGGGCCGCCACGTGGGCCGCGAGGTGGTCGTCCCAGACCGACTGGCGGAAATCGGGCGGTTCACCAGTGCTGAAAACCGGGGGCGGCGGGTGTTCGGGCATGATCGCGGTATCCTATAGCACGATGGCGACCTCGTCTGGTGACACTGCCGCGATCCCCGCCCGGCTGCAGCCGCTCGTGGCCTGCAGCGCGGCGGCACTGTTGCTCGCCGCCTTCACCTGGCTCGCCACCGCCGACAGGCTCGTCGATCACGACGCACCGCCCTCCGTGCGGCCGGCGTTCACGACCAACGTCAACACCGCACCGGCCGTCGAACTCGCCCAGGTGCCGGGGCTGGGCCCGGGCCTGGCGGCCCGAATCGTCGCCTACCGTGAGACGCACGGCCCGTTCGCCACGCTCGAAGCGCTGCTCGACGTGCCTGGCATCGGGCCGACGACGCTCGAACAGATGCGACCCTGGCTGCGGCCGATCCGACCACCCCGGCGGGAGACGCCATGAAGGGCGACCCTGGCATCTTCGAACTCGTGAGCCCCTATCGGCCCGCCGGCGACCAGCCCGCGGCGATCGACGCCCTCGTGCACGGCATCGACGAGGGCAGGGCCGCGCAGGTGTTGATGGGCGTGACCGGCTCCGGCAAGACGTTCACGATGGCCAACGTGATCGCCCAGGTCGGCCGCCCGACGCTCGTGCTGTCGCACAACAAGACGCTCGCAGCCCAGCTGTATGCCGAGTTTCGCGACTTCTTCCCCCACAACGCCGTCCACTACTTCGTCAGTTACTACGACTACTACCAGCCCGAGGCCTACATCCCGCAGCGCGACATCTACATCGAGAAGGATGCCGCCATCAACAAGGAGATCGACCGCCTGCGGCTCGCGGCCACCAGCGCCCTCGTCAGCCGGCGCGACGTCGTCGTGGTGGCGAGCGTATCGTGCATCTACGGCTTGGGCTCGCCCGACGACTACCGCTCGATGGTGATCCGCCTCGCCAGCGGCACGGATCTCGGCCGCGACCGGCTCCTCGAACAGCTCGTGTCGATCCACTACGAACGGACCGACGTGGCGCTCGACCGGGGCAAGTTTCGCGTGCGTGGCGATGCGATCGACATCTGGCCGCCGTACGACGAGCTCGCGACGCGCATCGAATTCTGGGGCGACACGATCGAGTCGATCGCGATCATCAACCCGACGAGCGGCGAGGTGGCGGCCAAGAAAGACGAGATGTACTTCTACCCGGCCCGCCACTTCGTGATGCCGGAGGATCGGATCAAGGCGGCTGTGTCGTCGATCAAGGCCGAGCTCGAGGCCCGGCTCGAGGAACTCAAGAGCCAGGGCAAGCTCCTGGAGGCCCAGCGGCTCAATGCCCGTACGCGGTTCGACATCGAGATGATGCTCGAAGCCGGCTTTTGCCCCGGGATCGAGAACTACTCGCGGCCGCTCTCCGGCCGGGCCCCGGGCAGCACGCCGACGACGCTGTTCGACTACTTCCCCGACGATTTCCTGTTTTTCGTGGACGAGTCGCACGTCACCGTGCCGCAGGTGCGCGGCATGTACGCCGGCGACAAGGCCCGCAAGACCACGCTCGTGGAGCACGGCTTTCGGCTGCCGAGCGCCCTCGACAACCGGCCGCTGATGTTCGACGAGTGGGAACGCCGGCTCCACCAGACGGTGTACGTGTCGGCCACGCCCGGCGTCTGGGAGCTCGATCGCACCGGCGGCGAGGTCGTGCAGCAGGTGATCCGGCCCACGGGCCTGCTCGACCCCGTCATCGAGATCGTGCCCGCCTCGCAGCAGGTGCTCCACCTCGCCGGCGAGATCGACAAGACCGTGGCGACCGGCCAGCGGGTGCTCGTGACCACGCTCACGAAGAAGCTCGCCGAAGATCTCACCGCCTACTTCCAGGAGCGCAACGTCCGCTGCCGCTGGCTGCACAGCGAGCTCGACGCCTTCGAACGCGTGGAGCTGCTCAAAGAACTACGCGAGGGGAAGTTCGACGTGCTCGTGGGCGTGAACCTCCTCCGCGAGGGCCTCGACCTGCCCGAAGTGTCGCTGGTGGCCATCCTCGACGCCGACAAGGAGGGCTTCCTGCGCAGCGAAACCTCGCTCATGCAGACGATCGGCCGCTCGGCCCGCAACGTGGACGCCCGCGTGATCCTCTACGCTGACACGATCACCGAGTCGATGCGCCTGGCCGTCGACGAGACCCGCCGCCGCCGCGCGCTCCAGGAGGAATACAACACCACCCACGGCATCACTCCCGAGACCGTGCGCAAGGAAATCCGGGCCGGCATCGAGGCGGAGGCCGTGTCGCGGGCCGTGGCCTTCGACGCGGTGGGGCAGGGGGACGACGACAAGCGCCGCGCGACCGAGCTCCTCGAGCAGCTCGAGGCCGACATGATGCAGGCCGCCGCCGAACTCGACTTCGAACGGGCCGCACACCTCCGCGACCGGATCGCCGACCTGCGCGACGGCGGCCGCCGTGACGGCCGACGCATCGGCAAAGGCCCGCGCAACCGCGGCCCCGGCCGAATCCCACGGCCGAAACGCATGTAGGGCATAGAGAATAGGCTTCCGCCTGATGTGGCTGACTTCACTCGCCCAACCCGGCGTCGGAGCCGGCGGTACGCTGCTCCATCGCCGAGGGCGATCGCTAGGCTGCTTCACGGGAAGTCTCGGCATCCTGCCGAACTTCCCTTGGCCGGCCGCCGCCGGCTGGTCCGCACCCGGCCCTCCGGGCCTAGCGCTGTCAGGGATGCCGCGTATCTGCCCGTCGGCTCTTCCGCATCGCACCGACCGTCTCCGCCGCCTCGCCTTTCCAGATGAGGAGGTGAGGGATTGCCCCTCCTCCCTCTCCCTTTGGGAGAGGGCTGGGGTGAGGGTGCTTTCGTTGCGCCGCGAAAGCACCCTCACCCGGCCTGCGGCCGGCCTCTCCCAGAGGGAGAGGCGAGATCATGGAGGGCGCAGCGAGCGTCCGGCGAGATGGTAGGGGCGACGCCGAGCCGGCGCGCATTGAAAAGAGACAGGCTGAAGCCTGTCCTACGTGGCGGGCCCGGCGGCGGCGACGTCAGGCGTAACCTGGCCCGCATACTGCGCGAAGTTGGCCGTGAACAGGCCCGCGAGCTTGCGGGTCGTGGCGTCGTAGGCGGCCTTGTCGGGCCAGGCGTCGCGGGGCACGAGCACGTGCGGCGGCACGTCGGGGCAGGCCGTGATGGCGTGGAGGCCGAAGATCGGATCGGTGGCTGCCGGAGCCGACTGCAGGCCGCCCGAGTGAATCGCGTCGATGATGGCCCGCGTGAGGCCGAGCTTCATGCGGGTGCCGATTCCGTGGGCGCCGCCCGTCCAGCCGGTGTTCACGAGCCATACATTGACCTCGTGGCGCTTGATCTTCTCCGCGAGCAGGCCGGCGTATTTCATGGGATGCCAGACGAGGAACGGGCCGCCGAAGCAGGGGGAGAACGTGGCCTGTGGTTCGGTCACGCCCATTTCCGTGCCGGCCACCTTCGCTGTGTAGCCACTGATGAAGTGATACATCGCCTGGGCGGGCGTGAGGTGGCTCACGGGCGGCAGCACACCGAAGGCGTCGCACGTCAGAAAGATCACGTGCGTTGGATGCCCCGCCACGCAGGGGATCTTGGCGTTGCGGATGAACTCCACGGGATAGGCCCCGCGGGTGTTCTGCGTGATGCTCGTGTCGTGAAAATCCACGTGGTGGCTGTCCTGGTCGTAGACCACGTTTTCGAGCACGGCGCCGAACCGCAGGGCCTGAAAGATGTCGGGCTCAGTTTCCGGGGCCAGATCGACCGCCTTCGCATAGCAGCCTCCCTCGATGTTGAAGATGCCGGAATCACTCCAGCAGTGTTCGTCGTCGCCGACGAGCAGACGCTTGGGATCGGCCGAGAGTGTCGTCTTGCCCGTGCCGGAGAGGCCGAAGAGGAGCGACGAGGCGCCTGTCGTGCGATCGGCCGTGGCGGAGCAGTGCATCGAGAGAATGTTGCGCTTGGGCGCGAAGTAGTTGAGCATCGTGAAGACGCCCTTCTTCATTTCGCCGGCATACTCGGTGCCGAGAATCACGAGCTCCTTCGACTCGAGTGACAAATCGATGCTCGTCGTCGACGTCATCCCGTGCGTGCGACGGTTGGCGGGGAAGCGGCCGGCGTTGTAGATCAGGGCGTCGGGCTCGCCGAACGTCGCCAGCTCCTCGCGCGACGGCCGAATGAGCATCGTGTGCATGAACAGCGCGTGGTAGGGCCGCGAGCAGACCACGCGCACCTTCAGCCGGTGGCCCGGATCCCAGCCCGCGTAGGCGTCGACGCAGTAGAGGATGCGCCGCGTGTTCAAATAGTCCTTGGCCCGCTCCAGGTTGATCTGAAACGTCTCGTCGTCGATCGCCACGTTCACCGGCCCCCACCAGACGTCGTGCTCGCTCGCCGGGTGCCGCACGATCCGCTTGTCTTGCGGCGACCGGCCCGTCTTCGCGCCCGAGTAGGCGATCAGGGCCCCGGAATCGGCGATCGCAGAGTCGGGCTCGAGGCGGATCGCCTCGGCATAGAGCTCGGCCGGCGAAAGATTCCGCCGCACGTCGGCCACGGTGATGCCGTGCCCGGACAGGTCGATCCGTCTCATCGTCTCCTCTCCTCGCGCACCCGCCCCTATTGCTGCTGGATGTCGATGTCGTCGTCGTTCGACGGCACGGTGCGGAGGACGGAGTGTACCGGAACGTCGAGCGGAGCGAGCTGGTCGTGCCAGGAGAGCGAGGGCAGCCGGTCGAGCGTGCGTGTGGCCACACGCACCTCGATGCGCTCGTCGCCCGCGCCCCGATACACGCCCTTGTTGGGCGGCACGTCGAAGAAGTCGCGGCCCACGGCCGTCTTCACGAAGTCGTGATTCACCGGGCAGCCGTTCGTGGGATCGAAGCCGGTCCAACCCATGTCGGGCAGCCAGACCTCACACCAGGCATGGCTCTGTGATTCCTTGTTGGGTCGATGGATGTAGCCGCTGACGTAGCGGGCGGGCACGCCGTTCGACCGCAGGATCGCGATCATGAGATGCGTGAAGTCCTGGCACACGCCCTTGCCGCAAGCCAGGAGGTGGTCGATAGGCGAGGTCGCCGACGTCACGTCGCGGGCATACACGAAGCGGCTGCGGATGTGCTCCGCAACCTGGCAGACCCACATCCCGACCCGGGCCCGCGTGACCGGCCGCAGCTGCTCGAGATGCGGCTCGAGGAGCGGCGTGGACTGCACGGGACCACGCAGGGGCAGGTAGTCGAGCGCCTCGAGCGGCAGCTGCCAAGCGTCGGCCGGAACCCCCTCGGGAAATTCCACCTGGCTCGCGATCGGCCCCACCGACGAGTCTTCCGTCTCGACGACGCTCGCCGCGAGGATCCGCAGCCGCGTGGGCGGCTTGAGCAGATTGAAATGGTGCACGCGATTGCCGAAGCCGTCGAGATACTTCGTGATCGACACCGGCTGGCCGAGCGTGATCTGAAACGAATGGCACCGCTGCCCGCCGTCGCTCATCGGCTCCATGCGCAGCTCGCACTGCCACTCGCTCACCGGCTGCGAATACTCCATCGTCGTCTCGTGCTGGATCTCGAGGATCATCGGTGGGACCTTCCCGGGCCTGGCTGGCTACTGCAGCGCGTATTGTTCGTGGAGGTGGTGGCCGATCCGCGCCGTGCGGACGAGGGCGTCGCCGAGGAAGGCGTGCAGCCGCTCGCCGTCGAGCGCGTGGCCGTCGAGGTAGACGAGGTCGTTGAGGAGCCGGCCCACGGTGCGCACCACCTCGTCGCTGCACCGCTCCGGCAGCCGGCCGCTGATCTCGGTGAGCGAGTGCATGATCCGCGCCAGGCAAAACCGCACCGAGTGGGGAAAGTCGGGATTCACGAGGAGGAACTCCACCACCCGCTCCGGCTCCACGCGGCTGATGTAGAGCCGCTGGTAGGCCTCGTAGGCCGCGCAATTCTTGAGCACCGCGCCCCACTGGAGGGCTCGGATCGGCAGATCGACGCCGTCGCCCCGCTCCAGCAGGCTGAACTTCGAGTCGAGCACCCGCAGGATCTTGTCGGCCCGTTCGAGGTAGCGGCCGAGCTGGATGAAGTGCCAGCCCTCGTCGTGCGTGAGCGTGGCCTCACAGACGCCGTGAAACAGGAGCACGCCGAGCTGGGCCTCCTGGCAGAAATCGTGGGGTGACTCGGTCACGCGGCCCTGGAGCTGCGGATCGGCAAGCCGCCAGTGGAGCTTGTTGAGCTCGCGCCACATCGACGGGCTGATCGAGCCGCGAATGCTACGGGCGTTGTTGCGCGAGCGGTTGACGCAGGTCATCACGCTGCCGGGGTTCGCCGTGTCGAGGAGCAGCCAGCGCTGCACGGCGACGACGGGATGCTCGCCGTCGGCCACGGTGGGCGGCTGCTGCCGGAGCAGGCTGAGGAGCGCGTTCCACTCCAGCTCGACGGGGTTCGCAAGCACCCCGTGGAGGTCGAGATCGAGATGAAACGTGACATCAACCGCCCGCGACAAATGGTCGGCGCGTTCGAGATACCGGCTCATCCAAAAGAGCGCGTCGGCGACCCGGCTCAGCATGCGGCACCTCGGCGGCTCATGATCGCTCCTCGGCGAGCACCCACGTGTCTTTGCTGCCGCCCCCCTGGGAGCTGTTGACCACGAGACTGCCCTTCGGCAGCGCCACCCGCGTGAGCCCGCCCGGCGTGACGGTGACCCGCTCACCGCAGAGGATGAACGGCCTCAGATCGACGTGCCGCCCCTCCAGCCGGCCATCGACGAACGTGGGGTGCGTGGAAAGCTGGATCGTGGGCTGGGCGATGAAGTCCCGCGGGTTGGCCTGGATGGCCCGCCGAAACTCCTCACGCTGCTCTTTCGTGGACGCGGGGCCCACGAGCATCCCGTAGCCACCCGACTCGTTCACCCGCTTCACCACGAGGTGCTCCAGATTCGCGAGCACGTGGCTGCACTGGGCCGGAATCTCCGGCCGGAAGGTTTCGACGTTGTTGAGCAGCGGCTCCTGCTTGAGGTAGTAGCGAATCATGTCGGGCACGAAGGGATACACGCCTTTGTCGTCGGCGATGCCAGTGCCGATGCTGTTGGCGAGCGCCACGGTGCCCGAGCGGTAGGCATTCACGAGCCCCGGCACGCCGAGAGCGCTGTCGGGCCGGAACGTGAGCGGGTCGAGGAAGTCGTCGTCGATGCGGCGGTAGATCACGTCCACCCGCTGCCGGCCGCGGGTCGTGCGCATGAAGACGCGGTTGCCGTCCACGAGCAGGTCGCGGCCTTCCACGAGCTCGATGCCCATGCGCTGGGCCAAAAAGCTGTGTTCGAAGTAGGCCGAGTTGTACATGCCCGGGCTCAGGAGCACGGCCGTGGGCTGGGCGGCCGACTCCGGCGCGATGTACTGCAGCACGTCGAGCAGGGCGGCCGGGTAGTCGTCGTTGGGAAGCACGTCGTACGCGTTGAAGAGCGCGGGAAACACCCGCTTGAGCACCTGCCGATTCTGGAGCATGTAACTCACGCCCGACGGCGTGCGGGCGTTGTCTTCGAGCACGAGGTATTCGCCGTCGGCGGCCCGAATCAGATCGGAGCCGCAGATGTGGATGTAGATCCGCCGCGGCACGTTGACGCCGACGAACTCGCGGCGGAACGAGCTGCCCTGGAGCACGAGCCGGGCGGGCACGACGCCGTCGCGCAGAATGTGCTGCTCGTGATAGACGTCCCAGAGGAAGAGATTGAGGGCGTTGATCCGCTGGATGAGCCCGGCCTCGACCCGCCGCCATTCGGCGGCGGGGATGATCCGCGGCACGGGATCCATCGGCCAGACCCGCTCGATGCCCTCCTCGGCGCGATACACCGTGAAGCCGACGCCATCCTGCTGCATCGAGAGATCCGTCATCGCCTTGCGGCGGCGGAAATCGTCGGGGCTCGTCGTCCGCAGGCGGCCGTGCAGCGGCCCGTAGTGCGGCCGCGGGCCGCCGTCGCGATCGACCATCTCGTCGTAGGCGAGCCCCAGCTCGTAGTCGCCGAGCAGCGCCGACGCTTCGGCCGCCGCAGGGCCCGACCAGCCCGCCATCGTGGAATTCTGCATTGTCACCGCCGCCTTCCGCGCGTCGCCATCGCCGGAAAGTGCGCGGACACCGGGCAGGCGGTGCCGCACATGGCGGCACGCCGACAGAGCACCGGATTCAGAAACCCGCCATTTCCTTGACGAAAGGGCCGCAACGGCTAGTCTGCGGCTCTCGGCCGGCATCCTACTGCAAGTGGCGCGCCACAAGCGGCTTTTTTCTGGAGATCGCGATGACGTATTGCGTCGGTATCCGCACCCACCAGGGCCTCGTGATGGCCTCCGATTCCCGCACAAACTCGGGCATCGACCAGGTCGACGTGTGTCGCAAGATGCACACCTTCGTGACGCACGGAGAGCGGATGTTCACGATCCTCTCCAGCGGCAGTCTGTCGCTCACGCAGTCGATCATGACGCGGCTGGAGCAGGATTTTCACGCTGGCGAGGGGCTGGCCAAGGCCGCCACGTTTTACGACGCCGCCCGGTGCGTGGGCATGCAGGTGCGGGAGGTGGCGGCGCTCGACCGCGAGTATATGGAGCGCGACCACATCAGCTTCGCGGTCAACCTGCTCGTGGGTGGGCAGATCAAGGGTGAGGAGCCGCAGCTCTACATGATTTATGCGCAGGGCAATCCGCTGCGTTGCACCCGCTCGTCGCCCTTTCTTCAGATCGGCGAGGCGAAATACGGGCGGCCGATCCTCGACCGCGGCATCCGCTTCGGTGAGACCACGCTCGAACAGGCGGTGAAATACGCGATCATTTCGCTCGACTCGACGATGCGGTCGAACGTGGCGGTGGGGCCCCCGATCGATCTGCTCGTGTATGCGAACGACGACCTCGCCGTACGGCGCTACCGACGGCTCTCGACGTCGGATCCTGACCTCTTGGAGATCCGTTCCAACTGGGAACGCGAGCTCCGCCGGGCCGTCGGCCTTCTGCCGCAGATCGACTTCGGGCCCCCGCCGAGCGGCACCGACCTCGGCCCCACGACGTAGCGTAGGAGCAGCGTAGGACAGGCTTCAGCCTGTCATGACCTCACGCCGCCTTCCGCAGCGGATCGCGCACGCCGTCGAGCGATCGTCCGAGCCGCCGCCGCGGGGCTCCAGCCGCGGGTGACGACTCGAGCACGGCCGCGTGAGCCGAGTCGGCCGGGGCGACGGCGAGCCGTTCGCGGAGCGACTGTGCGAGCGCCGGGCCGAGATCCTCGCCGCGCATCCGCGTGCCGACGTCTTCGACGGCATCAGCCAGCCCCAACACCACGGCCTGACGCACCCCCTCGCGAACCCACTGGAAGAAACTCATCGACATGCTCCTGACTCAAACGTAGTTGTGACCGATGCCCTCTGGAGGCGGTATCGGCCTGCCACGGCAGGGCCTTGCACCAGCGGGCCGGCAGTCTGGACCGGGCCTCTGGGCTGACTCTGCCGCCCGCAGCCAGAGCCCGCGGCGTTCCCGCAGCTTACGGCGTCACGCGCGACCGGCAGGCTCGGCGACCACCGGCGACCACGATTGCCCGGGGGCAGGGGAGCAGGTACGCTCGCGGAGCATCGCAACTCGCGGCCCGCTCGGAGGTCAACCCTCGACGGCGCGATCGCGACGCCGGAATCGCGGCTGCGAGCCACGATTTTGGGGAATGGTGTAACGGTAGCACGACTGGCTCTGAACCAGTTAGTCTAGGTTCGAATCCTAGTTCCCCAGTTTTGATCCCTCACGCGCCGGGGGGCTTGCTTTTGATCCCTCACGCGCCGGGGGGCTTGCTTTTGATCCCTCACGCGCCGGGGGGCTTGCCTCGCCCGCAACCTCATGGCTGACGCTGCCCACCACCGCGTCCTGCTCGTCGATGATCAGGCCATGATCGGCGAGGCGGTGCGGCGTATGCTCGCCGATCAGCCGGACATCGCCTTCGAGTTCTGCCGCGACGCCGATGCGGCCATGGATGCGGCTGCGGCCTTCCGGCCCACGCTGATCCTCCAAGATCTCGTGATGCCGGAAATCGACGGCCTCGACATGGTGCGGCGATTTCGCTCGGTCGCGGCCACGGCCCAGGTGCCGGTGATCGTGCTCTCGGCCAGGGAAGAGGCTGTCGTGAAGGCCCAACTGCTCGATGCCGGGGCCAACGACTACCTCGTGAAGCTGCCCGACCCGGTCGAACTCGTCGCCCGCATCCGCGTGCATTCCGATGCCTACCAGCGGCTCCTCGAACGCAACGCCGCCTTCGCAGCACTGGAGCGATCGCTCGCCGACCTCAAGCGCGAGCAGGAGAAGTCGGAGCGGCTGCTGCTCAACATCCTGCCCGAAAAAGTGGCCGCGCGGCTCAAGAACGGCGAGGCCTCGATCGCCGAAAGCTTCGCCTGCGTCACCGTGCTGTTTGCCGACCTCGCGGGATTCACGGAGTTTTCCCAGCACGTCGATGCCCGGCACCTCGTGGCGATGCTCGACGAGATCTTCTCCACGTTCGACCACCTCGCCCGGGCCCACGGCGTGGAGAAGATCAAGACGATCGGCGACGCCTACATGGCCGTGGCCGGCCTGCCGGTTGCGCGCGACGACCACGCCGAGGCGGTGGCGGTGATGGCCCTCGGCATGCAGGAGGCGTTTCGCGGCGTGATGCGCGGCCGCGGCCTGGCGATGGAGTTGCGCATCGGCGTCCACTCGGGGCCCGTCGCGGCCGGCGTCATCGGCCGCCACAAGTTCAGCTACGACCTGTGGGGCGACACGGTCAATCTCGCCAGCCGCATGGAGTCGCACGGCGAGCCTTCGCGGATCCACGTTTCGCAGGCCACCCGCGAACTCCTCGGCGACGCCTTCCGCTTCGCCGACCGCGGCGAAATCCCGGTGAAGGGCAAGAGCACGATGCGCACCTTTTTCCTGCTCGGCCGCGCGTGACTCCTAATGCCAACGGCGGAGCCAGCCACGGCGCCAGAAGAACACGACCATGCCCATCGTCGTCGCCGCCATGATCGAGAGCGCCACGAGTGAGCCGTAGCGAAACGTGAGCAGCGGCATATTCCACGGGGAGCCCGTGTCGAAGTTCATGCCGTAGTAGCCGGTGATGAACGTCAGCGGCATGAAGACGGTGGCGATCACGGTAAGCACCTTCATCACGTCGTTCATGCGGTTGTTGATGCTCGCCAGGTAGATGTCGCGGAGATCACTGCCGATCTCGCGGTAGCCCTCGGTGAGGTCGAGCAGTTCCATCGTGTGGTCGTAGCTGTCGCGGAAGTGCTCGCGGGCGTGGTCGCCCACGAAGGCGGTGGATTCCCGGCCCAGCGCGTGGAGCACGTCGCGGGTCGGCCAGAGGGCCCGGCGCAGCGACATCAGGTCGGTCCGCACGTCGTGAATGCGGCCGAGCAGCCCGCGAGTGGGGTTGTCGAGGGCCTCTTCCTCGATCGCCTCCAGGCGATCACCGAACTGTTCGAGTACTGGAAAATAACCGTCGATCACGGCGTCGAGGAGCATCGCGCAGAGGTGGTCGGCCCCGAGCTGACCGAGCCGTGTGCGGCCGTGTCGAATTCGCTCGCGCACGCTGGCGAACCCGTCGGGCACGGTGCGATCGTGAAACGTGATCACGTAACGGTCGCCCAAAAAGATCGCCATCGGATCGGTGACGATCGCCTCGCCGTCGAAGCGGGCCATGCGGGCGGCGATCAGCACCTGATGGCCGAAGACCTCCACCTTCGGCCGCTCGTCGGGCGTGACGGCGTCTTCCAGGGCAAGATCGCCGATTTCGAACACCTGGCCGACGGCCCGAATCAGGGCCGAGTCGCCGAAGCCGTCGACGTCGAGCCAGACGACGGGCCACTTCTCACGGGCGATCGTGAGCTCCTGCGGCGCGACCACCGTCGACTCCTGCATGGTCGAGCCGTCACAGCCCATCAGCCGCAAGACGGTGGGCTGACCGACGATCGGCACGTCGGCGGGCGATGGCGTGGAGACGTGACGCGCGAGACGGCGACGGCGGCGGCGGTGCTTGCGGGTTGGCATGGCTCGTGAAACGATACCGGCCCGGGGCGGCCGCGGTCGAACGCGGCGGTACCACGGAGGCGGAAACCTCGACGGCAGGGGAGTCTCGGTGCATGGGCCAGCGACTGCAAGAGTCTCCGATCGGCGACGCGCTGGGCTGGTCTGCCCGCATCATCGCGATCGGCCTCACGATGTTTCTCCCCGGTGTCGCCGGCAACTGGCTCGACAAACGCCTGGGAACGCCGTGGCTCGGACCGGTGGGGCTGGCGGTGGGGTTCATCGTGGCGATCACCATCCTCGCTCGACTGAGGGGCGGCTCACGCCGCCACGTGCGATGAAGGAAAGCTGTCAGCCCACTGAGGGCTCGGGCGCATGGGGCATCGTCGTCTCCCTCGTCGTCCCCCTTGGGGTCCTGGCCGCTGCCGTCCTCGCAGCGCTCGTCTCTGGCCCGCCGCCGCCCGACGGACAGTCTGCGGTGCTGTTCGCAGCGGCCGTCTGCGGCGTAGGCTGCGTCGCGGCGTGGGCCGTAAACCAGCCTCGCCGCACGAGCCCCGCGGGCCGCGTGGCCGCTCCCCTGGCAGCCACGAGCCTGCGCCTCGCGCCCGCCCTCGTCGCCCTCGGTTGGCTGCAGGCGAGCGGCGGTGGGCTGGCCGCCTCCGGCGCGGGCGGATACCTCGTCGGTTTTTACCTCGCCACGCTTGCAGCCGATGTGATTCGAACGATCATGGTGACGCAGGTTGGGGCTCGCCGCCGCGGCGGCATCGAGCCGAATTGACGCGGCACGGGCCGATCCCGCACACTCGCGGCACGAAGAGTGGCCGGCCTGCTTCCGGAGCCGGTCCGTCAGGAAAGATTTTCACAATGTCCGATCACAATCCGATCTACCACCTCAAGGACGCCTACTACTTCGAGGTGCCGAAGGCACTCTGGCGCCAAGGCTGGCGGTCGCTCGACGACGTGCCAGCGTTTCTCCGCGAAGGCCGCCCCGATATCACAGACGTCGCCGAGTTCAACCAGGCGATGGACGGCAAGATCCTGATTCCGCAGCCCTTCGGCACGCTCGACAGCCTGTACGAAAAGAAGAGCGGCTTCTGCGTCTCGAAGTACATGCTGCTCGAACTGCTGCTGGGGGCTGTGCTGCTCTTGCTGTTCAGTCGCCTCGCGAAACGGCTCCAATCGGGCGAGCCGGCGAGGGGCGCCTTTGCCAACCTCTTCGAGGCGATGATCCTCTTCGTGCGCGATCAGATCGCGCGGCCGGCGATCGATAGCCACGACCACGGCCATGGAGACCACGACGCTCACAATGAGTCAGGTCACCACGGACATGGTCACCATGGACACGGAGACGTGGCCTTGGCGGGTGCCGGAGGCCCGGCGGTGCATGTGCACCGTGAGGTGCACGACGGCGACCGCTTCGTGCCGCTCCTGCTCACGCTCTTTTTCTTCGTGCTGGGCTGCAACTTGCTCGGCATGGTGCCCTGGGCCGGGTCGCCGACGGCGTCATTCTCCGTCACGCTCGCGCTCGCCGGCGTCACGTTCCTGAGCGTGATCGTGGCCGGCATGCTGAAGTTTGGCTTCTTCGGGTTTTTCAAAAACCAGGTGCCCTCGATGGATCTGCCGCTCCCGCTGGCAATCCTCCTCAAGCCGATGATCTTCGCGATCGAGATGCTCGGCCTGTGCATCAAGCACCTCATCCTCGCGGTGCGGCTCCTGGCCAACATGGTCGCCGGCCATCTCGTGCTGCTCGGCATCATGGGGCTGATTTCGGCGGCCGCCACCTATTCGATGGGGATGTGGGCCACCGTCACCGGCATCAGCGTCGTGAGCAGCACGCTGTTCAGCGTGCTCGAACTCTTCGTCGCGTTCCTCCAGGCCTACATTTTCACCTTTCTTTCCGCACTGTTCATTGGCGCCTCGGTACACGAGCATTAGGCTTGCCGCTGCCTCATCCGAACTTCGTCTTGATTTTTTGTTTCCACCCGGACACCCGTTCGGTTCCTCGTTTTTCAAGGAGTTTGATCCAGTGATGATCCGATCCCTGTTCTCGACCCGCTCACTCGTCACCCTGGCTGCGGTCGCCGTCGCATTTTTCTGCGCCGATGTGGCCAGCGCCCAAGATGCCGCCGGCCGCTCGCTGATCGACCTCACGTCGGCCTTCAGCGTGGGCCTCGTGGTCATCGGCGCCGCCTACGGCATCAGCAAGCTGGCGTCGGCCGCCTACGAAGGGATGTCGCGTCAGCCGGAAGTGGCGGGCAGCATCCAGACCGCGATGATCATCGCGGCGGCCCTCATCGAAGGCTTCACCTTCTACGCGCTGTTCATCTGCTCGCAGAAGGCCTGAGTCTTTACCGGCTGGAGCGGACCTCGTCTGGCCGGCCGGTGATCCGTCGAGAAGACTGGGTGCGGCGTCCGCACCCAGTCTTCCCACGGCGACGAAGCTTTGATTGCCCGGGAAACAGACGTTTCCGGCGGTAGCACCCGATTCTTCCGACATTGTCTCGCCCGCGGAGTCTCCCATGAACACGATCGCCTGTCTTCGAGCCCTGTGCTTGGTAGTGGCGCTCCTGCCCGCCGGTGCCGCATCGGCCAGCGACGCGCACGGCCACGGGCCGGAAATCGGTCACAACGCCCCGGCGGGGGTGAGCCAGAAAGATTTCGAGAGCCCGGCGTGGTTCCAGACCGATCTGGCCGTGTGGTCGTTTGCGGTGTTCCTCGGCCTGCTCGGCCTGCTCACGAAGTTCGCCTGGAAGCCGATCATGCAGGGGCTCGAAAAACGGGAGGAAGGAATTCTCCGGCAGATCGCCGAGACGAAAGCCTCCAACGAAGAGGCGCGGCGCATGCTGGCGTCGTACGAGCGGCGGCTGGCCGAAGCCTCCGAGGAGGTTCGCGGCATGCTTGAAGAAGCCCGCCGCGACGCCGACAACACCCGCCAGGCGATCGTCGCCGAAGCCCGCAAGGCGGCTGACGACGAGAAAGCCCGGGCGAAGCACGAGATCCAGTTGGCCAAGGATGACGCACTGTCGCAGATCGCCGAGAAGGCGGGACGGCTGGCCGTCGAGGTGGCCGGGAAGTTTCTCCGCGACAAACTGGGCAACGACGACCAGGCCCGGCTGGTGCGGGAGTCGGTCGCCAGCCTCTCCAGCCGCCCGAGCGTGAACTGAGCCGTCTCCCGACCTCGCAGACCGAAGGTTTCATGTCCCGACCCAGCACTCACGAAAGCGAAGCCGCTCACGTCGACATCGCGGCCGACCGCGTGGCCAAGGTCTACGCGCAGGCGATTCTCGAGGCGGCCGACACGGCGAAGTGCACCGACACCGTGCTTGCGGAACTTGCGGCCCTCGCCCGCGATGTGCTGCCGAAGGTGCCCGAGGCTCGGGCGGTGTTCGCGTCTCCGAAGATTCCGGCTGACCAGAAGGCGGCGCTGATCGACAAGCTGGGCAAAGGACGCTTGGTGCCCACCACGGTCAACGCCCTCCACGTGCTCGCCCGCCACGGACGCCTCGGCATTTTGTCGCTGGTCGTCGCCGCCGCGGAACGCCTCGCCGACGAGCGGGCCGGCCGGCAGCAGGCGACGCTCACGACGGCGGTCGCCCTCGGCGCCGAGGAGCAGGCGCGGATCGTGGCCGACGTCGAGAAGGGGCTCTCGGCCCGCCTGAAGCCGTCATTCGTCGTCGATCCCTCCATCATCGGCGGCCTTGTCGTCCGCATCGGCGACACCATCTACGACCAGTCGGTGGCCACGAGCCTGACCCGGCTCAGCGGTTGCCTCCAGCAGCGAAACATCCACGCCATCCAAAACGGGGAGTACACATGGCACAGTTGACCGACGAAATCACATCCGTCTTGCGCGAGGAGATTTCGCGCTTCCAGTCGGGCATCGACGTCCGCGAAGTGGGCCGCGTGCTCGAGGTGGGCGACGGTATCGCCCGGGTGTGGGGTCTGTCGGGCGTGATGTCCGGGGAAATGGTCGAGTTTCCCGGCGGCATCACCGGCCTGGCCTTCAACCTCGAGGAAAACTCGGTCGGCGTGATCATTCTCGGAGACTATCTCAAGGTCACCGAAGGCGACGAGGTGAAGAGCACCGGTCGCCTGCTGTCGGTGCCGGTGGGCGACGCCGTGATCGGCCGCGTGCTCGACCCGCTCGGCAACCCGCTCGACGGCAAGGGGCCGGTCGTCACGGAACTCCGCCGCCCCGTCGAAACGCTCGCGCCCGGCGTCGCCGAGCGGTCGCCCGTGCGTGAACCGCTCCAAACGGGCATCAAGGCGGTGGACGCGATGACGCCGATCGGCCGCGGCCAGCGCGAACTGATCATCGGCGACCGCAAGACCGGCAAGACCGCGATCGGCATCGACGCGATCATTAATCAGAAAAACAGCGGTGTGAAGTGTTTCTACGTTGCAGTCGGCCAGAAAGACTCGTCGGTGGCCGTCGCGATCGACACGCTCCGCAAGTATGGCGCGATGGACTACACCACCGTGATCGTTTCCGGTGCGAGCACCGCCGCCCCGCTGCAATACATCGCCCCCTACTCGGGCACCGCGATGGCCGAGCACTTCATGTACAACGGCCAGCACGCACTGATCGTGTACGACGATCTCTCGAAGCAGGCCACAGCCTACCGGCAGCTCTCGCTCTTGATGCGGCGTCCGCCAGGACGCGAGGCCTATCCGGGAGACGTGTTCTACGCCCATAGCCGTCTCCTCGAGCGGTCGGCCAAGCTCTCCAAGGAACTCGGCGGCGGCTCGCTCACCAGCCTGCCGATCATCGAGACGCTCGAGGGCGAGGTGTCGGCGTACATTCCCACGAACGTGATCTCGATCACCGACGGGCAGATCTACCTCCAGCCCGACCTCTTCTTCGCCGGCCAGCGGCCCGCCATGAACGCCGGCATTTCAGTGTCGCGCGTCGGTGGTGCGGCCCAGACGAAGGCGATGAAGAAGGTGGCTGGCGGCCTGCGGCTCGACCTCGCGAGCTTCCGCGAACTCGAGGCCTTCGCGCAGCTCGGCACCGATCTCGATGCCGCCACGCAGTCGCGGCTCGATCGCGGCTACCGCATGGTGGAACTGCTCAAGCAGGGCCAATACGCCCCGATGGACACGGTCGACCAAGTGCTCTCCATCTACGCCGGTACTCGCGGGCACCTCGACGACGTCAAGCGCGAGGAAGTGGCCGACTGGGAAAAGGGCTTTTTGACGTTCGTCCGCGACCAGGTGCCGGAGCTTCGGGCCCGGATCGACTCTTCGAAGGAACTCGACTCCGAGAGTGAGCGGCAATTGGAGGCCGCGATCGCCGAATTCAAGCGGCAGCGGGCCGCCAAGGGCGGTGAGGCTCGGCAGCTGGCCGGGGCCCGGTAAGCAAACCAAGGCATTCAGACACCCACGCCGCAGGTCGCACACGATGGCAAAAGCCAGGGCACTCGATCGCCGCCGGAAATCCGTGAGGAACATCCGGAAGATCACGCGCACGATGGAACTGATCGCCACCGCCCGCTTCAAGAAAGCGATGGACCGGTCGGTGGCGGCCCGCGACTACACCAAGCATCTGGCGAAGATCCTCGGCAATATCGCGAGCGTGGGCGCCGACGTGGCCCACCCGCTGCTCGAGATCCGTCCGACAAAGCGGACGGCGGTGCTTGTGCTTAGCGGCAACCGCGGCCTCTGCGGCGGGTACAACTCCAACGTCGTCCGCCAGGGCGTCGCCCTGCTCGGGCAGTGGAAGAGCGAGCAGGTGCCGGCACACGTGAGCGTGTCGGGCAAGCGGGGCATTTCGGCGCTCAAATTCCGCGGCGTCGAGATCGCCGAGCCGTACACGACGTTCGAAGACAAGCCGGAGTTCGCCGCCGTGGCGCCGATCGGGCGGGCCTACTTGGAGGCGTATTCCGCGGGCGAGATCGACCGGCTCGATGTGGTGTACACGAAGTTCGACTCGATCGCCCGCCAGCAGGCCGTCACTGAGACGCTCCTGCCTCTGGCGCCGCCGCAGGCCACGGCCACCACGGCCGCCGCAACGCTGGCGTCCGACGACTACGACTTCTATCCCTCGGCGGCGAGCATCCTTGAAGAGATTTTGCCGGCGAGCTTTTTGTCGCGGCTCTTCAAGTGCTTTCTGGATGCGGCCGTGAGCGAGCAGGTGGCCCGGATGGTGGCGATGAAGGCTGCCACAGAGAACGCCGGCGGCCTGATCAAGAGCCTGTCGCGGCAGTACAACCGAGCCAGACAAAGCCAGATTACCGGTGAGATCATGGAGATCCTCGGGGGCGTCGAAGCTTTGAAAAAATAGATCAATCAACACCGCGGCAGCCCCTATTACCCTCGATGCATCGGACCTTCGGCCGCTGATCGCCGGCACCCGGCAAATCGAACCACACGCGTCAAAACACTCAAACTTTGAACTCTCTTTCACGCTGAGGCAGAAACGACAATGGCAAACGGCAGCATCACCCAGGTCATCGGCTCCACGTTCGACGTCGAGTTCCCGGAAAGCTCGATTCCGGCGATCTACAACGCCGTGCGAATCGACAGCGCGAAGAAGGGCGTCGATCTGCATCTCGTGGGCGAGGTGCAGCAGCACCTCGGCGGCGGCAAAGTGCGCTGCGTGGCCCTCGGCTCGACCGACGGCCTGACCCGCGGGGCCGAGGTGGTCGACACCGGCGGGCCCCTCTCGGTGCCGGTGGGGAAGGGTACGCTCGGCCGTGTGTTCAATCTGCTCGGCGAGCCGATCGACGGCCGCGGAGCGGTGGAGAGCCAGGAGCGGTGGCCGATCCATCGCGATCCGCCGCCGATCAAGGAGCTGACCACGAAGACCGAACTCTTCGAGACGGGCATCAAGGTGATCGACCTGCTCACGCCGTTCGTGCGTGGCGGCAAGGCCGGGCTGTTCGGCGGTGCCGGCCTCGGCAAGACGGTGATCCTTACGGAACTCATCGCCCGCATCGCCAGCGCCCACGGTGGCTACTCGGTGTTCGCCGGCGTCGGCGAGCGCACCCGCGAAGGTACGGACCTCTGGCTCGAAATGCAGGAAGCCAAGATCGGCGACACGGGCCGCAGCGTCATCGAGCAGACGTGCATGGTGTTCGGCCAGATGAACGAGCCGCCGGGAGCACGCCTCCGCGTGGCGCTCTCCGCGCTGACGATGGCCGAGTATTTCCGCGACACGACCGGGGCCGACACGCTCCTCTTCGTCGACAACATCTTCCGCTTCTCGCAGGCGGGCAGCGAGGTGAGCGCACTCCTCGGCCGCATGCCGAGCGCGGTGGGCTATCAGCCGACGCTCGCCACGGAGATGGGCGCCCTGCAGGAGCGGATCACGAGCACGTCGAAGGGGGCCATCACGAGCGTGCAGGCCGTCTACGTGCCCGCCGACGACCCGACCGACCCGGCACCGGCTACGGCGTTCGGCAATCTCGACGCCTTCCTCTATCTCGAGCGGTCGATCTCCGAAAAGGGGATCTATCCGGCCGTGGATCCGCTCGCCTCCTCGAGCCGCATCCTCGATCCGCAATACGTGGGTGAGCGGCACTACAAGATCGCACGTCGTGTGCAGCGGACGCTGCAGCGCTATCGCGAACTGCAGGACATCATCGCGATCCTCGGAGTCGATGAGCTCTCGGAAGAAGACAAACTCGTCGTGCACCGTGCTCGCCGCATGGAGCGGTTCCTCTCGCAGCCGTTCCTCGTGGCCGAGGTGTTCACCGGCAAGCCGGGTGAGATCACGAGCCTCGCCGACACGATCCGCTCCTTCGAGGAGATCGCCGACGGCAAGTGGGACCACCTGCCCGAGCAGGCTTTCATGTATGTCGGATCGATCGAGCAGGCCGAGGAACAGGCCAAGAAGATGGCCGCCAAGACCTGAGCCTCACGACGTCGACGGAACCACCCATGGCAAATCAGAAACAGTCCGACACGGTGCGCTGCGTGATCGTCACGCCCGAGCAGACGAGCCTCGATACGCAGGCCCGCTCGGTCATGCTGCCGCTGTTCGACGGACTGCGGGGCGTATCCCACGGCCACTCCCCGTTCATCGGCCGTCTCGGCGCCGGTGAGGTGCGGATCGTGGGAGAGCAGGGCGGGCCTTCCGATGCGGACCGCCGGCTGTTCGTCGAGGGCGGCTTCGTGGAGGTGGCGCACGACCAGGTCACGGTGATCACGCAGCGGGCTTTGCCCGTGGAGAAGGTCGATGTGGTCGCCGCCCGGGCCGATCTCGCGAAGGCTTCCGGCGAAGTGGCCGCCGGCGACGAGGCGATCGATGCGAAGCTGCGAGCCGTCCAAACTGCCCGGGCACTTGTGCGGGCCGCCGAGGCCCGCCGATAATTCGGTGGTGCAAACGCTCTGGGCCATCGGTCTCGCTGTTGCTTTCGCCTGCGTTCCCGCCCTTGCGGCGCGAGCCGCCGACTCCTGCACGGCATTCGTCGGCGCCCGCCTGATCCCGGTCGGACAGCCCGAGATCGCAGCCGGCACGCTCTTGATCCGCGGCGGCACGATCGCCGCGGTGGGCCCGGTGGATGCGGTCTCCATCCCGGCCGACGCCACGCGGGTCGACGCGGGCGGTCTCGTGATCATGCCGGGGCTTGTCGACACGCACAGCCACGTGGGCGGCGGGCAAGGGGGCGATGCGAGTGGCCCCGTGCAGCCCGACGTCCGCATTCTCGACTCGATCAACATCCACGATGCGGGTTTCCGCAAATGCCTCGCCGGCGGCCTGACGACGCTCAACATCATGCCCGGCTCCGGCCACCTCGCGAGCGGACAGACGGTGTACGTGAAACTCCGCAAGGCCCACACTATCGACGACATCCTTTACCGCGATGCCGGCGGCCGTCCGCTCGGCGGCCTCAAGATGGCCAATGGCACGAACTCGCAGCTCGATCCGCCGTTTCCGGGCACGCGAGGCAAGTCGGCGGCCGTCGTCCGGCAGAAGTTCGTCAAGGCACTCGCCTACCGTGACAAGATCGTGAACGCCGCGGGCGACGCCGAGAAGCTGCCCGATCGTGACCTCGAACTCGAGGCCCTCGTGGACGTGCTCGAAAAGCGGAAAATCGTTCATCACCACTGCCACCGCGCCGACGACATCATCACGGTCCTGCGTCTGCGCGAGGAATTCGGGTTTGATGCCGTGCTGCATCATGTGAGCGAGGCCTGGAAGGTGGCCCCGGAGATCGCCAAGGCTGGCGTCGGCTGCTCCGTGATCGTGCTCGACAGCCCGGGAGGAAAGATCGAGGCGGCCGATTTCTCGCTCGTTACTGGCGCCGTCCTCGAGGAGGCGGGCGTGCCCTGTGCGATCCATACCGACGACCCGGTCACCGACTCGCGGCTGTTCCTGCGCACCGCGGCCCTCGCCGTGCGGGCCGGCATGACCCGCGGCAAGGCCCTCGAAGCCCTCACGCTCGCCGGCGCGAAGATGCTCGGCCTGCACGACCGGATCGGCTCGCTCGAGGTTGGCAAAGACGCTGATCTCGTCGTGCTTTCGGGCGACCCGTTGAGCACGCACACGAAGGTGCTGCAGGCCTACGTGGAGGGCCGAAAGGTTTTCGATCGCGACGATCCCGAAGACCGGCTGTTCGCGGTGGGTGGATTCGGCGCCAGCCGCGACCAGCGGGCAGAATCGTGCTGCAACGGCCCGACGACCGTGGGAGCGATGCGATGAGCAGTGGCCGTCGCGACATCCACCTCGAACATCTTGCTGCCGCTGCCGTCGGCGTGTGTCTGGCGTGGGCGAGCCTCTGCCGCGGCGCCGAGACGCTCGTGGTGCGCGGTGACGTGGTGCACACGATGGCCGGCCCCGCGATCACCGCCGGCGTGGTGGTGGTCGAGGGAGGGAAAATCCGTGCCGTCGGCCCTGCAGCCACGACACCGATCCCACCAAACGCACGTGAACTGCGCGGAGCCATCGTGACGCCCGGCCTGGTGGACGCCCACAGCGTCGTCGGCCTGAGTGGCTATCTCAATCAGCCGCAAGACCAAGACCAGCTCGACCCTGTCGAGGCGATCCAGCCCGAATTGCGCGCGATCGACGCCTACAACCCGCAGGAGCGGCTCATCGAGTGGCTCCGGGGATTCGGCGTCACGACGATCCACACCGGCCACGCGCCGGGCGCGCTTGTGTCGGGCCAGACGATGGTGGTGAAACTCGCCGGCACCACGGCCGACGCAGCCGTGCTCCGGCCCGTGGCGATGGTGGCCGCCACGCTCGGCGACTCGGCCCGGGCCACAGGCGACGGCGCCGAGAAAAAATCGCCCGGCACTCGCAGCAAGGCCGTGGCGATGCTGCGGGCCGAATTCGTAAAAGCCCGTGAGTATGCCCGCAAACGGCAGCTCGCCGACGAATCGAAACGCCCCGACCCCGACCTCCGGCTCGAAGCGCTCGGAAAGGTGCTCGCCCGCGACTGGCCGCTCCTGGTCACGGCCGACCGGGCCACCGACATCGCCTCGGCCTTGCGGCTGGCCGCGGAGTTCGAGATTCGCGTCGTCCTCGACTCCGCCGCCGAGGCCTACCTGCTCGCCGACCAGATCAAGGCGGCAGGGGTGCCCGTGATCGTGCACCCCACGATGCGACGCGCCGGTGGCGGTGGCGAGACCGAAAACGTGAGCTTCGAGACTGCTGCGACGCTGCAAAAGGCCGGAATCCCCATCGCCCTGCAGAGCGGCTACGAGTCGTACGTGCCCAAGACCCGCGTCGTGCTCTTCGAGGCCGGCCTCGCCGCGGCCCACGGCCTGTCGTTCTCCCAAGCCCTGGCCGCGATCACGATCGACGCGGCGAAAATCATCGGCGTGGCCGATCACGTCGGTTCGCTCGAAGTGGGCAAGGACGCCGACATCGCGATCTTCGACGGCGACCCCTTCGAATACACGACGCACTGCACCGGCGTCGTGATCGACGGCCAGGTGATGAGCACCGAGCCAAGGTAGTCGCCCCACTCGCGTGCCGGCTTCGGGCTCCCCATATCCCGTCGCCGGACGTTCACTGCGCCCATCCATGGGCTCCGTTCACTCGGACTCACTGGCGCTGCGCCATCCTGGCTTCGCTGGTGAGTAACGCCGGCGCCCGGGACACGGGGAGCCCGAAGCCTCCTCAACTGGAAAGGGGAGGCGAGGGGTTACCCCTGCCGTTGAGACGGCGTATGTGACCA
>Ga0214921_10000416_pt1 | contig 80513 bp, 70 predicted proteins | sample LL1505_MetaG_FD_177992 | JGI IMG/M metagenome (GOLD analysis project Ga0214921, IMG submission 177992) | Freshwater microbial communities from Lake Lanier, Atlanta, Georgia, United States - LL-1505 | ecosystem: Environmental > Aquatic > Freshwater > Lake | place: USA: Georgia | collected... | reverse complement strand
ATTGGAGCTTTGGCCCGACATGATCGCGACCAGCGCACTCATGGACAATCAGAAACAGGCGCTCATAAGGCATTTTTTTAGCCATCCGTTCATCCAGCAATTGAGTTGGTGACAATAGGTGCATGACACTTGAAACATCGCCACCCAAAATTGGTTTTGTCAGCTTAGGTTGCCCTAAGGCACTGACCGATTCCGAACTCATCTTGACCCAGCTCAGCGCTGAGGGCTACCAGACCAGCAAAAGTTTTGACGGCGCCGATTTGGTCATCGTCAACACTTGCGGCTTTATTGACGACGCAGTTAAGGAAAGTTTGGACACCATAGGCGAAGCTCTGACTGAGAACGGTCGCGTTATTGTCACAGGGTGTTTAGGGGCTCAAACCGCAGAGGGTGGCAGCAATCTTGTGAAGTCCATGCATCCTGCAGTGTTGGCCGTTACGGGCCCTCATGCCACCCAAGAAGTGATGGATGCGGTGCATAAGCATTGCCCTAAACCCCATGACCCTTTTGTAGATTTGGTGCCTCAAACATTTGGTGTGGCGGGATTGAAACTCACACCCAAGCACTACGCCTACTTAAAGATCAGCGAAGGATGTAACCACCGCTGTACCTTTTGCATCATCCCTTCCATGCGGGGAGATTTGGTGTCACGGCCCATTGGCGAAGTGCTCAATGAAGCTCGGGCTTTGTTTGAAGGAGGCGTTAAAGAGTTGTTGGTTATCAGCCAAGACACCTCAGCCTATGGCGTGGATGTCAAATACCTAACCGGGTTTTGGGATGGCAAGCCCATTAAAACCCGAATGTTGGAACTGGTGGAGGCCTTGGCAGCGTTGGCAGATGCGTATGGTGCTTGGATCAGACTGCATTATGTGTACCCCTACCCACATGTGGATGACATCATTCCATTGATGGCTGAAGGCAAGGTTTTGCCTTATTTGGACGTGCCTTTCCAGCACAGCCATCCTGATGTGTTGAAGCGCATGAAACGCCCTGCCAGTGGCGAACGAAATTTGGAGCGCATTCAACGTTGGCGTGAGCAATGTCCTGAGCTGGTGGTGCGCAGCACTTTCATTGCGGGCTTTCCAGGCGAATCCGAAGCAGAGTTTCAGCATTTATTGGATTTTGTGTGCGAGGCACAGATTGATCGGGCTGGTTGTTTTGCCTACAGCCCAGTCAAGGGTGCTGCAGCGAATGATTTGCCTGCCATGTTGCCCGCAGACTTGCGCGAGGAGCGGAGATCGCGTTTTATGGAGGTTGCGGAGCAAGTCTCGGTGGCCAAATTACAGCGTCGCGTGGGTGCCACCATGCAGGTGTTGGTGGACAGCTCAATGGGCATGGGACGCAAGGGGGGATGGGGACGCACCTATGCCGATGCTCCAGAAATTGATGGCTTAGTGAAGCTGCTACCACCTGAAAAAATCAGCAAGACCTATAAAGTGGGAGACTTCACGCAGGCTCGAGTAGTGGGCGTGGAAGGCCATGATTTAGTGGCCCTTCCGATTTAATGTTTAGACTTTGTAGCGCCTATTAGGCTAAAAAAAAGACGCTGGGGGCGTCATGGAGTTCATTTATATTGGTGCCCAGGAAGGGACTCGAACCCCCACGAAGTTACTCGCTAGTACCTGAAACTAGTGCGTCTACCAATTCCGCCACCTGGGCTTTCAGGAAAGAGAGAATTCTATCAAAACACTAGAACACGCCGGCAGTTTGCTAGAAGAGATTGAGGGGGTGGTGCAAGGCCATCGCGATGGTCACGGATACGTGGTGAGGGACGATGGAGAATCCGACATTTACCTGCCGCCTAACGAAATGCGTGCGGTGATTCACAAAGATCGCGTCAAAGCCCGCATCATTCGTTTTGACCGCAAAGGTCGCCCTGAGGGCCGTGTTTTGGAAATTATGGAGCGGCCCATCCATCCCATCATTGGCCGGTTGCTTCAAGAAAACAGCATTTGGCTGGTTGCGCCAGAGGATAAGCGCTATGGGCAAGATGTGCTGATTCCCAAAGGGGCTACTGGTTCGGCCAAGTCGGGGCAGGTGGTTGTCGTGGAACTGGTAGAGCCGCCCGCATTGTTTGGACAACCGGTTGGCCGTATCAAAGAAGTCTTGGGTGAAATTGACGATCCCGGCATGGAAATTGAAATTGCCGTGCGCAAGTACAGCGTGCCGCATGAGTTTTCAGAGGCGTGCATTGCTCAATCCCGTGGACTGCCGGATAGGGTGCGGCCACAGGATAAGAAAAACCGGGTGGATCTGACGGATGTGCCCTTGGTCACCATTGATGGTGAAGACGCTAGAGATTTTGACGATGCGGTGTATTGCGAACCTGCAACGCAAGGCAGGGGCAAGCAAGCGGTGAAAGGCTGGCGCTTGTTGGTGGCCATTGCAGATGTCAGCCACTATGTGGAAACCGGTACACCGATTGACGTGGACGCCTACGAGCGTGCCACAAGTGTGTACTTTCCCAGGCGCGTCATTCCGATGCTGCCGGAGAAACTCTCCAACGGCTTGTGCTCGCTAAACCCCGATGTGGAGCGCCTTTGCATGGTGTGCGACATGTTTGTGTCTTATGAAGGCGAGGTGTCTGCGTACCAGTTTTACCCAGCGGTGATGCACAGCCATGCCCGCTTTACCTACACCGAAGTGGCAGCCATTTTGGCAAACACCCATGGCCCTGAGGCACAAAGGCGCCAGCCTTTGGTGCAACACTTGATTGATTTGTCAGATGTGTACCGCGCCCTGTTGTCTGCAAGATCCAGGCGAGGTGCTGTGGACTTTGAGACCACCGAAACTCAAATTTTGTGCGATGAAACAGGCCGAATTGAAAAAATTGTGCCCCGCACCCGTAACGAAGCGCACCGTTTGATTGAAGAGGCCATGCTGGCGGCCAACGTCTGCAGCGCGGAATTCATTGGCCAAAGCAAGCATGCAGGCTTATTTAGGGTGCATGAAGGCCCAACGCCTGAGAAAAATGAAATGCTGCGCAATTACCTCAAAGCGATTGGCCTGGGGATGACCATTGGCGACGACCCCAAGCCCGGCGAGTTTCAGGCAATTGCGGTGGCGACTAGGGAGCGCCCAGACGCACAACAAATCCACACCATGTTGCTGCGCTCCATGCAGCAGGCCATTTACAGCCCGCACAACAGCGGTCACTTTGGTTTGGCTTATGACGCTTACACGCACTTCACCAGTCCGATCCGCCGTTACCCTGACTTGTTGGTGCACCGAGTTATCAAAGCCATATTGGCAAAGAAGAGCTACCACTTGCCCGCCTTGCCCACCCCGGGCGAGGCGCATGCCCGATTGTCAAAGCGTTTAGAAAAGTCTGAAGCTGCTAAATCCAAGCACTCAGGCGATGCTCCTAAAAAAATGAGCGCTGAATTGCTGGCATGGCAGGCAGCGGGTTTGCATTGCAGCGCCAATGAGCGCCGAGCGGACGAAGCCAGTCGAGATGTAGAGGCCTGGCTCAAGTGCAAGTACATGCGCGAACATCTGGGCGAGGAGTTTGCGGGCGTGGTTACTGCCGCTACATCTTTCGGCATTTTTGTCACTTTGGATGCGATGTACGTGGAGGGCTTGGTGCACATCACCGAACTTGGCGGCGAGTACTACCGCTTTGACGAAGCGCGTCAGGAGCTGCGTGGCGAACGCACTGGCATCCGATATGCGATTGGCACTCGGGTGCAGGTGCAAGTCAGTCGTGTGGATTTGGATGGCAGACGCATCGATTTCCGGTTGGTTCGGGGCGATGAAGTGCAGGGTCTTCGTGGCCATAAAGACAAGGCTGCGGGCAAGACGGGCACCTTTGACGCTGAAATGGTTCCCCGTAAAACATCCTCCAAACGTGGAGCCAAAACCCTCAAAGCCCAAACCAAGGCTTTGCCAACCCCCATTCAGGCGCTTAGGCAAGCCGTCAAAAAGGCGGCCGCTCAAAATAAAAACGGTAAAGCGAGCAAGGGGCGCAATTCCAAGCGGGCCAATTAGACACCTGAGATGCACAGGCCTATTTGGAAGAGGTCAGCGGATCTTGGGCGCCAAAGCCATGGCAAGTTGCGCCGCATAGCGGCCGGCGTGTTGGCTCAGGGTTAAACCGTTGGCAGCACTGTTCAGAAACGGTGGATTCCAAAATGCTCCATATTCAAAGACACATGCCGTTCAGATATTTGGCGGGCTATGACGTTGGCCGAACCCATGGCCAAAGTCCAGCCCAAATTGCCATGGCCAAAGTTCAGCCATACGCCCTTGATGCCGCTGGCCCCCACCACCGGTAGCCCATCTGCCAAGGTGGGGCGGGCTCCCTTCCAGACCTGGGTACTTTGATCCAGCTGCGCAGCACCTGGAAACCAGTCTTGCAGGGTTTTATAAAGAATTTTCAAACTTGAAGTGTCTTGGTCATCAGGGTCTCCGTCGAGTTCATAACTGCCGCTGACTCGAACGCGCTGCCCTAAGCGCGAAATGTGGACTTGATGCTTCAGATCCCAAATAGCGCTTTGCGGCGCATTGAGCGGCTCTTTTACTGGGCTGCTGATGGAGTAGCCATAAACCGATTCCATGGGGCAAGCGATACCCCAGGGCTTTAACAAATCAGCCGCCTTAACGCCAGAGCACACCACTGCGGCTTTAAAGCTGGCTGAGGTGTCGTTGCTCAATTGAAGCTCTACACCTTCTGGAATGGTTTTTAGTGCGTTCACGCCGACTTGGAATACAAACTTGGCTTGAAGTTTTTCACATTGCTGTTTGAGCAGTTGAGCCAATTGCCGGCAGTTAGCGATCTGATCCTCCGGTAAGTGCAAGGCGCCAAACAAAGGGGTGTCAGTTTGAAGCGCAGGCTCTAAGCGATAGGTGTCATCAGCATCAAGCAACTTGAAGGAAAGACCTTCTGATTGAAGATGTGACAAAGCGGTGGTCAGACTCCTTTGATCTGACTCGGTTCGCAGCAGGATCAATTGCCCCTTTTGACCATCAAAGCTGAGTTGCAAATCTGAGTTCGTGAGGTCAAATTGTTCGGCGCTCAAACGGGCAAGTCCTAACAAGGACTTCCATTTCAGGTGGTCAGTGGACAAGGGGTCGGCCACATGACCGCCAGACCGCTTGATAAGCCAAGTCCATTGTTTCAAAGAAAAAGACTTGTGCACATGCAAGCCATAAGAGCTGCCAAGGACGCTGCGAAATGTGGAGTTGAACAGCCAGCTTGAAATATCTGGATGTGTGAGAGCACAAGACATCACGCCTGCATTGGCAAAGCTGGAGCCTTCAGCGACTGACGCCTTGCTCTCAAAGATGGTGACCTCATGTCCATCTTTGACCAATTCGTGAGCCATAGAGATGCCCAGCATTCCTGCGCCAATGACAGCGATTTTCATAGGGAGTTCAAAAGTCTTTCAATCTCTGAAGCGATATTCAATATTCGTTCATCTTGCATGGCGGTCTGCCAAATCATCAATCCGCAAGGCGGTGCATCTGGAGCATGGCATGGTATTGAAATGGCGCAACCATCTAGCATGTTGATCACACTGGGGTTGCGCAATAACAAAGCATTGATTTTAAAAAATACGTCATCACGATCAGCACCCGGCGCCACTTCTGCAATAGCGGGGGGGAGTATGGGGACGGTTGGCGAGAGCAAGGCATCAAAGGGTTGCAGGGCAAGATGCATTCGAGCTAACCAGTCGCTTCTTGCTTTTATCAAACCCAAATAGTCGCTTGCACTCATTTGGGCACCTCGCTGAATGCGTAACGCCACTCTAGGGTCGTATTGCTCCCCGTGTTCTTTAAGTAAATGTTGGTGCCATGTGTAGCTCTCTGCTGCTGAAAAATTTCCCATTTCGGCAATTTGGGCGAGTTCTTTGAGCTCAGGCAACTCAATCTTGATCAGTTGTGCCCCAGCATCGCGCAGCAGCTTGAGGGTTCGGTCAAAAGTCTCAGCGATATAGTCGTCAGCACCGTCCATAAAAAGGGTTTCGGTGTAGGCCAGTCGGACTTCCTGGACTGGCGAAATTGACCTGCAAACGGTCAGACCCGACAAAATTTCGTGTGCCAAAATGGCGTCCCGAACCGAGCGCGTGATGGCGCATACGGTGTCTAAGGTGGTTGATAATGGAAGTGCCCCCCCTTTGGGAACCAAACTTGCCGTGGACTTAAAGCCCACCAGGCCATTAAGCGCGGCTGGAATGCGGATGGATCCACCCGTATCGGTGCCCAATCCCATATGTGCAGCGCCTGTAGCCACTGAAATCGCCGCGCCACTTGATGAGCCACCGGGGATCCTAGGCACATCGATGAGTGCAGCATTGGCTGGGGTGCCGTAATGTGGATTGACTCCCACCCCAGAAAATGCAAATTCGCTCATGTGGGTTCTGCCAATCAAGCATGCACCTGCTTGGCGCAATCGGGTAACAGCGTTAGCGTCCGAGGTGGCAGGAGGTGCGTTTTTTAAAACGATGGAACCCGCTTTGGTTACTTGCCCTTGAATATCAAACAAATCCTTAACCGATACAGCCAATCCCGCGAGGGGCTTAGATTGAAAGGGCTTTTCTGAAAGCTCAGACTTGGCGGATTCAAATAAGGTGTCCATAAACACATGCCTGCAAGCATCAGACCTTGCAGCTTCTATTGATCGGTCTAGCTCCTCAAATGCACTGCGCTGTCCTGAGCGAATGTTTTGGATCAGGCTGTGAAGGTCGGGTATCAGCTTATTTGGTGTCTGCATGAGGATTGAGTTGGCTGTGTGCACATGTTGGTGAGCAGATAGGGATGATTGGCTTGCAGGGGCTGCATGCTAGAATAACAATCGTTGAGCAAATTTGTACAGTACAACTTTTGCAGTTCAACAAATACCAAATCGGTTCTACCAAGGTGTCGCTCCTCAGGAGTGATTTCGGAACCGAATTTAAGTCCTAACCTTTGGAGTTTTGATATGTCTACGACCATGCGTCAAATGCTGGAAGCTGGTGTCCATTTTGGTCACCAAACACGCTTTTGGAATCCCAAGATGGCACCTTATATTTTCGGCCATCGCAACAAAATTCATATTATCAACCTTGAGAAGTCGCTCCCGATGTTTCAGGAAGCGACTAAGTTTGTCAAACAACTGACAGCCAAGCGCGGCACCGTTCTAATGGTGGGTACTAAGCGCCAGGCTCGTGAAATCGTCTCCGCGGAAGCGCAGCGCGCAGGCGTACCGTATGTCGACCAACGATGGCTGGGTGGCATGTTGACCAATTTCAAAACCGTTAAAACATCCATCAAACGCCTCAAAGACATGAAGGTCCAACAGGAAGCCGGCTTGGACGCGATGAGTAAAAAAGAGCAGCTTATGTTTTCGCGCGAGCTGGACAAGCTCGAAAAGGACATTGGTGGCATTCAAGACATGAACACACTGCCGGATGCCATTTTTGTGATCGATGTGGGTTATCACAAAATTGCTATTTTGGAAGCCAAAAAGCTGGGTATTCCTTTGATTGGTGTGGTGGATTCAAACCACTCTCCTGAAGGTATCGATTACGTGATTCCAGGTAATGACGACTCATCCAAAGCCGTTACTCTTTACGCTAGAGGTATTGCTGATGCTATCTTGGAAGGTCGCGCCAATGCGGTTGAGGATGTGGTGAAAGCCGTTTCTGCCGAAACCGACGATGAGTTTGTCGAAGTAGAAGAGTCTGAAAATTAATCCGTAAAAGCTCACTTAAAAGGGGCACATGAGCCCCTTTTTTTTAGCCACTTTTTATTGAACTGAAACTGGAGAAACCCAATGTCTGCAATTACCGCAAGTATGGTTGCTGAACTCAGAGCCAAAACCGACGCTCCCATGATGGAGTGCAAAAAAGCTCTGACCGAGGCGCAAGGAGATATGGCCAAGGCCGAAGAATTGCTTCGTGTCAAGCTGGGTACTAAGGCGGGTAAGGCCGCTTCCCGCGTTACAGCCGAAGGTGTTGTGGCGATATTCATTAAAGGCAACACTGGAGCGCTGATTGAAGTGAACTGTGAAACCGACTTTGTCACCAAAAACGACAGCTTCTTGGCAATGGCCCAGGCCTCTGTGGAGTTGATTGCCCAAAACAACCCGGCTAATGCAGAGGCCCTGACGGCTTTGAGCTATACACAAGACAGCTACGGTCCCACCCTAGAAGATGTGCGCAAGGGTTTGATTGGAAAAATTGGTGAAAACATGACATTCCGCCGTTTCAAGCGTTTTGATTCGGGCAGCAAGCTGGCATCGTATCTGCACGGTACCCGAATTGGAGTGGTGGTGGAGTATGAGGGCGATGACTTGGCGGCCAAAGATGTGGCCATGCACGTGGCGGCCATGAAGCCAGTTTCTTTAACCAGCGCAGATGTTCCCGCTGAGTTGATTGAAAAAGAGCGTTCAGTGGCAACGGCCAAGGCAGCTGAATCTGGCAAGCCAGCTGATATCGCCACCAAAATGATCGATGGCGCGGTACAAAAGTACCTCAAAGAGGTCTCTTTGTTCAATCAGTCTTTTGTAAAAAACGACAAGCAAACGGTAGAGCAAATGCTTAAGGAAAAAGGCTGCACCGTGAAAGGATTTACCATGTTTGTTGTGGGCGAAGGTATTGAAAAGAAAGTGGACGACTTTGCCGCCGAGGTGGCTGCACAAGTGGCTGCTGCCCAACAATCCAGTTAATTTCATTCATTCCCAGGAGATTCAGCCATGTCCTCAACCAAGCCGGCTTTGAAGCGAATCTTGCTCAAATTGTCTGGCGAAGCCTTAATGGGTGACGATCCGTTCGGCATCAACCACGGCACCATCGTTCGAATGGTGGAAGAGGTGGCTGAAATCACTCGCTTAGGAGTTGAGGTGGCCGTCGTGATTGGTGGCGGCAATATTTTTCGTGGTGTGGCTGGGGGTTCAGTGGGTATGGACCGTGCCACGGCCGACTATATGGGTATGTTGGCCACTGTCATGAATGCCTTGGCCTTGGCCGACACCATGAACAAAGCAGGATTGACGGCTCGAGTGATGTCTGCCATCGCAATCGAGCAAGTGGTGGAGCCCTATGTGCGTCCCAAAGCCTTGCAGTATTTAGAAGAAGGTAAGGTGGTGATTTTTGCTGCTGGTACAGGTAACCCGTTCTTCACCACCGATACAGCTGCTGCCTTGCGTGGAGCAGAAATTGGGGCCGAACTGGTGCTCAAGGCGACCAAGGTAGATGGTGTCTACAGCGCAGACCCTCACAAAGACCCGTCTGCTACCCGTTACAGCACTTTGAGTTTTGATGAAGCGATGGTCAAGAATTTGGGCATCATGGACGCCACAGCGTTTGCATTGTGCCGAGACCAAAAATTGCCGGTTCGGGTGTTTTCCATCATCAAGCATGGCGCGCTCAAACGAGTGGTTATGGGGGAAGATGAAGGAACCTTGGTAACGGTTTGAGTTGGTCCTTCGCCGCGAGCCAAGGTGGAACTGCGCTGCGCACTTTAGCTCCAAAGAATTTTGCTGTTTTATTTGCTGAGGGAGTGTGTTGATGTCTATTTCAGAAATCAAAAAAGTCATGGAAACCAAGATGGACCAATCCATTGAGGCGCTCAAGGTTAATTTGTCCAAAATCAGAACAGGTCGCGCCAACCCTTCTCTTTTAGATTCGGTGCAAGTCGAGTACTACGGCTCTCAAGTGCCATTGAGTCAGGTGGCCAATGTGTCTTTGCTGGATGCGCGCACCATCAGTGTGCAGCCATGGGAAAAAGGAATGGGCGCCAAAATTGAAAAAGCCATTCGTGAGAGCGATTTGGGCTTGAACCCTGCGTCCATGGGGGACCTAATTCGTGTGCCCATGCCTCCCATGTCTGAGGAGCGCCGTAAAGAAATGACCAAGCTGGTTCGTAATGAAGGCGAAAATGCCAAGGTGGCGGTGCGGAATTTACGCAGAGATGCCAATGAGTCGGTGAAAAAGCTTGTCAAAGACAAGTTGGCTTCTGAGGACGAGCAAAAACGCTCTGAATCTGACATACAAAAACACACTGACAAACATGTGGCAACCATTGAACAGCTGGTCACTGCCAAAGAACAGGAAGTGATGGCGGTTTAAGTGGTACCTCGCCATATAGCCATCGTCATGGATGGAAACGGACGGTGGGCGGCCAAACGAATGCTGCCCCGTTTGGCAGGTCATCGCCAGGGCGTGGAGAGTTTGCGTCGTTGCATTCGAGCCTGTATCGATCAGGGCGTCTCGGTGCTGACCGTATTTGCCTTTTCCTCGGAAAACTGGAGCCGCCCCGCAGAAGAGGTTTCGGGTCTGATGGACTTGTTGTCCTTAGTGATCAAGCGCGAGGTCACGAATCTTTGCAAAAACCAAGTGCGTTTTCATTTTGTGGGAGACCGTGTCAATTTATCCACCCATATCCTTGATGGCCTTGCAAGTGCTGAACAGCAGACCCAAGACGCTTTGGCGGATCAGCCCAAATTGATTTTGAATGTGTGTTTCAACTATGGGGGGCGCTGGGATATTGCGCAGGCTGCAGCTAAGCTGGTCGCCCAAAATCGACCCATCAATGAAACTGAATTGGCCGATTGCATGGCCTTGGCTCATGTGCCAGACCCGGATTTGATCATCCGAACGGGCGGTGAGCACCGCCTGAGTAATTTTTTACTTTGGCAGGCGGCTTATTCAGAGCTGGTGTTTACTGAAAAGTTATGGCCAGAATTTGATGAGGCAGATTTGTCTTTGGCTATACAGTCTTACGGCCAACGTCAGCGCCGCTTTGGTTTAACGCCTGAGCAACTTTCAAAAAAACCGCCATCAGAACCTTGACCAATACACAAGTGCTCAAACTGCGCGTCATCACAGCCATTTTAATGTTGAGCATTTTGTTGCCAGCCCTTGTGTATCCAACCCTCTCCCCCTTTCTGTGCGTGACCTTATTGCTCATTTCCCTGTGTGCTTGGGAATGGGGACGGCTTGCCGGATTTGGTGTGATGCGTTCTGTATGGGGTGGTTGCGTTGTTGCTTTGGGTGGTGGGGTGATTTGGTGTAGCGAATGGCTGTTTAAGCTAGATCATGACCTTTGGTTTGGTGTTTGGTCGCTTGTAGTGAGCGTTTGGGTCTTGGCTTCGGGTGTATTGTTGCGACGAGGCCCCATTTTTTGGTTAAGTCTTTCGGCTCCTGTACGGTGGTACTTGGGGCTTGGCCTTTTGTGCTTGTCTTGGGTAGCGGTGGCTCAAGCTCGCCATGTGGGTATTAACTATCTCTTATCCATCTTTGTTTTGATATGGGTGTCTGACATTTGTGCTTATTTTTTGGGTCAGGCTTTCGGAGGTCGCGTGTTTTCAAAAAAATTAGCACCCTTAATCAGTCCTGGCAAAAGTTGGGAAGGTGTTTTAGGCGCGGTGCTTGGCGTTGGAGTCCTGGCTGTGTTTTGGTGCTGGGCAGATCGGGTGTGGTTGGTCAATTCTGGGCCAAGCGTTTTCACCATGTTGTGGCACCAAGGTTGGATTGCTTTGGTGGTCGGGGTCTTGAGCCTTACATTTTTTGGCATTGCGGGGGACTTGTTGGAGTCTTTATTCAAACGAAGCGCTGGCGTTAAAGACAGCAGTCATTTGTTGCCTGGGCATGGAGGTTTTTTAGACAGAATGGATGCTCTATTACCTGCCCTTCCTCTTGCAATGTTGATTTACACGTTGTCTAAATCTTGAAACAAAAACTGGTCATTTTGGGTTCCACTGGGTCCATTGGTGTCAACACCTTGGATGTCACCTCAAGGCATCCCGAGAAGTTTGAGGTGTTTGCGCTCACGGCCGCGACCCGTGTGGAATTGCTGTTTCAGCAATGTCTAGAGTTTCGGCCAAGGTTTGCGGTGATGACAAGTTCATCTCATGCGGCTGAGCTCAGCCAGCGTTTAAAGGCCTCGGGTTCTCAAACTCAGGTTATGGCCGGTCCTGAAGCGCTGATTGAGATGGCGTCCCATGAAGAGGTGGATATGGTCATGGCGGCCATTGTCGGCGCGGCTGGACTCGGTGCGTGTCTGGCCGCAGCCCGCTCTGCTAAGCGTCTGCTTTTAGCCAATAAAGAAGCTCTGGTGGTAGGTGGTGCTTTTTTTATGAAGGAGGTTCAGCAGGGTGGTGCAACGCTGTTGCCCATTGACAGCGAACACTCCGCCATCTTTCAATCGTTACCAGACGATGCGCAAACATGGCCTCAGCGCATTGGAAAGATCATATTGACCGCCTCTGGCGGGCCTTTTAGAACGAGAAAAGTGTCAACTCTAAAAGACGTCTTGCCTGAAGAGGCTTGTGCTCATCCCAATTGGGTCATGGGTCGCAAAATTTCAGTGGACTCGGCCACCATGATGAACAAAGCCCTTGAGGTGATTGAGGCGCACTATCTGTTTGGAATGCCTCCTGAACATTTGGAGGTGGTGATCCACCCTGAAAGCATCATCCATTCCATGGTTCAGTTTAAAGACCATTCCATAGTGGCGCAGTTGGGCACACCGGATATGCGCGTTCCCATTGCTTACGGTATGTCTTGGCCCCATCGAATGGAATCGGGGGCTCAAGCCTTGAATTTTGAAACACTTAAGCCCATGACTTTTGAATCTCTCACGGAGCATGAGCATCCCCAAAGATTCCCTGGTCTGCAGTTGGCTTGGCACGCTTTGCGTGCGCCATCTGGGTACACGGCTGTTTTGAATGCGGCTAACGAAGTGGCAGTGGCTTCTTTTTTGGACCTGAAAATTAGGTTTGATCAAATTGCTCAGGTCAATCAGCACATATTGAGTTCGATGATTTTTGAGCCTCCCTCAGGTTTGGAAGACTTGATCGAATTAGATGTCCGATCCAGAAATCTGGCAGATCAATACGTACAACACATTCGGCGATAAATGAACAAGCAAAAATGAACAGGACTTTCTCTCTGTGCTGACCCTGTTTTCTTTTGTTTTTGCTTTATGCGTCTTGATTGCCGTGCACGAATCGGGGCATTACCTGATGGCGCGAGCCTGTGGCGTGGGGGTTCTTAAGTTTTCCATTGGTTTTGGTCCCCCTCTCATTAAATGGCGGAACGTTCAGGGCACTGAATTTGTATTGAGCGCATTTCCATTGGGTGGATTTGTTCAAATGGTGGATGAGCGAGAAGCACCCGTGGATGCAGGCCATTCTCATTTGGCTTTCAATCGCAAGACCGTGGCGCAGCGTTTTGGGATCGTGGCTGCTGGGCCATTGGCTAATCTGATGCTGGCTACCTTGCTCTATGCTTCGGTGGCGTGTATGGGCCAGTGGCAGCTTGCTCCACTATTGAGCACACCGGTCCAAGGCTCCATGGCTGACAACGCTGGGCTAAAAGCTGGGGAACGTGTGACCGCTCTGGCCTTTGAGGGAGACGATTTACAACCCATTCAATCCTTTGAAGAACTGCGTTGGTGGATAACTCGAGCGGTTCTCCAACAAGAGGATTTGCTGGTGGAACGACAGGATGCATCCGGTGCTCATTTGGGGAGTTTGGTTTTGCCTTTATCTAAGCTGGCTGGCGCGTCGGTAGATTCTCAATTGTTTCAAACAATTGGTCTTGTTTCTCCAATGAGATCTGCAGTGTTGAGAGACGTTAAAGAGGGAGGCTCTGGATACCGCGCGGGCTTAAAGCCGCAGGATGTGGTGTTGCGAATTGACGGTCAACCCATCCTCGATGCTTCTCACCTGCAGCAGGTGATCAAAGTTTTACCTAAAACTATGAGATCTGATGTTTCCCTGTGGAGCATAGACCGGCAGGGCGTTCTTTTACAGTTCGAAATTCGACCGGATGTGGTTCGTAAGGATGGGACCGATACGGGGCGAGTGGGTGTCTGGGTAGGAGGGGAGCCCAATATGGTTTGGGTTGAGTCTGATGTACTGAGTGGTTTGTGGTCGGGGCTGGTTCGCACAGTGGAGGTGAGTTTCCTGACAGTGAATTCTGTCTTTCAGATGTTGACAGGGGAGGCATCTTTAAAGAATTTAAGTGGACCACTTTCCATGGTTGAGTATGCTGGTCAATCTGCACAAATAGGAGTGACGTCTTATGTGTTGTTTTTGGCTCTCATCAGCGTCAGTATCGGCATACTGAACTTGTTACCTATTCCAGTTTTAGATGGTGGTCACCTCGTATTTTTGATGTGTGAAGCGTTTTTAGGTAAGCCCCTTCCTGAAAGTTGGCAGGGTGTGTTTCAAAAAGGTGGCTTATTTATCCTGATGGTTATGATGTCAATAGCGCTTTTTAACGATGTAGCCCGTTTTTTTCACGGGTAAAGCAGATCTTTTATGAATTTTTCTTCTCTAGGCTCGATTAGTTTTATCAAGTTGGTGCGTTATGCGTGCCTGTTTGCGGTCTGTGGTGCTGCCCTAACGGCTTTGGCGATAGAACCTTTCAAAATTCGGGATATACGTGTGGAGGGGTTGCAGCGTGTGGAGCCAGGAACTGTCTTTGCCTCGTTGCCTGTTCGTGTGGGTGATTTGTATACCGATGAGGTTGGTACAGCATCCATTCGCTCCTTGTTCGGATTAGGGTTGTTCAAAGACGTTCGAATTGAAGTTTCTGCAGATGTTGTGGTTTTGGTGGTGGAAGAGCGCCCATTCATTGCCGAACTGGAGTTTGAAGGCATCAAAGAGTTTGATAAGGATGTCATTCGCAAAGCCCTTAAAGATGTGGGTTTGAGTGATGGCAGGCCCTTCGACAAGGCATTACTGGACCGCGCAGAACAAGAACTTAAGCGTCAGTACATCAACAAAAGTTTGTATGGTGCTGAAGTGGTCACCACGGTTACACCTATTGAACGCAATCGAGTCAATCTGACTTTTAACGTCACGGAAGGTGAACCTGCCAAAATTTCCGAAATTCGCATTGTCGGTGCTAAGGCTTTTACAGAGACGACTCTGCGTGAATTGATGGATTTGGATACCGGCAACTGGATGAGTTGGTACACCAAGTCCAACCGCTACTCCAGAGCCAAGCTCAATGGTGACATTGAGACTATTCGGTCCTACTATCTGGCAAGAGGCTATTTGGAGTTTCGTGTGGATTCCACGCAAGTTTCCATTGCGCCCAACAAGCAAGAAATGTCCATCGTGATCAACATCACAGAAGGTGAGCGGTTTACCGTGGCGTCCGTCAAGTTGGAAGGCAACTACTTGTCTCGTGAAGATGAGTTCAAGTCTTTGATCACGATCAAGCCAGGTGAGCCTTACAACGCAGATCAGGTTGCAGAGACGGTTAAGTTTTTTACGGATTACTTTGGAAAATTTGGTTTTGCGTTTGCCAAAGTTCAGCCCCGACCTGATATTGATCGCCGAACCAATTTGGTGACTTTGGTACTGCAGGCTGATCCCGCAAGACGAGCCTATGTTAGGCGCATCAACCTCAGTGGTAACAATCGAACACGTGATGAGGTCATTCGTCGAGAAATCCGACAGTTGGAATCCTCTTGGTACGACGGGGACAAGATCAAGCTGTCTCGCAATCGTGTAGACCGTTTGGGCTATTTCACTGATGTGACCATGGACACCAACGAAGTCCCCGGCACACCCGATCAGGTGGATTTAACCCTGAACCTGACCGAAAAACCAACAGGTAGCTTGACGCTGGGCGCGGGGTTGTCCAGTAACGACGGGTTAGGTTTGATGTTTGGTATCAATCAACAAAATGCGTTTGGCTCCGGCAACTCATTGGGTATCAATGTCAACACCAGCAACATCAATCGCATGGTAATGGTGAGCACCACCAATCCTTACATCACGCAAGACGGTGTATCAAGGTCTTTCAACCTTTATCACCGCATTGCGCGTCCTTATTTGTCCTATGACTCCTATTCTTTAGAGAGTACCGGAACGAGCGTGAGTTTTGGCGTGCCCTTTACCGAGCGCGACACCGTTTTCTTGGGAGCTGGTGTAGAGCGGACCACCATCGTGACGGGTTTGTACTTGCCAACAGCCTACTCCAACTACGCCAGTCAATTTGGGTACTCCAGTACGGGCGTGCCCCTTACTGCAGGCTGGGCGCGCGATACGCGTGACAGCGCCTTGGTACCCACCAAAGGTCTGTTGCAGCGGGCTTCTGCTGAATATAGTCCAGGGGGTGAGGTGCGTTACGTACGCGGCAATTATCAGTACCAGCAGTATGTGCCTTTAAGCAAAAAATACACTTTTGCGTTTAACGGGGATTTGGCCATGGGTACGGGCGTGAATGGTCAGCCCTATCCTTTGTTTAAAAACTACTATGGTGGTGGTTTGGGCTCGGTACGCGGCTTTACAGCAGGCAGTTTGGGTCCGAGGGATGCCTCTTCAGGCTTGGTTTTGGGTGGCCCAAAACGCGTGAACTTTAATTTTGAAATGCAAGCACCGTTTCCTGGTGCCGGCAATGACCGCAGCTTGCGCATGTACGGCTTTGTCGACACTGGTAACGTGTATGGTGAATCTGAGCCTATAGATTTTTCAAGCTTTCGTGCATCCGCGGGAGTGGGCATCAGCTGGATCTCGCCAATGGGACCCTTACGGCTCGCGTTTGCTACACCGCTGCGCCAGTTTGATAACGATAGAATTCAGTCCATACAATTTCAAATCGGAACCACGTTCTAAAGCTATTCACAATGTTTAAATTTTCATTCTTAATTGCGGCGCTCAGTTTGTTGGGTGCACAGCAGTTGTGGGCTCAAGAGTTTCGTTTGGGTTATGTCAACTTAGACCGCATCATTCGTGAGGCAGCCCCTTCCAAAAGCGCTCAAGCCAAATTGGAGCAAGAGTTCGCTCGAAGGGAAAAAGATCTACAGGAGATTGGTAGCGCCCTCAAAAGTGCTGCCGACAAGCTGGAGCGTGAAGCCATGACGCTGTCTGAGTCTCAGCGTGCGGCGCGTCAAAAGCAGGTCATGGACCAAGACCGTGACTTTCAACGCAAGCGTCGCGAGTTTCAAGAAGATCTCAACGCCCGCAAAAACGAAGAATTGCAGCAGGTTTTTGAACGGGCCAACCGTGTAGTGCGTCAACTTGCAGAAGCTGAAAAATACGACCTGATCATTCAAGAAGCTGTTTATGTCAGCCCTAAACACGACATCACCGATAAAGTGATTCGTTCGTTGAATTCCGCCAAGTGACCGATAGAGGTCTTGGTTATTCGATTGATTTATGGATGTTGCCCTGCGCCTAGGTGACATCGTCGACCAACTGGGCGGGACACTTCATGGCGATCCTGGCCTCATAGTTCAGGGACTCTCTCCTTTAGACACTGCTCAAGCTCAACACCTGAGCTTCATCACCAGTGCCAAATTCAAGTCCCAGTTGCTCAGCACCAGGGCTGGCGTTGTTGTGATGTCTGAAGACCTTTTTCAACAATATCCCCCTGAATGTGCAGTCATTGTGGTGGATCAGCCCTATGTGTATTTTGCGCTGCTGACACAATTGTGGAAACAAAGAACTGTGGCCCCAGCGGAGTCAGGCATTCACCCTTCAGCGGTAGTCCATCCAGAGGCGCTGGTGCACCCTAGTGCTTCGGTGGGACCTCTATGTGTGGTGGAGCAGGGTGCCCAAATTGGTTTCAACACAGTTTTGCATTCGAGGGTCACAGTGGGTGCTCGATGTGTTGTTGGTGCGCGCTGTATCGTTCACTCTGGAGCTGTGATTGGGGCGGATGGCTTTGGATTCGCTCCAACCGGTGCCAAGTGGGAAAAAATTGAGCAACTTGGTGCGGTGAAAATAGGTAACGATGTGGAGATTGGGGCCAATACCTGCATCGATCGGGGCGCCCTTCAAGACACCGTCATAGAGGACGGTGTGAAGTTAGACAACTTGATTCAGATAGGGCACAACACCCGAATTGGTCAGCATACGGCCATGGCGGGTTGTGTGGGAGTTGCAGGCAGTGCGGATATTGGCGCGCATTGCACTATTGGCGGCGGCGCTGTAGTGTTGGGACATTTGAAATTGGTTGATGGCGTGCATATTTCTGCAGCTTCTGTTGTGACCCGCTCACTTTTGAAGCCTGGCCACTACTCCGGCGTTTTTCCGATCGATGACAACGCTGCTTGGGAAAAAAATGCGGTGACCCTCAAGCAGTTGTACCAGTTGCGTGACCGCATTCGAAAGCTAGAGCAACACCTTTCTGAAAATTCTGATTAAGCTTTCATCTCACTTTCGCAAGATCAATTAAAAGCACAATTTCCCATGATGGATATCCACCAAATTCTCAAAAAACTACCCCACCGCTATCCTATTTTGTTGGTGGATCGGGTGTTGGAAGTTGAAAAAGGCGTCAGCATCAAGGCCATTAAAAACGTCAGTATCAATGAACCTTTTTTCAATGGCCATTTCCCGCATCGGCCGGTGATGCCTGGCGTGTTGATGCTTGAAGCTTTGGCGCAAACTGCAGCGTTGCTGGCCTTTGAAACATTGGGCGTCACACCCGATGAAAATACCGTTTACTACTTTGCTGGCATTGATGGTGCCCGCTTCAAGCGCCCAGTAGAGCCGGGTGACCAGCTGACGCTCAAAGTGAAATTGGATCGCATGAAGGCAGGGATCTTCAAGTTTCAAGCTGAAGCTTGGGTGGGCGAAGAGTTGGCTGTGGAAGCTGACTTGATGTGCACCATGCGGTCCATTGGCTAAGCTGTTTCATCATTTTATAACTCTTTTATGTAGCTCTTTGTGACCCTAATTCATCCTACTGCAATTGTGGATGTCAGCGCTCAGGTGGACTCCAATGTAACTATAGGACCCTATTCGGTCGTAGGGCCTCATGTGCGCATTGGCTCTGGGACTCGAATTGGCGCGCATTGTGTGCTGGAAGGACACACCACCATTGGCCGAGACAACCAGATATTCCAGTTCAACTCTCTTGGTGCGATTCCTCAAGACAAAAAGTACAAAGGCGAGCCTTGCGAACTTGTGATAGGAGACCGCAACACTATTCGAGAATTTTGTACATTCAATATTGGTTCACCCGGGGATGCGGGGGTCACCAGGTTAGGCGATGACAATTGGATCATGGCGTATGTGCATCTTGCACATGACTGCCAAATTGGTAACCACACTATCTTTGCCAATAACTCGCAGTTGGCTGGTCATGTGCATGTGGGAGATTGGGCTATTTTGGGTGGATTTACCGTGGTTCATCAGTTTGTGCGCATTGGCGCGCACAGCATGACGGCCATGTGTTCTTTATTGTTTGCAGACTTACCCCCCTTTGTGATGTGCCAGGGGCAGCCTGCACAGGCGAGATCTATGAACTTTGAGGGCCTCAAGCGCAGGGGGTTTTCTACAGAGCGACTTGTGGCCGCCAAAGCTATGCATAAAGCCCTGTACCGAGACGGATTGACTTTAGATGCCGCCATTTCTCAAATATCGGCGTTGAACCAGAGCCATCCAGAGGCAAAGGGTGATATTGAGATGTTGTGTGACTTTTTGACACATGCTTCTGCGCAACGTGGCATTGTTAGATAAGTCCGCTTTACCTAACTTACGCGTGACTATGGTCGCCGGTGAAGCGTCTGGAGATTTGCTTGCCGGAATGTTGTTGGATGGCTTGAAATCACGATGGCCTCAACTGCTTTCACAAGGCATTGGTGGGCCTCAAATGATGCAAAGAGGGTTTCATGTGTGGTGGCCTTCGAGTCGATTGGCAGTTCGGGGTTATGTGGAAGTGCTTCGGCACTATCTGGGGATAGTGCGCATACGCAAGCAGCTGTTCAAGCGCATTTCAAAGTCGCCCCCAGATGTGTTCATTGGCATCGACGCTCCTGATTTCAATTTACACCTTGAGGGGCGAGTCAAACATCAAGGTATCAAGACCGTACATTTTGTCTGCCCGTCCATATGGGCTTGGAGGCCGGAAAGGATTAAGCAAATCAAGTCGAGCGTCGATCACATGCTTTGCATCTTCCCATTTGAGGTGGGACTGTTGGCCCAACATGGCATTGCAGCCACCTATGTGGGACACCCTTTGGCCCAAGTGATTCCGTTGGCACCTAGCCCCTTAGCCGCTCGGCATAAACTCAATTTAAGTCCAAGTGCTCCGTTGGTGGCTTTGTTGCCCGGAAGCCGAGCATCTGAAATTCATTTCCTTGGTTCAAAGTTTATGGAGGCTGCCGCGTTGATTTTTCAGCGCAACCCAACGGTGCAATTTGTGCTTCCATGTGCGCCTGGTTTAAGGCCCATGATTGAAAACATCTGTAAGACATTCCAAAAAAGCCACCCCGAACTTGCACACCATATCCGGCTTATTGACGGGCAATCTCATTTGGCCCTGGAGGCTTGTGACGTGACCTTGATTGCCAGTGGCACGGCCACCTTGGAGGCAGCACTCTATAAAAAGCCTATGGTCATTGCTTACAACATGAACCTGCTGTCATGGTGGATCACGCAGCGTAAGAGATTGCAGCCTTGGGTGGGCTTGCCAAATATTTTGGGGCAAGACTTTTGGGTGCCTGAACTTTTACAAAATCAAGCCACCCCCGAAAACATGGCTTCTGAAGTATTACAGTGGTTCAATGAGCCCGAGCGAGTTGAGCGGCTGAAAACCCGTTTTTTAGATATGCATCATGAGCTGCGACGAGATACGTCTGCTTTATGCGCCCATGCGATCGAAAAAGTTCTTGCAGGCTGAGCAAGTCGCTCTCTTTTGGGATGCGCCAGGTTTGGTTGCTGGTGTTGACGAAGCCGGTCGAGGGCCTTTAGCGGGGCCTGTGGTGGCCGCTGCCGTGATATTGGATGATCTCAACCCCATAGAAGGTTTAGCAGACTCCAAAAAACTGTCCCCGAAGCGGCGTGATCAGCTTTATGACGAAATTCGAGCCAAAGCTTTGTGTTTTGCTATTGCTCAAGCCAGCGTAGAAGAAATTGATGAACTCAATATTTTGCAAGCCACCTTAATGGCCATGCGAAGAGCGGTAGTGGGCTTGCGCTTAAAACCAGTGAAGGTACTGGTCGATGGCAACCAGTTGCCTGTATTAGAAGTGTTGGCTGAAGCCATTGTCAAGGGCGACTCTAAAGTACCTGCCATATCGGCCGCGTCTATTTTGGCCAAAGTGCATAGAGACCGATGGTGCCTTGGGGTACACCAAGAATTTCCCCAGTACGGATTTGACCAGCACAAGGGCTATGGCACTGCGTACCATTTGCATGCGATGAAAATCTATGGGCCATGTTTGCATCACCGCAAAAGCTTTGCGCCGGTAAAGACTGCGTATGACTCCAGTTACCTCCATAGGTCCCATGACTGAAGTGATTTATATACAGTCCAAAGACAACCCTCAGCTGAAAAAACTGAGGCGCTTGGTTCAAGATGCTTTGGCTTACCGCAAAGAACGACAATTCTGGGTCGAGGGAGAGCACTTGTGCCGAGCTGCATTAGATAAGGGGTGGAAGCCAGAATGGGCGGTTTTTTCCGAATCGTTTTGGCATTCCCAAGGGCAGACTTGGGCAACTTGTGCTCCAAAAAATGCAGTGGCTCCGGATGCGGTGTTTAAAAATGTGAGTGCTTTGGAGTCTTTGCACTCCTTTGGTTTTCTGTTCGACCTGCCTGATTGCCCAACTGTAGCCCCCAATGTGGCCACCTTGGTACTAGATCGCGTTCAAGACGCAGGCAATGTGGGGTCTATGTTGCGAAGCGCAGCAGCGTTTGGGTTTCGTCAAGTGTTGGCGCTCAAAGGCACTGCGGGTTTGTGGTCTAGTAAAGTGTTGCGGGCGGGCATGGGGGCTCATTTTGGCTTGCAGCTGTTTGAAGGGATATCGCTTCAAGCCGTTCAGGGGCTTCAAATACCTATCATCACCACCAGCTCACACCAAGGTCAATCCTTGCATGAGTTGCCATTGCCGTTTCCTTGCGCTTGGGTCATGGGTCATGAGGGGCAGGGTGTCGCAATTGAACTGGATGCCCTTTCTACCTTGCAAGCACAAATTGCGCAGCCTGGCGGCCAAGAATCTTTGAATGTGGCCGCTGCAGCAGCCATTTGCCTTCATGCCAGCGCGACATCCCCAGAAGCTTTGGCCTACGTTCAATCTGTTTCAACAGTTTGACATTTTGACGCCCCAAATACTGCTGTCAACTATAATCTGGTCCAAAGTTAAACACCTTTCGCTCCGCGTTGTTCACGCTGATTTCCCACTGAAACTTAGCTGGCAGAACTCGATTCTTGCGGATGCGTGGGTGTGTCTACCATTATTTGGAGTACCCCGTGCTTTTGTCTCTTAAGAGAACAGGTTCCCCCGCCATACTGGCACTTGCAGACGGTACGGTTTTTCAGGGCATCTCCATTGGCGCACCAGGCTTGACTGTGGGAGAAGTGGTTTTCAACACCGCGATGACGGGCTACCAAGAAATTTTGACTGACCCCAGCTACTGCCGCCAGTTGGTCACCCTTACCTACCCTCACATTGGCAGTTATGGTGTCAACACCCAGGACATAGAGTCTGAAAAAATTCAGGCATCTGGCTTAATCATCAAAGACCTGCCAATCAAGTCCTCTAATTTCCGATCGAGTCAGGATTTATCCGAGTATTTGGTGCAAGAGCACACAGCGGCCATTGCACAAATTGACACGCGTCAACTCACCAAGCATTTGCGCATGTATGGCGCCCAAAATGGAGCAATTTTGGCATTGCCCTCCGACAGTTCGTTGTCGCAAGAGCAAATTCATGCGGCTGTTCAAGTTGCGACTCAGCAAGCCATTAGAGCGGCACAGGTTGCGCCAAGCATGGCCGGCCTAGACCTTGCGCAGCAAGTCAGCTGCAAGACCAGTTATGCATGGTCGGAGTCGGAATGGCGTTTGTTTCAGGCAGATGGCCGGCCCGGTTTTGGTGAACAAATGAAGGCCAAATTTCATGTGGTGGCTTACGACTTTGGCATCAAAAGAAATATTCTAAGAATGCTTGCTCAGAGGGGCTGCAAAGTGACGGTAGTGCCAGCGCATACAAGCGCTGCAGAGGTCTTGACGCTCCAACCGGATGGTGTCTTTTTCTCCAATGGTCCTGGAGACCCTCAGCCATGTAGTTACGCCATTGCCGCGGCCAAGGAGCTGATGCAGTTGGGTTTGCCCACTTTTGGCATTTGTCTTGGCCATCAAATCATGGCATTGGCCAGTGGGGCAAGCACCTTCAAAATGAAGTTTGGTCACCACGGCGGCAATCACCCGGTCAAAGATCTGGACTCCGGTCGGGTCTGTATCACCAGCCAAAACCATGGCTTTGCAGTCGACGACCAGTCGCTTCCACCGCAACTGCGTGCCACGCATGTGAGTTTGTTCGATGGAACCTTGCAGGGGCTGGCGCGCACCGATTGCCCTGCCTTTTCTTTTCAGGGGCACCCTGAGGCTTCCCCTGGCCCCCACGATATTGCATATTTATTCGAACGATTCACGAGTCTGATGGAACAAACACATGCCTAAGCGCTCAGATCTCAAATCCATTCTCATTATTGGGGCAGGTCCCATCATCATTGGCCAGGCTTGTGAATTTGATTATTCTGGGGTACAGGCCTGCAAAGCCTTGCGAGAAGAAGGTTATCGCGTGGTGCTGATCAACAGCAATCCAGCTACCATCATGACTGATCCTGCGACGGCAGATGCCACCTACATTGAGCCTATCACCTGGCAAACGGTAGAAAAAATCATTGCCAAAGAACGCCCCGACGCGATATTGCCCACTATGGGAGGTCAAACCGCACTGAACTGTGCCTTGGATTTGTGGCGTCAGGGGGCTCTGGATAAGTATCAGGGCGCTGCTACAGGGCGTTCTGTGGAACTCATTGGGGCCACACCTGAGGCTATAGACAAAGCAGAAGACCGCCTCAAGTTCAAAGATGCCATGACCCATATTGGTCTTGGTTCTGCACGTTCCGGTATCGCACATTCCATGGACGAGGCTTGGGCGGTTCAAAAAACCGTAGGCTTTCCTGTAGTGATTCGCCCCAGTTTTACGCTGGGTGGAACGGGGGGCGGCATTGCCTACAACCCAGAAGAGTTTGAGACTATTTGCAAACGTGGGCTTGAGGCTTCACCCACCAAAGAGTTGCTTATTGAAGAGTCTCTCTTGGGTTGGAAAGAGTTCGAGATGGAAGTGGTTCGCGACAAAGCTGACAACTGCATCATCATTTGCTCGATTGAAAACTTAGACCCCATGGGTGTGCACACCGGCGACTCCATCACCGTGGCACCCGCCCAAACCTTGACAGACAAGGAATACCAAATCATGCGTAACGCCAGTTTGGCGGTGCTGCGTGAAATTGGTGTGGACACCGGTGGCTCCAACGTTCAATTTGCCATCAATCCGGTGGATGGACGAATGGTGGTGATTGAGATGAACCCGCGCGTCAGCCGGTCTTCAGCGCTGGCATCTAAAGCCACAGGGTTTCCTATAGCCAAAGTGGCTGCAAAATTGGCTGTGGGGTACACCCTTGATGAGCTTCGCAATGACATCACGGGGGGCGCCACGCCTGCCAGTTTTGAGCCCAGCATCGACTATGTCGTGACCAAGGTTCCACGCTTTGCGTTTGAAAAGTTCCCTACCGCAGACAGCCGTTTGACCACGCAGATGAAAAGCGTGGGTGAAGTTATGGCCATGGGCCGTACGTTTCAAGAATCGTTTCAAAAGGCCTTGCGTGGACTTGAAGTGGGCGTGGATGGATTGAATGAAAAAACCCAAGATCGTGAAGTTTTAGAAAAAGAACTGGGTCAGCCCGGGCCAGAGCGCATCTGGTACGTGGGAGACGCCTTTGCCCAAGGTATGAGTTTGGATGAGGTGTTTGCGCTCACCAAAATTGACCCGTGGTTTTTGGCTCAGATACAAAACATTGTCAACATTGAGCTGGAGCTCGATCAGTTTGTAGTGAATCACGGCCCACAAGCTCTAGCCCAATTGCAGCCAGTAGAGTTGCGCACCTTGAAAGCCAAAGGGTTTTCAGACCGCCGGCTAGCCAAATTGTTTAAAGTATCTGAGCGTGACGTCAGGAGTTTGAGGCATCAAATGGGGATTCGCCCTGTTTACAAGCGGGTGGACACCTGTGCTGCAGAGTTTGCAACCGACACAGCGTATTTGTATTCCAGCTATGAGTCCGAATGCGAAGCTGAACCTACCCAAAACAAAAAAATTATGGTTTTAGGGGGCGGCCCCAACCGGATTGGGCAAGGCATTGAGTTTGATTACTGCTGCGTTCACGCAGCACTGGCTTTGCGTGAAGATGGTTATGAAACCATCATGGTCAATTGCAATCCTGAAACCGTGTCGACCGATTACGACACGTCTGATCGACTGTACTTTGAGCCGTTGACTTTGGAAGATGTGCTTGAAATCGTAGACAAAGAAAAGCCCGCCGGTGTGATTGTTCAGTACGGCGGCCAAACGCCTCTCAAACTGGCGCTGGGACTTGAAGCGGCAGGCGTGCCCATTATTGGCACGAGCCCCGACATGATCGACGCAGCAGAAGATCGTGAACGTTTTCAGCGCTTGCTGCACGATTTGGGTCTGCGTCAACCCCCCAATGCCACGGCCAGAACCGAATCTGAAGCTCTTGAAAAAGCGGCAGCTTTAGGCTACCCCTTGGTGGTGCGGCCCAGCTATGTGCTGGGCGGGCGAGCCATGGAAATCGTGCATGAACAGCGAGACCTGGAGCGCTATATGCGCGAGGCGGTGAAGGTCAGCAACGACTCTCCGGTGCTTCTGGACCGGTTTTTGAATGACGCTATCGAGTGCGATGTCGATTGCATCAGGGACGTGGCGGGCCAGACCTTTATTGGTGGGGTTATGGAGCATATTGAACAGGCGGGCGTTCATTCGGGCGACTCTGCATGTTCCTTGCCGCCTTACTACCTATCCGCACCCACCGTAGATGAGCTGAAGCGCCAAACTGCGGCCATGGCTCAGGACCTGAATGTGGTGGGCCTGATGAATGTGCAGTTTGCCATTCAACAAGTGGATGGCAAAGACATTACTTATGTACTGGAGGTCAATCCAAGAGCTTCTCGCACGGTACCTTTTGTCAGCAAAGCTTCAGGCATTCAGTTGGCTAAGGTGGCTGCCAGATGCATGGTGGGCCAAACACTGGCGCAACAGGGACTTCATAAAGAGGTGGTGCCGCCTTACTTCAGCGTGAAAGAGGCGGTGTTTCCGTTCGTGAAGTTCCCTGGCGTGGACTCCATCTTGGGCCCAGAAATGAAGTCTACAGGCGAAGTCATGGGCGTCGGTAAAACCTTTGGCGAAGCGTTTGTGAAGTCTCAATTAGGTGCAGGTACCAAATTACCGCAATCGGGTACGGTGTTTGTCTCGGTCAAGCAAAGCGATAAACCACGAGCCGTTGAAGTGGTGCGTGAACTCTTAAGGCTTGGCTTTCAGGTGGTGGCTACCAAAGGCACTGCAGCTTCCATTCAAGCCGCTGGTTTGAGCTGTCAAGTGGTGAACAAAGTGGCAGAAGGCCGTCCTAACATTGTGGACATGATCAAGGGCGATGCTATTGTCTTGGTTATCAATACTGTAGAAGAGCGACGCAATGCCATTGTGGATTCGCGCTACATCAGAACCAATGCCTTATTGGGTCGGGTGACCACTTACACCACCATATCTGGGGCAGAAGCTGCGGTGGAAGGCATGAAATACCTCAATAATCTTGATGTGTACTCTTTGCAGGAGTTGCATGCCCAACTTGGGGCGTAATCAGGCTCAATCCAATTGGCAACGTTATTTCTCCCGCGACCAACCTTTTCTTAAAATTAAAATTTATGGCAACTATTCCCATCACGCTTCGGGGCTCAGAAAAACTAAAGTCAGAGTTACACCGGCTCAAGACCGTTGACCGCCCCTGGGTGATCAATGCCATTGCGGAGGCGCGTGCGCAAGGTGACTTGAGCGAAAACGCCGAATACGATGCTGCCAAAGACCGTCAAGGCTTTATTGAGGGACGTATTCAGGAAATTGAAAGCAAACTCTCTGCGGCACAAATCATTGATCCCTCCACCCTGAATGCGGATGGCAGAGTGGTGTTTGGCGCCACTGTAGAACTTGAACAAGAAGACACGGCTGAACGGGTCACTTACCAAATTGTGGGTGAGGATGAGGCTGATTTAAAGCTGGGGCTCATCAATATCAGCTCGCCTATTGCGCGCGCGCTCATTGGTAAGGAAGTGGGCGACACAGCCTTGGTGCAAGCCCCTGGTGGCATCAAGACTTTTGAAATTGTGTCGGTGAGTTACAGGTAAGTGTTGACCCGATGGTTGGTCTTGGCGTTTTGGTGCGCTTGTTGGTTTGTGATGGGCTTGGTGGTGGTGCCCATGCTTTTTATGTATTTGCCAACGCCTCAAACAGCCGGTCAGATGGCCGCCAAATTGTTTTCAGCACAAACCTATTTGGCCCTCGGATTCATGGTCATTTGGCTTTGGGCTGCAGTTTCAGCTTTTTTTCGCAATCATCTAGGCCCTCATATTTTCCACCAGCCTCTTTTCTGGTGTGTGCTTGCAAGTGGTTTGTGCAGTTTGGTACTGGAATTTATCGTCGCGCCGCAAATTCTCTTACGTGAAAATCTGGCCTTTTGGCACCTATTGGGCAGTGGACTTTATTTGGCGCAGGGCTTTGGAGTGTTTTGGGCTTTGTATGAGGAAGCCCGCAGATTCAAACGCTAGATTTGACTGCGTTTTTTCTCGCTGATTTGTTTAGGTTTGGCACGTTTGACTTTGCCGCCAGCGGTCAACCTTTGGTTGCCCAAAACCCTTAGTGTTTTTACTTCGGGGCGTTGCCCGCCACGCTTGCTATATTTCAAAACTTTGACATCTTTGGGCCCAGGCATGCGATCTTCATCAGCCGTTTGTGCCTTGATGGGTTTGGGGCGCCACAAAACCAAGAGCTTGCCAATGTGTTGAATTGGTGCAGCATGGAGCGCATCCGCCAGCTGCTGAAAAATAGCATCCCTTTGTGTTCGGTCATCCGAAAACACCCGAACTTTGATGAGTCCATGCGCATTAAGGGCTGCGTCCACCTCTTTTTGTACCGACATGGTCAGACCATCATTACCAATCAACACCACCGGGTCGAGATGATGGGCCTCAGAGCGGTGGAATTTGCGTTCGCCAGGAGTGAGTTGAATGACGGTCATTGCGTATTATGAGCAGTAAACCCCTTGGAAATATTGATGAAGGTTAAATCCAAAAGTAAAAAGATCAACAAGGCTTGGCTCAACGACCACGTCAACGACCCCTATGTTAAATTGGCTAAAAAAGAGGGTTATCGTGCGCGGGCTGCCTACAAGCTCAAAGAAATAGACGAGGTCTTGCAATTGATCCATCCCGGCAATTTGGTGGTGGATTTAGGGGCCGCACCTGGGGCTTGGAGTCAATATTTGCGCAGAAAAATGGCTCCTTCAGGTGCTGCCACTGAAGACTTCAAGGGCACTTTAATTGCTTTGGATCTATTGGAGATGGAGCCCATTGAAAACGTGCAGTTTATTCAAGGAGATTTCAGAGAGCCAGTGGTGCATGCGCAACTGGTGCAGGCTATGCAAGGCTCATTGGCCGATGTGGTGGTCTCCGATATGGCGCCCAATTTGTCCGGCATAGAGTCGGCAGATGCGGCGCGAGTGCAGCATTTGATTGAATTGGCGGTGGAATTCAGCCAGTCTCACATGAAGCCCAGCGGCGCTTTGGTTGTAAAAGTGTTTCACGGCAGTGGCTACAGCCAAATTGTGAAAATGTTCAAAGAAACCTTCAAAACGGTCAAGCCGATCAAGCCAAAGGCTTCCAGAGACAAATCTTCTGAGACCTTTTTGGTCGGAATTGGCTTAAAGACCCTATCAGCTCTAAAAAACTGATCTGGCAATTAACATCGGAAGCACTTGAAAAGCCTAAAATGGCACTAATATCAAAGATTGAATTTTGTACTTCTGGAGCATCGTTTGAATAATCAATGGATATCTAAGGTTGCCGTTTGGTTGGTGATCGCTCTGGTTTTATTTACCGTTTTCAAACAGTTTGACAGCCGTGGCAGCTCCAGCGCTACCAGTGTGGGTTATTCAGACTTTTTAGAAGAAGTAAGAAGCAAGAACATCAAGAGTGCGGTGATTCAAGAGGGTCAGGGCGGCACTGAAATTGTTGCGGTCACCCACGACGAGCGCAAAGTGCGTACCACGGCAACCTATCTAGATAGAGGCTTGGTGGGTGATTTGATTGCCAATGGCGTGAAATTTGACGTCAAACCCCGAGAAGAAGGCTCGCTTCTGATGACGCTTTTGGTCAGCTGGGGCCCTATGTTGCTCCTCATTGGTGTCTGGATTTACTTCATGCGCCAGATGCAGGGTGGTGGCCGCGGTGGCGCCTTTAGCTTTGGTAAAAGCAAAGCACGTATGTTGGACGAGAACAGCAACCAAGTCACTTTTGGTGATGTGGCCGGTTGTGACGAGGCCAAAGAAGAAGTTAAAGAATTAGTTGACTTTTTAAAAGATCCCCAAAAATTCCAAAAATTAGGCGGCCGAATCCCCCGTGGTTTGTTGCTGGTGGGTCCTCCAGGCACTGGTAAAACCTTGCTGGCCAAAGCCATTGCAGGTGAAGCCAAGGTGCCCTTTTTTAGTATTTCCGGCTCAGATTTTGTGGAAATGTTTGTCGGTGTGGGCGCGGCTCGTGTGCGCGACATGTTTGAAAACGCCAAGAAAAACGCGCCATGCATTATTTTTGTCGATGAAATTGATGCAGTGGGTCGCCAGCGCGGCGCGGGTCTTGGCGGTGGAAACGATGAGCGGGAACAAACCCTCAACCAAATGCTGGTAGAGATGGATGGTTTTGAAACCAACCTCGGTGTGATTGTGATTGCCGCCACCAATCGCCCCGATATTTTGGATTCTGCTTTGCTGCGCCCTGGTCGTTTTGACCGTCAGGTTTATGTGACGCTGCCTGACATTCGGGGTCGTGAGCAAATTTTGAATGTACACATGCGCAAAGTACCTGTAGCTCAAGACGTTAGCGCTTCTATCATTGCCCGTGGAACCCCCGGCATGAGCGGTGCAGATTTGGCCAACTTGTGCAATGAAGCCGCATTGATGGCAGCTCGCCGCAATGCCCGTGTGGTGGAGATGCAAGACTTTGAGAAGGCCAAGGACAAAATTCTCATGGGGCCTGAGCGCAAGAGTATGGTCATGCCTGAAGATGAACGCCGCAACACGGCATACCATGAGTCTGGTCACGCCTTGATTGGTAAGTTGCTCCCCAAATGCGACCCGGTACACAAAGTGACCATCATTCCTCGTGGGCGCGCGCTTGGTGTCACCATGAGCTTGCCCGAAAAAGACCGATACAGCTACGACAGTGAATACATGCTCAACCAAATCAGCATGCTTTTTGGTGGTCGTATTTCTGAAGAAGTGTTCATGAACCAAATGACCACCGGTGCTTCAAACGATTTTGAACGTGCCACCCAAATTGCCCGAGATATGGTCATGCGCTACGGCATGACCGAAGCTTTAGGGCCAATGGTTTACGCTGAAAACGAGGGTGAAGTGTTTTTGGGCCGTTCCGTCACCAAAACCACCAATATGAGCGAGCAAACCATGCAAAAGGTGGATGCCGAGGTGCGCCGCATCATTGATCAGCAATATGCTTTGGCCAGGGGCTTGATTGAGCAAAACAGTGACAAAATTCATGCCATGGCCAAGGCCTTGCTTGATTGGGAAACCATTGACGTTGAGCAAATTGACGATATTTTGGCGGGCCGTGAGCCCCGCCCCCCGAAAGACTGGGCGCCATCCACTCGCAACTCCGACCAAGGCGGAGGGTCTGGTGGTACGCCAGCAGTCAAAACAGAACCCTCTCCTTCTGCAGCCTGAAGCCTTACTGGAGAACATCGCGGTTTGAGATTGACCTGAGTCGCCCTCAGGTCATGGGCATTGTGAATGTCACGCCAGATTCTTTTTCAGGAGGCGGGCATTTCACAGACTCCTCCTTGGCTCTTGCCCATGCGCAACAGCTTTTAAAAGATGGCGCTGATATGCTTGACGTGGGGGCTGAATCTACGCGACCTGGCGCTCAACCAGTACCCCAAGACCTGGAGTTGGAGCGTCTGCTGCCCGTCATTAAGGAGATGTTGACTTGGGGGATTCCCATATCAGTAGACACCTACAAGCCTGAAGTGATGCAAGCCATGCTCGATTTTGGGGTGGACATCATCAACGACATCTATGCACTGCGCTGGACCAGTGGTCCGCAAGGCCTAACGGGTACGCAAGTGGTCACCCAACATCCCTCCTGTGGGGTCTGCCTGATGCACATGCAAGGCGAGCCCGATAGCATGCAGTTGAAACCTATGCAAGGCGATGTGCTGGCACAAGTTTTGTTTTTTTTGAAATCACGTACAGAGACTCTGTTGGAGCTGGGCATGGATCCGACCCGTGTGGTGTGGGATCCGGGCATTGGATTTGGAAAAACGGCAATGCAAAACTTTGAACTTTTAAGGAGTCAGTCGGATTTGCTGCAGGGTGGTTTTCCGTTATTGGTGGGTTGGTCCAGAAAGTCTTCTTTAGCCGCAGTGATGGGTCCAGCCCATGAAATGGCGGGTGAGTCGACCGGTGGAGTGCATCCTAGATTGGCGGCAAGTTTGGCTGCTGCAGTACTGGCCTTAGAGCGCGGCGCTCGGGTGGTGCGTGTCCACGACGTGCGTCCCACCGTAGAGGCCTTAAAAGTATGGGGAGCTATTCAATGACTGCTGTAAAAAGACAATATTTTGGTACCGATGGCATTAGGGGTACGGTGGGCCAAGAGCCCATGACGCCAGACTTTGTATTGCGACTTGCGCACACCGTAGGCAGCTTGTTGAAGCAACATGACCCTCACCCCTTGGTGCTTATAGGCAAAGACACCCGTATATCGGGCTATATGCTGGAAAGCGCATTAGAGGCTGGGTTTAACTCTGCCGGGGTTGATGTCTTGCTCTTGGGGCCTATACCCACACCCGGGGTGGCCTATCTGACGCGGGCCCAGCGTGCCTCTATGGGGGTGGTGATCAGCGCTAGCCATAATCCGCATCCAGACAATGGCATCAAGTTTTTTGACGCAGCTGGAAACAAACTGTCTGAAAGTTGGGAATCCCAAGTGGAGGCCATGCTTTTAACCGCGCCGGTATGGGCAAAGTCTATGGATCTTGGCAAAACAAAGCGCTTAGACGATGCAGCAGGCCGCTATATTGAGTTTTGCAAAAGCATGTTTCCTAGCCACCTGACCTTAAAGGGACTAAAGCTGGTGGTCGATGCGGCGCATGGGGCTGCCTACCATATTGCGCCCAAGGTGTTTCAGGAGCTAGGAGCTGAGGTGGAGACCTTGGGTTGTCAGCCCGATGGTCTCAATATCAATTTGAATGTTGGGGCTACCCACACCGATGCTGTGGTTGAGCATGTCAAGGCTCATCAGGCGGATCTGGGTATTGCCTTAGATGGTGATGCCGACCGCTTGATGATGGTGGGGTCCACGGGCCGTTTGTTCAATGGCGACGAGTTGCTTTACGTGTTAGCGGATGATCGTCTAACTTGCGGAGAACTTGTTCCTGGTGTGGTGGGAACGCTGATGACCAACATGGCCATTGAGTTGTCGCTCCAGAAGCGGGGTGTCGCATTGGTGCGCTCACAGGTGGGTGACCGTTACGTGCTTGAGGCCCTTGAGCAGCGAGGCTGGATTTTGGGAGGCGAAGGTTCAGGACACTTGTTGTCTTTGGACAAGCAAACCACAGGCGACGGCATTGTGTCGGCCTTGTTGGTTTTGCAGGCATGCATGAGGCAAGGCAAGACATTGGAGCAACTGCTTGAGCCAGTGAGCCTACTGCCACAAGTTTTACTTAACGTTAAAGTTCAGGCTCCTAAAGAGTGGTCACAAAACCTGCAACTGATGAGCATCTTGAAGGCCTGTGAAGATGAACTTGGAAAAAATGGCCGGGTTTTGATCCGCCCAAGCGGTACAGAGCCTGTACTGAGAATCATGGTGGAGGCTCAAGAAATAAGCCAAGCCCAAGCTATAGCAGAAAAGCTGGCTGCTGTTGCCAGCAAATAAACCAATTTTTGGGATTATCCTTTGATGGCTGCAGCAGCTTGTAGTGCGGCCTGTTGCAACTGAAGGCGGTCGATGCCTTGATCAGGCAAATTGGCCAAAATGTCCAATCGCTGTCTTAAGCTGAGCAAAACGTTATTAAAAGCGGCTTGTTTTTGCTTGTCAGTGCCTTCAGCCAAGGTAGGATCTTTGTAATCCCATTTTGCTGTAGCGGGTTTCCCTGGCCAAACTGGGGCCTGAACCTTGGAAGACTCTTCACACATAGTGATCACCAAGTCCATCTGAGGTGCTCCGGGAGCAATAAATTCGCTCCAGCTTTTGCTGCGCAAGCCCGCAGTTTTGATTTTGGCTGTGGTCAAGGCCTTGAGAGCCATAGGGTTAGGTTGCTCTTGATCTCTCAAGTGGGAGGCTGCAGAAAAAGCTTGAAATCGTCCTTTGGCAATGTGATTGAGGGCCGCCTCGGCCAATATGCTGCGTGAGGAATTGTGGGCACAAATGAAAAGTACGTTTAAAGGCATGATGTGTTGTTTCCAAATAAAGACACTTTGTGGCGATCGTAAGAGACAATTGTGACAGTTGAGGCGTTAAACCAGCTATTTCATCAAATGATCAATTGGTTAAAACAAAAATGTCATAAATATTAAATATCTGTGAAACTTTATGGTCACTTCAACATATCAAAATATAAAAGCTTATTAACCTAGCGTACACGATCCATCAGGATTGATCTTAATGAAACATTCTTTCGAATCCATGATGCCTGTCAAGAGTGAAGAGCCTACTCTGGATGAAGAGCTTCCCCCGGGTCACCAGCATTACCGCTCTATTTTCATTTCTGACTTGCATTTGGGTACGCCAGGTTGTCAGGCGATTGAGCTTTTGGAGTTTCTCAAACACCACTCGAGTGACTACTTGTACTTGGTGGGGGATATCATCGACGGATGGCAGTTGCGTCGCCGATGGTTTTGGCCCCAAGCGCATAACGACGTGGTGCAAAAGCTGTTGAGGCGAGGGCGTAAGGGCTGCCGCATCATTTATGTGCCCGGCAACCATGACGAATTCGCGCGCGGCTTCACCGATCACCAGTTCGGTGGCATTGAAATGGTGGAAGACGCGGTACACATCACGGCTGATGGGCGAAGACTCTGGATCACCCATGGTGACTACTTTGATGGCGTGGTGCAATACGCCAAATGGATTGCCTATCTGGGCGACACCTTGTACGGTGTGGCGCTTAACTTGAACCGTTATCTCAATAAAGTTCGCGCCCGATTGGGTTTGCCTTATTGGTCCTTGTCGGCTTATCTGAAGCAAAAAGTCAAAAAGGCTGTTAATTTTGTCAGCGATTTTGAGGTTGCCGTCGCCAATGAGGCTCGCCGTCAAGGTTTTCAGGGTGTGGTGTGCGGTCATATCCACCGAGCCGAAATTCGCGAAATAGACGGCATTTTGTATTGCAACGATGGGGATTGGGTGGAGAGCAGAACCGCACTTGTTGAGCATTTTGACGGGCGCCTGGAGCTTCTTTACTGGCAAGGGGAGTCGGCAGAACAGCCCAGGACCCAGTTGGCTCAAATGCAACCCGCCACGGCATAAGCCCTCAACAAGATAGGGCACAGATAAAATGTCAAAAATATGACAACTTTAGCTGTTCCGTCTACCCTCGAAAACCTCGAATCCCTTGAGTTACTGGATCGAGACCAGAGCATTCTGGCTTTTAACGAGAGGGTATTCGATTGGGCATGTCGACCAGATGTGCCGCTTTTGGAGCGTTTGCGTTATCTGTGCATCGTGTCGTCCAATTTGGATGAATTTTTTGAGGTTCGGGCTGAACCGCACCTGATTGCCAAAAAATCACAAGATGGAAACGGTAATTACTCTGCCGAATCTTTTGACCTGTTGTCAAAGTCGGTTCACGACTTGGTCAACCGTCAGTACAGCCTGTACAACTTAGATTTATTGCCTGCTTTTGCCAAGCAAGGCATTCGCATTTTGTCCCACAGCGAGCGTAACAAGGCTCAAACCACTTGGGTGCACCAATACTTTCAAAGTGTCGTCAAGCCACTTCTAATACCTGTAGGACTGGATCCCTCGCACCCTTTTCCGCAGGTGGCCAACAAGTCTTTGAACTTTATTGTGCGGTTGGGCGGACTTGATGCCTTTGGCCGTGAAAATGATATTGCCATTGTCAAAGTCCCCAGGGCTTTGCCCCGTTTGATTCGCCTGCCAGAGCGGTTAACTTCTCGTGGCGCATTGTTCGTGTCCTTGTCCAGCGTGGTGCGTTCCCATTTGAGTGAACTGTTCCCTGGGCGCGATGTTGGTCAGTTCTCACAGTTTCGGGTGACCCGTCATTCTGATTTGGCGGTGGATGAAGAAGACGTTAAGAACCTCAGAACTGCTCTGCGGCAAGGCTTGCAACATCGGCACTATGGTCATGCTGTGCGGCTGGAGGTGTCGGCGGGCTGTTCAGACTATTTGAGCGAGTTCTTGCTCAAGCAGTTTGATTTACCCGAAGGCGCGTTGTACCGAGTGCCAGGCCCTGTGAACTTGGTTCGCATGGGGCAGCTTGTGGATTTGATCGATGAGCCCAAACTGCGCTTCAAGCCTTTTACGGCATCCGCTCCAAAAAAACTGCAACAGGAACACAGTTTTTTCAAGAAGCTGCAAGAGGGCGATGTGCTCCTGCACCAGCCTTACGAGAGCTTTGAGGAGGTGTTGCAGTTTCTCCGCGAGGCCGTAAATGACCCCGATGTGATGGTCATCAAGCAAACCATTTACAGAACCGGTTCCAGCTCTGAATTAATGGATCTGCTGCGCCAAGCGGTCGCGCTTGGCAAAGAGGTGACGGTGGTGCTGGAGCTGAAAGCCCGTTTTGATGAAGAAACCAACATCAATTGGGCAGACAAGATGGAGTCCATTGGGGTTCAGGTGCTCTATGGCGTGGTGGGGCTAAAAACCCACGCCAAAATGATGCTCGTGACCCGCAAAGAGGGCGCGTCTTACAAGCGTTACGCCCATTTGTCCACCGGAAACTACAACCCGACCACCGCGCGGTTTTATACCGACTTCAGTTACCTCACCGCAAACAGTTCCTTAACCGCAGATGTGGAGCAGGTGTTCACGCATTTGGCGGGCCAAAGCCGTTTAGCGCGTTTGAATCAGCTCTGGGTTGCTCCGTTTTATTTGCACCGTAGATTGGTTGAAAAAATTGAACACTTAGGTGAGCGCGCTGCTGCCGGTATGCCTACCCGGATTGTGGCCAAGATGAACGCCTTGACCGATGAGCTCATCATTCGAGCGCTTATGAAGGCTGCATTTCAAGGTGTTGAAATCGATTTGATCGTTCGCGGGGCTTGTATGTTGCCCGCTCAAGTGGCGGGGTTGACCCATCGCATCAGGGTCCGCTCGATCATCGGACGGTTTCTGGAACATGCGCGGGTATTTTACTTTCGTGAGGGCGATGACATAAGCCTTTACCTTTCAAGTGCAGATTGGATGAACCGCAATATGTTGCGCCGCGTTGAGCTGGCTTGGCCCGTGCTTGACCCCAATTTACAGCAGCGCATCATTGACGAGTGTTTGGTGGCTGAAATGATGGATACCGAAAGCGCCTGGGAATTGCTCCAAGATGGCAAGTACCACAAGTTGCGCCTCAAGCCCGGCCAAAAATCGGTCAGTGCGCAAAATGCGCTCATGAATTTGCACCAGTCAAGAGAAATGAATGTTCATCACTATAAGGAACACGAGGGGGCGTAACCATGGATCTTGTTTTGTGGCGTCATGCTGAAGCTCAAGAGTGGAAGGAGGGTTGTGACGATATGGCCAGACCGCTCACTTCCCGAGGAGAAAAACAAGCAGCTCGAATGGGAGCTTGGTTGGAACGCCAGCTACCAGAGGGAGCTCGAATATTCGCAAGCCCAGCCAAAAGGGCAGACCAAACGGCGGTGGCTTTGGGGCGGAAGTACAAAACCAAACCAGAAATCTCCCCATTGGCTGGGGTGGATGACTTGTTAAAACTGGTGGACTGGCCCGAAGCCAAAGCTACGACTTTGGTCATCGGGCATCAGCCCACACTGGGCTTAACGGTTTCACAACTGCTGGGGGTGCCTGCCGAAGCCCTGTCAGTAAGAAAAGGGGGGATCTGGTGGCTGCGCCACCGTGTTCGCGATGGCGTGCCCCAAACGCTGCTGATGAGCGTTCAGTCCCCAGACCTAATGTGAGATCGATCAGTCTTTCTTGGGGCGCCCCGTTTTAATGGCGGGAACGTTGTCAAGAGCTTGGGTCAAGGCCGCGTCTGACATAGCTTCCAGCGCTTTGATACCTGCGCGCAACAACTCACTTTTCTTGGCAGGACGTCCCAATTTGGCGGCTCTGAGCTTGAGCACATCCAAAACGGCGTATTCGTTCTTGGGCATGGTGAACCCATCACGAACCAGTTTAGGTTTCTTAATTTTGTTCTCTTCGCTGGTGTCGCTGGTCAGAGCAGCCGTCTGAATTTGAGTTTTAGCAGGCATTTTTTGCGCTTTGTTTGCCACAGCCTTTTTGGCGGCGGGCTTGGGGCGCGGCGAACGGGTCACTTTGCGGGCGGGAACCTTAGTTGTGGCTAGGGCAGTATCAGATGTCGACTTAGCTGCCTTGGCCACCGAACTGATGGCGGTTTTGGAGGGGGCGCTGGCGTCAGAAGCAATGTTTGAGGTAGTCATGTATGGAGTCTCCTTGAAACGGTATGAATAGTTTATTCATTAATATGAGTTTAAGCAAACTTTTTTTTTGTAATCTCAATCATTTAAATCAACTCAAAACAAAAGCCTATTCGACCTAGTCAAGACTTTGCATTGAAATAAATTTCATCTAGCCTCAGCACCCAGTACATCACGAACATCCATGGCATTTTTTGAGAACTTGGGTTTGTTAGACGGCTCGTTTTGGCGGGATGCTCGGCATCCACCCAGCGAACTGTTGCAATTGCTCCAGCAAGACGCGCTTTTTTTGGCGTTTCAACCCATTGCCAATTTAAAAAATGGGACCGTTTATGCGCACGAGGCCTTGATTCGCGGGCCCGCCCATTCCCAGCTTCAGTCTGCCGATGCCATTTTGATGGCAGCGCAAAAAATTGGCTTTCTTTATGAGTTTGAGGTGCACTGTGTGCTGCGGGCCCTGAAGCAATGGGGTCAACTCAAACAGCCAGGCCGTTTGTTTGTCAACATCAGCGCCAACGCCCTGATTCAAGGTGTGCAAATTGTGGGTGTTCAACGCTTGTCACAGGTGGCACACAGTTTGGGGGTCATGCCCAGACAAGTGGTGCTGGAGTTGACCGAGCATGAGCGAGTGCTCGATATGGACGCCTTGTCCGACGTGGTCAAGGTGATTCAGAGTTTGGGCCTTTCCATAGCACTAGATGACTTTGGCGATGGACGCTCAAGCCTGAGGCTCTGGTCTCAAATCAAGCCCATGGTCGTGAAGATTGATAAGTATTTCAGTGGCGACATTTCCAACCGCCCTGACAACTTCAAAACCATTCAGGCTTTGATGCAAATTGCAGAAATTTTCGACACCGCCTTGGTGGCCGAGGGCATTGAAACCGGCGATGACCTCAGGGTATTTAGAGATTTAGGCATTGCCTATGGTCAAGGGTATTATTTAGGTAAGCCCGATGTCTGTGCTGTGCAGCAGATTTTGGCCCCGGCTGTGGCTGTTTTGATGGACTCTAGGGTGGCCGTCATGCCAGAGCGCCCCCAATCCACCCGTCAAGGGCAGCTCAAGCACTTGTCCATGATTCAGGCGCCTACGGTGTCACAAAACACCTCCATTGACGACGTGGCAGATTTGTTTTTGGCACGCTCTGAACTGCATGCCTTGGCCGTGTTGGAGGCTGACAGGCCCATAGGCATCATCAACCGCCAGCAGTTCATGGACCGATATGCCACTCTGTTTTTTAGAGAAATCTTTGGCAAAAAATCGTGTATGCAATGCGTGAACACCGAACCTAGACTGATCGAGCGTAATCACGATGTTGAAGAGCTGGTGGGTATTTTGACCTCGCAAGACCAGCGATACCTCAATGATGGATTCATTGTGGTGGACAACGGTCGTTACTTGGGCCTGGGTACGGGAGAGCAATTGGTGCGATCGGTTACTGAGCTTCGCATCGAGGCCGCACGGCATGCCAACCCCTTAACCTTTTTGCCAGGCAATATTCCAATCAGCAACCACATTAAACGCTTGCTTGACAGCGGCGCTTGGTTTGCTGCCTGTTATCTTGACTTGAATCACTTTAAGCCTTTCAATGACTATTATGGGTATTGGCGGGGTGACGACATGATTCGCCTGGTGGCTAAGGTGGCTTTGCAGCACAGCGACCCGAACAAAGACTTTGTGGGCCACGTGGGTGGCGATGATTTCTTAATCTTGTTTCAAAGCGACAACTGGCAAGAGCGTGCGCAACACATCATCAAGGTATTTGAGGCGCAAGCTCCGCTGCTTTACGATGAGGTTGCCCGTCTTAAGGGGGGCATAGAGGCCGAAGACCGAAATGGTGTAACCCGGTTTTTCACTTTCACCAGTTTGTCCATTGGTGCCCTTGTGGTCAACAAAGGCCAATTGAGTTCGGCCGAAGATGTGGCCAATCAGGCGGCGTTAGCCAAACACACTTCAAAAGTTGCAGGCGGCGGCTTGCAAGTCATCCATGCTGATGCAGCGCTCAAAGTTCCTTGAATGCAAACGCCAGCGGCGTTTTTTGCCATGCCACAGTCTCTTCATGCAACAGGTGGGCTGATTGCGGGTATTTTTTTGTCCAGCCAGAGGGGCAGGTCATATCCCAGCTGCCCTTTTGCGGGCAGGTGAGGCGAATGCCAGTTAAATCTGGATCACGACGTGCATGGCACAGCAATACCGCTAGCCTGAGGGCCAGGAGCTGGTTTAAAAACAGCTGGTCATCAAAATCCACATCGAGCTTGCGCAGCTTGCCGCGGTGGCCCAGTACCAGCAAGCTCAAGCGGTGCAGCTCTGGCAAGGTGAACCCTGTGGCGTCGGAGTTGTCCAAAATATAGGCGCCATGCTTGTGGTAATCGCTGTGCGAAATCACGCTGCCCACTTCATGAAGTTCGGCAGCCCAAATCAGTTTTCTGTGGGCTCGCGTGCTTTCTTCGTTGGGAGGCACACCTGCCATCATCTGCGAAAAAAGCTGTCCTGCCACTTGTTTGACGCGCTGGGCTTGTGCGTGGTCCACGCTGAACTTGGCAGCCAACCGACCCACACTGTTGCTGCGTTGGTCGGTCTGTTCGTCTTCGCGGTCCAAGAGGTCGTACAAAGCGCCATGCCTTAAGGCGCCTTGCGCCACCAGCATCTCGTCAATTTCTAGCAGATCAAAAACGGCGCGCAGCACGCTCAAGCCTCCGCCAATCACGAACCTGCGGTCGTCCCGCATGCCTTCCATACGCAAACGGTCTGCGCGCTCGGCCTTGATGAGCTTGTCCAAAAGCCAATCCAGGCCCGCCCTGGACACTTTTCCGGCAGGCCAGCCTGCAGCCTCCAGCACATCGCCCACAGCACCTATGGTGCCCGATGAGCCATAGGCAATTTCCCATTTTTCGGGCCTAAAGGTGTTGAGCGCTTCATCCAGCACTGCCTGTGCGGCAATTTCTGCCAGCTTGAATGACTCTGCGGTAAAACTGTGATCAGGAAAGTAACGCATAGACCATGCCACGCTTCCTACACGAAACGACTCCATGGCGCGAGCCTCGTAGTGATGGCCCAAAATCATTTCGGTAGATCGGCCACCAATATCAACTACCAGTCGCTTTTCATTGGTTTGGGGCAGCAAATGTGCCACGCCCTGATAAATCAGACGCGCCTCTTCTTGACCGGAAATCACATCAATCGGGAAGCCTAAAATTTTGATGGCTTCGGAGATAAAAACGTCGCGGTTACGGGCTTCACGCAGTGTTTGAGTGGCGACCGCGCGAACCTGATTTTTTTCAAAACCGGCTAACCGTTCACCAAAGCGAGCCAAACAGTCCCAACCTCTTTGCATGGCATCAGGTGTGAGGTTTCGTTGTTCGTCAAGTCCGTTGCCTTGACGAACGGTTTCTTTGATGTATTCGGTACGTTGAATGTGGCCGTGGTCTAAGTAACCAATTTCAAGGCGAAAACTGTTGGACCCAAGGTCAACAGCCGCTAAGCGAGAACCGTTTTGCATTTGTAAATTTTGAATGACAGCAAAGTATTGTGCCATTTCATCTGGTGAAGACTTGTTTTAGCGCAAGGAGTTGCCAACAAAAAAGCCCTTCAATAGGGCTTTGGGGTGGATCAGATTCAGGCCTCGGATGAGGCTTGAATCAAAGGTGAACTTTTAATTCTTAACAGGAGCATCCAGCACGCTGTCGATGATGTGCACCACACCGTTGCCAGCTTGCAGGTCAGCGGAAATGACCATGCCGCTTTCGACGGTCACAAAGTTGCCGGCCACTGAGGTTTCAATGTTGGCGCCATGTACGGTTTTGACTTTGGCGTTGGTAACTTGTCCAGCCATCACTTTGGCAGGCAACACATGGAAAGTCAGCACTTCATTCAGGCGTGCAGGATTGTTGGCAATTCCCTCTAGCGCTTTGGCGGGGACTGCTTTGAATGCATCGTTGTTGGGCGCAAATACAGTGAAGGGACCAACAGACTTTAGGGTATCTACCAAGCCAGCCTTTTGGATCAGACCGCTCAAGGTGCTTAAGGAGGGGTTGCCAGAAATCACGTCGACCACAGTGGCCGTTTGAGACATTGCGACGCCGGCAGCGGAAGACAGCATGGCAAAAGCAGACATGGCAAACAATTTACGAACTAAAAAAGTCATTGAGATCTCCTAGGTAAAAATATCAGGATAGTGGTTGTTCATTTCAGATTCGTTACATTTTTGTTAAGGCTCAAAGGGCCAACTTCTGTTTTTCCCCTTGTTAGGTTGGGTTTTAGCCCCTCGAGTCATGCTTTTGTAACAAAAGATTCGTAAATTGGTTTCAGTTGTTGTCACTAACTAGGAGCTTTTATGAAATTTGTGAACATTTTTTCAATTTTGGGAGCCGCTTTAGGAGCTGCTTCCATGATGCCCACAGGTGCATTTGCACAAGATGTGACGGGTGCAGGCGCGAGCTTTCCGGCTCCTTTGTATTCCAAGTGGGCTGCAGATTACAACAAAGCCACAGGGGTCAAAATCAACTACCAGTCCGTAGGTTCAGGCGCTGGCATTCGCCAAATTGACGCCAAAACCGTGGACTTTGGCGCCTCCGATATGCCACTCAAAGATGAAGACCTGGCCAAAAAGAACCAAATCCAGTTCCCCACCGTGATTGGCGGAGTGGTTCCCGTGATCAACGTGCAAGGCATCCAGCCCGGCACCATGCGCATGACCGGCCAATTGTTGGGGGACATTTACTTGGGCAAAGTGACCAAGTGGAACGACCCCGCCATCAAGGCATTAAACCCCAGCTTGAACCTGCCCGACTCCACCATCGCCCAAGTGCGTCGCGCCGATGGCTCTGGCACCACGTTCTTGTTCACGAACTACCTGAGCAAAGTGAATGCCGAATGGAAAACCAAAGTGGGTGAAGGCACTGCTGTGAATTGGCCAGTCGGTGCCGGTGGTAAAGGTAATGAGGGTGTGGCCGCTTTTGTAGGCCGTTTGCCCAACTCCATTGGTTATGTGGAGTACTCTTATGTGAAGCAAAACAAACTGAACTTTGTGCAGATGCGCAATAAAGACGGCAACTTTGTCAAGCCCGATGACACCGCTTTCAAAGCCGCCGCTGCAGGTGCTGAGTGGGCCAAGAGCTTTTACCAAATCTTGACCGAGCAACCCGGAAAGGATGCATGGCCCATCACCGGTGCCACGTTCATCCTGATGCACAAAACTCAAGACAAACCTGCACAAGCTGCGGCTGCACTGAAATTCTTCTCTTGGGCATACAAAAACGGTGACAAGACAGCTGACGACTTGGACTACGTGCCTATGCCTGCAGTTGTTAAGACGTCCATTGAGAAAGCTTGGGACGACAGCATCAAGGATGCTTCCGGTAAAGCAGTGGCTTGGAAGTAATTTGCCCTTCTGTCCCGTTTTTTAAACCGTAATTCACAATTCAAATATGAGTTCAACACAGGCATCCCCCCCAATACGGGGAAGTCAAATTGCTGACATGTGCTTTGGTTTTTTAGCCAAAGGTGCGGCATTTCTAACCTTGTCGCTACTTGCTGGCATTTTGTTGTCGTTGGTTTGGGGGGCATGGCCTGCCTTTGAGAAATTTGGCTTGGGATTCTTGACCACCGCTGTCTGGGATCCGCCCCAAGAGCAGTTTGGCGGCTTGGTCATGATTTACGGTACTTTGGCCACGTCCATCATTGCTTTGGCCATTGCGGTACCTGTCAGTTTTGGCATCGCCTTGTTTTTGACCGAAATGTCACCCTCTTGGCTCAAGCGACCCTTAGGAACCGCCATTGAGTTGTTGGCGGCGGTGCCCTCTATTGTGTACGGCATGTGGGGCTTGTTGGTTTTTGGTCCAATTTTGGCCAAATACGTTCAAGAACCCCTACAAAATGCTTTTAAAGGTATTCCTTATTTGGAGACTTTGGTTTCTGGTCCGCCAGTAGGCATTGGTATTTTGTCGGCTGGCATCATTTTGGCCATCATGATCATCCCTTTTATTGCCTCGGTCATGCGCGATGTGTTTGAAGTCACGCCCCCCATGTTGAAAGAGTCCGCCTATGGTTTGGGCTCCACCACTTGGGAGGTTGTTTTCAAAGTGGTTTTACCTTACACCAAAGCAGGTGTGGTAGGCGGCATCATGTTGGGCTTGGGTCGCGCTTTGGGTGAAACCATGGCCATCACGTTTGTAATTGGCAACATGAACCAGTTGGACTCCGTAAGCCTTTTCCAAGCGGCCAACAGCATCACATCAGCCTTGGCCAACGAATTTGCCGAAGCCTCTACCGGTTTGCATCAGTCTTCTCTGTTCTATTTGGGATTGGTGTTGTTCTTCATCACCTTTGTGGTGTTGTCACTTTCTAAAATTTTGTTGATTCAGTTGCGTAAGGGAGAGGGGTCCAAAACATGAGCCGTACCTTAACCGAGCAGCGTCAATCTGCTTATGCATTGAGGAAATGGGTCAATCTGTTTGCCCTGACCTTTTCTTTTGCAGCCATGGCTTTTGGCGTTTTTTGGCTGTTTTGGATTCTGTGGGAAACCGTGGTGTTGGGTATTGGTGGCTTTGCCGTGTCGACCTTCACGATGATGACGCCGCCACCCAATGAAACGGGCGGCATATTGAATGCCATTTACGGCTCGCTGCTCATAGTTGCCGTGGCGACTTTAGTGGGAACACCTATTGGCATGATGGCGGGTATCTACTTGGCAGAGTACGACACCAAAGGCTGGTTGGCAGAAATCACACGATTTGTGAACGACATTTTGTTGTCAGCGCCTTCCATTGTGGTGGGTTTGTTTGTTTACGCCGTGGTCGTGGCTCGATTCAAGTCTTTTTCGGGTTGGGCCGGAGTGTTTGCACTGGCACTGCTGGTGATCCCCGTGGTGATCCGAACAACAGAAAACATGTTGCAGTTGGTTCCTGTTGGCTTGCGTGAAGCCTCTTACGCCCTAGGCACTCCAAAATGGAAGGTCATTCTTGCGATCACATTGCGTGCATCCCGTGCAGGTGTGTTGACTGGTGTCTTATTGGCTGTGGCCCGAATCTCAGGTGAAACAGCGCCATTACTGTTTACGGCGCTTAACAACCAGTTCATGACCTTCAACCTCAATGAACCTATGGCCACCTTGCCCGTGACCATCTTCAAGTTCGCCATGAGCCCTTACAACAACTGGCAAGACTTGGCGTGGGCAGGTGTTTTATTGATCACCTTGATTGTTCTCGGTTTGAATATCGTAGCTCGGGTTTTGACCCGTTCTAAAGATTGAGATTTATTGAATTAAGCAACGTCACTTTATGGACCACAATATGACACAAGAAGCCTCTAAAATTTCAGTCAAAAATCTGAATTTTTACTACGGTAAGTTTCACGCTCTCAAGAATATCAATCTTGAAATTCCAGAGAAAAAAGTCACTGCCTTTATTGGACCATCTGGCTGTGGTAAATCCACATTGCTGCGTATTTTTAACCGTATGTATGAGCTTTACCCTGAGCAACGTGCCGAAGGTGAAGTGATTTTGGACGGTGAAAACTTGCTCACTTCCAAGCAAGACGTCTCATTGATTCGTGCCAAAGTGGGCATGGTGTTCCAAAAGCCCACGCCCTTCCCAATGTCGATCTTTGACAACATTGCGTTTGGCATCAAGTTGTTTGAGTCTCTCAATCAAGCTGACATGCATGAGCGTGTGGAGTGGGCTTTGCGCAAAGCTGCTTTGTGGAATGAAGTGAAAGACAAACTTCAACAAAGCGGATCCAGTTTGTCTGGCGGTCAACAGCAACGTTTGTGTATTGCGCGCGGTATTGCAATCAAGCCGGAAGTGATTCTTCTTGATGAGCCTTGCTCTGCCTTGGATCCCATCTCTACCGCAAAAATTGAAGAGCTGATCACTGAACTCAAAGACGATTACACCGTGATGATCGTGACCCACAACATGCAGCAAGCTGCTCGTTGCAGCGACTACACCGCTTACATGTACTTAGGCGACCTGATGGAATTTGGTGCCACCGAGCAGATGTTCTTCAAGCCGACCCGTAAAGAAACCGAAGACTACATTACAGGTCGTTTCGGCTGATTTTGGGCTGATCTATGCCGGACAAACACCTATCCACGCAGTTTGACAGCGAGCTCAACGCAATCTCCTCACGCGTGATGGAGTTGGGTGGCCTGATTGAGTCCCAGGTTCAGCAGTCCATCACTGCGCTTTCGCATTTCAATTCAGATGCTGCAAGCGCAGTCATTGTGGCAGAGACTCGTGTCAACGAAATGGAAGTGGCCATCGACCATGAGATTTCCTCCATCATTGCCAGGCGTCAACCAGCTGCCAATGATTTAAGGCTCTTGATCGCCATGTCCAAGGCCACAGCCAATCTGGAACGTGCTGGAGATGAGGCCGACAAAATGGCCCGTATGGTGTTGTCGATTGTGCAAAGCGGAAAGTCTCGTTTGCTACCCGCTGCAGAGCTCAGAACTGCTTCTGAGTTGGCGGCTGGTTTGATGCGCAAGTCTTTAGATGCCTTTGCCAGACTGGACACCACAGCGGCTTTGTCTATTTTGAAAGAAGACAACCTGATTGACAGAGAGTTTGACAAATGCATGCGTTTGTTGATCACTTACATGATGGAAGACCCCCGCATGATTTCTCCCAGCCTGGATCTCTTGTTCTTGGCAAAGTCCATAGAGCGGGTGGGTGACCATGCCAAAAACATTGCTGAACTGATCATTTACGTAGTCAAGGGAGCAGATGTACGACATTTGCCAATAGAGCAAATAGAAGCCTTAGTGAAATGACCACGTGATATGAAGCATCAGCCTGCTGTTTTAATTGTTGAAGACGAGTCGTCCATTGCCGAGTTGATTGCCGTCAACCTCAGGCACAACGGCTTTAGGCCTATATGGGCTATGGATGGCGATACCGCTCAGTGCGAAATTGACGCCTTGTTGCCTGATGTGATTTTGTTGGACTGGATGCTACCCGGTGAAAGCGGGTTGGCTTTGGCCAAGCGCTGGCGCCACCACCCTCGGACCAAAGAAATCCCGATCATCATGCTGACAGCACGAGGAGATGAAGCTGACCGAGTAGCCGGTTTAGATGCTGGCGCTGATGACTACATGGCCAAGCCTTTTTCTACCAAAGAAATGTTGGCCCGCATCCGTGCGGTACTGCGCAGACGCGCACCCGAGCAGGCGGGTGGCAAAGTGTCTGTGGGTTGCTTAAGCCTGGATGCGTCCACGCACCGCGTGTTGCACAACGATCAACCTCTGCGTTTGGGCCCCACTGAGTTCAAGCTTTTACAGTACCTCATGACCCATGCCGAACGTGTGCACAGCCGTGGTCAGCTGTTGGACAAGGTGTGGGGTGACCATGTCTTCATTGAGGAGCGTACTGTAGATGTGCATGTGAAGCGTCTTCGCGAGGCTTTGGGTGATGCCTCCGGCATGGTGGAAACGGTTCGGGGTGCAGGTTACCGCTTGACGGTGCAGCCGTCATCTTCTGCTCGAGCTTAAGCGATTTCATATTCCCATTGTTATGTATTGGCGGTACCTCTCGTTAGGGCTGTGGGTATCCGTCGGTTTTTACGCGGCATTCTTTTTTTCAACTGAAACCTTTCTCACAACAGCCTTACTTTTGGGCAGTTTGTTGGGTGGGGCAATTTGGATTGGGGTGGACTTTTATCGAAGTCGACAGGTGATTCATTGGCTCAAGTCAGCTGACCACACAGCCCCCCCGTTAAAAGCAGGTCTATGGGGTGTGGTGGCACAGCGGGTAAACCGTTTGGTCATGGAGCTTGACCAACAGTTTGACGAGAGCGAAGACCGCTTGTTGGACTTTTTTGCTGCATTGAATGCTTCTCCCAATGGCGTGGTCTTGCTGGATGATGATGGCCGCATAGAGTGGTTCAACCAAACCGCAAGCTCACATTTTGGCTTGGACATACAAAAAGACCAGCAGCAGCACTTTGGCAATCTGGTGAGAGACCCCGCATTTGCGGCATACGTGGCCGCAGGCGACTTCAGGGAAGACCTCATGTTTTCAGGCAAATTGAGTACCCCATCGGGGCCCATCAAATTGTCAGTCCAGCTGTTTCCATATGGGGAGGGCAGGCGCTTGCTGTTGTCTCGAGATGTGACCTCTTTAGAGCAAGCTGACGCTATGCGTCGTGATTTTGTGGCCAATGTATCGCATGAAATTCGCACACCGCTCACTGTTTTGGCCGGATTTATTGAGACCTTGCAATCTTTGAAACTTGAAGATGAAGAGCGCGAGCAATATTTGGCCCTGATGTCGCAACAGGCCACCCGAATGCAAACCTTGGTGAATGATTTGCTCACACTATCTCGCCTGGAAGGTACACCTTTTCCTGGCATGAACGAATGGGTGTCGGTGCAGTCTTTGTTTGTCCAAATTGAACAGGATGCGCAGGCTTTATCTTCTGCCCTATACCCTAAGCCTTTGCCTGCGCAGACTGTGGTGTTGAAAATTGAGCAGGAGGACGAAATTGCAGGTGCCTCCACTGAACTCTATAGCGCGTTTTCCAATTTGGTGAACAACGCAGTACGTTACACCCCGGCGGGCGAGACCATTCAAGTGACGTGGAAGCGCCTACCCGACGGTCGTGGCGAATACGTTGTGCAAGACAGTGGACCAGGAATTGGAGAGGATCACATATCAAGGTTAACTGAGCGTTTCTACCGTGTAGACCGAAGCAGATCCCGTGATACGGGTGGCACAGGCCTGGGCCTAGCCATTGTGAAGCATGTGGTGCAACGTCATGGCGGCGAGCTCAGTATTCAAAGCTCACCTGGACAAGGTTCACGTTTTTCGATTGTGCTGCCTTCAAGCCGTTTGCGTTTGGCACAAGAAAACTTTTAAATTTGGGCGCCGGCTATTGCAGGTCAGATGCGTTGAGCTGTGGCTCATTTCGGTTGGCCCCTTTAAGGTGGTAAGCAATCATGGTCCAGAATATGACAGCCGCCATTGCCAGAGCTGCAGCCCCAGTACTCCAAAAAGCAACGGGAGAGAGGATGGCGGGCCATTCAGCCCAACCCTCATAAGCTAGGTGGTAACCCCCCCATAAACCTAAGCCCCAGAGCAACAAGGCGTAAATGGCAAATGGCAACAAGGTTACTTTAAAGCAGCGCAATACAAAAATGGCCAGTGCCTGCAAACCATCAAAGAGGTGAAACAAAGCGACCCAGCTTAAGAGAGAAGTTGCCAGTGCTACCACATCTGGGTTGGCTGCATAAAGCGAAGCCAAACTGTGCTTCAGCAAAAGCAACAGTCCTGAACACGCTAAAGCACAACTCACCACCAGTTTTAAGCCGACTCGGATGGTTTGATGCGCCAGTTTGAAATTTTGGGCGCCCAACCAATAGCTGGTTCTTGCACTGGTGGCAATGCTGATGGCCAGTGGAATCATGTAGAGCAGTGCCGACAGGTTGGCTGCAATCTGGTGGCTGGCCGAGGCCAGCGTACCCAAACGCGCAATGAACAAGGCCATCAGGGTAAAAGATGTCACCTCCACCAAGACTGTCAGTCCACTGGGCACACCATGTTTTAAAAACAAACTCAAAGTGGGCCAGTGGGGAGGCTCAGGAAATTTGAACAACCTAAACGCCCTGTAGAGCTTGAGGCGGCTGAGCAGGGTAAAGGCCACCAAAGCCAAAAGCAATTGAACCGCCAAAGTAGCCCAAGCACAACCTTCTACGCCTTGGGCTTCAAGTCCGCCCCACCCAAAACACAACACGATGGATAAAGGCACTTTAAGAGCCAGTGAACCGATTTGCAGCCACGTCACCAACATTGGCTTGCCCAGACTCTGGTTGAGCGTGCTGAACAACCTGAACCACAAGGCAGGTGCCAGTGCCATAGACAAAATACCCAAATAACTTTGCACCTGGGCCTGCATGGCTTCGGGAACATCGCCCCATTTCAAAATGGCAGCAGGGTGCAGCAAGACCAAAATGCCAGCAAGCGCCAACCCCATAGACAAATACAAAGATTGTCGAAACGAATACCCCAGTTGATGCTGCTTTTGAGCACCCAGCAGCTCAGACCACAGGGGCAGTAGAGCTTGCAACACTCCCATCAGCCCGACAAACAAGCTCATGTATACGGCAGTGCCCACAGAAAGGGCTGCCAAGGAGGCCTCTGAAAATCGACCGCAGACGATGGTATCCGTGACGCCAAATGCCATGGTGGCCAATTGGCCAGCCAATACCGATGACGCGTGTTGTGACACGCGCTTGAATTCGCTGGGCTGGCTGTGGTGAGATGGGGCTTTGTCAGTGCTGTCCATGAGGCACTTTAGAGAACAACACAACGTCTTCTTCCCCCTCTCTTGGATGCCCCCAAGAGGCGACTTGCCTCCATTGAGACGCATTCACGATACCTGGGACTTCATTGATGATTTCCTTGTCAACCAGCAGCCATGGGCATGAAGCGTTGTCGCTGGCGGGTTCAATCCGAAGTTGTTCTTGAAACTTGAGGCCAGCGATCAAGCCCAAGGGCAGACCAAAATATTGGACACAACGGTCAGGATGTATTTGGTTTGATATTTTTTGCAGCAAAGGGTTGTAGCTTCGGGCGTGGTTGAGCAGGGGCATCCAAAGTGTGGTCAGTAACAGCCAGCACAACGCTGCACCACCTGCAGGCAACACCATGCTTTTCCATAAAGCAGCCCGGTGGCGGCCGACTCTCCACCTCACCAACCAAGCCCAACACAGGGTGGCCATGAGGGCCAATGCAAAAGGCCAAAACTCAAAGCGTGTTGAAAAATCTGGGGCTAAGCGGGCCACGTTGGCAGCAGGTTGTTGCGGGACTCCCGTTTGGATGGCTATCCAAATGACCCAAATCACGAAGCCGCAGCAGGTGAAAAACAGCAGAGTGAACCAATCAATGAGGGCTGATACGCTACGCTGCAAGGTGGGCAATGCCATTGCGGCCAAACAGGCCCATGCGGGCAACGACAACAACAACGCTTTGTCACTGGCGCCCGTCAAGAGCGTGGTGCTCACAGTGACCCCTGTAAATACCAAGGGCAAAAGCAAAGGATGTTGAAACAGGTTGCTGTACACAGGCTGGCGCCAACTCCACACAGACCAAGCGGCCATTGGCCAAGCGGGCCAAGTGAACCAGAACAGCAAGCTCCCTGCGTCTTGCCATTGTCTTAGGGACAGGGGCGGTGCGAGATCCCAGCTGACCAAGTTCCATTTGAGCCCCAGCAGGTAGCAGAGGGTGCTTGTGGCAACAATTCCCATCATTACTTTGAACCGAACTGGCACTGGAATTTGGTCTCGAAGCACCCAAGCGCATCCAAAACCTAGAGCCAGAGCCATGTTGGGCGCACCAGATAGCGTGAGGGCCACAAGCCCTAGCGACACCCCGATGAATCCAAGTCGGGGTTTGAAAGGCAGCACAGCGAATGAGCAAAACAACCAAGCCAACAGGCTCAACTGAACCAAAGCCGGAGTGGTTTCATGAGAGAGCTGAGCCAAGCCCAGACAAGCTATGAAGGCCAGCAGACCACCATCTGCAAGGGTTTGCGCATAGTCCTTTGGGTTGGCTTCTCCGCCAAAGGCAAAGGCTACGGGTTGCAGACGGGGGTTTTGGGCAAAGTTGTAAATCCCATACCAAACCGAAATTAAGGTCCACACCAGCAAACCTACAAAGGGCAGCCTTGCAGCCCAAGTGTCACTCAACGCATGGCCCAAAACTCCTTGATTGAACATCACACTCCATGCCCCTAACCAATAAGGCAAAAGCCCGCCGTTGGCAGGAAATTCTCCAGCCAATTTAGGATGAAACCAGTCGGCTGAGCCGCCCGCCAGTTCAAGCATGTAGCCCAGGGCCGCTATGTCGTCACTGCGCCAAGGGTCCCGGCCCCAAAAGCCGGGCATCACATAAGCTAGGCAGAACAACCAAAGTACGATACGAGGCAGGCGCCTGACGGCCGCTTGCGCAACGATGGAAGGGGTGGGTGAGTTCACAAACTATGTGGCTTGGTGCAAGGCACCAAAAAAAACAGCACGGTGACCGTGCTGTTGGGCAGGAGCGCTTAGGGCACGCAGTTTATTTGGCCGCTGTGGTTTTGCCAAAACGGTTGCGGAACTTCTCAACGCGACCCCCCATGTTGTCCACAGATTTCTGAGTGCCTGTGTAAAAGGGGTGAGATTCGCTGGAGGTATCAAGTTTGAACAAAGGCAATTCACGGCCGTCGTCCATTTTGATCATTTCTTTGGCGTTGGCACACGAGCGGGTGACAAACTTGAAACCGTTGGACAAGTCCAAAAAGCACACTTCGCGGTAATTGGGGTGAATGCCGTCTTTCATATCGCTTTACTCTTCCAAAAAAATCGGGAGCCGGGCTGGGACATCCAACCTACTTTCCGAAAAACCTGTAATTCTACAAAATTATCCACCTCGACGCATCATGTCGAAGAATTCATTGTTGGTTTTGGTGGCACGCATCTGTTTGAGCACCATTTCCATGGATTCAATTTCGTCCATGTTGTACAAAAACTGTCGCAAAATGCGTGTTTTTTGAAGAATTTCAGGCTGCAGCAGCAATTCTTCGCGGCGCGTGCCGCTGCGGTTGAGCTGAATAGAAGGGAACACCCTTTTTTCATACAGGCGACGATCCAGGTGGATTTCTGAGTTGCCAGTGCCTTTGAATTCTTCAAAAATCACTTCATCCATACGGCTGCCGGTGTCGATCAGGGCCGTGGCAATGATGGTCAAGCTGCCGCCTTCTTCCACATTTCGGGCAGCACCCAAAAACCGCTTGGGGCGTTGAAGCGCATTCGAGTCCACACCACCGGTCAGTACCTTACCGCTGGAAGGCACGACGTTGTTGTAGGCGCGTGCAAGTCGGGTGATGGAGTCGAGCAAAATGACCACGTCCTTTTTGAGTTCAACAAGGCGCTTGGCCCGCTCAATCACCATTTCAGCCACATGCACATGTCGGGCAGCGGGTTCGTCAAAGGTGGATGCAATCACCTCACCTTGAACGGTTCTTTGCATTTCGGTCACTTCTTCAGGGCGCTCATCGACCAGAAGCACCATCATGTGAATGTCCGGGTAATTGGCTGCAATTGCGTGCGCAATGTGCTGCATCATCACGGTCTTACCGCTTTTAGGCGGGGCCACCAGCAAGGCACGTTGGCCTTTACCTATGGGGGCGATGATGTCGATGATTCGGCCAGTGATGTTTTCGTCGCTTTTAGTGGAATCCCGTTCCAAACGCATTTGCTCCTTGGGAAACAAAGGCGTGAGGTTTTCAAACATGACCTTATGTTTATTGGCCTCGGGCGCCCCACCATTGACTTTTTCCAGCTTGTTCAATGCAAAGTAACGCTCACCATCCTTGGGGGTGCGGACTTCACCTTCAATCATGTCGCCGGTATGCAGGTTAAAGCGCCGGACTTGGCTTGGGCTGATGTAAATATCGTCTGTGCTGGCGGTATAACTGGAGTCTGGGCTGCGCAAAAAGCCAAAACCATCGGGCAAAATTTCCAAAACCCCATCTGCAAAAACTTGCTCACCTGCGCGAGCACGGCGTTTGATGATGGCAAACATCAGCTCCTGCTTACGCATTCGGCCTGTGTTTTCAATTTCCAAGGCTTCGGCCTGCGTGAGCAGCTCGGATACGTGGAGTACCTTAAGTTCGTTTAAATGCATGGGCTTTAAGCCTATCGATATCAATGATTCAGGGGAGGGGTAAAGCAGGGCGCTGTAGTGTTCTCTGGCCCTTGTTCGAATCAGACACGTTAAAAAAAGTGCGTCTGATGAACTAATGAGATTATGACAGGAAAAAAATGGGCTGGCGCGCAGCCCAAGGTTCAAGCGGACATTTGTTGATCTACAAAGGCTGTCAATTGAGCTTTGCTGAGTGCTCCGACTTTGGTGGCAGCCAATTGCCCATTTTTAAACAACATCAGGGTGGGAATACCGCGAATTCCAAACTTGGATGGAATATCTCTGTTTTCATCCACATTCATTTTGGCAATTTGAAGTTTGCCTTGATAAGTGGCCGCCACTTCGTCAAGAATGGGGGCAATCATTTTGCAAGGACCACACCATTCGGCCCAAAAATCGACCAATACAGGAAGAGGGGCTTGTAACACTTGTTGTTCAAAAGAACTGTCTGATACATGCTGAATGAAATCGCTGGCCATAAGGTACTCCTGTGTGGGAAGGTCGGGCGTTGTCGTATTTTTGGATAGGAAAGCCCAATTTTGACAGAAACCATATCGCATGCTGCCCACGGAGCTTCCAGTTGGATGCATTCGCAAAGCGGGTGGATTGTTCAAATTCAGGATGCCATCAAGGCACGAAAGGTGCATCCCAGTCGATGTTTGGTGCTGTTGCCTTATGCGCAGTTGTTGCCGTTGGCGCAGCAATACTGGGCCGAAATGCACCCCTCGGGCTTCACGCCACGTTTTGAAACCCTTCGTTCTTGGTGTGAGCACCTTGCCCCCGTCACACTGAAGCACAGCGACTTAGGTTTTGATGCATCTTGGGATTTGCTCACCGCACAGTCTTTGTTGAAGTCAGCAGGTCTGACTCTATGGGCTCCAGAAATGGCTGCGACCTTACTGAACATGGCACGCGCATTGGTGCCGCTAGCGGCAGCAGTTTCTCCGGATTTGCGAACTCAATGGGGCCAAGAGTGCAAAAAGTGGGTGGCTCAAACGATGGCTGCACCATTTTTAGAGGTGGAATCTGCCGTGGCACAAACGGCAATCGTGTGGGCCAGTCATTCCAGTTTTGTGACCGATGCGCTCTTTGCAACACAGTCTTTTCAAGATGTGGACTGTTGCCTGTGGATGCCCGGCGTGCAAGCAGATCCCATACAACAGGTCTTTGCACAGGCCTGTGGAGATGCTTTTCAAGAGTTGATGCCTACGGCTTTGTCTGAAAAATTGAGCGAATCTCAGGTGAATATGCATCAGTGCTCAGATATCTCTGAATTGGCGGAACGTGCTGTAGCCTGTGTGTTGAATCATGTTCAAAGGGGCGTTTTGCCATTGGCGGTGGTGGCAATTGACCGACTGTTGACCCGCCGTATTCATGCCCTCTTGGTGCAGTCGGGTGTCTTGGTGAAAGATGAAACGGGTTGGAAGCTTTCGACCACACAAAGTGGGCTGCACGTGATGTTGGCCTTAAAGGCTATGGCATGGAATGCCTCGGTGAATGAAGTTTTGGACTGGGTGAAGCATGCGCCGAAATGGGCTGGAAACCGGGCCGATTTATTAGAGAAAAATTTAAGACAGTCGCCACAGAGCTTATGGCGCAAGCTGCAATCCACTCCTGAAAAAGTGACGCCTGAAAAAATTGGAGTTGAAGAAGGCGGCAGTTCCCAAGGTGTGGTGAACGGCGATGCGACCTCGTTGCTAGAAAAAGTTAATGCGTGGAGAAGCGAATGCCAAGCCCCAAAAAAACTGGCTCAGTGGTTGAGCTTGCTACAAAAATTGTTGTGGGATACAGGCCAATGGAATTTTCTTGAGCAAGACGCAGCGGGAGAGTTGTTGCTTGATGTTTTGCATCTGCAAAATGACTCAGTTGACGATACACAAAATATTGTCGATGCGCCTTGGGCAGACAAAAACTATTCGCTTTCAGACTTTACGCAATGGGTCGACGGTGTATTGGAGGGCTGCAGTTTTGTGCCAGAAGCATCAAGCCTAGCTCAAGTGCACATTCTGCCCCTGCACAACCTCTACGCCAGGCCTTGGAATGTGGTGGTGCTGCCCGGTTGTGATGAGGTCAGATTGAGTGAGTCCCGCTTGGATACGGCTGAATGGCCTGAGAGCCTGAGAAAGGTTTTTGGTTTGCCCTCTAAAACTGAACTCCGAGCGCAATTCCAAATTCAATGGGTAGAAGCATTCAAGGCGCCCTGTGTCGAAGTTCTTTGGCACACCATCGAGGCCAGTGGCGAGTTGATTCAGCCCAGTGCCTGGGTGATGGATTTGGAGAGGCAAACGTATCAAGTGCCGGGCCAAGATTTAAGGTTGGTCAGGACGCTGGAGGTGTCTGTGCCTACACATCCTCAACCTGCTTTGGGCCCGTTCGACCAAGTCCTGATGCCTCGTCGAATTTCAGCAAGCTCTTATCAGGACCTTCGGGCTTGCCCGTATCGGTTTTTTGCCAAACACGTTTTGGGTTTAAAAGCGCCCAATGAGCTTGAATTTGAGATTGACAAGAGGTTGATGGGGCAATGGCTGCATGATGTGCTCAAACTCTTTCATGAGCAACTTGCGGGTGTAGGCAGGTCTTTGCATGTTAGTGCCAAGCGAGATTTGATCGACCGTATGGCAGAACTTGTGTCCCAACAGATGAAGTTGCCGCAAGAAGATTTTGTGCCCTTTCAAGCGTCTTGGCCAGCGCTTCGCGATGGTTATTTGCAGTGGCTGGCCGGACATGAAGACCAAGGGTTTAAGTTCAAGAGCGCAGAGGTCAAGCATGAGCAATCTCTTGAGGACTGGTTTCTGGTAGGCCGCATCGACCGAGTGGATGAATCTACTCGTTCAAAAGGTGGTAACTCCAGCTTAAAGTCTTCCACCAGTGAGTCCTCCATCACTTGGTTGTTGGATTACAAAACCGAGATCCCGCAAAAAACAGCAGCGCGCATCAAAACACCCTTAGAAGACACACAGTTGGCTTTTTATGCGGCACTTATGGGAACACAGAAAGATTCTGAATCCTTAAGGCTGGGTTATGTGAATGTGGCCGAACGTGAAGGGACGCGTTGTTACGAAATGAAGGAAGTCGATTGGGTTCGACAGGAATTTGTTCAAGGATTGTTGAGTGATTTGCGTCGTATCGATGCGGGTCAATCTATGCCCGCATTAGGTGGGGGTGAGGCGTGCAGATACTGTGAAGTCAGGGGCCTGTGCCGAAAAGACTTTTGGGAGACTCCATCCCCATGAGTGAACTCGCCCCAGCCTACGAGCTCAATGCCATGCCTGTATCGCCAGAGGTTTTTTATGCGGCGGCTTGTAATCCACATCAGCATGTGGCCATTGAGGCCTGCGCTGGCGCAGGAAAAACCTGGATTTTGGTGTCACGCATCATTCGAGCGCTTTTGGAAGGTGCTAAACCCCAAGAAATTTTGGCCATCACGTTCACCAAGAAGGCTGCTGGTGAAATGCGAGAACGACTATTGGACTGGCTCCAAAAATTCTCATCTCAAAGTGATCTAGAGCTTGAGCTAGAGCTTACAAGCCGCGGCGTGCTCCAAGATCAGGTCAAGCATCTGGCGCCCAAGCTTGCAGGGCTTTATGCCGACATATTGGCCGGCGGCCAACCGGTTCAGATCAGGACTTTTCACAGCTGGTTCGCTGCCTTGCTAAAGGGTTGTCCGTTATCGGTGCTGCAAAACTTCAAGCTTCCCATCAGCTATGCACTGCTTGAGGACGATGCTCCTGCAAGGGCGCAAGTCTGGCGTCCTTTTTATACGCGTCTGCACCAAGACCCGAATGCCTTGGCCGATTACCAATATTTAGTAGGACTGCACGGGCGCAGCCAAACAGAAAAAGCGCTGGAGTCTGGTCTGCAAAAGCGCGTGGAGTTTCAGCTGGCAGAAGCTGCGGGGGTGGTAAAGACGTCGGTATCCAAGTTTGATGAGATGTTTCCACAGTTTCAAAAATTGGTTTCCCCTGCTCAATCACTATGCCAAGTAGAAAGTCGGCAACGTTGGTTGCAGTGGTCTGCCGAACTTGGACGTGAAACCTTGTCTACCCCTCGAAAGGCCGCTGCAGGCATTGTGGCGGCCTTTGAACTTTTGGCTCAACCGGATGGAGCCTCAGATGCAACATCTGAGGCGACATGGGAGCAGGCTTTAGAAACTCTTAAAAAAGCGCTGTTTGTATCCAAGGAAGAGCGTCTGAACCATCATTTGAAGGCATACCCGGCTGCTCAGGCCGCAGAGCTTGAACTTCAGGCCTTGTCTCAAGCGCAGGACCAATACCGCGCCTACCTGCACCAGCAGGCCATGCGGCGGCTCATGTTGGTGCTGGTTCAAGAGTATTCCAGCTTAAAGCTTCAACAGGGTTGGGTGGATATGAACGATGTGGAGCTGTTGGCCAACGCCCTGATGTCTGACCCTGTTTTAAGCGGTTGGGTGCAAGAGCGCTTGGACCAACATATCCGTCATGTGTTGATTGACGAATTTCAAGACACCAGTCCCCTGCAGTGGCAAACCTTGCATGCCTGGGTGTCCTCTTATGTGGGAGCTGGTGGTGGGACGCGACCGCCTAGCTTGTTTATTGTGGGCGACCCCAAACAAAGCATTTACCGATTTCGCCGTGCAGAACCACAGGTGTTTAAGGCGGCACAAACCTTTATCCGGCAAGAGTTGTCGGGTGACTTGCTCAGCTGCGACCACACCCGCCGTAATGCTTTACAAGTGACTGATGCGGTGAACCGCATGATGAAATCAGAGAGCCAAAGGCTTTTATCGACCCACTTCAGATGGCACACCACCGCCTCTCACGTTTCGGGGGAAATTTATAAATTGCCTTTGGTGTCGAAGCTGCAACCGTCCGATGCTGGCATGGAGTTCAAAGCTACGACTTGGCGCGATAGTCTCACGAACCCACGTTCTTTGGAGGAAGACACCCTAAAAGTCCAAGAATGCAAGCAAATGGCGCATCACATTGCGTCGCTTTTAGATCAGCAGCGCTATAAACCTCATGACCTGATGGTTTTGTCCAGAAAACGAGATAACTTGGTCTTGATGGAGCAAGCTTTAAGAGCGCTGGGCATACCTGCAGACCAGCCTGAAAAGTTGGAGTTGGCTTCGGCTCCAGAGGTTTTGGATGTGCTGGCTTTGCTGGACGCTTTGGTCTCTACCCAACACGATCTGTCCCTGGCACAAGCACTTAAGTCGCCTCTTTTTGGCGTGTCAGATGCTGATTTGATGGAGTTGTCCAAGTTTCACAGGTTGCTTGCAACTGAGAGTGGTGATCCAGTTGGAAATGAAGCAGAACAAATTCCAGGCAAACAGGCGCCTTTGGCTTGGTTTGACGTGCTTCAGCACCCCAGTTTGCAGTCGGAGCGCTTGAGAGTTTGTGGACAGACGTTGCTGAAATGGAAGGCTTTTTTGGCGCAACTGCCGCCGCATGATGCCTTGAGCCAAATCTACCAAGAGGGTGATGTCATTGGCAAGTTTGTTGCTGCATGCCCACGCACTTTGCGATATTCGGTTCAAGCCAATTTACAGGCCCTGTTGTGGGCGGCTTTATCCCTCGATCGGGGTCGATATGCATCACCCTATGCCTTTATCAGGGCGCTCAAGGCCGAAGGGGCCTACCAGACGCCAAGGGCTCAGACCCCTGATGATGCCGTAAAGCTCTTAACCGTTCATGGGGCCAAAGGCTTGGAAGCGCCTTGCGTTTTTTTGTTGGACACCCATTCGGCCCCCCAAAATGCTCAAAGCATGAGCGTATTGATCAATTGGCCTGGCCAATCCAAACGGCCTACCCACTTCATTTTTATGAGAAGTGAGGCTCGCGTGACGCCCAGTGTGCGAGGGTTGATGGAAGAAGAGCTTCAGGCGAGGGCCTTAGAAGAGCGTAACGCACTTTATGTGGCTATGACCCGAGCACAAGAGTGCTTGGTGGTGTCAGCTTCTGAGCCGCATCGCATCAACGACCAGAGCTGGTGGCAATGTTTTGTATCGTACTTGCCTGAAATGTCAGAACGGGCAATGACACCCGTCATGTCATTACAAACCCAAGTTACAGAGGGTGATATGACGCCAGAGGTTTTTATTCTCAGGACCTTGCCTGTTCTTAAATCGGCTGCGAGCTCTGATAAACAGGTGGCCGCTGAGGTCCTAATCGACGACGAAACCACTTCGCCTCAGTGGGCCTCTCGTGACCGAGCGTCTCGTATAGGTCAAGCCATGCACCGATTGTTGGAGTGGCAAGGTTTGGACGGCTTGAATATTGCCCAGGAACACATTCAAAAAGTGCAACGTCAGTTCAAGTTAGATGCTTCTTCTTTATATGAGGCGGTGCAGAGCGCCGCAATGATATTGAAGGGGGAGGCGACTTGGGCTTGGCAAAGTCAGTATGTGACGTGGTGGGCTAATGAGCTACCTGTGACCTTCAAGGGGCAAACTTTTCGTTTGGACCGCTTGGTCAAGAGGCGGATCTCAATTACTCAAGAAGAATGGTGGGTTTTGGATTACAAGCTCAGCCATCAACCCTTGAATCAAGAGGCTTTGACTTCAAAAATGAAGCTGTACGTGCAAGCGGCGCAAATTGCCATTGCTCAGCTGGACGAAGTGGGGCGGAGCCTGAAACAAAATGCCGCAGTGAATGCGGCATTCTTAAGCGCTTCGGGCGAATGCATCATGTTGACGGCCAAGACCAACTAAGGACGACTAACCCCCAAACATTACCTCAGCCGTGATCCTGACCCATATTAACTTGGGTCAGGAGTGTGTTACATACCGAGGAGCTTTTTAACGCTGCCAATCACGGCTGGGCCGTTGAAGGGCTTCACAATCCAACCCTTGATACCAGCCGCTTTACCACGCTCTTTCATTACGGGAGAGTTTTCGGTGGTCAACATGATGATATTGACCGCTTGGTTGTTTTGTTCGCTGCGAACTTTTTCTGACATGGTCAGACCGTCCATATTCGGCATGTTCACGTCACACAAAATCAACTTGATGGAGGGGTCAGCCTTGAGTTTGTCCAATCCGTCACGACCGTCCACCGCAAAGGCCACGTCCAAGCCGTTCTGCTTTAGGAAATCACCGACTTCATTACGAACGGTGCTGGAATCGTCTACCACTAATACTTGTGCCATGTTTTACCTCGTCAAAATTAAAAAAGTTCTAAATCGCCAACGGCAACCAGATTGTCTACAGAAACATCGTTTTCCCTGAAGTCTTCGGGGGACCAATTCAAGTTGAACGCAAAGCGCTGATAAATCACCATGGGGCTGGAGTCTCGAGCATTGGGGTCTGACAGTGTGCATTTGTAGCAAAGTTGGGGTTGCTCAGATCCAAAAGAAATGTAGCGGTGCAAGTGGTTGATGATGATCGGTACTTGTGAGGAGTAAGCAGTTTTGCCTTCCATATTGGTGTAGCGATTTTTAAAAGCACCCCAAATCAGATTGGTGGTTTCACCGAGAATGGAATTGAGGTTTCTAAAGTCGTCACCTTCATCCGGCGCAATATGGGTCTTATTGCCAATTACCAAATTTTGCAAAGAAAACTCTTCGGTTTGCAGGCTCATGTAGCCACGGCACCATGGGCTTTCAATGGGGATCAGTGTGAAAATTTCACCAAAAATCAAGCGGTCGCGCACGATGTAAGGCGTTTCCACGTGGATTTCCAATTCCTTGAACTGGCTTTGCAACGATTTGATGGTCATTTCATTGATGCCACGCAGCAATGCATTGGGATACATCATATTGAAAATGCAGTCGTCGATGATTTTGCGCAATTCATCTATGGTGTCTAAGGTGTAGGCCGCACGGAAAGATTTGGACTCTGCCGCAGAGAGCTGATCCCGTCCAGTGCCTGCGTCACGGCGTAAAAACAAGGGTAACTCGGGGCGTATGTGATGGATGTCATGTCCTATCTCAACGCCTGCACCGCCCTTACCGCTGAGGTTTTCAGAAATGAAAATGCCACCCAAATCCACATTGGACTTGAGTACCGACATGATGTTTTCTTCCTGAACACGCAGGGCTACCAGTTTGTTGGCTTCGCAGAAAGCTTTGATACGACGCAAGCAAGCAGGACTCTCATCCAGCACCAAAACTTTACTAACGGGTTGAGTGTCTTCCATGAGGTTCCTTCCAATAAAAAAACGGTTCAATTGAACATTTCAAGCTCGCCCGTGGATTCGGATTCGCTCAACACAGGTGGGTCAAAGTCAATGTCGTCAAATTCGCAAATGGCCAACGACACATAAAAGGTAAAGTTTTGATTCAGCTCCAGCTTGAAGTGATGGGTGTGGTTCACGCCCAATAGCGAAAGGTAGCTGGAGCACTCTTTGTCAATGATGTTAGGTGTAGACATGCCCAAGTGGGGGTAGATACGGCCCAGTTCACGGTTAAGCGTGCCGCAACACATGTTGCCGCTCTCGCAGATGGCATCAATGAACTCTTGTTGAGTCATATCTTTGGCGTCACGGCCATTCATACGCGCAAAGTGCGCGATGGTATCTTCGCATTGCTTGAAATAAATCAAAACTATCAAACGAAATTTATAAGAAGAAATGGTCAAAATGACCATTTTGTTTTCTTCAATCTCGTTCAGCGCTTCCAGGGTTATCAATTGGTCTACAGCGTCAGACTTGCCTACCAGGCCGCTCTTGATGCCTTGGATCATCATGTCGTCAAAACTGGAAAGGGCTCGGGTGCTGATCATGCTCACAGCGAAGCCAAGTTGTCGTTAAGTTTTTTGGCGGTCAGGTTCAAACCTGTGACAGCACCCAAAATCATTTTTCCACCGGCTTGAATGTCTTGAAAGGTGGTGGTGGTGATCAAGTCGTTTTGATACAGGCTGGCGCTGTAGCTCTTAGAAAGGGATTCAGCACGACCTGCAAGTTGCCGCACCTCATCGGCTACAACCGCAAAGCCGCGGCCCATATCCCCTGCACGGGCTGCTTCAATGGAGGCGTTGAGCGCCACAATCACAATTTGACGCACGATAGAAGCAAACTGCTCATTTTTGGCATGCATGCCACGGTTGTGGCTGAGCAGAGAGGTCATATCCTCATGCCAACGCTCAAAAGTTTTGCTGATGCCCAACAGGTCTTCCAATGCAGAAGCGAGGGTCATGCATTCTCCAGAGGCTGAAAGCCTGAGGGACTCTATTTGAGAAGTTTCTTGACGCAACAATCTGTCGTGCTGGTCCTGCAGTCGCTTGATGTTGGACTCCATGTCTATGCGGGCGGATTGCAAAGCACTGTGCAATTCGTTGAGCTCGGACTCCAGGTTTTCAATGATGGTTTGTTTGTCTTCCACCAACTCCATCACTTGCTCAGGAGGGACGAGATTGATGGTGGCTTTTTTGAGCTGTTGCCATTTCCAGCCCATCGAAGCCAGACCCAAGGCCAAACCCACTGCAAAAACCAAAATCAATTCCATCATGCGAAGCATTGAATCCATTAGGAAGAAGCAAGCACGCCGAATTTGGCTGGGAGCGTGATCACGGTTTTAAAGGCGTAATAGCCGGGTTCTTGCGTGGGTTGACCCACCACCAACTTGATATCGCCACCTTCTGCCTGAACAAACCCTTTCACCGCATCCATACCTACACCCCTGCCGGAGACTTCGGTGACCTTGTCCGCTGTTGAAAAGCCCGACTTGAAAATCATTTGGGCAATCTCTTGCGGGTTGGACTCCTCTGTATTCAATAAACCCGCCTCTTGGGCTTTGGCAGCAATTTTTTGAATGGCCAGTCCCCGTCCGTCGTCATGCAACGTTAATTGCAGTTGATCTTTATTAAGGCTCACCGTCAATTCAATATGACCAGCCTCGGGTTTTCCAAGTGCCAATCGTTGTGCGGGTTTTTCTATACCGTGGTCCATGGAGTTGCGGTACAGATGCATGAACACATTTTTGAGCATTTCGGTGATGTGCGAGGTAACCACAATGCCGTGGTCATGAAAAGAGCACTTGGGGTGTGCTTTATCGAGTTCTTTGGCAAGTGAGGGCAAAGACTCCATCACACCAGATAAGGTGTCTTGAATTTTTTCAGTGCCAATCAGTGCCAGTTGAAAACGAACTTTTTGTACGGTTTCAACCAAAGCCTCAGCTCCTTTGGCGCTTGCCGTATCCAGCATTTGGATCACATGATGGATTTGGTCTTTGCCAATGTTGACAAACTTGTCCAAAACACCAGCACGTCCAGAGCCTTTGCGGCCCAGCTTGTGTTCATTGATTTGGGCGTATTCATCCAAGACTTCGCGAGTCAAAGCCAATTCGTGCAGCAGGCGTTCTTTTGGCCATTCCATTTCGGGGTGATGCCTGAGGTCGTCATAGGTTTGCTCACATTCATGGACCACATTGGTCATGTTGGACAAGCCGTAGGTGCGGGCATTGCCTTTGATGGTGTGCATGTTTCTAAACAGCAGACCAATGACGTCTTGACGCTTTTGCGCTTGGGGAGTGGCGCCGCATTCGGCAATGAGCTTTTCGTTTTCTTCAATAAAGTTCAGGGCGTTGGATACAAACTCATGGAATTTTTCTTCTCGCACTGACAGAATCTCGCCAATGATGGCCAATTCGCGTTTTTGGGCGTCAGCTGCTTTAGCCAAAGCTTTGAGTTCAGTCACATCTCGTATGCACAACATCAGGCGATCCGCCACATTGTGCTCGTTGGCAATGGGCGACCAGCCCAGCTCCAAAATTTTGACGTTGCCATTGGGCATCTTCTTTTCGATTTCCCCAGGCAAGAGGTGCATGTTGAATTCAAAATTCATCAGGTCCTCGCCAATGCAGGCGCTGATCGTGGCGTCCACCTGAGACAACAAGTCTGAGCCCAAGTTGGTTTCAGAAAACACCACGTCCATGACGTTGAGGTCGCCAATGCGGTCGGTTTCCAGAAGGGTCTCCAAATAGTCAGAGTACTCGTTGTGAATTTTGTTGCCATGCTCCAGGGTCAAGATACCCTGTGGAATGTTTTGCAACATGGCGTGAATATCCGCCGTCTTTTGCTTGATAAGCTCAGAGCTGGCTTGAATTTGCTCGATCATTTCATTAAAAGCGCTGATAGAGCGGCCAATCTCGTCCATGCGGTGCACAGGCACTCGGTGGGTGTAGTCATGACTCTGGGCGATTTCGGTCATTTTGAGTTCCATCTCACCTATGGGCAAAATGATTTGTCGGTACAACAAAAATCCCAGAGAAGAAATCACGGCAACGGCCACAATCGTGACCAGAGTCAGGGTGCTCGAGGTGCCTGACAAGTTGTCATTCATGTTCGAAATGGCTTGGTCTTTGGAGCGTGTTTTTTCAATTTGGAGGGTGTCAATCACGCCACCGAGTTCGCGCAAGTACTGCTCCACCGTGGCTGAAAGCACGGCTTCGGCCATGCTGCGTTGGTTCATCAGTACAAAGTTGGCGGTGTCGTCAATGGCTGAGAAGTAATTGGTCAGGGACTCCTGAGCTTCCTTCACCAAACCTTGCTGAGCCGATGAATCGGCCTTTTCCATCTGGTTGACTAAAGCTGCTTGAAGGTCTTTCTTTTTCTTTTGAAGTTGCTCGTTGTTGCCGCGAACTTCAGCTTTGTCTTTGGCTTGCACCATGTTCATGACGGCAATTTGCACATCTTTGAGCTGGCTCATCAATTCCATGGATTTCATGGCGCTGGGCACAACACCTTCAGTCACCATCTTGACCTCTGAAGCGCTGCCCCAAGCTTGGTAAACGGCATACCCACCGGTAAAAGACAAGGCAAAGAAGGTCAAAACGATAAGGGACGTGATTCTTTGTCGTATGTTCATTAAGGGTGCACCGCGTGGATGATCAATACTAAAAACATTACATTGAGCAGAAACCAGAGGGACACAACAAACAACAAGGCATTGGATTTGCCTGGCTCAAGCGTCTCAAATATGAAAAATTTTTGACTCTCTTGGCGTGTCACAAAGTTGCCGTCCAACCTAATCGAGTAGTTTTTCAGTAATAAATGAAACTACCGTGACAAATTGGTTTCAGTCAAATACCTGAGGGACCTGAAAGCAGGTCAGGTGTTTGAATCTGGCAGAAATGACGGACCTTGACCCCGGCACTGGATTCACAGTTAGGGCTGCTTGGTTCCCCACCTGACCCGGTTGGCCGCTTCACCATGCGGGAAGGCCCGTCAGTATTCATTGTAAGTTCAGCCGCCTTGAGCCACAGGCTTAGAATTCATTAAATGTCCTATTTAGTGCTTGCCCGCAAATACCGGCCCAAATATTTCTCCGAAATGGTCGGTCAGGAGCATGTGGTGCGCGCCTTGAGCAATGCGCTGAAGTCACAGCGTTTACATCATGCTTACTTATTCACAGGTACGCGGGGCGTGGGCAAAACCACGGTGTCTCGCATTCTGGCCAAGTCCTTAAATTGTCTGGGGCCGGATGGTCAAGGCGGCATCACCGACACCCCTTGCGGCGTATGTCAGTCTTGTCGGGATATTGATGCCGGCTGTTTTGTGGATTACACAGAGCTTGATGCAGCCTCCAACCGCGGCGTGGATGAAGTTCAGTCCTTGCTGGAGCAAGCGGTTTACAAACCGGTGCAGGGGCGTTTTAAAGTGTTCATGATTGACGAGGTACACATGCTCTCCAATACGGCTTTTAACGCCATGTTGAAAACACTGGAAGAGCCTCCCGAATATTTAAAGTTTGTGTTGGCCACTACTGACCCCCAAAAAGTGCCAGTCACCGTGCTGTCACGTTGTTTGCAGTTCAACCTACGTCCTATGGCCCCTGAAACCATTCGGGAGCATTTGGGTAAGGTTCTGGGAGAAGAGCACATTCAGGCAGATCCTGCTGCTTTAAGGTCGCTGGCGCGCGCAGCCAGAGGCTCCATGAGAGACGCTTTGTCATTAACCGACCAAGCCATTGCGTTTGGTTCTGGCGTTTTGGAGGCAACCTCGGTCAACCAAATGTTGGGCAGCGTTGATCAAGCTCATGTCTTCAAGCTGCTGGGGGCTTTGGTGCAAGGTGATGCCGCTGCAGTTGTAAGCTCGGTGGACGATTTGCGCCAACAGGGCTTGAGCGCTCACTCCACCTTAGAGGAGCTTGCCGTGTTTTTGCAGCGCATGGCGGTGTTGCAAATGGTGCCTGCTCAGCTAGCCAGTACGTTAGAAGAAGGTTCTGGTTCAGTCGACCTCTACTCAGACGGCCGAAACACTGACGGACATTCTTTAGGGAACTTGGCTGCTCAGGTAGCGCCCGATGCGACCCAGTTGCTCTACAGCATGTGTCTGCATGGCCGTGCCGAATTGGGTTTGGCCCCTGACGAATACGCCGCTCTGACCATGGTTCTGCTGCGTTTTTTTGCATTTGCACCGGCTCAAAAAAAAACTTTAAAAACCAAAGAGCCTGAGCCGCCAAGGGCGTTAAGTACGGCGCCTGATGGTGCGTCTTTTGCCCAACCACTTGTGCCATCAGCTGCAGCTGCGCGGGTTCAGCGCTTGCCTGTTGTGGAGCGTCCACGAGATCTGCCTCTTCAGGCTAAGCCAGACTCGGTCCGGCCTGAAAATTTACAAGCTGTTTCAATCAAGGTGGCAGCAGACACGCCACGCTTAGACAGAGTGTCTGCACCAGAGCCTGCCAAAGGGGCCGTAAGTGAACTCCAGACCACTGAAGACGGAGACTTTTGGTATCAGATAGTGCAAGAGTTGGTTAAGGCTGAAGCTGTGGTGGCTTTGGTGCGGGAACTCGCTTTGCAGTCACAACTGATAGCGCGCGATGCAGGGCACTGGATGCTCCGTTTGGAGCGGGAATCCTTAAATTCACCCAATAGCCGACAGCGCTTATCTGCGGCGCTTGAGGCTGTCGGCCACAAGGTGGCGTTGTCATTTGAGGTCGGGCGAGTGACCGACAGCCCGGCCAAGCGCATCGCGTTGGCTGCTGCCCAAAAGCAACAAGCGGCAGAAAAGGTGATTTACGAAGATCCTTGGGTTCAGGAGATGATGCGGGACTTTGGCGCGAAAATCGTTCCTGGATCCATACAGCCGCTTTGACTTCAGTCTCTGAATTCAAAACGTTCGTTCCCTCTATTTCATCGACAAGAAAAGGAAGCCTCATGTTCAATAAAGGTCAGTTGGCGGGTTTGATGAAACAAGCCCAAGCCATGCAAGACAATCTCAAAAAAGCCCAAGACGAGTTGGCCAACGTGGAGGTCACCGGCGAATCCGGTGCTGGCATGGTGAAGGTTTTGATGACTTGCAAACATGAAGTCAAGCGCGTGACCATCGACCCCAGCTTGTTGGGCGATGACCGCGACATGCTTGAAGACTTGGTGGCGGCTGCTTTCAATGCAGCGGTCCGAAAAGTAGAGGAAACCAGCCAAGAGCGAATGGGCAAGCTCACCGCTGGTATGCCTATGCCCCCGGGTATGAAGTTTCCGTTTTAAGTGGCAGTCGTTCACCCCCTTGAACAACTGATTCAAGCCTTGCGCATCTTGCCCGGGGTGGGGGTCAAGTCGGCTTCACGCATGGCGTTTCATTTGCTGCAGCACGATCCCCAAGGTGCTCAGCGGCTGGCGCGTGCTCTCAACCATGCTGTTGAGCAGGTTCAGCATTGCCAACGTTGCCACACCCTTACTGACCTGAGCATTTGCAGCACCTGCAGTGATGAGCGCCGCGACACCACCAAGCTGTGCGTGGTGGAAACCCCTGCAGACCAAACGGCGCTCGAGCGCACCGGCGCCTACCAGGGCCTGTACTTTGTGCTCATGGGGCGGATCAACCCTCTGGAGGGCATAGGACCTAAAGACATTGGCATCCACCAACTGTTGGCAAGGGTGGCTGAAGGCCCAGTGAGCGAGGTGATTTTGGCGACCAATTTCACGTCTGAAGGCGAAGCCACTGCGCACGTGATAGCCGAGGCGCTTAAGGCCCGGGGGGTGTCTTGCACCCGCCTGTCTCGGGGTGTGCCGATTGGCAGCGAGCTGGAGTATGTGGATTTGGGCACCATTGCGCACGCTTTGGTGGACCGTCGGTAAACGTTCTGGAGGTGGAAATGCCGTTTGTCTTTTCTTTAGCATGTGTTCTGGTCATGGCGTGTTTGCCCATTGTGTGTGCGGGGATTGCCAAATCGGGCAAATTTCACCAGCCTCCAGAGGAGGGCGGTTATGACAACAAGCTTCCCCGTGTTTGGTTGTCGCAGCTGGATGGTTGGCGCGCACGTGCGCATGCAGCGCAGCAGAACACTTTTGAGGCCTTACCCTTCTTTTTTGTGGCCTTGGTGTTGTCCCACCTCGCCTCAGTACCATTATTTTGGATCAACTTGCTGGCTGGGGTGTTTACAGCATTGCGGGTGTTGTACGTGGGGCTGTACATCCAAAACTTGGCCAATGCGCGCTCGCTGGTTTGGGTGCTGGCCTTTTTGGTCAACGCCGCGTTGCTCACTGCGGCCCTATGGGCGACTTAACGCTTTGGCAAGGCTTTAACGACAGTCACATTCACCTTGGGGTTCTTTTGTGGGGTCACTTTGTTTTGCGTGACTGCTTTGGCTTTCTTGCTGGACTTTTTTCGCGCTACCTGTTCTGGGGCTAAGTTGACTTGCCCATGATCTGCCAAATGCTCAGCCACATCTCGGTCCATGTGCAGGCTACGCGGTACAAGCAGAGCAGAGCCTGCTCGCACCAGCATTTTGGGCGGAATTTGGTTCAGTTGCCGAAATTCCGCCTCGCTCATGCCCACCTTGCGGGCCGCATCAGCCACCTTCATGGTGCTCGGTGCTACCCAAACCGTCCAAGACGACAACTTGGCCCCTGTAAACGCATCGAGATTGCGTAAAAAGAGGTTGGCGTTGTTCCATGGCAGCAAAATCTGCGGGTTGCCCGCAGCCAGAACGACCGGCTTGTTCAGCGAAGGGTTCAGCGCCTTAAAGTCTTGCAACGGAATTTCAGCAAGTTTGGCGACCAAGGCCACGTCCATGTCGCGGCTGAGCGTCACGGTTTCAAAGTAAGGGTGGTTGCCAATGTCGGGCAATTTCAGGTTGTATTTTTCTGGGGCTGACACTAGCCACTTCATGGCCATCAGTTTGGGAACGTACATGCGGGTTTCCATTGGCATGTTCAGATCTACATAGCTGGTGCCCAAGCCCATTTGCGCGTTTTTGGCAATGGCTTTGCGCACATTGCCTTGACCCCAGTTGTAGGCCGCCAAGGCCAAATGCCAATCTCCAAACATGCCGTGGAGCTTTTGCAGGTAATCCAAAGCGGCACGGGTCGATGCCAACACATCCCGCCGGTCGTCCCTAAAGGTGTTTTGCTTCAGGTCAAAGTACTTGCCTGTGCTGGGAATAAATTGCCACATGCCCGCAGCCTTGGCGGTGGAAACGGCTTGGGGGTTGAACGCGCTTTCAATAAAGGGCAGCAATGCCAGCTCCGTAGGCATGTAACGCAGCTCCAGTTCTTCCACAATGTGAAACATGTATTTACGGGAACGTTCGGCCATGCGATACAGGTATTCTGGCCTAGCGGCATACCACTCTTCGCGTTCGCGCACCAGATCGGTGTCTAGATCGGGCATGTCAAAGCCCATGCGAATCCGGTCCCAAATGGTTTCAGGAGCATCCAGCGTCGCTACCGGCGGGGTATCCAGGCTGTTGGCAGAAGGCAGTGAGCTCAGAATTTCCCGGGCAGTTTCGACCTTGGGTGTTGAGTCAGAAGCCGATACGCCTTTGAAAAAGGAGAACAGAGAAGAGGGGTTGGATTCTGACGCGGGGGCTTCGGCGGAGGGAGGACTGGGGGTGTCCAGCGGCGGCATGGTCACACAGGCGCTGAGTGCGCCCAAAAACACCGTCAAGCCCAACAGGTGGAACATGCGCAAAAGGCTCATCAGGTTCAAATGGGGCAAGGGCCTTGAAAGGCGGAGTTTGCAGAACATTTGGCCCCAATATGACTTAAGGCGGGGCTTCACTTGAATTGATTCTTCCACTCGCGCAGGGCTGCAAACACCGAAACGTCATTAGCGTCGCAACCCGCATGCTGCAACACGTTTTCGTGCACAGTCGCGGTTCTGGAGCGCAAAAAAGGGTTGATGGCGCGCTCCTTTTCCATGGTGGAAGGCAAAGTAGGCAAGCCTTGCTGGCGCAGGGCCTGGCAGTGTGCCTCGTAAGCTTGTAAATCTGGGTTGCCAGGCTCCACTGCTAAAGCAAATCTTAAATTGCTGAGGGTGTATTCGTGGGCGCAACAAACGCGTGTAGGCCCTGGTAAAGCGGACAAGCGTTCTAAAGACGCCAACATTTGCGCTGCGGTGCCTTCAAACAAGCGGCCGCACCCGCCTGAAAACAAGGTGTCACCGCAAAACAAAACGGGTGTGTCCAAGAGTGATGAGGTTGCAGGGGCAAAAAAGGCAATGTGGCCCGCTGTATGGCCTGGCACGTCGAGCACTTGAAACCTTATGCCCATGGCGGTGGCCGTATCGCCTTGCGACAATCTATCCATGGAATGGTCAAGGGCTTCAGTGGCTGGGCCCAGCACATCGGCGCCAGTAGCCTCGACCAGTTCTTGCAAGCCGCCTACATGGTCAGCGTGGTGGTGCGTGACTAGAATGGATTGCAGTTTCAGACCATAGGTTTGCAAGGTGTCCAAAACCGGCGCTGCAACTCCCGGGTCCACCACCAAAGCCTGATGATCGTCGTGCAGCAACCAGATGTAGTTGTCAGAAAACGCAGGGATAGGCAGCAGTTTCAATTGAGTTTTCATGGGTAAAAAGATTATAGGGATGCCAAATTTTTGGGACTCTCCCGCCGGACGTTACCTTAAGGCGTGGGAAACGGCGGAAATGGATACATTGGTCGCCGACGTGTTCGGCTTTCATGCCTTGCAATTGGGCTTGCCCGAACTTGACGCATTGGCGGCCAATCGAATGCCTCACCGTTGGTGCGCCGTGCAAGACCCCGACAACGGCGCACATGCTTCTAAGCCTGGACGAGCTCAATTGGTCTGCGAGCCCTCGGCGCTGCCTTTTCCCGAGGCCAGCCTTGATTTGGTGGTCATGCCCCACACCCTAGAGCTGCACCCCGATCCTCACGCCGTATTACGTGAGGTGGCGCGGGTCTTGGTGCCCGAAGGGCGTGTGGTGATTTGTGGCCTCAACCCCAACAGCCTATGGGGCTGGAGGTACAGGTCGTCCGCTCCCAAGAGCGGACTGGTGTTGCCCCAAGTGCAGGAGCTGATTGGGTACTGGCGTTTGCGCGACTGGCTCAAGCTCTTGGATTTTGAAATTGAGCGGGGGGGCTTTGGCTGTTATTTGCCCCAACTCAGCCAAGAAGACTGGATGCGCCGCTTGAACTTTATGGACCGTCTGGGGCCCAAATGGTGGCCCATATTGGGGGCTGTTTACTTTGTGACGGCTGTCAAGCGCGTGCATGGCATGCGCCTGATCGAGCCCAAACGACAAAAGGTTCGCAAAACTGCCGCTGTGCGACTTCCGGTAGCCCACAAACGTCCTTCGCACGGGCGAAGGAGCCCCAGAACATGACAATGCACAGTCACTACGCCGAGCCACTCAAGGACGTGGTCATTTACACAGATGGCGCATGCAAAGGCAACCCCGGACCTGGCGGTTGGGGGGTTTTACTGAAATCGGCCGGAGTAGAAAAAGAGCTTTTTGGTGGGGAATTGGCCACCACCAACAACCGTATGGAGTTGCTTGCGGTGATCATGGCCTTGGAGGCCCTTAAAAAACCCTGCCAAATCAAATTGCATGCTGACAGTCAATACGTGCTCAAAGGCATGACCGAATGGCTGGTCGGCTGGAAAGCCAAAGGCTGGAAAACCGCCTCCAAGCAGCCCGTCAAAAACGTGGATTTGTGGCAACGCTTGGATGCCTTGGTGTCAGGCTCTGGCCACCATATTGAATGGTTGTGGGTCAAAGGCCATAACGGTGACCCGGGCAACGAACGTGCCGATGAGCTGGCCAACCAAGGCGTCGAACAGGCTATTAAAGGGATGTGAGTAAGCCTGATACATTGCGGGGTTAAGGATTTGTGATGGATCACCCACTCGCTGTGAATGGACCACCTCTCTGTTTACAAAAGATTTCAGACTTGACTATCAATATGGCTTCTAAATTTCTTTACTCCGTGATTGCCGTTGTAGGTATTGCTGCAACCGCAGGTGCAGCCTGGTGGTACCAGCACAAGAGCCCTGAGGGCCAATCTTTTGAAAAAAGCGCGCCACAGGGTGGTTCTGCCCCAACAGCCCAGCCCCCATCTGCGGGCAGCGCCGCCGGTCCTGCAGCTGGATCGTCTAGGGCAGGCCCCGAAGGTGGCCCGCAGGGCGCTGGACCTGCACGCCCTGTGTCGGTAGAAGTGGCCAAGGTGGAAATTACGCAGTTGGTGGACGATGCACAAACGGTGGGCAGCCTCAGGTCTCGCCAAGGCGTCATGGTGCGTCCTGAAATCAGTGGGCGTGTCACGCAGCTTAACTTTCGCGACGGCGAGAGGGTGCGCAAAGGCCAGTTGCTGGTCCAATTAGACGATCAGTTGCCGCAAGCGCAGGTCAAGCAAAGCCAAGCTGAGCTTTCTATTGCACAAGCCAATCACAAGCGCAATCAAGAGCTTTTAGCGCAAAACTTCATCAGCCAACGCACGGTGGATGAAAGTGCAGCCAACCTGGAAGTGGCTCAGGCCAAGTTGGCCTTGTCAGTGGCTACCGCTGCCCGCCTGAAAATCACCGCGCCTTTTGACGGTATCACTGGCATTCGGTCTGCCAATGTGGGCGACTACCTCAAAGATGGCAGCGACATCGTGAACCTAGAGGACATTGACGCCGTGTTTGTCGATTACCGGCTGCCAGAACGGTTTCAAACCCGCCTGAGAAAAGGCCAAAAAGCTACTGTGGACTTGGATGCATTGCCCGGACGCAAGTTTGAGGCGGTGGTGCTGGCCATCGACCCACTCATTGATGCCAACGGCCGCTCCATTGGGGTGCGGGGTTGCATTGACAACCGCCAGCTCACGCTGCGCCCGGGCATGTTTGCCCGTGTGACTACCGTGTTTGGAGAGCGCAATCAAGCCCGCGTGATTCCAGAAGAAGCCATTGTTCCGCAGGGTGGAAAAGTTTTTGTGATCAAGGTGGTCGACAACGGCGACGCTGCTAATCCTGTCAAGGTCTCTCAGCGCACCGAGGTCAAGGTGGGCATTCGCCGCCCAGGCCGGGTTGAAATTGTGGAAGGCTTGCAGCCAGATGACGTGGTGGTCACAGCGGGTCACCAACGTCTGCAAAAAGACGGCACTATCGTCAAGCCCATTGAGGCGGGTACTCGAGGCGGAAACGCTCAGGGCAACCCCGGCGCTGGAGCGCCTAATGCTGCCCCTGGTGCTTCAGCCGGCTCGGCATCTTCAACTGCCGCTGCTGCCCCCCAGTTTGGGCAAGCCGCACAGTCGGCCCAGTCAGGTGCTGGCAAGCTGCCTGCCAAATTACCCGCGGCGGCCAGCACAGGTGCCAACCCCTGCTTGAGTTTGAACGCTCAATCTTGACAAGAGGCCTCCATGCAATTGCCTGAAATTTCGATTCGACGACCCGTTTTTGCCACGGTGCTTTCGCTTTTGATATTGCTTATTGGCGCGGTGTCTTTTACCAAGCTGCCGGTTCGTGAATACCCCAAAATTGACGAACCGGTGGTCACTGTCACCGTCAAATACGTGGGCGCGTCTGCCGAAGTGGTGGAGTCCCAGATTGCCAAGCCGCTTGAAGACTCCATTGCGGGTATCGACATGGTGGACGTCATCACTTCCATCTCAAGGGCCGAAACTGCTCAAATCTCAGTGCGTTTTCGCTTAGAAAAAGACGCCGATGCCGCCGCCGCCGAGGTGCGTGACCGCACCGCCCGCGTGCGCAACAAGCTGCCTCAAACCATTGAAGAACCTGTCATCGCCAAGGTGGAGGCCGATGCCTTTCCTGTGATCTGGCTGGCCTTTTCCAGTGACACCTTCAACGCGCTGCAGATCAACGAAATGGTCAACCGCATCGTCAAGCCGCGCCTGCAAACCGTCACGGGTGCTGCCGATGTGCGCATTTACGGCGAGCGCAAGTACGCCATGCGCATTTGGCTCGACCCAGACCGTTTGGCCGCTTACAAACTCACCACCCAAGATGCTGAAGACGCCTTGCGGCGCAGCAATTTGGAAGTGCCCGCAGGGCGCATAGAAAGCAGCCAGCGTGAGTTTTCGGTGACCTCCAATACCGATCTGATTCGCCCCGCTCAGTTCGGCGACATCGTGATCAAAACCGTCAATGGTTTCCCGGTCAAGATGCGAGATGTGGCCCGAATTGAAGAGGGTGCCGCCGAGGAACGCACGGCGGTTCGCCTTAATGGTCGGCCCGCCATTTCGGCGGGGGTGATTCGTCAGGCCACCGCCAATCCACTCGAGTTGAGTGCGGGTGTGCGCGCCATGATTCCCAAGTTGCAGTCCGACTTGCCCCCTGGTATCACCATTGACATTGCCAACGACAACTCGGTGTTCATTGACCGCTCCGTCAAAAATGTCTATCGAACCATTTTGGAAGCCATGGTGTTGGTGGCGATTGTGATTTTTGTGTTTTTGCGCACGTTCCGGGCGTCCATCATCCCCATCGTCACCATCCCGGTCAGCCTGATTGGTACCTTTGCAATCATGGGCTTGGCGGGCTTCACCATCAACACCCTAACCTTGCTGGCCTTGGTGCTGGCTATTGGCTTGGTGGTGGACGACGCCATTGTGGTGCTGGAAAACATTTACCGCCATATTGAAGAGGGCTTGGACCCCTTCAGCGCCTCCATCAAAGGCGCTCGCGAAGTGGGCTTTGCCGTGGTGGCCATGACGTTGACCCTGGCGGCGGTGTATGCGCCTTTGGCCTTTACCCCGGGGCGAACCGGCCGACTCTTTATTGAGTTTGCCTTGGCTTTGGCAGGTTCGGTCATTGTGTCGGGCTTTATTGCGCTCACACTGTCACCCATGATGTGCTCCAAGCTCTTGAAGCACAACGCCAACCCAGGCTGGTTTGACCGGGGCATGGAACGTATTCTGGTGGGCATCACCAATGGCTACGAGTGGGCTTTGAGAAAGGTGCTGAGCCAGCGTTGGACGGTACTAATGGTTATGGCGGGCGTGGGCTATGCCATTTACATGGTGTTGCCCACCATGAAACGTGAGCTTTCTCCCCTAGAAGACCGCGGCGTGATACTGAATGTGATCAACGCGCCTGACGGTGCCACCTTGGCGTACACCGACAAGTACGCCGCAGCTATTGAACGTATTGGCGAAAAGTACCCCGAGTTTGACCGTATTTATGTGGTCACAGGCAACCCCACGGTCAGTCAGTCCAACGTGTTTTTACGAGCTGTGGATTGGGACGAGCGCAAGCGCACCACCATTGAAATTGCCCGCGAACTGCAGCCCAGAATCAATGGACTGCCCGGTGTGCAGGCGTTTCCCATCACGCCGCCCTCTTTGGGTCAAGGCTTTAGAGAGCGTCCTGTGAACTTTGTGATTCTGACGTCCGAGAGCTACAACGACCTCAACCAAGTCACCCGCCAGTTCATGGATGAAATTGCCAAAAACCCTGGCTTTTTAACGCCCGATGTGGATTTGCGCCTTAACAAGCCAGAGATCAAGATCGATATCAACCGTGAAAAGGCGGCTGACCTTGGCGTCAATGTGGATGTCATTGCCCGCGCCATTGAAACCATGCTGGGCGGCCGTTTGGTGACCCGCTACAAAAAACAGGGCGATCAATACGATGTGATTGTGCAAACCCAAAGCACGGGCCGCGACACGCCCGACGACATCGAGAAAATTTTTGTCCGCGGGCGTAACGACGCCATGATTCCTTTGGCTTCTTTGGTCAAAATTCGCGAAGCCGTGGCCCCGCGTGAGCTCAACCACTTCAGCCAGCGCCGTGCGGTGACCATCACGGCCAACTTGGCATCCGACTACTCTTTGGGAGAGGCGCTGGACTTTTTAGACCAAGTGGGGGCCAAAGTGCTCAAGTCGGGTTACTCCACCGACGTCAACGGCACCTCACGTGAATTTAAAAACTCCCAAGGCTCATTGACCATTGTGTTTGCTCTGGCTTTGTTGTTTATCTTTTTGGTGTTGGCCGCTCAGTTTGAAAGCTTTGTGGACCCGCTGGTCATCATGCTTTCGGTGCCGTTGTCCATGATTGGGGCTTTGCTGGCCCTCAAGTGGAGCGGCGGCTCGATGAATGTGTATTCGCAAATTGGTCTGATCACCCTTGTGGGGTTGATCACCAAGCACGGCATTTTGATCGTGGAATTTGCCAACCAAATGCGTGAAGAGGGCATGGCCATGAAAGAAGCTGTCGTCAAGGCGTCTAGTCAGCGTTTGCGTCCCATTTTGATGACCACCGGCGCCATGGTGCTCGGCGCGGTGCCTTTAGCCTTGGCGCACGGCGCAGGAGCCGAAAGCCGCATTCAAATTGGCTGGGTGATCGTGGGCGGTATGTCTTTGGGCACCTTGCTCACTATTTTTGTAGTGCCTACCATGTATTCATTGCTGGCTCGCAAGCACGCTCCTGGTGCTAGCAAACAAGCAGTCGCGGGTGAGGTGGCTTCAGCCTAGGGGTCTACATCACCCCCTCAAACATCATCACATACACCTCATCGCCTATAGCCACGTTGCCTTGGTGGTGAGGCAGCACCATCAGGCCGTTGGCTTGCACCATAGAGCTGAGCATGCCTGAACCCTGAAGCCCGGTAGTGGCCGCCTGCAGGTGCCCGTCAGGATGGCGGGTGACACATACCCTCAGGTATTCGGTACGGCCAGGTTTTTTGCTTAGAGTTTCTGCACTGCTTGCTTTGAGCATGGGTGGACCACCTATGTCTTGGCTTCGCAAGCCCATGAGCTTGAGCAAAGCAGGACGCACCAACGCCAAAAACGTCACCATCACCGCCACGGGGTTGCCTGGCAAACCAAACCAAACGGCTTGCCCCATGCGCCCCATGGCCATGGGACGCCCGGGCTTCATGGCAATGCGCCAAAAAGCCACGTCGCCCAACTCTTTCATAAGGCTCTTGGTGAAGTCTGCTTCCCCTACGCTCACACCGCCACTGGTGATGATGGCGTCGGTCTGAGCCGAGCCCTGCTCAAAAGCGGCTTTAAGCTGCACCGGGTCATCCCGCACAACGCCCAAGTCCAGCACCTCACAACCCAAGCGGCTCAGCAGGCCCAAGACGCTGTAGCGGTTGCTGTCGTACAACGCGCCTTCTCGGGGCAGCTCACCTTGCGTCAACAACTCGTCCCCCGTTGAAAAATAAGCCACTTTGAGGCGCCGGTACACCACAGCTTGGTCCAGACCCAGGCTGGCCATCAAACCCAGCGCTGCAGGGTTAAGCCTTTGGCCTTGGTGCAAAGCCACGCTGCCTTGGGCCACGTCTTCACCTCTGAGTCGACGGTTATCGCCCGCTTTCAGATGCGCCGTTTTGAACCGGATGGCATGGTGTGGGGTCGCATAGTGAACCGCTTGCACCATTTCTTGCGGCACCACCGTGTCCAAGCCTGCAGGCATGACTGCCCCGGTGGTGATGCGCACGCATTGCCCGACTGAAACAGCACCGCTCCAGGCCTTACCTGCGAGGGCGGTGCCCACCACTTGCAATTGCACGTCGTCGGATGGGGACTTGCCCAGCGCGCTGCCGATGAAGGCGTAGCCGTCCATGGCGGAGTTGTGGTGGGGCGGCACGTCCAGGGGCGAGGTCACGTCCTGAGCCAGAACCCGGTCCAGGGCTTGCAACAAGGGCAGGCGCTCCTTCAGACCTTGGTGATTTTCTGCAGGAGCATGCGCTATGGAACTGATGCGTTGGTCGATCAGCTCCCAAACCTGCTGGGGGGTTAGGTCGTTGGGGGAGTCCTGGGTCATGGGGTGTGGCTTGAGGAGGTGCGTTCAATGAAACGCAGCTGCTCGAGCGTATTGGCATTAAAAAAAGCCAGCGGGTCGTCCTGCGGCCGGTCAAAGTTCACCCAGCTGGTGGCGTGCGCTTGGGCCCAGAGCTCCACCTTGCGCTCTCCTTGGGCCAAAAATTGCTTAAGGCTGGGCAGCACGCTCACGCGCATGAGGCCAAACACGGGTTGGGGTTTGAGGGGGCTTTTCTCAAGGCCACTTTCGTCAATTTCGGATGCATCAATTCCACAGGCCATGGCTATTTCAGACTGGTCTTTGTTGAGGGTGTTTAACAAGCGTTCGGCCAAATCGGCGGGAAAACGCGGTGCGTCGCACGGAACCGTCAGCAGACAGGGGGTGTTGCAGTGCTGGAGGCCGGTTAAAAAGCCCGCCAATGGGCCTGGGTGGTCGGCCAGCATGTCGGGCCACACGGCTACGCCCATGGCTTGGTAATCGGGCAAATGACGGTTGGCATTGACAGCCACTTGGCCCACTTGCTTTTGCAGCCGCTGGAGCGCATGGCGAGCCAAAGGAATGCCGTGATAGGGCTGCAAGCCTTTTTCCACGCCCCCCATACGTTGTCCGCGCCCACCACAAAGGACCAAACCCGTGATGTCAGCGCTGCTGATGAGAGGCAACTTGGGCGCCAATACCTCAGCCCCCGATGTAGCTCATTTCTACCCGACGGGGCGCAGCGGTGGCGTCTGCGTTGTCGCTTCTGGCTGGGGCTAACTGGCCACGCAGCTGGGAATAGCGGTCGTTCCGCTGGGTCCAAATTCCGCTGATGGACGCTTGAATCAACTCATCGCTGGCCCCGTTGCGCAACAGGCCGCGCAGGTCGTGACCTTGGGAGGCAAACAAACACAAATAAAGTTGCCCTTCAGTGGACAAGCGGGCGCGGTTGCAATCGCTGCAAAACGCTTGGGTGACGCTGCTGATCACGCCAATTTCACCCAAAGCGGGGTCGTGCTGGCCCAGCGCATTGGCATAGCCCCAGCGCTGGGCGGTTTCACCAGGCGCGCTGGCCTCCAGGGGTACGAGTGGCAACTCGGTTTGCAGGTGCCGCACCACTTCAGCAGAGGGCAACACTTCGTCCATGCGCCAGCCGTTGGTGGCGCCAACGTCCATGTATTCAATAAACCGCAGCACCATGCCGCTGCCCAAAAAATGCCGCGCCATAGGCGAAATTTGACCATCGTTGGTGCCGCGTTTGACCACCATGTTCACTTTGATGGGTCCCAAGCCCACGGTCTGAGCGGCTTCTAAGCCTTCCAGCACATCTGCCACCGGAAAATCCACATCGTTCATGCGCTTGAACACCGCATCGTCCAGCCCATCCAAGCTGACAGTAATACGCTGCAGCCCCGCATCTTTAAGGGCTTGGGCTTTGCGTTTGAGCAATGACCCGTTGGTGGTCAGGGTCAGGTCGAGGGGCGCGCCTTCTGGGGTGCGCAGTTGCGCCAGCCGTTCTATCAAGACCTCAATGTTTTTGCGCAGCAGCGGTTCACCACCCGTGAGGCGGATTTTGCGTACACCCTGAGCTACAAACAATTGAGCCAGACGGGTGATTTCTTCAAACGACAGCAGGGCCGTTTGGGGCAGGTAGGTGTAACTGCTGTCAAACACCTCTTTGGGCATGCAGTAACTGCAGCGAAAGTTACACCGGTCGGTCACGCTGATGCGCAAGTCGCGCAGCGGACGGTTCAAGCGGTCTAGCACTTGTCCCGTAACCTGATGGGCGGACAAGCCCTGGATAGGCAAGGGATGCGCCATCAGGTGGCGCTGGTCAATAAGTGGAATCACACGTTCAGACATGACGCTATTTTGCGCCGAGTTCAAAGAACCCCTTTGCGAAGGGGCGACACTGGGTGTGCCACGCAGGCAAAATCCGAGTCTTGACTGTGCATTGACCTGTTTTTTGCCCTATTTCCCTATTCCCCCTTCATTTTGAATATTCGACACTTACAACGGCTCTTGGTTTTGGCAGCCATGCTTTTTTTAGCGGGATTGGCCATGGCCAAAGAGGATGAGTTGCTGAGAGATGTGCCCGTTGTGGTTTCGGTGACTCGTTTGCCTCAGCCGCTGGAAGACGCCCCCGGTGCGGTGACCGTGATAGACCGCCGAATGATCCGCATGAGCGGTGTGCCTTTTATGACCCAGTCCAACACTTCTAGCTGACGGCGAGTCAAGTGGGGCATAGTTTTGCGGTAATAGTTGGGCGTACTGGGTGTATTGGGCGTAGGGCTGGATTGGGCACCAACCAGTTGCGTAATGGTGGTGAGCAGTTCATTG
>Ga0214921_10000415_pt1 | contig 80679 bp, 73 predicted proteins | sample LL1505_MetaG_FD_177992 | JGI IMG/M metagenome (GOLD analysis project Ga0214921, IMG submission 177992) | Freshwater microbial communities from Lake Lanier, Atlanta, Georgia, United States - LL-1505 | ecosystem: Environmental > Aquatic > Freshwater > Lake | place: USA: Georgia | collected... | reverse complement strand
AGCCGACATCGAGGTGCCAAACCTCCTCGTCGATGTGAACTCTTGGAGGAGATCAGCCTGTTATCCCCGGAGTACCTTTTATCCGTTGAGCGATGGCCCTTCCATGCGGAACCACCGGATCACTAAGACCTACTTTCGTACCTGCTCGAGCTGTCACTCTCGCAGTTAAGCTCCCTTTTGCCTTTGCACTCTACGGCCGATTTCTATCCGGCCTGAGGGAACCTTCGCGCGCCTCCGTTACAATTTGGGAGGCGACCGCCCCAGTCAAACTACCCACCAGACACTGTCCCTCTCCCCGATAAGGGGAGCAGGTTAGAGGTCCAGGTTCGTCAGGGTGGTATTTCAGTGATGACTCCATGCGATCTAGCGACCGCACTTCAAAGTCTCCCACCTATGCTACACAAACCAACCCGAACACCAGTGCCAAGCTATAGTAAAGGTTCACGGGGTCTTTCCGTCTTGCTGCGGGTACAGTGCATCTTCACACTGTTTTCAAATTCGCTGAGCACCAAGCTGAGACAGCGGGGAAGTCGTTACGCCATTCGTGCAGGTCGGAACTTACCCGACAAGGAATTTCGCTACCTTAGGACCGTTATAGTTACGGCCGCCGTTTACTGGGGCTTCGATTCAATGCTTCGCTTGCGCTGACATCTCCTCTTAACCTTCCAGCACCGGGCAGGCGTCACACCCTATACATCTTCTTACGAATTTGCAGAGTGCTGTGTTTTTGGTAAACAGTCGCCACCCCCTCTTCTCTGCGACCAGTGTATGCTTCGGGCGCGAAGCCCTACACATTACTGGCACACCTTATCCCGAAGTTACGGTGTCAATTTGCCGAGTTCCTTAGCTTGGTTTCACTCAAGCGCCTTGGGATTCTCTCCCTGCCCACCTGTGTCGGTTTGGGGTACGGACTGCTGGTTTCAACGTTTAGCGGCTTTTCTCGTGAGTATGGGATCACTTACTTCAGGACTTGCGTCCACGTCATCACGTCTCAGAGTTAACGACCTTCCGGATTTGCCAAGAAGATCCTCCTACACGCTTGAACCGGAATCCAATAACCGGCCAAGCTACCCTTCTCCACCCCCGCATCACTCCACCAGTCAGGTGCAGGAATATTAACCTGCTTCCCATCGACTACGCCTTTCGGCCTCGCCTTAGGGTCCGACTAACCCTGGGAGGATTACCCTTTCCCAGGAAACCTTGGGCTTTCGGCGAGCAAGTTTCTCACTTGCTTTATCGCTACTTATGCCAACATATGCTCTTGTGTTTCCTCCAGCATCCCTCGCGAGACACCTTCTCTGGTTACCACAATACTCCCCTACCACTTCTTACGAAGTCCATGGCTTCGGTTACATGCTTAAGCCCCGTTGAATTTTCCGCGCAAAAACGCTTGACCAGTGAGCTGTTACGCTTTCTTTAAAGGGTGGCTGCTTCTAAGCCAACCTCCTGGCTGTCTAAGCGTCTTCACATCGTTTACCACTTAGCATGTTATTTGGGACCTTAGCCGATGGTCTGGGCTCTTTCCCTCTCGACGATGAAACTTCTCTCCCACCGTCTGTCTGCTGAACTAACTGTACAGGTATTCAGAGTTTGAGTGGGTTTGGTAATCTGGTAAGACCCCTAGCCCAATCAGTGCTTTACCCCCTGTAAGAAACATTCAACGCCATACCTAAATATGTTTCGGGGAGAACCAGCTATCACCCAGCTCGATTAGCTTTTCACTCCCATCCACAAGTCATCCCAAGCCTTTTCAACGGCTACGGGTTCGGTCCTCCACAGGGAGTTACCCCTGCTTCAACCTGCTCATGGATAGATCGCCGGGTTTCGGGTCTAATGCAACGGACTAAACGCCCTATTAAGACTCGCTTTCGCTTCGGCTCCGGTGCTGAGCACCTTAACCTCGCCCGCTACATTAACTCGTTGGCTCATTATGCAAAAGGCACGCCGTCACTTTCGCTCCGACTGCTTGTAAGCGCACGGTTTCAGGTCTATTTCACTCCCCTTAACGGGGTTCTTTTCACCTTTCCCTCACGGTACTGATTCACTATCGGTCATCAGGTAGTATTTAGCCTTGGAAGATGGTCCTCCCGGATTCGGACAGGGTTTCTCGTGCCCCGTCTTACTTGGGAACGGTCCTGGCGTCTTGGATTTTCGAGTACGGGATTATCACCCTCTATGATTGCGCTTCCCAACGCATTCCTCTAACCCTTAACGTCCGTTATGAACCGCCCCGCAACCCCAGTCAGAAATTCCGACTGGTTTAGGCTGATTCGATTTCGCTCGCCGCTACTTTCGAAATCTCGTTTGATTTATTCTCCTGCGGATACTTAGATGTTTCAGTTCTCCGCGTTTGCCTCTGCAAGCTATGAATTCACTTACAGATACTGCCGAAGCAGTGGGTTTCCCCATTCAGAGATCTCCGGATCAAAGCTTGTTAGGCAGCTCCCCGGAGCATATCGCAGCCAACCACGTCTTTCGTCGCCTCCTGATGCCAAGGCATCCACCGTGCGCCCTTAGTAGCTTACTTTCGCCTACAACTCTTCACTTGGCAGAATCGCTTTCGCGACACACCAATGTGTCGGTTGAGAATCAAAATGCACTTAGTGCAAGATACTATTTGAATTGCTTGTATTCAGTTGTCAAAGAGCAGAGAAAGCAAAAGCTCTCTCAAAGCTGAATAGCCAATTTTCGTTCGTGAACAGATTGCTGGTAACCTAGATGGCCAAACTGTTGCCAGTTGGCATCATCCTTAGAAAGGAGGTGATCCAGCCGCAGGTTCCCCTACGGCTACCTTGTTACGACTTCACCCCAATCAGAACCAAAACCTTGGTAGGTTGCCTCCGAAGTTAGCTCACCTGCTTCTGGTTGTGATCCCTTTCGTGGTGTGACGGGCGGTGTGTACAAGGCCCGGGAACGTATTCACCGCAGCGTGCTGATCTGCGATTACTAGCGATTCCAGCTTCATGAAGTCGAGTTGCAGACTTCAATCCGAACTGAGGCAGTGTTTTTGCGATTAGCTCCACCTCGCGGCTTCGCATCGCTTTGTTTCTACCATTGTAGTACGTGTGTAGCCCTGGTCGTAAGGGCCATGAGGACTTGACGTCATCCCCGCCTTCCTCCGGTTTAACACCGGCAGTCCCTCCAGAGTGCCCAACTTAATGGTGGCAACTAGAGGCAAGGGTTGCGCTCGTTGCGGGACTTAACCCAACATCTTACGACACGAGCTGACGACAGCCATGCAGCACCTGTCACCGCGTCCCCGAAGGGACGACTACATCTCTGCAGTCTTCGCGGGATGTCAAGACCAGGTAAGGTTCTGCGCGTTGCTTCGAATTAAACCACATACTCCACCGCTTGTGCGGGCCCCCGTCAATTCCTTTGAGTTTCAGCCTTGCGACTGTACTTCCCAGGCGGAATGCTTAATGCGTTAGCTGCGATACTCAGAGGGTTAACTCTCCGAACATCTAGCATTCATCGTTTACGGCGTGGACTACCAGGGTATCTAATCCTGTTTGATCCCCACGCTTTCGCGCCTCAGCGTCAATGTTTCGCCAGGTGGCCGCCTTCGCCTCGGATGTTCCTCCCGATATCTACGAATTTCACTTCTACACCGGGAATTCCACCACCCTCTCGAACATTCAAGATCGGCAGTATTAGATGCAGTTCCCAGGTTAAGCCCGGGGATTTCACATCTAACTTACCAACCCGCCTACGCGCCCTTTACGCCCAGTTATTCCGAACAACGCTTGCACCCTTCGTATTACCGCGGCTGCTGGCACGAAGTTAGCCGGTGCTTCTTCTTCTGGTACCGTCAAATCCACGCGATATTAGCACGTAGACCCTTCTTCCCAGCCGAAAGAGCTTTACAACCCAGAGGGCCTTCTTCACTCACGCGGCGTTGCTGCATCAGGCTTTCGCCCATTGTGCAAAATTCCCCACTGCTGCCTCCCGTAGGAGTCTGGACCGTGTCTCAGTTCCAGTGTGGCTGATCGTCCTCTCAGACCAGCTACCCATCGTAGCCTTGGTGGGCCATTACCCCGCCAACTAGCTAATGGGACATAGGCCAATCTTAATCCGGTAGCTTATAAATAGAGGCCACCTTTGCTCTCTCGAGATCATGCGGTATTAGCTGCAGTTTCCCGCAGTTATTCCCCAGATTAAGGCATGTTCCTATGTATTACTCACCCGTGCGCCACTGTACTCATTCCGAAGAACTTTCTCGTGCGACTTGCATGTGTTAGGCACGCCGCCAGCGTTCGTTCTGAGCCAGGATCAAACTCTAACGTTATAATCCTGTCTGTAACTGTTGCTTCAAAAATCAAAAGAAAATTTGGGCAACAGACTGTTGATTGTTTAACGAGCCAATGGCTCGGCGACATCTTGCGATCTCGCGAATCAGCAATCTGTGTTTAATTCACGAACAAATCTTGGCTATTCAGTTTTCAAAGAGCATCGCGTCGTTTCGTGTCTTCACGTTTCGTTTCGACCGTGGCGTCGCGTGGAGATGGTGTATACGCACGTGACCTCGGACCGTCAAACTTTTTTTTCCGAAATTTTCAGATTTTTTGCGGTTTGTGATTTTATCCAGCAAAAATGGGTGGTTATGCTTTTCTGGTGCTGTTCAAAAATCAATCAGCCGGCAACTCGGGGCGGATTCCTACCAATCTAGCGGTGAAGTTTTGCTCAATTGAGCTCGCCAAAATGCACTTTCCGGGTAGCTGATGGGCACCTGATGGCACATTCGATGCGAAAACTTGTGCTAAAATAGCTGGAAACACACATTCAGCGCGTAAATTCCCCAGAAACATCAGCCCGGAAGCGTTTCTCCGGGAGAAAAATTGCCGGCGACGTGGAGCACACAGAAAAAACACGCTTCATCGATCACTTCTTTCAGCACATCAGTGAAGATGACTGGGCTGATGGTGTCGATTTGTATCAAGCAGGCCGCATTGCAGAGCTGCAAATCATACCGGCTGGATTGATCACGGCAAAAATTCGCGACATCTCGAGTAAACCACACGAAGTTCGCATCAAGATTCATCCCGCAGCAGCCATGATCCAGTGGATCGAATGCACATGCAAAAAAAACAGGGTTCAGGGAAAATTCTGCGAACACATCGCAGCAATCGCGGTGCATCTTGATCGCGAAAGGCAGGATATCGTTCAACGCCTCGACATGCGCATGCCAGTCAAGCCACCGGCTGGCGGAACACGCAGATTGACACAGGACGAACGGCAGGCCGCACAAGCAAAGGAACCTTCAGGCCCTGTACGCGGTAAATCCGCGAGCGCAGTACAGTCAATGATCGCGCAAGCCGGTGAGGGGTTGCATAGCATTTCTTTGATTGCCGGAGGACCGGTATTGCGCGTGAGGGTCGAGCTGAAGCCTGGACATATTTCGCACTACGATTTGACACTCGATGAATCCGCCCGATTTCTGCTCGATAATCCGGGGCACCAGAAAGCTGCAGCTGATGTCACTGAGCTTCGCGTTTATACATTCACGGCACAGCTGGGGACGCGTATCCAGCGAGATGGCGAGGAATCCATTCTGGCGATGAAAACGCTAGCGATTGATCCCGGAAAGGACCGCAGGCTTGCGCTTCAGTTGAAGAAACATGGAAGGGCCATGCCCGAAGTCGTGGAGATCGCGCGGTCAGAGCGCGTCGTACCGCAAACTCCAGTACTACGCTCTTTCCTTGATCGCCCGTCCAAGACACTTCATCTCGGAGAGGCATATTGTTTCGTCCCTGGAATTGGATATTTTCCGCTGGAAAAAGGCGGCACGAGCCAAGCGTGGACTGAATCACCTGAGACACAGACATACACCGGTGACGACGCCGCGAGGCTCGCAGAGAGTGGATTCAAAAGCATCGCAGCAAGTTCCACCCTTTGGATTGATCCGGACCTGGTTGATGAAGTTGTTCTGACCTCACCACAACTTTCCAGCATTGAAGTCTTTGGCGAATCCGATGGCTGGTTCAACCTGGACCCAAAGTACCAGGCTGGGGATACCACCATCTCGATGCTCGACCTGATGCGGAAATTGAAAAAGGAAAAGCGAAAGTACATCAAGAGCGGCAAGGTCTGGCTGAAGATCCCTGACCTCGTCTCCAGCTACAACTGGCAAATCTCTGACTCCGGGGATGCACTGAAAGTCAATGCGCTCGGACTTATGCGACTGAAAGCCGCGCTGGGAGGTTTCGATCAGTTTGCAGGCAGCAAGAAGATTCTCAACGCCATCCGCAGCCGATATGAGTTTTCCGGCGAAGGGCCACTGCCGGACATGATCGGCGCTAATCTCAAGCTGCGCCCTTATCAGGAGACCGGATTGAAGTGGCTTTGGTGGCTCAGGGAAAACCACCTTCACGGACTGCTGGCAGACGAGATGGGCCTCGGTAAAACCCATCAGGCGATGGGCCTGTTAAACCTGATCGCGCACGCGCAGAAGAAGTGGCGCTTTCTGGTCGTCAGCCCGACAACGGTCATCGATCACTGGGAAGACAAACTGGAGATATTCTCTCCTGGATTGAACCCGTTGAAATACCACGGGCCTGCGAGGGCTTCCCTGGCACCGAAAGCCACAGCGGACAACACGACCGTCATCACCAGCTATGGGGTCCTTTTGCGCGACAACAAGATGCTCGCGAGCCAGAAGTGGGACGCGGTTATTCTCGACGAAGCGCATTTCGTCAAGAATGCTGAAACTGCCACGTACCAGGCTGCCTGCCAGATCAACACTGACATGCGCATATGCCTGACTGGTACCCCGATGGAAAACCACCTGGGAGAACTGAAGAACATCTTTGACTTTCTCCTTCCGGGTTACCTTGGATCCGACGACTACTTCAAACGCAACTTCACCCAGCCGCTCGCCGACGGCGCGAATCTGGAGGTTGAGCTCGCTCTGCAAAAGCTTCTGCATCCATTCAAGATGCGTCGTACGAAGAACCAGGTTCTCCCCGATCTACCGGCCAAAATCGAGGATGTACGCCATTGCGGGATGTCGGATGAGCAAGTGGCACTGTATAAAAACGTGCTCGCATTGAAGGCAAGACCACTGCTCGAGCAGCTTCAGGACGAGAACACGGCCGTACCCTACCTCCACGTTTTCGCAACGATCTCGCTGCTGAAGCAAATTTGCGATCATCCAGCTCTGGTCACGGACGGAGTGGACTACACACGGCATACGAGCGGAAAATTCGACCTTTTGAAAGAACTTCTCGAGGAGGCACTCGGGTCTGGCCACAAGATTGTCATCTTCAGCCAGTACTTGCAGATGATCGAAATCATAAAGAAGCATCTGGCCTCCCTGGGAGTCGGCCATGTCGCGCTAACCGGGCAAAGCCGGGACCGGGGGAGCATCATCCATCGGTTCCAGACTGATGAGAATTGCAGGGTGTTTGTCGGGTCACTACTAGCGGGCGGTGTCGGTATCGACCTGACGGCCGCGTCGGTTGTAATTCATTACGACCGGTGGTGGAATGCCAGCAAGGAGAACCAGGCGACGGACCGCGTTCATCGCATCGGGCAAAACAAGAACGTCCAGGTGCTTAAACTGGTGACGCGCGGGACACTGGAAGAAAAAATCGACCGGCTGATCAACAGTAAAAGATCACTGTTCGAAAAGTTCGTCGACAGGGACGAAGAGATCTTCAAGAATCTATCTCGCCAGGAATTGATTGAACTGCTCCAGTGAACATGCGTCACAAAGAGGGATGCTAACATGTCCAGATTCATTATCGAGGGCGGTGCGCCGCTGAACGGCACGGTCCGACCATCAGGAAACAAGAATGAGGCACTCCCCGTCCTGATGGCATGCTTGCTGACCAGCGACACAATCACGTTTGAGCGCGTACCCAGGATCCAGGATGTCCTGACTGTTTGTCAGATCCTGGAGGAGATGGGGGTGACGGTGAAGTGGGAGGGAGAAGAGACCCTGCACTTGACGGCCAAAAACGTCAATACAACCAGTCCCAGCGCGAAACTGTGCAGCGAGATCCGGGCCTCAATCCTGTTAATGGGTCCGATGCTGGCGCGAATGGGAAGAATTGAGCTTCCGATGCCAGGGGGCGACGTCATCGGCGCAAGGCGCATCGACACACACTGGGAGGGGATCGAAGCGCTTGGGGGCAGCCTGAGGTTCCAGCAGCACAAAATCGTCGGCCAGATAAAAAAAGCGCAGGGTTGTGACGTATACATGGACGAGCCTTCCGTCACTGCGACCGAAAACCTGCTACTTCTCGCAGTGATGGCCGAGGGCACAACCGTACTCCATAACGCGGCTTGCGAGCCCCACGTGACGGGTCTTTGCAATCTCCTGAACGCGATGGGGGGCCGGATCGAGGGAACCGGTAGTAACAGGTTGACGATTCATGGTGTCAAGAACCTGCACGGTGCACGCCATCGGATCGGCCCGGACTTCATGGAAGTCGGAAGCATGCTTTGCCTTGGAGCGATCGCGGGCGGAAAGGTCAAGATTGAAGATGCCGGCGTGTCAGATCTGCGATTCGTTCTGAAAACACTGGCGAGGCTTGGCATTCATCCGACGATCGCAGGCGACAGCCTCGAGATTGACGGCACCCGCCCCATTGTCATCAAAAAGGAAGTGAGCGGCAGGGTCCCAACCATCTATTCGGGGCCGTGGCCTGCCTACCCGACGGACCTGATGTCCGTTGCCATCGTTGCGGCGACGCAGAGCGTCGGCACCAGCATCTTTTTCGAAAAGATGTTTGAGGGGCGCATGTTTTTCACCGACAAGCTGATGCAGATGGGCGCCAACATCGTCCTTTGCGATCCGCATCGTGTCGTTATCACCGGCCCCGGGAAGTTGATCGGCTCACGAATGAGCTCTCCGGACGTCCGGGCTGGAATGGCCCTCCTGATGGCGGCCGCCATCGCGGAGGGGCGCAGTACAATTGACAACATCCACCAGATCGAGCGCGGCTACATGTCCATCGACAAGAAACTGGCAAAACTGGGCGTGAAAATCACGCGTGAGGCGTAGCAATGGCCGTGGTAGCCAAATGGTTCATGTAATCGCGAATCCGGAAACGAACCATCTCGCGTCCCAGAACCGCCAGAGTCTCAAACAAGGGCGGTGAATCCTTGCGCCCCGTCGTAATCATCCGGAGAGTCAGGAAGTAATCCTTCGGCTTCCATTTGATCTCGTCTTTGTGTTTCTCAACGAGCCCCTGAAGATGGGCTGAATCCCAGTCATAGAGCTCATCAAGCAATTCAACCAGCTGACCAAGCATCAAGGAGAGCTCATCGGGAGTCTTCCCCTTCGGGATGATGTCCAACGCCTTGTAATCAAGCGCTCCGTTAAAGAAAAAGCTGTTATGGTCCACGAACTGCTCAAACCGTGACATCCGTTCCAGAACCAAAGGCTTCAAAGCTTTTAGATATTGAGGGCTGAAAATCTCTTCACGTAAATAACCGACGAAACGCTCGTCATCCATCTTGTGCATGTAGGTCTGGTTCATCCAGGTCAACTTGACCAGGTCAAACACGGGGCCGCCAAGGTTGATGCCGGAGAATTCGAACCTCTCCATCATCTGCCTCACTGAGAACAGCTCAATGTCATTGCCGAAACTCCAGCCCATGAGCGCAAGGAAGTTGATCAATGCCTCCGGGAGGATGCCAGCACGCCGATAGTACGAGAGCGATACTGGATTCTTTCTCTTCGAGATTTTGGAACGATCAGCGTTCCTCAACAACGGCATGTGGCACCACTTCGGCTGGGGCCACCCGAATGCCTCGTACAGAATGACGTGTTTCGGCGTCGAGGAAATCCACTCCTCGGCACGGATCACGTGGGTAATCTCCATGAGCCGGTCGTCAACAACGTTGGCGAGGTGATAGGTCGGAAATCCGTCGGACTTCAGCAGCACCTGGTCATCGAGACGATGATTCTCGAACTCCAGCTCGCCGCGAACCTCGTCGACGAACTTCGTCACGCCCTCGGTGGGCATCCGAAGCCGGATCACGTGCGGCTCGCCGGCGTCGAGCCGGGCCTTGATCTCGGCCTCATTGAGAGAGCGACAGAAACGGTCGTAACCGGGGGGCAATCCCTGCAACCGTTGCTGGCGGCGAAGTTCTGTCAAACGGTCATTCGAGCAAAAGCAACGGTATGCATTCCCTTTCTCGAGCAGTAATCCGGCGTGTTCCCGGTACGCCGCCGTCCGTTCCGACTGACGGTAAGGGCCGAATGGACCTCCCTTGTCCGGGCCCTCGTCCCACTCAAGGCCCAGCCACCTAAGGCTCTCAAGAATCATAGCCTCGCTGGAGGACTTCGCCCGGACCTGGTCCGTATCCTCAATTCGAAGTATGAAGTCGCCACCGTGTTTCTTCGCGAAAACATAGTTGAAGAGGGCGATATACGCCGTCCCAACGTGGGGGTCTCCGGTCGGCGATGGAGCGATCCTGACCCTGACCTTGCGACCCGTGTTCTCACTTGCTGACATCGTGTGGCACCTTTAGATGGATTGCGAAATTCTCAAACGTCCGGAATCCCTACAATTCTACGCCGAATCCTGCAATCTTCGTTTTTTGTTGTATGTACAGGGTATTCCGGTCTAAACAGGCTGGCTACTCCGCCCTTCTGGGCGGTTTTTTAGCAGACAAATTGTCAGGTTAGATAATCAGGTTCGGTTGTAACTTCGAATTGTAAGTTCGAGAGGCCTTCGCAGTGATCCACTCCGACGATACCACTGGCTCAAGCCAATCCGGGGACACGGGTGCCCTGTTCGTCCGCGATATCGCGCAGATCGACTGCGCCCTGCTCGATCCTTCTCTGGGCGTTGTAGGCCAGAGCTGGCACGTTGACCTTTCCGTCAGCGGAACTCTGGACACAAATGGCTTTGTCGTCGACTTCAGTCCCTTGAAGTCCATGGTCAAGCAGGTCCTGAAGGAATCGGTGGATCACGCTCTGCTGCTCCCGGTCGGCTCACAATCAGTCCAGTTCATGAACTCTGACTTGGGCGAATCCTGGAGAATGCGTTGCCGTCCCCGCAATACTGCGACCGAACAGGTCTGGGATTACGAGTGCCCCATGGGCGCTGTACTCCCGATTCGAGCCGTCGCGATCAAAGGCAGCGTCGTCGAGCAAGAAGTCGCGAGGATTCTCAGGCACCGTCTCTCGGAACGGGTCCGAAATATCTCAATAAACCTCCGCGAGGAGAAGACCGAGTCCACGGAAGCAACTTACCGTTACACGCACGGTATCCGGGGCCATGATGGGCTATGCCAACGACTGTTACACGGGCACCGGAGCAAGATCGAGGTCTTCATTGGGGACGAACGGCGCCCCGACCTGGAGCACTTCGTCGTACGGGAAATCTTCGGATCCAACGTTCATATAGCAACACCGGAACAGGTCGCCTCAGGCAACGGTGAGATCGGCCAACGGGGGAAAACTGACGAGCCTGTGACCTTGGCTTACCGCGGATCGCTCGGTCAGTACAAACTAACCCTTCCGGCCTCCCGGATCTTCTTCGTGGAAAAGGAAACCTCCATTGAGCGCATAACAATGGAAGTCGCGAAACTCCTGAAGCGTGAGGAGAACCCGCGCGAAAAACTACGCGTCCTCTGCTATGAAGGCATCAATAAGGGCGCTGTCGCGGAGCTCTGAGTCGCAAACCAGTCAGCCGCATGCTGGAGCCAGCGATCGCGGAAACCAGACAAGTCATCACTCAAGAACGATTCAGGATGGAACTGGACACCGACAGCCTTTACCGGACCTGATGTTTCAACCGCCTGGATCTCGCCATCCTCGCAAGTACCAACAATTTTCAAACCAGTATCACCTGATTGGATCTTGCCAATCGATCCAATGGGCGGCGTGAGCACCAAAGAATTGTAGGTTGCAGCATGGAACTGGTTCTGCCCTTTCCAGAAGTAAGATTCGCCGACCACACTGATTTTCTTGCGAGAACCATGAAATGGACGGGAAGACCTGACAATTTCCCACCCGGACGCGGCACCGATGATCTGGTGTCCAAGACAAATACCAAGCACAGGGACCCTTCCCATCAAAGCACGACATAGGTTCATTGATGCGTGAGCCTCCAAGGGGTGACCGGGCCCGGGAGATAAAACCACTGGAAATTGGGCCGAGTGAAGGCGTTGAATGAATTCGAGGTCATCCGAAGCAACACGCAAGAATCGAGCTCCGGGGCTTCCCTGCCTCAGCCAGGCAAGAACGTTGAAACTGAAGCTATCGAAATGATCGATAAAGCAGATCAAATTCCGGATCCTCGCTGTTTCATCAACCAGTCCCGTGCGCGGCGGTGAAACCACTCCGGCAGGAACCCATGTGTTAACATGGAAGCATGAAAACATCACTCCAATGCGTCTTGCTAACCCTCGCGGTGTTCTTCACAGAAGCACGATCCCTGTCCGCGACATGTCTGGGAGGTATAAACCATGTTTGCCTTTATTCTCCGATAGACCCAGCTGGTTCCAAAGGAAGTCAATCTTTGACCCTCGGGTTCGGGGTCGCATCAGAGCCATCAATCAACGCTTCAACCGGGATCACGACCGACCCCGCGGAAGCCAATGCCAACGAGATCCTGCGTGTTTTTGTGACCAAAGGGCTTTCGCTCCCCGTGGACTTCGGTCTCATGCTCGGAACGAGCCCTACCGGACAATTCCAGCAAACAGGGGTTCACGCTCAATGGACCGTTTTTGAGGGTTTTCAATTACCAGCCTTAACGGTCCGGGGTTCCCTGCTCAGGTCAGCCTGGACGGACTGGAGTCTGGACGGGAACCAAGGCGATTCCGCGTCCAATAAAGGAATCCGGCTCGAATCGGTTGACCTGCGGAGCTGGGAAATGCTCGCATCGTGGGGAGTGTTTGGGATTCTGACACCTTACGCGGGGCTCGGCGTGGCGGAAGCGGTGAATGAAAGATCGCTGACGCGATTCTCCGGATTGGAAATCCAGGTGATGCCGCCGTTCATTCGCATTGGAGTCGAATCGCGTTCGGCATTCGCAAAAAATCAAGTCATGGCGAAAATCAGCCTCGGCCTCTGATTGCTGCATGAACTTCTTCAAGAATCGCGGCTGCAGATGAGTCCCGGTCAAATCCAGAGTTCAGGCGGACCTTGATCGCTTCCAGGTTGTTTATGGCGTTTTGAACGGCCTCGACGATCACAGTGGCGTTGAGGTCACCCTCGCGAATAACTTCTGCCCAACCTTGCCTTCTGAAAGATTCCGCGTTGAGGATTTGGTCCCCCCTGCTGCCTTTTTCCAGCGGAACCAGAATCATTGGTTTTCTAACCGCCAGCATCTCGAAAATGGAATTTGCTCCAGAACGGCAGAAAGCCAGATCCGCAGCGGCGAGTACGTCCGGCAACTCCGAGTTCAGGAACTCAAAAGCGCGATACCGGGCTGCCAGTTCGCCGGGAAGTCGCCCCGCTTTTCCAGATTCCAATTTGCCGCGACCCGTCAAGTGAATCACCCGGCAAAATTGAAGCAAAACCGGAAGAGCCTCAAGAACGACGTCATTGATAAATTTGGCCCCTTGCGAGCCCCCCATGAATAGAACCACCGGAAGGGCCCCGTCCGGACCTTCAAGGGACCATCCACAAATCCTGAAACCACGCGCCCTGTCACCCGAAAAAATCTCGGGACGAACTGGAATTCCGACACAGCGGGACTTCCGGAAAGCCAAGTAACGGGATGTCTCCGGGAACGCATACACGTTCATCCGGGCAAAACGCGAGATGATGCGATTCGCGAGACCAGGTGAGACATCAGACTCGTGCGATATGACGGGCACACCAGCCAACCATGCACCAACAGAAACAGGCACCGCGACGAATCCACCTTTGCTGAAAACGCAAACAGGGCGAAGCCTCAACATCAAAAAATATGACTGAAGAACTCCGACACAGAGGCGGAAGACGTCGAGCACATTCTCGAATGAGAAATACCGACGCAGCTTGCCTGATTGTACGCGAAAAAAGCGGATCCCCGCTTTTTCTGACAGTTCCTGCTCAATTCCCCGGGAGCCAACATAAGCAATCTCGAGCCCTGTCGCGCGAAAAACTGGAGCCAGCGCCAGATTGGGCATGACATGACCGGCTGTACCTCCCCCAGTAAGAATCAAGAGACCATGGGATCCGTCACGCATGATGACAGACCACAAGATGAGACGTCCCACCGGAAACGGCCACCTCTCGATGAACCGGTTTTTCGCGAGCGCATAATTCGGTCGCCGCTGGACACCTGGTCCTGAAGGCACAGCCCGAAGGAGGATTGACGGGACTCGGAACATCGCCCGACAACAATAAGCTGTTACCAGGCTCCCTTCCTTTCATGGCCCCCAAATCAGGACGCGGAATCGCAGCGAGCAGCGCCTTTGTGTAGGGATGCCTCGGACCGGCATAAAGATCCGCCACGGAAGCCAGCTCTACAAGATGGCCCAGGTACATGACGCCGACACGGTCGCTGATGTGCTCGATCACTGCAAGATCGTGTGCAATAAAGACGTAAGAAAGAGAAAACTGGTCGCGAAGGTCACAAAGCAAATTCAATATCTGTGACTGGATCGAGACATCCAGCGCACTGACCGGTTCATCGAGTACAATCATTTTGGGGCGCAATGCCAAGGCGCGTGCGATCCCAACCCGTTGTCGCTGCCCACCGGAGAACTCGTGCGGATAGCGATACCATGCACTCTCGGGCAATCCGGTCAGCCTGAGGAGTTCCAGCACCTTCGATTTCAACTGATCTCCCGATGACTCCCGATGGATGACAAAGGGTTCCGACAGAATCTCGCCAACAGTCATGCGAGGATTCAGCGACGAAAAGGGATCCTGAAAGACAAACTGCATCTGGCGACGGATCGTTCTCATCCGTGAGGCTGGAGCTGAGAAAATACTTTCCCCTTCAAAGGAGACTGTTCCAGAGGTCGGTTCGAGCAACCTCAAAATGGTCCGGCCAAGCGTCGACTTGCCACAACCGGATTCCCCGACCAACCCCAGCGTCTCACCCCGCCCCAAGTCAAAGCTGACATCATTGACTGCCTGCACGTAGTGGCGATTTCTCGCGAGCAGACCGCGCGAAAGTGGAAAATGCTTGGTCAAGCCTCGAACCGACAAAATCGGAGTCGTGCTACCGATGGTCATCAGGATCCCTCCTGGTTCCAGCAGGCGACCTCGTGGCCGGAGCTGTAAGACTCAAGCACGGGTTCTGCCACGCGACATTTGTCGAGGACCCGCGGACATCGTTCCTGAAAGCGACACCCCAGTGGATATTTGCCCGGGGCGGGAACGGAACCATGGATGACCGGTAACCTCGAGACTTTGCGACCGAGCCGGGGAATGGAGTTAAGAAGGCCCCGGGTGTAAGGATGACGAGGCGTCGTAAAGATAGATTTTACGGAAGCCCTCTCGACCACACGACCAGCATACATCACGATCACACTCTCACAGACCTCCGCCACGACACCGAGGTCGTGGGTGATCAATAAAATGGATGTGCCAAGCTCGCGTTGCAGGGCGGACATCAACTCGAGAATTTGCGCCTGAATCGTGACATCCAGAGCGGTTGTCGGCTCATCGGCAATCAAAAGTTTGGGGCGGCAGGCCAATGCCATGGCAATCATGACCCGTTGACGCATACCGCCAGAAAGTTGATGCGGGTATTCATCGACGCGTGTCTCGGGGGACGGGATGCGTACCATCCGCAGCATCTCGATTGCTTCTTTGCGGGCAGTGTCACGGCTCAATCCTCGATGAATCCGGAATACCTCCGCGACCTGGTCCCCAATCGTGAAAACTGGATTCAGGCTGGTCATTGGTTCCTGGAATATCATGCTGATCTTGTTGCCGCGGAAACGCCGCATTTCGTCCTCAGCAATCTTCGTCAGGTTTATTCCGTCAAAGACGAGTTCACCCGCCGAAACCCACCCGGGAGGAGACACAAGACGCATGATCGACAAGGATGTCACACTCTTGCCACACCCAGATTCGCCAACGAGACCAACTGTGCCGCCCCGTGGAATACTGAAGGAAATATTGTCGACTGCGCGAACCGGTCCGGAATCACCCGGGAATTCTGTGGTCAGACCCCGAACCGACAAGAGCTCAGTCATGATTCTTGACCGCCAGGACTTCCCAGAAATGGGGGACGATGCTGCTCAGCGGAAAGTGCCGGTCAATTGCCTCGATAATGTGACTACGCTCACCGATGAACCACTCGACGTCACCATGAAGCATGTCCTCAACCATCATCCGGGTCTCCCTATCCCACGGATTTGCGATGGCCACACGGAAGATCCGGGAATCCGCCGGGCCACTCATGCCCAGCACCAGGCACCCGCGGCTTCTTGCGAACGGGAATGGCAGCAATGCGAGGGTGTCTGGAGACAGTGTCGAACCCCGCACATCCGGCACACGAGGCAGACGCAGGATATCCGAGGCAAGATCCGCGAAGGCACGCTCTGAAATCATATTGGTTTCAATAAGCGCCTCGAAACCAGAGCAATTCCATCGCTTGCAAAAACCTGCCAGCATGACGCGTTGATCTTCAGATACCAGTCCACGAGAAAAGAGGGCGTTTACCGAGTCCATGGCTACTCCAGGGAATGATCACACCTCGATCCACTTGATCAAGATCCCGTACGGACCCTCCATGGTTCCTTGAAGTATGCCGTCGGGTGAATTCCTGGATATTATCACATGAATTGAGGCGCTGGAAAACCAGTTAGGGGACCAGCTCACATCCACATCCATGCCACCCCGTTGTCCCGGGAAAAAACGTATCGTTCTCGACTTCCCGGATGACACAAACTTGTGATCACTCCGGTCCCACATCAGCTTGCCAGGCATCGACCAACCAACCGGTAGCATACCGCCCAGCAGACAAACGAATTCACCGGGACCCAAGGGAATCAGGCTACCGTCAACCCTCAGGTACTCCTTATTCGAGGAGATGTGATGAGAGTTCAGTTGAATGTCCAGCGCACGCAATGGCGACATCCGGTTATCAAAGTCCATGGAAAGAATCTCGTCCATGGCCTCTCCGCGAAGGGTCGAAACGAGGCGACCTCCGGGTCCACGTCCGTTCTCGACATCAAAAACGCCGACGAGATCACCGCTGCGGAGTATGGTGAGACGATAAATCCGCTCCGAAGACATTCGACAGGCTTGCTTGTCAAGACGATCCAAAAAAACTTGCTCCTCAGGCCCGGGAGCAGTTGTCGTCACGCATCCGGAAAAAAAAGATCCGATGATGACCAGGGGAAACAGGTGAAGAAGATTCATCTTGATCGCCTCAACTCCTCCAGACGCGCCTCAATACGGGAGCGATCCCGTGGATCGAGTTCCTGGGATTTGGCTTTTTCAAGCCAGCCGATGGCTGATTCAATTTGGCCACGCTTGACGGCAACTTCAGCCAGATGCTCCATGATCACCCCCTCATCCGGGGATTTCTGGATGGCGCGGAGCAGCAGTTCCTCAGCCTTGTCAATCTGGCCCATCTTGAAAAGACACCATCCCAGTGAGTCAAGATAGGCGCCATCTCCAGGTCGAGTCTCAAGGGCACGCTCTATCAGCTTCCTGGCCTCGTCAAGGTCACCGCCCTTCTCGACAATCAAATACCCGAGGAAATTGAGTGCAGAGCTGTTGTCCGGCTGGATCTTGATCAGGTCGCGCATTGTTTTCATCGCTAGCGCAGCATCGCCATTTTTTTCCATGTAGACCCCGGCCAGAAAAAGCAAGCGAAACTGATCGGGGTAACGGCGCCACCCGTCGAGGCAAAGGGAGTATGCTTCCTTGTTGCGAGCCCGCGCAGACTCAATTTCCGCAGCCAGGACGTAAAATTCCCAACCCGGGTCTGGCTGCGCAAGAAAAATTTTTACCAGCGATGCCGCCTCATCAATTTTTCCCTGTTCCTTGAGGATCAAACACCTGCGGATTCCCACGTCCTTGTACAGCAGAAAGTCCTTGGTTACCTTCCCGTAGGCTTTCAACGCGTCGTCAAACCGTCTCAACCGTTCGTAGCCGTAGCCAAGAAGAGAGGCCACCAGGTCGGGGCGATGATCAGTCCTCGAAATTTCCTCGAGAATTTTCAAAGCCTCGGTATCGCGCTTCAGCTCCCACAAAATTGCTACCCTTTGGATTTGCAATCCCACCGATGGAGCAGGCCCTGAATTGCCCGTCTTGCGATGCACATCCGACAGGACCCTGAGGGCTTCTTCCAGGTTGCCTACCTGCCTGTAAAGGTCGACGAGCTTCGTAGTCAACTTTTCGGATGAGTCCGCAGACTTGTAGGCGACCTCATAAACGCGCAGAGCCTCATTGACATTCCCATTCAACTCAAGGGCCACGGCATAAAGAAGAGCGTTGTCCGGCGTCGCCTGAATCGACCAAGCCTTCTTTGCAGCTGACAACATGTCCTTGCGCGCCCCGTCCAGAAGGCACAAACGGGCAACCATGGACCAGCCGACCGCAGAATCTGGAAGCACTTGAGTCAATTTACGGGCCACAGTCCGTGCCTTGGCACGGTTACCGTCTCGTGCCCACAACTCAACAAGCATCACATAGGGTAGCTCATCCTCAGGCTTGCTCTTGATGACATTGTCGAGCTGACTGATGGCCTGCGAAAAACTACCCTTTCTGACCAGCAACCGAGCAAATAGAATCTTGGCCGGGACGTTTCTGGGATAAAGAAGAACCAGACGCTCGGCTTCTTTTGTGGCCTCATCAAGTTGGCCGGCTTCGGCTTTAGCCACGATAGCTCGTGATCCCAAGAAGGGCGTTGCATCAAGCGCGTAGGCTGATGACAGCATGGTTGACGCCTCGCTGACATTGCCACGCTGAAGCAGCACTTCGCCAAGCAGGTAATGAAACGCGGCTTGGGCGACTCTCTGGTCGGGAGACCACAGCACATTAGCGTCCACTTGAGAACCAGCTGCTTCTGAAGAAAGGGGAGACGGAACCGGGACTCCATCAGGGGTGACGCCATCGGCTGGCTCTGTCGGGACTGGCAGGGAGCCCGCCGGGATCGGCCGTCCCGCCACAACCTCGCGCGATTTTTCACGTGAGCCTATCCGGCAAGAGCTCAACGGCAGGGACAGTCCCAGACAAACAAAGCCAAGAGTGACAAATCTAGCGACCGCAACCTTCACTGTTACTCCCGTCAACCGAAATTGGCCCTGACAAGGAAGTATGACCCATAAGAGGGCTATAATGCCACCTTGAAGCCCCGATCCGGGTCCTTTACGACCCGATCGAGAGGAGTAACAGAAGAAAAATCAATGTGAACCAGGGAAAGCCCCCTGGCCGGAGCTGTTCTTCCGGCTTTTGTCCTGTCTTTCAACGCAAGAATTCCCGCCATCGAATTCGCGGCTTCCAACTTTCCAAGGTCGAGATCAACTGCAGTCCCGACTATATTCCGGACCATTTGCTTCAAAAAACCAGAACCCTGTATCCAGACATCCAAAAGGTCACCATTTAACTCAATGCGGATGTCGTGAATCGTCCTGTCCCTCGTCTTCGCCGAGGAGTCTGCTGCGCAAAAACTGGAGAAATCATGGTGACCAACCAGCGTCCGCAAATTCTGCAAAAAAGAGTTTGCGTCGTTCAATGGTCTGATTCGCCACACCTGATCGTCGATGAAGGGATTATCCCAATCCCCCGTCCAAAGCCGGTATCGGTAAACTTTTGCGATCGATTGGTAGACTGGATGAAATCCGGGATCGACAACTTCAACGGACCTGACACCAACTCCTCCGGGGAGCAGCGCGTTCAAGCTACGCCGGACTTTCATCAAGTCGGGAAGGGGTTCCGGGACATCTACGGCAACAACCTGCATTTCGGCGTGTACGCCAGCGTCCGTGCGCGAGGCCGCGACAAGCCATGGATCGCTGATGCGAAGAACCGTCTCAAGCGCCTTGCGAAAATGGTCCTGGATCGCGGACCCATCAGGCTGGGACTGCCAACCGTTAAATCCCGAACCTTTGTAAGCGATGTCGAAGCGAAGACGAGGCAACGGCGATTCCGATCACTTCACTGTTTCAAAAGTGAATCCCACACCCGTGGTACTGCGACCGAAGGACACGTGCTCCTTGTCCAGGTATGTAACCTGCTCCTTGAAAACAGTCAGATACACGAAGCCGAGTCCAAGGCTGCGCGCCATGGACCGGACGGATCCCTCATCCAGCGGATTCAATAATACGCTGCCGGCAATGCCGGTGACGTTCCCTGACAACCAACCCTTGTTTGTCAGTGCGCTGTCACCTACGACACCACCGGATCTTTGTCTGTCCAGCATGGCACTACCGGATTTGACGTCCCGGACCTCCTGAAAATAGGCCCTCTCGCGCCCATACCACGCCTCAAGCACCAGCCACTTCCGCGGAAACGGGGTCAATCGTGCAACGCCGAGGAACTGAAACGGCATCAATGTGAGCGTGGTGCTGCCGTTCTCGTCTAAAGTTACCTCACCAGAAGGCGCGACATCCTTCGCAGCATGCCCGTGATCCGAGTACACTCCACCGCGCAAACCAAAACCAAGATTGATGAACCATCCCCATGGGGTATAATCGGCCCCCATCATTCCATATCGTCCTGGCGTCCCGTACAGGTCTTGGTAGTGCCTCAATCCGTCGTTGAAATCTGGTTTTTCGTAAAAGTTGAGCTGGATGTGATAACGACCAAAAACAGGCTCCAGCCACGAGTCGGCCTCCGCGGGCATGGCAAGCGGCCGCGCTGGTTCCGTGACGGGATGAGCGGAGTCGTTCGACCCCTCGACTGCAGAAGCGTCCGAAGACCCGGCGAAACCTCGCGAAGCCATCGTAAGGCCGAAAGCAAGCGCCAGGACGATGACACGAAAATCAATCATTTGCGTACTCCGGCAGCTGAGGCCAAATGTTCCAGGATCTGAACCGCGTTGGTTGCCGCGCCTTTTTTCAGGTTATCAGCAACGACCCAGAATTGCAGCCAATCTGAATCTTCAGCGTCCAACGGAAGCCTGACCCTTGAAACCCACACACTGCGATCACCAGCTATTTTTCTTGGACTGGGCATTTCACCAATATCGTCAGTGTCTACAAGATTGACGCCTTCCGCGTCGTGAATAACGGACTTGGCCTCTTCCAGATTCACTTTGCGCCCGAGACGCACTGACACGGCCTCCCCGTGACAATGGAATGTAGGAGTCCGGACAGTTGCGGCGAAAACCTCAAGATGAGGCATCCCCAGAATCCTTCGCGTCTCACGAATTACTTTCTCTTCCTCGAAGCAATGCCCTTGGCTGTCAATCTTGTCGATCGCCGGCAAAAGATTGAAAGCGACCGGCTGACGGTAAACACGTGGTGCCGGCTCCTTGAAATTGAAGTGACCCTGAACCTGCTGGGCAAGTTCTGCGATACCCTTTTGACCTGTACCCGAAACCGACTGGTAGGTCGCGACGTGCACCTGACTGATCCCAAACGCTGCATTAAGAGCCGAAAGAGGAACGACAAGCTGGATAGTAGAACAGTTGGGATTTGCGATGATGCCTTTTTTGCGATGCACTCCGGTCATCTCGCCGGGATTGACTTCCGGAACGACCAGCGGGACATCTGGGTCCATCCGCCAGGCGCTGCTATTATCAATCACGAGGGGTCCCAACTTGGCGATATCGATCGCGTTAACACGCGAGAAATCACCCCCTGCGCTGAGCAGAGCGAAGTCGCAATCCTTCACATGGGACAAGGAAAACGCCCTGACCTTTACTTGCCTGCCGCGAAATTCAACGACAGCTCCGTCAGACCTGGCGCTCGCCAAGGGAACAATCTCGAGATCAAGATTCGATTCATCAAGGTCCGCGATCATTTCTCGCCCGACCGCACCTGTGGCTCCGATAACGGCGACTTTCACCGATGATCCTCCGCGGAGGAGGGCTTCACGTGGTCGTCATGGCCATCGAAGGCATGATCCTCATGGGTGGCGTGGAAGATATCATCATCCTCGATGGGCTTGCGCCAACCCGCGATACCTTCCACCATACCACTGAGGGCATAACCGAACGAGAGAACGAAAACGACAAGCTCAGTCTGGTAAGTGAGAAGACCGATCAACGCCGTCACCAGCACAATCATGCGGAAAGGCTTTATACCCTTGAAACGGATCGTCTTGTGAGACCGGTACGCGAAATTGCTGACCATGCAAATTCCGAGAGCCGGAGCAAGGAGCAACATGAATATGTTACGAAGGCGCTGGTCACCTACGACATCAAGCAATGCCGCCGGCAACCAGTCATACCCGCCTGAAGGCGAATCGATCGCATCCATCAGCAGAATCCAGGAGGCCACTGCGGCGGCAGCCATCGGGATCGGTAATCCAGTGAAATCACCGCCGGCCTTTCCAATAGAGGACTGCACGTTGAAGCGGGCGAGTCGCAATGTGCCGCACGCCGTGTAAATGAAACACGCGGCCCAGCCAAGCCTTCCCACATCGAACAATCCGAATTGATACAACATGAAAGCCGGTGCGACACCAAATGAAACGGCATCGCAAAGGGAATCGTATTGGACTCCGAATTCACTCGTGCCTTTTGTCAAACGGGCCACCCGGCCATCAAGCATGTCGAACAGGGCGGCGATGAAAATACAAACAGCCGCCCAGGTGAACTGGCCATCAAGCGCGCGAATCATGCACAGGAAACCAAAGAAAAGGTTTCCAGACGTCAACAGGTTGGGCAGCACGTAAACCGCACCACCGAGCACTTTACCCGCCTTGTTCTGCATTAACGGTTACCTCGCATCTTTTCCTCGACGGAACTGCGCCGCAAATATACCGGACTCATGTCTTCTGTGGCCCCAAAAGGATGACGGACGCCGCCAACCCTGACTACCTCACGGCACATTTCCAAACATGCCGCGTCAGCAACCGAGGGCAGAGAAACAACCTCGACCCGGGGTGCGCCAGTTGCCGTGAAGGCGTTCACAAGCGAAACCCAGTTTCCAGTGACCAGGGAAACCACGGACCTGCTTTCAATCACCGATGTTCGCTCAAGTTCCTCGATCGCGAAAGGCTCTAATGTCGTTTTACCGTCCTTGCTGGCGCGGGCAACGTATCCGGAAGCCTGCGTCGCCGGCAGGTATACGTCAACATCACGACCGCGACGGGTAGCTTCAGCGGTGGCATACAAAGCGAGCGACGAACAACCTTCTGGATGTTTGTCCTGACCCGCAAAAAATCCCTGCGCAAAGGACAGACCTACCCTGATTCCCGTGAATGAACCGGGACCGCGAGAGACCAGAATCCGACTGATTGAATCAGCATCGATACCGCAAGAAGCGAGACCGGCTCTTAAGTGGGACGCCAAGACTGCTGCGGACCCGTGGGCCTCATTCAAGCCGTCCCGCCAGCACGAATGAGACGGCTCGCCTGCTGGATACAGGGGTTGCAACGCAAGGCGCAACCCGCAAATCGTTGTATCGACAATGAGTGCGAATTCCTGCGCAACTGGCAGACCCATCGTTACTGCCCGCCAAGGATGGAAGTCAGCATGGATTTCCAAAAGCGACTCAGGTCGTTATAGGTCGCGAGAAGCACAAGGGCCATGACACAAATGAAACCGAGTTTGTGAAAAGCTTCCATTGCTCGCTCACTCAGCGGACGCCGCAAAATGCCCTCAACGGAGAAAAGGATCATTTGTCCACCATCAAGGACAGGGATCGGGAACAAGTTGACCAAGCCCAGATTGACGCTGATCATGGCGAGGGACGTCAGGAAAGCTTGCCATCCAAGCTTTGCCGAATCGCCAGCTACTTTCGCGATCATGATGGGTCCACCAAGTGCCTTGACGGGGATTTCACCAGAAACAAGGTGAAAAAGCGCACCCGTGATCATGACCATCTGTCGCCCAGTTTCCTCGAAACCATAACGCAAGGCGGACAGCGGATTGCCGTATTTCTCAATCACCGGAGCCGGCTCACCAGGTTGCGCAAGAAAGAAAGCCGGCAAAGCATAAACGGTCACGCGCCCCTTGGCCTGCTGTGAATCAAATGCTTTAAGGCGCACATTGAGATTGATCTCCTGAAAATCACGTACGACAGTAACGCTGACTTCAGGTTTCTGGTTATCGATGACAAGATCCCGTAATCCAAAAATACCGTCAAAACTCTTGCCGTCGAACTTGACGATCCGGTCCCCGACATGAAACGGGGGAGAGACTGGAATTTTTTCGGATGAATCTGGCCAAACGATCAACTGACCATCGTCGATTCCGAGGTTGAGCATCAAATGGCGGATCGTGCCAAATGGCACGACGCCCTGCAGCCCATCGTCAGATGGCACTTTTACATCCCGCGAGCCCGGGGACGAGCTGGCAGAAATCTTAAGCTCTTTGCCATCGCGAACAATTGTCAGCTCAATCACGCCACGACAGGACTGCGACAATTCCCACATGGTGACTGCCAAAACACCGAATCCCGGCGTAGAGCGCGGCGCACCGCCAGCACACGAAACAGCGCGAATCTCATCACCCGTCCTGAGTCCAGCCAGGTTCGCCCACGAATCCCGTGACAGAATGCCTACCCGGGAAGGGACGATACCCAGCGATACGCCGGCGCGACCGATCTGGACTTTTCGTCCAAGAACGTTTTCCACCTCAACGTTAGCAGGTTTGAGAAGCACCTTGATCCTTTTGCCGGTACGTTCAATGTCCCATGACATATGCCGACCGGCAGACTTGCTGACCGTGGCCTCGATTTCGCGCCAGCGCGTGACTGGAATGCTGTCAATGGCGACCAGCTTGTCCCCGGGGAACACCCCGGCCTGCTCCGCCGCGCCACCGGGGAGGACGTCACCGATTACAGCGGGGGGATGAGGAATACCGGCACCTCCCAGCACAGCAAAGGCAATGGCAGCCAACAGGAAATTCGCGGCAGGACCAGCGGCAATGGTCAACATCCGGCGCCAATAATTTGCACGGAAAAATTCCTTGCCCTCAACGCCGGCGGGCACCGGCTCTGAAGGAGTCGATCCGTAGAACTTGACATATCCGCCCAATGGGATCGCGCTGAGCCGGTATTCCGTGAGACCTCTGCGAAACTTGAAAATCGTCGCACCGAAGCCGATCGAAAAAACCTCGACCGCGATACTGCAGGCCCGTCCCGCCACAAAGTGTCCCAGCTCGTGGAAGAAAACGAGCGCACCCAGCAAAATGACAACCGCGATCACAGGGTGGGACAGGAAGGATTCCAAGGGTTTTCCACTCCGTTCAAACCAAACAACGTCAACGCGCGCCGACGATCAGCTGCACATTTTGCAACAACGTGAACAAAAGCCACAAACCGGGGGCAGCCACCAACAAACCGTCCACGCGGTCAAGAAAACCACCATGCCCAGGGAACATGACACCAGAGTCCTTGACCCGGGCAAACCGCTTGATGACAGACTCGACAAGATCGCCTAATTGTCCGAGGCCGCCACACAGGCCGCCCGCCGCTGCAGCGGGAAGAATACCCCCCATGACCGGTCCCAGAATTGACTCGACCGCGATGGACGCTGCTACGCTGACAATCATTCCGGCAATTGCGCCTTCCCATGTTTTCTTGGGAGATTTATGCGGTGAAAGTTTATGCCGCCCGAAAAATCGCCCGCCGAAATACGCGCCAGTATCCCCGCCCCATACAATCGCGAGCAACATGAACACAAGCGTAGCGCGCGGAGCCGATTCGTAAAGGTTCCAGATGAGCAGCCACGGCAATCCCGCGTACACAAGCGTCACAAGGACGCCAGACATCCGGGAGACTTCCGAGTCAATTCCGCGCGTCAGAAAAATACTCGAAAGTATCGCGAGGACCAGCGCCGAGACGACCAGCCCGATACCACCGCCCGGACGGGCGACCGCGACCGCGAAATACAGGATCAACATTCCTGCGGCGCAAAGGATTGCCGCGCGCCGGTAAGATGACCTGGCAGACTCCTGAGCGGGCACAGGCGCGACCTCCCGGAGAGCTCGCTCGGAGGATTGTACACCTGGATGCGTCGCGGGGTGCAATGCGAACAGGGAATCAAACTCCGGAAGCACCATGAGAGCAGCCTCATGCACGGCGATCGCGCTACACAGACCGAAAAACCAAAGGACCATTTCCCCCGAGCCCTGTCGGAGGATCACCAGCAAAAGAGGCAAGCCGATCGCTGCCGTGATGACACGAAGGATCAACATGGTGTCTTGTCCGAAGGCTCCTCGCCCACGCGACCAAGCGAGGAAGAAACGTCCAGTGCCGGTTCAACGGAGACGAGACCAAATCGTCGCTGCCGGGTCCTGAACTCCTCCAAGGCCGCCTTGAAGTCTGCCTCACCGAAGTCCGGCCACAGCACTTTAGTGAAATATAGTTCCGCGTAAGATGACTGCCAGAGCATGAAGTTGGACAGCCGCTGCTCGCCGCTCGTGCGAATGACCAGGTCGAGATCAGGCATACCGGCTGAGGCCAGGCCTCCAGCAACCATGGATTCGCAAACGTGTTCCGGATCTATGATGCCCTCGCGCACATTGCGGGCGATCGCCCGAACGGCTTCCGTGATTTCTGCCCGCGCGCCATAGCTGACCGCCAGATTAAGTATCATTCCGTCGCCGGCTGAGAGCTTCTGCGCCGCGCCAAGCAAGAGTGATTTTGTCCTTTCAGGCAGACGGTCGATATTGCCCATGAACCTGAGCCGGATGTTTTGCTTGAGCAGCTGATCTGTCTCGAACTGAAGATACTGGTCAAAAAGACCCATCAGGGCACTGACCTCGTCCTGCGGGCGCCCCCAGTTTTCGTCACTGAACGCGAACAGGCTCAGAACCTTGACTCCCATGGACGCCGCGCACTTCACCACTTCGCGAACGCTATCAGCGCCGCGCTTGTGCCCCCAGATCCTCGGCATGAAACGACCACGCGCCCAGCGACCATTGCCATCCATGATGATTCCAACATGGCGTGGTATCGCAGAAAGAGTACCCTGGTCAGATCCGGAATCGGGTGCAGTCAAAACGTCAGACCTTGTTCAAATTCCCCAGCCGGTCCGGCCAGTTGTGGATGAGTTAAGTTGCCCACGTGAACATTTGTCAGTAACACATGGCACCATGGCCGTCTATGCTCTTTGAGAGCCGCCGGAAACGTTGTAACTACCAGAATTCGCAAGAATAAGACGGGAGATCAAACCTTGAAAAAAGACCAGGGGCTGCTGATCATGGCAAGCCATTCCATCGGACAGTCCGGCGATATCCCGGCGCGTAGCCTTGAATCCCTGAGAAGCGCGGATTTGTTGATTTTTGAGGAAGACCGGGGGGCACGGGCCGCATTGAAGGCAGCGGGAATCCATCGTGACTACCTCCGCTACAACGAACACAACCAAACACAATCACTGGAAACCATTACCGAAAATCTTCGCGCCGGAAAATCTGTTGTGTACATGAGCGACCAAGGGTGCCCTGGACTCGCAGACCCCGGCAGGGCAATCGTGACTGAGGGAATCAGGGCTCAGGCGCGAATCACGACGATCCCAGGCCCAAGTTCACTTACCTCTGCAATCGCGGTCTGCCCATTCGACCTCGGCGAATTTCACTTTGGCGGATTCCCACCTCGAGATACCGCCGCCCGTGAAGCCAAATTATCCGAATGGGAAGCACTTGGGGTTCCGGTCGTATTGATGGATACGCCCTATCGTCTTGAAGCACTGCTGGAATCCTGTCGCAAGATTTTCGGAGACGGACACAAGGCAACCCTGGCCCTGGATCTCAGCGGTGAGGCCGAAAGCGTGATCAATGACAGCCTCGCGAGAATTGCGACGGCCACGAAGGGCACAGGGAAGCTCAATTTTGTGCTGATCCTGGAAGCAGGCAGGAAACGCGGCCGAACATCAACCGCGGCGCGGCCCGCGTCGCCCGGCGAGCGACAGCCGTCGAATCACGCGGCGGTACGCAACCGGAGACCGCGCAACCGGCATCGAACGACTACCGGACGATGAATGAATACCAGACTCGATCCAGTACGGAACCAGCTCGCCTAGCAGGGCTTTGAACGTCGCAGCAACTGGAATGGCGAAGACGACTCCCCAAATTCCGAAAACTTTTCCGAATGCCAGCACGGTACCTATGACCACGGCAGGATGCAGTCCAGCGCGTCCTCCAACCAGGCGAGGCGTCAGTATCATTCCGTCGATTGCCTGGATCCCGAGCACACCAGCCCCGAGACCAGCCAGAACCGACAATCCGGCGTCGTGCATGAGGATGGAAATAGCGCCGAGGGTCAGCGCGACAATCGCGTCCAGATAAGGCACAAGACGACACAATCCAGCCGCCACGCCAAGGACGATCCCGCCGTCGATGCCGAGGGCGGTCATGAGAATCACGTAGAGCACGCTGTCGACCCCGATCAGGATCAACTGCCCTATCAGGACCGCGCGAAGCGCGCTTGAGGTAGAGAGGAGGACTTTGTCAAAAACACCAGCTACATCCACCGGCAAGAGCCGGATAAACAGTCGATGCAGCTGGTCGCGATCCGCTACGAGGAAAAAGGCAAAAAACGGGACAAGAAGAGCATCCACCACACCGCTGAGCAAGCGGGCGCTTGTCGCCCACACTCCCATGAGGCCTGATTCAAGCCTGCCCAGCAAGTTGGCCAGGATCTGGGCCTTGTTCCCGGAAATTGTTGAGACTTCCCGAGACGAAAAACCAAGCGAGCGAAGTGATTCATTAACCTTCGAAGTCAATGTCGCGTAAAAAGACGAGAAAGCCTGCGGCGCGCGTTCCAACATATAGGAGACTTGATCCACCGCCGATGGCACGAATCCACCAACCAGGGCGATCACGAACAAACCAACCAACAGGAGGCAAATCAAGGTCGAAATCGAGCGAGGGACCCGCCGGGCCTCGAGGTGATCAACAACAGGGGAAATCAGAAGCCCGAGCATGGAAGCGAGCGCTATCGGGATGATCAAGGGCTCAAACAAAAGCACGAAAATCGCGCCGAATGAAATCAGCGCCAGGACGACAAGACCGATTTTCTTGCTCTTCGTCATTCGGTGAGCACCAGAAGCAAGGCTAACCGCGTGGATTGACCGCAATCACATTCCGCGGATGGCGCGCATAATCCAATTCTACTTGAACTGAGACCCAACCGTGAGATTCGAGAAGGCTTCGCACGCTATCGCCCTGCCGATAACCAATCTCAAGGAAAATTTTGCCGGCCGGCGTCATCGCCGACCGGGCAAATTCTGCCAGCCTGCGGTAAAAATGCAGACCATCGGGATGCCCCCAGAGGGCGAGACGCGGCTCGAACGCCTTGACGCTCGCAGCGAGCTCCGCGAATTCGCCATCTCCAATGTACGGAGGATTCGAGACGACAAAATCCCACGCCGGGCTGACTTGCCAAGCAGACACGTCGAGCATGTCGATCTTTTGAAAATGGACGAGGCGATCAACACCATGCAGTGCCGCATTGGAGGCCGCCACGGACAAAGCACCTTCACTGACATCCCAGGCGTCGACGACGAGGGATGAGTCGGATCCGGCCATGTTGTCCATCCACCACCTGGCAATTGAAACAGCGATGCAACCACTACCAGTTCCCGAATCAAGGAGCCTGATCTCCCGCCCTGGTTCCTGGCTGACCGCGAGCTTGATCGCGGAGGTCACGCGCTCCACAAGAAGTTCCGTTTCCGGACGCGGGATGAGCACATCCGGCGTTACGCGAAACTCAAGTCCGGCGAACTCCTTGGTGCCCAGAATGTAGGCGACCGGCTCGCCTGCCGCGCGGCGCCGGATGTACGCCCGGTATTTCTCCCTTTCAGACTCGTCCAGAGGCCGGTCGAAGTTCGTGTAAAGCTGGACTCGCTTGAATCCCAGGACGTCACAAAGCAGAAGCTCGGCATCGACGCGCGGGCTGTCAGATCCTTTTGACTTCAAAAAATCAGCGGACCATTGGAGAGCGCCCATCAATGTCCATATGACCGGTGTCACGGCGACTGTTCAAGCTCCTGTTTCAGCAGCTCGGTTTGATGATGTGTGCCAAGGGCATCGAGTAATTCGTCCATCTTGCCGTTCATGAAATCTGGCAAGGAGTAAATGGTCAAGTTGATGCGGTGATCCGTGACACGACCTTGTGGATAATTGTACGTACGGATCCTTTCACTGCGATCGCCACTGCCGACGAGGCTTTTTCTTGTTGCGCTGATCTGGGCGTGCTGCTCGGCCTGGGCCTTCTCAAGAAGTCGCGCCTTCAGAATCTTGAGTCCGCGCTCCTTGTTCTTGAGCTGGGACCTTTCGTCCTGGCACTCGACAACAATGCCCGATGGCTTGTGAACAATGCGGACCGCCGAGTCGGCCGTGTTGACGCTCTGCCCGCCGGCACCGGATGAACGGAAAACCGAGATTTCAAGATCCGACGGATTTATATCTACCTCGACCTCGTCGGCCTCGGGCAGGATGGCGACCGTCACGGCACTCGTGTGAATACGCCCTTGGGCCTCTGTCGCCGGAACGCGCTGAACCCGATGCACGCCGCTCTCGAATTTCATGCGGCTAAAGACCTTCTGGCCCTCAACCATCATGATGACTTCCCTCAACCCACCAGCAGACGCCGGGGTTGAACTAAGCACTTCCGTTCGCCACCCGCGCGTATCGGCATACCGGGTGTACATGCGCAGCATATCCCCGACGAACAACGCGGCTTCCTCGCCGCCTGTACCCGCGCGTATTTCAACGATACAGTTCTTGGCGTCATTTGGATCGCTGGGAAGGGTCAGGAGGACCAGCTCGCGTTCGGACTTCTCGAGATCAGGGCCAAGTTCGTCGAGTTCGGCCTTTGCCATGGCTCGCATGTCCGCGTCGGATTCTCCAAGAAGTTCACGGGCACCAGCCTCGCGCTTTTGCAAGTCCCGGAAACGGCGAAAGGCCTCGACGATTTCCGCGATGTTCGCCCTCTCCTTCGAGAGACGCGTCAGTTCGCGACCGTCAAGGCCTTCCCGGGACAGCGAATGCTCGAGCTCGACAAATCGACGCTCGACGGCTTCGAGTTTTTCCAGCATCGAGCTGAGCATGGCTGAGGTTCAAAAACTGCTGTCAGAAATCGACAATCAGTTCTTGCCGTACTTCTTCTTGAACTTTTCGATACGACCAGCCGTATCCATCAGCTTCTGCTTGCCGGTGAAAAATGGATGGCAAGCGCTGCAAATTTCAACGTGAATTTCCTTGCGGGCGGATCCGGTCGTAAACTTGTGACCGCATGCGCACTGCACTTCAACCTGGTGGTATTCCGGGTGAATTCCTTCTTTCATGACTCTCATCCTTCGATCTGAATCGTTCTACCTGCCAGGCAGGGACCTTGCGTCATACAACGCCCCGCCTCAATCCGTCAACCGTTCCCGTCATCCATTCATCGACTGAATGAACTCGGCGTTGGTCTTGGTCTTCTCAATCTTGTCCAAAAGGAACTCCATCGCGTCCACCGTATTGAGGGGGGCCAACAGTTTCCTCAGGATCCACATGCGGTTAAGGACATCTTTGGGCAGTAGGAGATCTTCCTTCCGGGTGCCGGACTTGTTGATGTCGATCGCCGGGAACACCCGCTTTTCCGACAACTTGCGGTCCAAGTGGAGTTCCATGTTACCGGTACCCTTGAATTCCTCGAAAATCACTTCGTCCATGCGGGATCCGGTATCGATCAGGGCCGTTGCGATGATGGTCAAAGAACCACCTTCCTCGATGTTCCGGGCTGCCCCGAAAAACCGCTTCGGCTTGTGCAGGGCGTTGGAGTCAACACCACCTGACAGGATCTTGCCGCTTGGAGGAACTACCGAGTTGTAGGCACGGGCCAGACGGGTGATCGAGTCGAGAAGGATGATCACGTCGTGCTTGTGCTCGACCAGACGCTTGGCCTTTTCGATAACCATTTCAGCCACCTGGACGTGACGCTGGGCCGGTTCGTCGAAGGTCGAACTGATGACCTCGCCCTTCACCGAACGCTGCATGTCCGTCACTTCCTCCGGACGTTCGTCGATCAGGAGCACGATGAGGATCGCTTCCGGGTGGTTCTTCGCCAGGGCCGTCGCGATGTTCTGCATCAGCACAGTCTTACCGGTGCGGGGCGGCGCGACGATCAGGGAACGCTGACCTTTGCCGATGGGCGCCAGCAGATCCATGATCCGGGTCGCGTAGTTCTCACTCGCGTGCTCCATCTTGAACTTCTGCATCGGGTACAGCGGGGTCAGGTTGTCGAAAATGATCTTTTCAAAATCAAGTTCGGGGCTTGCGCCGTTGACCTTCTCGACTTTCAGAAGTGCGAAGTAGCGCTCGCTCTCTTTCGGCGGGCGGATCTGGCCCGAGATCGTGTCACCCGTGCGAAGGTTGAAGCGGCGGATCTGGGACGGCGAAACGTAAATGTCGTCCGGACCCGGCAGGTAGTTGTAATCCGGGGCGCGCAGAAAGCCGAAACCATCGGGAAGGGTCTCAAGAACGCCTTCACCGTACACAACGCCACCACGTTCCGACTGGGCTTGCAGCAGGGCGAAGATCAGTTCCTGCTTGCGCATGCTGTTTGCGCCCTCGACACCGAGGTCCTTCGCCAGACGGCTGAGGTCCGGAATCTTGCGCTCTTTGAGTTCTTTCAAATTGATTTCAGGGACTTCCTGCTGTGGGGCCTGGGAAGCACGCGGGGCCGGACGATCCGTCGCGGCAGCTTCCTGGCCAGAGGTCGCCGATGCGGCTGCAGCCTCTTCGCCGTGGGCATTTGTGTTCGCCTGCTGCCCTGCTGGCCTGCTCATGCGCTTTTTGGTCGGGGTGTCTGTGGACATGGAACCTCTCTATTGCCTCTCTGAAACGAATTTGTTGGGGAATCAGGTTTTTGACCTTGGATGGGTATGAAATCTCAGCGGAAAGTCGAGCTTCGATGTGGGAAGAGTTAACGATTAATTCGTGTTTAACTGATTTTTTCAGTGTTCGGGGATTTCGTCCGATTCCGGAACGGCACTGATTTGTAACAAAATCCCCGAGGCGATACAATATTTTTATAGCGGAGGATTCCCCGGATGAAACGTCACACTGGACCCCTGACGCGTCACATCGCCGCCGCGGCGTTGGTATTCAACATTGCCTCCATGGTGTGCGTCGGGACCGCCAGGGCTGATGTCCCCACCGAGGAAAAATTCGAGACCGTCTTCACGAGCGCCGGCTACTCTGCCGCCCTCGGGGCCGGCATTGGCGCCGCGCTGCTCGCTTTCACCAGCCAACCAAAAGAAAAGGTCCACTTCATCACGACCGGTGCTGCCGCCGGTTTCCTGGGTGGCACCGCCCTCGGTGGTTACCTGGTTCTCGTCGTGGACTCCGGTCCGCGCACGGGACTCGATCCCCGTCAGCGCGCCGTTGAGGTTGTCCCGCAAAAGCCAGACAGCCTGCCGGGCTTAGGCTTGCAGTGGAGCATTGCCCAGTTCTGATCCACGCTTCGCGCCGACGCCATCACCGTCAGAGTCGATGACTTCGCCGACAAGGTCGTACTCAAACGCGTCCGTAATCCTGACTTTCTGGATCTCACCCTTGCGAACCGGACCGTCGTTGATCAAGACGACCCCGTCCACTTCGGGAGCCTGGGTCGACATGCGGCCTTGCCACAGCAAGTCCGACTCGTCACTGGGACCTTCCGTCAGCACATCAACTTCCTTGCCCACGTATTTCACCAGATTCGCGCGGGAGATTTCCTTCTGGAGGCGCATGATCGTGTCGAGGCGACGCGCTTTCGTCTCCTCGTCGATCTGGTCCTTCATGCGACCCGCGACCGTGCCTTCTTCCTGGGAATAGGAAAAGCAACCAAGATGGTCGAACCGCTGGGTTGCGACAAACTCCTTGAGTTCCTCGAAGTCCTCATCCCTTTCGCCCGGGAATCCGACCATGACTGAGGTGCGGATGGCGATCCCCGGAACGCGAGCGCGAAGTTTCGCGAACGTCTCTGCCAGCTGGGCGCGCGTAACGCCGCGATTCATGGCGTTGAGGACGCGGTCGCTACCATGCTGCACAGGGACGTCCAGGTATTTTACAAGTTTCGGTTCGCTGGCCATGAACTCGAGGAATTCATCGCTGATGTTTTCCGGGTACATGTAAAGGCAACGGATCCACTCGATGCCATCAATGGCGGCCAAGGCGCGCAGAAGGGGAAGCAACCCCTCCTCGCCACGATCGCGACCGTACGCGGCCAGGTCCTGGGCAATCAGGTTGATTTCCTTCACGCCTTCGCGGGCCAATTGCTCGACTTCAGCGACCACACTGGTCAGGGGGCGCGAACGCAGACGGCCGCGGATCGCCGGAATGATGCAGAACGCGCAGTTGTGTTGGCAGCCTTCGGCGACCTTGACGTAAGCCGAGTGGCGGGCGAGCGTGTTCACACGGGGCATCGATTCGTTATAGAGGTAATGCGTGCGGCGCGCGAAAACGGATCCCGATGGCAGTTCTGCCGCCAGGAGTTCGGGCAGGCGCGGAAATTCGTCGGTGCCGATGAACAGGTCGACTTCGGGAAGGCCTCTTGCAAGCTGGGACTTGTAGCGTTGGGTCAGGCAACCTGCGACGACGACTTTCAGGTCGGGATTGTCTTTTTTCATCGCCGCGGCTGCGAGGATCTGGTCGATGCTTTCTTCTTTCGCGGACTGGATGAAACCGCAGGTGTTGATGATGATGGCATTGGAACCCTCGGCTTCCTGGGAGATCTGCCACCCGGTTTTCAGGAGGGAGCCGAGCATGACTTCGGAGTCGACGCGATTCCGTGCACAACCAAGCGAAATCATGTGAACTTTTGGATTCTGTCGGGATGAGTTTTGCGACATGATCGTTCCGGATTATAATATTAAAAAACGCGCGGATTTCTAACATTTCAATGAAACAAAATCAACATCCCGGAACCAATTCTGTTGCCGAAAATCGAGGTATTTTCGCTATCAATGGCCAGCCATGCTCCGGGACCTGGGTGGTGCCCGCCCTTGACAGGGCGTTCTTGTACGGTGAATGCGCATTCGAGTCCATGAGCGCTTTTGGCGACCACATCCTGCATCTGGACAAACACCTGACAAGACTAGAGTTTTCATGCGAGACCCTCGGCATTGAACTGCCCTGGGCGCCGGACCGGATGGCGGTCGCGACGAGGTCCCTGGTGGCGGCTGCCGCCCTGCCACGGTCGTTCATTCGCATCTTTGTCAGTAGTGGCAGCGGGTGGGGAGTGCCGGCACCGGCTGATTCCTCGCCCGTATGGTACGCCTTCGTCACCCCACCCCCGAAGGACTGGGCCGAAAGCCAGAAACAAGCCAGGACTGAGGGGATTGCACTCCAACCAACAGCTCTGGGTTACACGCGGCGCGACCCGATTCCAAAGCTGGCAAATTACGCGGCTGCCGCACTGCCCATGCGCAATGCACGCAAACAGGGATTTGATGACATTCTCTGGATCAACCAGGACCGGGAGGTCGTGGAGTGTTCCGCGTCAAATATCTTCTTTGTCGGACGACAGGGAGACCTGCTGGAAGTCGTGACGCCGCCCGGACGCAGTGGCGGCCTTGAGGGGATCATGCGAGGTTGGATGCTGGAATTGTTGAATGGCGCCACAATCCGATCTGACATCCAGATAGTCCAATCGGATGAGATACCGCGATTCGACGAGGCATTTGTCACGTCGAGTCTGCGCGGAATCCTGCCGGTGAACCGGATCGGCAGGCACAAAATGACAAGTTGCCGCGAACAGAGTTTCTTTCGCCAGTTCGAAAGACTGTTTCAGGCAGGCCTTCAAAGAACAGCCGGTTTCCCAGTTGAGTGGGTCACCGGCTGATTCCTTGTTACAGACTTGAATCTTGAACGATCAGCGCTTCTTCGTCGACTTGGGCTTGGAGCTTTTCGAGGAACCGACGGCTTCCTTGACGGGAGCTGTGGATTCAACTTTTGCCTTTTCGATTGCCTGCTGCGCCTGAGCCGCGTCAATCTCGGCCGCACGCCTCTTCAATTCTTCCATCACGTTGTGACGGGTCGTGTAAGCCGGGTTGTTGAGGATCAATTGCTTGCCGCGGCGGTTCTTCAGGTTGAACACCAGCGGAGCCTTGAGGTTGGCGGTCATGTTCTGAGGGTTCGACGGCATCGTCACGATAACCGAAATGACGGCGTCTTCTTCCGACGTCAATTTCAGGTCGCCAACTTCAGCCTCGGAAACCTCGACCGTGTAGTCCGGATTGAACAGCAACGGGTTGATGAGAACAAACGCAATGCCGCCGTCTTGCAACGACTGCAGCCACTTGAACGGTGATTCCTTGTCGTGGTCAAGAAGGACGTACTTTGTCAGTTCTGGAAAGCCGATCAAGCCGCTTGGCAGCTCGATGACGTCGGATTCCCGCACCTCAATGTCGCCAAATCGAGTTGTTTTGACCTGAATCAAGGCATGCTCCTCTCGCGTCGAGCGACAGCCCAAAGTCTCTGTAACCAATAATTCTTAATTGCCTATACTGAATTCTAACGCACACCACTAACAAAATTCAAGCATTTATCGGTCGTTGCACGCCCACACATCACTCATCCGAGGGCTTTGGAGTCCTGACATGACGCCTCAATGGACTGCGAGTCGTCGTCTGGTCCTGGGGGCCGATCAGCTGGGATGCCTGATTGACGGCGCGCTCGTCCGAGACAGACGCCCGGCGGTTCTCTTCCTGGATCCGCTGGTAGATTTCCTCACGGTGCACGATGGTCGCAGGTCCGGCTTTGATGCCCAGGCGTACTTGCTTGCCCTTGATCTGCATGACCAGGATCTTGACATCGTCCCCGATGGCGATTCCTTCGCCCACTTTTCTGGTAAGTACCAGCACGCCTACCCTCCCTGGTTGTCCGCAGGTACCACGGAAGGTTCCCATGGCATGTCCCCGCGGAACGGCGCTTTGTCTGAAATCATTCTACTTCACAAAGACCCGGGAACCCAAACGCCCGCCCCCCTCCCCACGCGAGAACTTACTGGAGGAAATTCAACAGGGACGGCTGCAGCAATTTGGTGGACGCCAGCAGTGTGCTTTGCAATACCGCCTCACTCCTGCGGAAATCGGATGACGCCTCGAAAATATCCGCGTCAAACACGGTCGACATCGTCCCCTTGTCCAGCTCAACGTTGCGGGACGCCCGCTCCGCCGCACCGTTCAGTCCGGTTACGATGCTGCCGACCTTCGCCTGGAAATTGGCTGTCTTCTCCAACTGAAAGTCCAGCTCGCCGATCGCGAAACGGATCGAATCTTTGGAATTGGAAGTCAGTCCGGCCAGCAATTGCTCAACTGTGTCGATCATGTTGGCATGACCAGTGGCCCGCTCGTCGACGTTGGCCTCGAACAGCTCCCGCGCCTGGACGCTCACTTGCTGGAACTGGTTCTCGCCGATTTGCAGAACCAGCGCGCCATCGTCGCCCAGGTATTTGCCATCCATGCTGAGCGATGGTGTCTGGCTGCGGAATCCGGAGAACACGTATCGATTGTTGAATGTCGTGTTACCCAGCTGGACAACTTCCTTCAGGATCTCCCTGACTTCCTCGGCGGCGGCCAGACGGCTCGGGTGGTCATACGTGTCGCTGGCCATGCCAATGGCAAGCTCCTTGAGCCGGATCATGTTGTCCTGGATGCCGGCAAGAGCGGTCTCGGTACGCTCGAGCATTCCCTTCGAGAACTCAATCGTCTTCTGATACTGCTCATTGGAACTGATGCGATCCTTAAGGTGAATGCCGCCTGCGACGCCGTTGGGATTGTCCGAAACGCGGTTGACTTTCTTCAAAGTTGAAAGGGTCTCAAGCGCTTTAGCGTTGAGTTCCTTGGAAGCCTCAACACGCGTCCCGACAATGTCATAGCGATGTCTGTCAGTAACCCTCACAGCAATCCCCCGGCGCGCTCAGTCAAGTTCAGCGCTTCATGGCCAGAACGGTGTCGAGCATCTCATCAACGGTGGTGATCAACTTCGAGGAAGCCGCGAAATTCGCCTGCCAGCGCATCAAGTTGGTCGCTTCCTCATCAAGTGACACGCCGCTGACCGCCTCGCGGCGGTTCTGCAGGTCCTTGACCATGACTTCCTCGGCTTCCTGCACGTGCTCCGCGCGTACGACTTCCGTGCCAACCCCCCCCACCATGTCCGAATAGAACTGGTGGAAACTGGTCCGGCCATCAAGGAGCTTCTGGTCCTTCAGCGCAAGGATGCGGTTACCAACAACGTTGTCCCCGCTGGCCATCGGCGTACTGGCGAACGAAATAGCGTCGGTCGAGGCCTCGACCGCGTCGTCAAGGGTCAAGGACGCGGCGGGGCGGTTGGGGTCGCCGCCAATCTTGAACAAGTTGCGACCAGCAACATCTTTGAAGGAGTTTGATCCGAATCCCTCGCGATGAACATCGTTGATGCTGGTAGCGACGGTCATCGCGAGCTGGTTGTTCTTGGCGCTAAGGACCGTGATCACCTTGTCCCGGACGTCCATCATCGCCGCGATCTCGCCATTGGACACCTGACCGGAAAGGTTGACGTCCATACCGCCTTCGGCGCCCTCGATCATCACGTCAAAGAGTCCGCCCTTGTCCTTGTTTGGTTCCACATAAAGGTGCGTCGCCATGACACCATCAACAAGCATGCTGTCGCCGGGGCCGCGAACGCAGACCATGCCGTGCTGGTCCTCGTAATAATGAATATCCAGTTTTCGGCTCATCTCGCGCAACAAGCCGTCACGCTCGTCCCGCAAATCATTCGCGTGCGACCCCGGAAGGACCTCGTGCTCCCGGATCTGGGCATTAAGCCGCGCGATTTGCTTCATCGAGTCATCGAGTGAGGATACCTCGAACGCGATCTTCTGGTTGAGGTCCAGGCGCTCCCGGTCAAGACCATTCTCGACTCGCTGGAATGACTGTGCCAGGCTGCGCGCGGCTTCGCGAAAAGATGTCCGGATGGTGACGTCATCGGGGAAATTAGCCAAGTCCTGGGTGGCATTGAAAAATTTGGTCATCTCCATGTCAACGCCGGCCTGCAGGTCGGGGCTGAACAAACCCTCGATGGATTTCAGGGCCGTGAGGCGCGCCGACGCTGCTCCGGCGGACTGGCTGGCGCGATTCAGTTGCTTCTCGTTCCACTGGTCATGCGCGCGGTCGATACTCTCGGCATACGCACCGGCGCCCAGCAAAACACCGCCTTTCTCGTGAGGCGGACGCGCCTTGACGTTGACGCGCTGACGGGAATACCCGTCGACCTGCGCGTTGGCAATGTTGTGACCGGCTGTGTCCACGCCCATGCGGGAAACCGACAAGGACTCACTGCCGATGTTCAATGTCCGGAACAGACCCGACATGGGGCCCTCAACAACAAAGGGTTTTTGTCACGCCTTGACCCTGATTCCCGAGGCCACACTGGACGATTTCTGGATTCCCCGTGAGTCATACGGAGACTGCGTCTCGGCCGCCATCTCGATCCAGAAACGGTAGCTGTCTTGATAGCTCTTCGCGAGTTTCTGCAGCAGGAGACGATTCGCCTCGATGCGAGGTTTCACTGATTCCGCGATCTCAAGAAAAGAAGCGAGGCTCGACGTACTGCCTGCGAGCAGCCTTTGCAACACGTCACGCGTCAGGGCTTGTACCGGATTGCTGGAATTGTCACGGGATACCATGTCGGCAAGGTCAACCATCACAGTCAGGCAGGCTGACAGCGTGGCCGGCGTTTCGCAGGTTTCCCCGGTCAGGCTCCCGGCAATGCGTGGCAACCTGCGGGAGAGATCGACGAGTTTCTCGTGGGTTGAGGCAATCAAATCGCAAACCGCTATCTTTGCGCCAGTGGCCTCGCGAACCAGGTTGAAGTTGCCCGACGTTACCGCCTCGTGCTCGGCATCGATCAATACTGGCAATTGGCCGTAAAGCGTTGCCATCGCGCCAAGCTCGTGACGGAACCCGGTAATGAATTCCACCAGGTTGTCGACTGCCTTTGCGTTACGCGAAGACTGGCTCATGACACATCAACCTCATCAATGGTGGCGATATCAAATACCGGGCTTGCCATCTGATTCTGCGAGGTACTCGAGCAGCGCCTCACGCGCGATGCCGTCAGCGATTTTCCCGGGGTCAACTTGATAAGTTCCAGCCTGGATCTGGCGCTTCAATTCCGCGACGCGATCCTCGCGTACGTCGGGGGTCGCCTTCGCGATGTCGAAGGCCCTCTTGCGCGCATCCGCGAGTTCACGGGCCTTGGGCGACAAGGCGACGTTGATTCCGGGGCGCGCGGCAGCTCCTGCGCCCGCGCTTTCGAGAAGCTTTTCAGCCGCGCTGGACTTTTCTGTCTTTCCGGACTGAGCGGACTTTCCAGCCTGCTCCGTCGAATTTGATCCTGCGACGTCCACCGGAACTTGCTTGCCGGCAATTCTGCGCGTTTCCATTTTTCGCACCTCCACTGCCATTGTCCCCTGTTTCAGGCGGTGAAACAATCAACCGCGGCTGCCGGACTGGCCCGGGTCCGGGACCCGGGACTTTTCATCCCGGACAATTCAGGGAATTTTTCCTTTGGATACGGCTTGATACCCGGCCATGGCCTGCAGTTTCTGCGTCCTGAGCGACGCCGCGTCGGTCTTGTAACCGCCTGACGCCAGCAACTGCTTCTCGATGTTGCCCGCGATACCGGTCATGTCCTGGGCGGCCATTTGTTTCGCGTACTCCGAATCCAGCATCGACTGGTACATCGCCTCGGCGTTGCCGCCATCGATAAGACCGCTTTTCTGGATACTGTCACGCATGGTCTTTAGCATCGTCTCAAGAAAAATTGCCTCGAACTCGCGGGCGGATTCGCGAATCTTCGCGAGTTCCCGTCGTTCGGCCTGAGCCTGAACAGGAATTGTCGTTGACGTGCCTACCTTGTCCATCACATCACCCTCAGGTCGGCCTTCAACGCGCCAGCTGTTTTCAACGAATGAAGGATGCTCACAAGATCCTCGGGCTTTACGCCCATGGCGTTGAGAGACTTGATGAGAGAAGCCACCGTGGTACCCTGCACCTCCACGATATGCTGCGGAGCTCCCGCGTCTTTGGCTTTCGCGTTGCCGACGCTGATGGACAAGTCGCCGTGGGAGATGCTGACCGGACTGACCATCACGTCACCACCCATGACCACTGTCCCGGTCCGCTCGTTGAGGACCACGACCGCGGCGCGATCGGCGACCACTTTGAGCGTTTCAAGCTCTGACACGAACTCGACGACCTTGTCCGCATATGATGCGGGTATTCTCACGCTCACGGCCGAAGGATCCGTCGCTTCGGCGTAAAATCCACGGAAATGGGAGTTGATGAGGTCACAAACACGCTGGACTGTGGTGAAATCAGGATCCTTCATGGTCAACGTCATGACCCCGTCGCGAGCGAAATCGGTCTGTGTCTCCCGCTCCACAACCCCGCCGTCGGGAATCACAGCGACGGTCTGTACCTGCGCGCCAGAGCCGCTGGCCTTGCCGATCAGGATCGCGCCCTGCGCCACGGCATAGATCTGACTGTCCGCGGCCCTGAGAGGCGCCATCATCAGATTGCCGCCAGCTAAAGATTTCGCGTCTCCAACTGTGGACACCTTGACGTCAATGCGATCGCCATTGCGCGCGAACGGTGGCAATTCTCCGGTGACCATCACCACTGCCATCGTACCCGCGACCACCTCGTCTTCCTTCATCTGCATTCCAAGTCGAGACAGCAGGTTCGCGGCTGCCCGGTTGGTCGCCAGGGATTTCTTTGAATCCCCACTGCCATTCAGTCCCATCACGAGGCCCAAACCATGAATCTGGTTAGAACGCACGCCACGGATCTGCACCAGGTCCTTCAACCGCACTTCCTGCGCACTGGCATCGCGAATTTCACCGAAAAAGGTGACGAATGTCGCAACTAAAACGAAAAAAAGATTTCTCGTGGCATTACTTCTTGGCATTCGCGTCTCCCTTTTTCGCGTCAGCAGCCGCTGGTGCCGGCACCGGGGCTGACTTGGGTTCCGGGGCGGCCCCTCTTTGCAGTTCAGCGATCTTCGCCTCCGCCTCACGCAGTTTCTGCTGCAACTCGTCGCGCTGCTTTGCAGATCGTCCGCGCTCCTCCGCGTTCCGGCGGGATTCCTGCGCGACCTTTTCCTTCTCGGCTTCGACCTGACGGCGACCCTCCTCGACCGCCAAGGCCTGTTTGGAACGAAGCTCGTCGAACCCGCTCAAGCGTAATGAATACTCGTCCTCCCAGGCGGTGGAACGACGCTCGGTTGTTTGCGTTCCGTCAAAGTCAGTCCAGGTGACGTCAAACAAGTCCGCCGTTGTCAACGCGGCACCAGGAATCATACGCTCGGCCGGAATCGCCGCGCGCGCGTAGACATCATGGAACTCACCCTCGCGACTGGACGAGCGCGTCACGGTCACGATGCCGTCACCGTTGGGCAGTATTGCGTCAAGACGCATCTTGATCGACTTGAGAGGCGCAGCGCCCGGATCCGCGGGCTCCAGTTTTGGCACCGAGGCGGCCACATCGCCGGAACCTCCGGCGCCGTCAGATTGCTTGTTACCACCGGCGGAAGGCTTGGACGACTTCCCGTTATCGTTAACGGGCGAGCGCGTTGCGACAACCTTGACGTCAAGAAGCATCCCGGTGCGCAGGGGATTTTGTACGATCAAGTTGGTACGGGGATCATCAAGAGGAAACAGGGACCCCGTGCCATCAGGATCCCGCGCGACTTCCTTGATGACGGGACGGCGTTCACGGGTGAACAGGTCCTTGCGTTCCGGAGCAGGGACGCCGGGACCGTGGGTCACCGGTTCCGCGGCAACACTGGGCTCGACGGGGCGCTGGGAGATGAGCTCCGACGCCGCGCAGGAAACCATCATCATCGCGATCGGAAATGGCGCCAAAGAAAACCAGGTTCCAGCAACTTTGCGAATTACCGGCATGGTTACATGGCCTCCACAACCGAGTTGGATTTGACGATGCCGCGGAGGCGTTTCCTGGTCGCGACAGCCTGAACCTCGATGCGGTCACCCACGGCACCTTGAGTAACCACGACGGCGTTGCTGGATATCGTCAGGTCGCCGTTTTTCTGCTGCAGCTGGACAGTGTCGCCCCGCCGCAGCACAACGGGACGCTCAAAGTCGCGCATCAAAAGCGTTTGCCCAGCCTGCACCGGGCGCACAAGCGCCATTCCGACGAGCGACGCTACGTCACGCACAGCCCTTCCGGTCCCGCGGGTCCAGGGAACCCATGCCTCGACGGAATCCTCCTCGCGAAAAAGGGTCTTCGCCGGCAAGTCGTGTCGCGCGACTGGCATCCGCCGCTCGACGAGGATCTTCGGCATGAATTGAATGTAGAAGGGAGGCTCGATGGATTCCCCCGGGGATTCGGCCTCGCCCTCATCAGTCGGCGGCATTTCCTGAACGCATTGCGCATTGAACAGGGCGCCATTGTGGATCCGCGTGACGAGGCTCTCGATGTCAGACTCGACAGAAGCCCCGGCGGGATCTTGCATGCGCTGTTTCAGCAGATCGATCTGGGCGAACCGGCAGGAGACATCGGCCGGGCGCACCTGAGGACGTTGTTCAATCCGTAGTCCGGTAACCTGGACACGAAAATCGGGATCGGTAACAAAAATTTCCTCGAGCTGACGACGGAAAGGATTCGCGAGCAAATCATCCGCGAGAGGGACACCCCGGGCCGAGACAAAAGAGCTCTCAGCGCCAAGAACCTCGATCGTCGCGCCAGGAAATTCCTTGCTGAGGATCTCAGCAAGGGACGCGCGTGAGAAACGCGCAGTACGGCCAGGCGCAGGAGATGCCCCCGCGTCAACGCCAGCAACCTCAGCGCAATCAAATCCTTTGGTCCTGGCCGGTACACACATCGCAACCTGATCCAGCATGACGCGCGCTGATTCTGTTTCAACGCGAGACCGCAGTTCGACAGCAATGGAACCCGCAGATAAAGGAACTGAGGGATCCCTCGAAGTTTGCTTCGTGATTCCGGCAGGTGTGGTCGCTGGCTGCGCAATTCTCCCTGATTCTGTCGCCTGGGCAGGAGATTTGGCGATTGCCGGACGCACTACCGCGCGCGCGACTTCACTGGACGTTACAACGCCCATAATGAAACCCGCGACGCACACCTGGATCACGGTAGCGGTTTGCCTGCGAATCATTTTCGATGCCCTGCCGATTCAGGGTCCGGCATCATTACCGGACGTTGTTGGTCGTCTGCAGCATCTGATCACTGGTCGAGATCACCTTGGAGTTGATTTCATAAGCGCGCTGTCCGGTGATCATGTTGACCATCTCTTCGACAATATTCACGTTCGAGTTTTCCAACTGGTACTGCGCGATGCGTCCAACGCCGCTCTGATTCGGGTTCCCCACGACCGGCTCACCGCTGGCGCGCGTCGGGGTATAAAGGTTGCGACCCGCCGACTGGAGTCCGGCCGGGTTGATGAAAGTGGCGAGCTGTACTTGTCCGATTTCCTGGGTCTCGCCGTCCACCTTGACTGTCACGATTCCATCCATCCCTACATGGAAGTCAGTCGCGTTCTGGGGGATCGTGATCTCTGGAACCACCGGAAAACCATCCGATGTCACAAGACGACCGGTGTTGTCCTTGTCGAAGTGACCATCGCGCGTGTAACCGATGGTCCCATCGTCCTTTTGGATGCGGAAGAAGCCCTGGCCCTCGATCATGAAGTCGAGGTTGCGCTCTGTGACCTTGATACCTCCCTCCGTGAACAGCTTGTCCACTGATGCGAGACGGGAACCGGCACCGATCTGGATTCCGCTCGGGACGACGGTCCCGGTGGTCGCGCTCTGACCTGCGGCGCGCACCGTCTGGTAAAGAAGATCATGGAAGTTGGCGCGCGAGCGCTTGAACGCGTTGGTGTTCACGTTCGCCAAGTTGTTGGCAATCGTATCAATGTTTGTCTGCTGCGATTCCATCCCGGTCGCGGCGGTCAACAATGAACGCAACATGATCTAACCCTCCGGTTTACGCTCTAACTTCGCCAATGGAGTTGGAGCCTTTTTCAAGCATCTTGTCGTAGTTTGAGATCGCCTTTTGATATGCTTCAAACGAACGGTGAGCGATGATCATGGCCGTGAGGCTCTTGATCGCGTTCACATTGGAACCTTCCAGATAGCCCTGACGAACGTTGGTATTCGCGGCCAGGGTCCGGTCGACGTCGGGTCCAGCAAAGTGGAAGTAGTTGTCTCCGGTGCGCTCGAGCTGGCGCTGATCCACGAACTCATAAATCCTGATACGGTCAACAAGTTCGCCATCCTGGTAGATCTCACCGCGGTGATTGACCTCGAACGCGCTCGAACGGAGAAATATGTCCCCGCGCTCACCCATCACAGGATGACCGGAGGAAGTCATGAGAACGCCGTCCGGGCTGATCTTGAAATCACCGCTGCGTGTATAACGGATCCCGTCCTGCGTCTGGACGGCAAACATGCCTTCGCCCTCAATCATGAGATCCGTCGGGTTTTTCGTGTCGATAGCGGGCCCCTGGCTTATATCGCGCTCGATATCCGCAATACCGACAAACGCAATCTCATTGCCCTTGAAAGGCATGTACTCACGCAAATCGGCCTTGAAATTCGCCGGGGGCAGCGGATTCGCGTAATTCTTCTCTGGCTCGCTGTCGAGCAGCTTGAATGAAATGTTGTCACCCTTGAACGCGGTCGTGTTCACGTTCGCCAGGTTGTTGGCGATGATTTCCAGCACGCGTTCCTGCGCGAGAGCACCGGAAAGTGGCGTGTAAATCCCGTGAAGCATCGAAGTCCCCTGATTGCGTCAATTTCGCGTTCGATAAATCTGGAGTGTCAATAGTCTCGAAGCAAGTTGCGGGCCAACGCGTCATGGCGCCAACATTGCTGGAAGAACATCGCCTTCAACCCGGCGAGCCCCTTGGGAAGATGAAGTTTTTTTCCATTTCGACTTCAATCTGGATCGCGCCAAGTTTCTGACACTTTGCGTCAGAGTCCAGAATGGGAAAATTTTGCCGCGCGTCAAAAAGCGAACAATCCGTAGCCAAAAAAAAACATCCGCCGCGAGGCGGATGCCTTGCTCTCAGTGATGTACATTCCAGGGGCGCTGAAATTACTGCAATAATTTGAGCGCGATGTTCGGCAACTGGTTCGCCTGGGCGAGGACAGCAGCTCCAGCCTGCTGCAGGATATTCTGCTGGGAAAGCTCTGCGGACTCGGCGGCGAAATCCGCGTCCTTGATCCGTGAACGGGCAGCCGACAGGGCTTCGATTTGAATCCCAAGGTTACGATCCGTGCTCTGAAAACGATTTTGGATCGCGCCAAGAGAACCGCGGTAAGAAGCGACTTTGTCCATGGCACCGTCGATTACCACGATAGCATTCTGGGCCGCGACTTTGCTGTCGATACGCGAGCCTTCGGAATTTTGCGCGCTACCGAGGCCGAGTGAGTTCTCCCCGTCCGTGGACGCATTGAGATTGCCCAGATTGAGACGGATGATATCGACCGGATTGGGCGCGGAAAGCGAATCAGGCCCCGGGAAGTAGTCCTTGCCGACCTGAATCTCCAGGGGGGAATAGTTGTGCTCTGCCAACAGGACCGGATCCAGTTCCTTCTGGCCCGTCAGCAAACGGGTCCCGTTGAATTCGGTCGAAATGGCGATCCGGTCGATTTCATCCTTGAGGGCCATGAATTCTTCGTTGAGGAAAGTCCTCTCGCGGGTGCCGATGGTGTCGGATGCCGCCTGCACTGTCAGTTCGCGCAACCGGATCATGATGTTGTTGATTTCGTCTAGGCCGCCCTCGGCCACCTCAACCAACGATACGGCGTCGTTCGCATTGCGACGGGCCTGAGCCAAAGAGCGGATGTCCCCCTTCAGGCCTTCCGCGATGGCGAATCCAGCCGCATCATCTGCACCTTTATTGATCCGGTAACCAGATGACAACTTCTCGGTCTGAGCCGCGACTGCTTTGCTGGATGCGCTAAGATGACGCTGCGAAACGAGAGACTGGACGTTGGTTCTGATCCTCAGACCCATGAGACTCCCCCGCCTGTTGCTGGCTACGTCGAGATGACGCGCCGGTTACAGAGATGTCTAGATTCAAGGCAATTTATGAACGGTATAGTTCAAGAATAGCAAATCGCCATCCCGGTTGGAAGATTCCAGCCTGAAGTGGACTGGCCGGGAGAGCGGAGGAGTCAAGAGATTCGAGGCACCGGGGGTCCCCAACATCAAGGGGCACAAGGTCAAGCACAGTTCGTCAACCAGCCCGGCCTCATAGAACAGGCGATTCACGTCACCGCCACCAAACAACAGCACTTTTTGGTACCCGGCATCTTTCAACTGATTCGCGATTAATGGCGCTGGGTTGCCTTGACCGGGGGAAACGACGAGTCGGTTGCGTGCGCCCGCGGGAATCGTCATGCTCGCATCCGGAGTCACGATCCATTTGTCGATTTCATCCTGTTTCCAGAACCTTAACGAGTGATCGAGACCCGACCGGGTCAAGACCACCCAAGTCGCGAACCGGCCTTCGTGGTTGGGCACCTGCCAGGCGCCCTGACTAGCGCGCAATGAATTCGCACCAGTGACCACGGCGTCAGCCGTCGTCAACTGGTGCCTGACAAATGCCTGGTCCGCCTTGTTGGTGAAACCGTAATCGCGACGCTCGCGGTCGCTCTCAAGGCTGTGCCCGGCGATCCTGCCATCGAGGCTGGCGGCCATGACGTTAATGATGCGCATGGCGCCCTCTACTCCTTTGGATCAGTGCGGCAGGAGCATATTGGAAAGTTCCGCCTGAACTTCCGATTCGTCTTTCGAGAGGGCAGCGCTGATCTCGGTCACGATCATGCCGAGAGCCTTGTCGAGCATCTTCTTCTCGCCAAAGGAGAGGTCCTTGTCGCCCTTGAGGGAACAAAGGTCACGCAGAACCTCGGCGATGTCGACCACAGAGCCAGTCCGGAGTTTTTCGTTGAACTCACGGAATCGGCGATTCCAGGTCGTCTGCGAAACACGGCCTGGACTTTTAAGAATGTCGTAAACGCGAGAGACCTCGTTACGGGAAATCAGCTCGCGCATACCGGCTTTTTCGCAGCCAGTAGTGGGGACCATGAGGGTCGCGCCGGAAGAGATGATCTGAAGGACGTAAAAGTCCTGCTTCGCGCCACCGATGTCCCTGGTCTCGATGCCTCTGATCACGCCGACGCCATGGGCCGGGTAAACCGCTTTGTCACCGATTTTGAACTGCATTTGGGACCTCGTTTCTGTTGGTTCGGAGCTTCCCAGAGAAGCCCAAAATCTCAGCATTTTTAATAGAAACTTAGAAAATTGTCAAATTCTAAATACAAACTATTTAAAATACTTCGATACGGACACCCGTAGCGTCATTGAGGTATTACAGCGGGCTGAAGATTAGAGCTTCATGAGAAAGCTAGTGATCCCAACAATTTGATTGCCAAAGTGCCGTCGATTGGTTAGTTTGCCGCCTCTAGTGAGTTCAGGCACTGGCCCAGTTAATGCAAGTTACTGAAAACACTGAATTATCTGAATCAAGATCTCGAATTAAGGTTCTGAAAGGTTCCGAATGCTCGAAAGCGCTGACAAAGCCAACATCCTCAAGACGTACGGCTCCAAGGCCGGTGACTCTGGCTCCGCCGCCGTTCAAATCGCCCTCATGACAGCTCGACTCAACCAGCTGACCGGGCACTTCAAGACGCACGTCAAAGACCATCATTCCCGTCGCGGCCTCTTCAAGCTCGTCGGCCGCCGCCGCAGGCTCCTCAACTACCTCCACCGGAAAGATCCGGACGCGTACCTGAAGCTGATTCAGGACCTCGAAATCCGAAAGTAATCTGATTCGAAACAGCCGCCCCGGGACAACCCGCGGCGGCTGTAGCGCATCAGGCGTTCACGCATCGTTCAAGTTCCCCGGGGGAATCCTCCCCCACCGAAGGCTGCCCGAGATAGAGGCAAGAAAGGTTTCCGTAAAATGTCGCTCGTTCGTGAAATTGAAGTCGCCGGAAAAAAGATCAAGTTTGAGTTCAACAAGTTCGCCAAGCAGGCCAACGGTTCCGTCATGGTTACCTGCGGAGACACCCAGGTACTAGTCACTGTATGCGCTTCGGAAGAAGCAAAAGAAGGTCAGGATTTCTTCCCGCTGACCGTTGATTACTTTGAGCGTTTCTACGCCGCCGGCCGCATCCCGGGCGGTTTCTTCAAGCGTGAGACCAAGCCGACGGAGCGCGAAGTCCTGACCTCGCGCGTGATCGACCGTCCGCTGCGCCCATGTTTCCCTGAGGGTTTCCTGAACGAGACCCAAGTCATCTGTACCGTCATGTCTTACGACCCGAAGCACCAGCCGGCCCCGCTGGCGTGCATGGGCGCCTCGTTCGCGCTCACGATCAGCGACATCCCGTTCAACGGCCCGGTGGCCGCGCTCCGCATTGGCATGAAAGACGGCCAGTACGTCGTCGATCCGTCGCCTGAAGAGACCGTTGATCTCGACCTCAATATCGCGGCCAAGCCGGGCGCTGTCCTGATGGTTGAAGCAGGCGCGAACTTCCTGAGCGAAGCACAAATGCTGGACGCGATCACTTTCGCGCACAAGACGATGGAACCGATCTTCGCTCTGCAACTGGAAGTCCAGAAGACGATCGGAAAAGAAAAGCGCGGCGTTCCTGTCAACGAACTTCATGAGCAACTCATGACCCCGGTGAAGGACCTGATCGAAGCCGACGTTTCTGCCGCGTTCCAGATCCGCACCAAGCAAGAGCGTCGCAAAGCCCTCTCGGACGCGACGAAAAAAGCGATCGTCGCACTCAACCCGGACGGCGAAGCCGCCAAAACCCGCGCCATCAAAAAGATCGCGGAAGAAGTCCAGTACAACGTCGTACGCCATAGAATCCTGAAGACTCACAACCGTATCGACGGCCGTGGCCTGGAAGACATCCGCCCGATCAGCTGTGAAGTCGGCGTGCTAAGTCGCCCGCATGGTTCGGCATTGTTCCAGCGCGGCGAGACGCAAGCCCTCGCAACCGTCACCCTCGGCGCTGGCGACGATGAGCAGCGCCTCGACACGATCGCGACCCCGGACGCGATGAAGAGCTTCATGCTGCATTACAACTTCCCGCCGTTCTCGGTCGGGGAAGTGAAGCCGCTGCGTGCCCCGGGCCGCCGCGAAGTCGGTCACGGCGCTCTCGCCGAGCGCGCGATCCAGCAAGTGATCCCGGCCAAGGCGAAATTCGGTTACACGATCCGCCTGGTCTCGGAAGTCCTTGAGTCGAACGGCAGTTCGTCGATGGCGACGGTTTGCGCAGGTACGATGGCGCTCCTCAACGCCGGTGTGCCGATCAACGAGCCGGTCGCGGGCATCGCGATGGGCCTGATCAAAGAAGGTAACGACTTTGCGATCCTGTCAGACATCCTTGGTGATGAAGACCACCTCGGCGACATGGACTTCAAAGTGTGCGGCGGCGCCAAGGGCATCACCGCTCTCCAGATGGACATCAAGATCGGCGGCCTGACGCGCGAGATCATGGCGAAGGCACTGGAGCAGGCAAACAAAGGCCGCCTGCACATCCTCGGCAAGATGACCAACACGATCACCGAGCCAGGCGAGCTGTCTGAATACGCTCCGCGTATCTTCCAGATCAAGATCAAGCCCGACAAGGTCCGCGAACTCATCGGACCGGGAGGCAAGGTCATCAAGAAGATCGTTGCCCAGACCGGCGTGAAGATCGACATCGAGGACGACGGCATGGTGAACATCGTGTCGCCGGACGTGACGTCGGCGGAAGCCGCAAAGCAAATGATCCGGACGATTACGGCCGAGCCGGAAATCGGCGCGATCTACCTGGGCACCGTGAAGAAGATCATGGATTTCGGCGCGTTCATCGAGATCAAGCCAGGCAGCGAAGGCCTGTGCCACATCTCGCAACTCGCGGACAAGCGGGTTGAACGCGTCGAGGACATCTTGAAGGAAGGCGAGGAAGTCCTCGTTAAAATTCTTGAGATCGACCGCCAGGGCAAGATCAAGTTGAGCCGCAAGGAAGCCCTCGGCAAGAAGCCGACGGTAACGGTCGGCTGACCATGTTCCGCCTGCGCTTTCGCGCTGGTTTTGAGCCGGCCTACATGACGGCTGCCAGCGCGGGCGCGGACCTGAAATCGACATCGAACCTCGTGATACCCCCAGGCACCGTCGGACGCGTGCCGACGGGGGTTTTCATTGAGGCCGTCGCATGGGAGAAAGTCCCGGAAGGCTTCATCCCGGAACTGCAGATCCGCGCGCGGTCAGGACTCGCCTTCAAAAAGCAAATCACCCTGGCCAATGGCGTCGGTACCGTTGACGCCGATTTTCCTGACGAGATTTGCGTGTTGCTCATTAACCTGGGCAAGGAAGATTTCGTCATCGAACCCGGCGATCGAGTCGCGCAGCTCGTCGCCAATCTGGTTCCTCGCATGCCAGATTGCATCGGCGCGCTGTCAAACACGCGCCATGGTGGATTCGGGTCCACTGGCATTTGACCAGCACCATTGATCCGCCTGGCAAGGCTTTAATCCCTGACGACTTCCAGTGTAGCCATCGCTTTCTCCAGCGACGGGTGGTCACCAATAACTTGAACGACCTGGGCAAGAGCGCGGGCCGCTGTCTCCTTTTCCGGGCACTCCAGCAACGCCTGCGAAAAACGTGTTAACGCGGACTCATCACCGGGCATGGCCACGGCAGACTTGCCGAGCCAGTGCAAGGATTCCTCGTAAAGTCGTAATTTACGATAAACATTGCCGATCCCGGCGCACGTGAGTCCATCTTGAGGCTGCAGCGCGAGCGCGCGGCGGTACAAGTCAAGAGCCTCCTGATGAGACTGTACGGTGGCCGCGACATTGCCCAGCGCACGGTAACAACTCGAAACCAGAGAACGCGACTCTGGCGCATGACCGGCGCCAGGAATCCCATGCATGGACATCAGGGCCGTCCTGTACGCCTCTGTCGCGGACTCATAATTTCCCGCGGTGAACAATACGGAGCCCTTGACCATGTTGACGCGCGCGGTCAGCACAGGAGACGGCGCCCGCAGCAAGACATCCTCTACAGCCAGGAGTGTGTCTTCCATTCGCGCGCCGTGCGCCATGACCTCGATTTGCTCGACGAGGCCGCTCAGGAGAATTTCCGGGTCTCGGTCGCCCGGACCGGGGTTGTCCCGCGCGTCCGGTTCCAGATCGTGACGGATCAATCGATCGAACAGAGTCATCTCCTGGCGATCCGAAAGAGCCAGAAATTTTTCACGAATATCCTCACGAGTTGCATCCTTGTCGATGACGCCGCGGAGTGTTTTGGCCAATGGAAGGCTTGAGAATTCAGGGACCTGATCACAGCCATCGATCACGCCCCAGCCACCCGCCGACTGCGCGGAGGAAATCACGGGCACAGCGCCAGCCATACGCGCGATCGCGGCGGTCAAACTGGACTCAGTATTTTTTGAAGATCCCGCGCACACAAGCACGTCGATGGCATTCATGAGGTCCACAATGAATTCAGCGGGATTCTGGTGCAGGATCCTCGCATGAGAAGACAGCCGCCAGTCGGAAATCATGTACTTCAATGGATCCGATCCCTCGCGTTCGCCACAAAACAAGGCGACCAACCGATCGAACCTCGCGTGTCCGGAAACGCGAATGGCATGAAGTGCCTTGACCAGTTCGCCGGCCGACCCCTTTGCGTCAAGGTAACCATGATAAAAGATAACGAAGGCCCCCTGAGCGATGCCGACATGATTACGAAATTTTTCACGGCGCCGGGCCTCCAGTGGTATGCACCTTGGATCCAACCTCAATGGCAATTGCAGGACACGCGACGCCTCATAACCCTCGAATTCAAGAACCTCTGCTGAACGTTCTCCCGTTGCCCAGATGATGGAGGCGCGAGAGAGGTTGTCGTGGCGCACTGCACGGATGTTCAAGAACTCTTCAAACGGATTTGGAACCTCGTCAAAAGAGATCACGTGAAATGGGACGGCGAGTCTCAACGCCGCGCGCATCGCCTGAAAAGTCGACAGGTTCTCGGCGCCTGCCCCGACGATCAGGCTCGCCCCGGCGAGCTGCTCCTCGAGGCCGGCCATGTAGCCCGGGCGAGATGGATCGTGTCCGTATAGCGTGAACGCGAACCCACAATTGCGCATCGTCTCTGGAATGGAACCGGAGAACGCGTGCACACGGACCTCGATCCTCGCGCCGCATGTCTCGACAAAACGGGAGAACATTTGCAACGCCGGTAGCTGGCTCGAGTTGCCCGCGATCAATTCCAATTTTCGCGTCTTCGTGGATTCCATGTGTGATTCAGACTCCATGCTGAAACTCAATCAATTTACTGCTGCACAGCGGGCGATGACATCACGCCAACTCGTCCGGCGATCACCGATACGGGCAAAGTGATTTGCCGGTCCAAAGGTTTCTCCATTTCCCTCGCATCAACTGACACGCCGATGTCGACTTCACCGATGACATGGTTTCCGTTGAACAAGACTGGCAGGTCGACAAATGTCGCAGCACCGGGCGCAAGTTGGGATACCGTGAGTTTCGCGTCGCCCAGAGAGACACGCGCACCGCTCAAGTTGACTACATGAAATTCGAGATCAGACGCCAGGGCGCGTCCCTCGTTCGTAATGGCGATGTGCAAATTTGCCTTCTCACCCGGGTCAAGAACGCCGTTCGGAACGCCTCCGGTTTCCGCCGTGATGGAACTGACGATGTTCAGTGACGGCCGCTCAACGATCTGGGCATCAAGGTGGAATTGACGAGTCAACGGCGCGACTGGCCAAGCGTCAAGCGCGACGCCAATGTCGACGTCCCAGGATTCATTCTTTGGAGCGAAAGGGACGCGCGCGCTGATGTTTCCGGACTTCGTTTCTCCGGGGTTTATCGACCCGACAAGAATCTCCTTCGTCTCGCCAGTAAATCCGGAGGCACGCAGATAAACTGAGACGCGATGCAACGGATGCGGATTCTTGTTGGTCATGGTCCAAATGAAACGGGCATCCGTGCCTGAAACTGCAGCCGGCCCGCTCATCGACTGCACTGCGAATTCAACACCAGATGGATCAACCGCCATTGATAGAAATTGACCCTTGCCATTCGGGGCCTCCCAGGCGATCCCGAATTTCGATCTCAACCAGCTGGCGGCCTCGCTGGCAAGCTTGCCAAACTTGTTCCGCACGACTTCGTCAGTGACCAGTGACCTCGCGCGCCCTGACGCCCAACCGTGGTCTTGCTTGTCCTGCCCGTGACGATTCCCCACGTCACGGGCCGCCGTGATCAGCAGTCTCGCGGCCTCGATTGATTCATCCGTGTCATTTTCTTCGGACCGTGGCGCCATGACGTAGGCCTTCGCGCAGCAAGACTCGGACATACGCTCGTCCAGAGCGACAAGGTGTTGGCGTGTCTGCAATTTCTCGTCCAGCCGGTGAAGCAAGAACCCCTCGTTGCGATAACGGGATTGTCCGAGAAGGTTCAAGTTCTCGCCGCGTTCTACCAAGGGCTGAACCCACATGTCAGGAATGATCCCGACGTTCTGGATGGACCTGTTCGCGGGCGTGAAATAACGGGCGATCGTAAGTTTCAGGGCCGCCTCGTAGGGCAATTCAAATACCGTCTGGACAGAACCCTTGCCAAAACTCGGCCGCCCCACGACAAGCGCGCGCCCGTGGTCTTGAAGGGCACCCGCGACGATCTCGCTGGCAGATGCCGATTCCTCGTCAATCAATACGACCAGGGGGAATTCTACTTCGTCGTATCCCTTTCCCGCGTACTCGACTTCCTCGCGGCGCCCGCGCGTCGAGACAATCACGCCATCCTCAAGGAACAAGTCTGTGACCTGGACCGCTTGATCGAGAAGCCCGCCCGGATTCGATCGCAAATCCATGATCATCCCGTCGATGGCACCATGGGTTCTCTTGAAGGACTTCATGACGGTCAGGATCTCACGGGAAGTCTTGGCCGAGAATGACTCGACTGTAACATGAAGGATTTTCAATTTCGGGTCCTCAACCAGACGTGAGGTTACCGAGTCCACCTGGATCACTTCACGCTTGAGCGCGATGTCCATTGGTCCCTCGCCTCCATCGCGCAAGACACGCATCATGACATGTGTCCCCGGTGTGCCGCGCATGAATTCCATCAAGTCTTCCAGCGCCATGCCAAATGTGGGTTGGCTGTTTATGCGTACAATTCGATCACCGGCGAGGATTCCGGCACGCGATGCGGGACTGTTCGGTAGAGGCTTGATGACAGTCAATACATGATCCCGAATGCCGACCAAGACCCCAAGACCGCCAAAACTCCCCTCGGTTCCTTGACGTAATTCGCTGTAAGCCGAGGGCGACATGACGGACGAATGCGGATCCAGCTCGGCCACGAGGGCGTTCAGCAAATCACGACATTTTTGCGCGGGTTCAACGCTGGCGTCATCCGCCTCGGGATTCTCCGCGGCCGTCGACGCCATGACTATGCTGACGGCGGTAACCGCGTCAACCATCCCTGCCGGGTTCAATTGGTACCGTGATGACTTGCCGTTTTCGGAAAGGACGATCGCATTGCCATCGATACTGGCTTGGAACTGACCTGATTTCCGGCGAATAACCTTCACCAGGAGTTCGCCAATTTGCTGATCCGTCACGCGATCGGCGTCCACGTAGAAATTCCTGACCGTCGCGAGAATCGCCTGGGCCAGCTGACGCGCGCCATCCGGACCCGCGCCGGAACCGGTTGTCTGCAGCATCAGGCGCCGCGTGTGTCGTTCCAGCAGCCTGTTGTCCGGCACCTGGGAATTCCTCGATTCGCCACCTGCCCCGTGCGGCAGGACGAAAGCAGGCAACAAGTTGCGCGCAGAAAGACCCGGCAGCAACTGGAACGAGACAACCCCCGCCAGCAATCCGCAAATCGCGGCAATGGCCGTCGCAACGACGAAACGCCGCCGCTCCTTCAAGCGTCTGGTCAATTTGTTGAGGAAACTCCTCACTCTAGCCTTCCGGTCAGAATCTGGTGAACCCGTAAGAGGTGTATCGACCGGTTCGTTCATCTAATGAGCCGGGAATGAGCACGAAAAAAGTTGCGTTGGTGGCGAATACCGCCAGGCATCTGTTCCCATTAAAAATAAATCTCCGTAATTACAGCTTAATTTTTAAACTGAGGAATAAACGTTAAAATAATCTAATAGACTTGATTAAATGTCCGAATTACTAATTAAGATTTATTGAAAGCAAATTATTTTGAATCTTATTCTAAAAATTTGCACATGGGCCTTGTTGGCCACCTCGGCAGGAATTGCCTTCGCAAGAAAGCCTCCTGAGACGGTGTCGGGTCTTTCTGCCGCTCCCAAGCCGGCCAGTCTCGAAGAAAGGATTTGGATTTCCGACGACGAGGCTCTCCCTCAACTGGAGCGAGAGGGTGTTCGCCTTCTGCAAACCGAACCCGGATCGGCCTATAATCATTTCCTTCTGGCGCACGTTTATTTGCGCAAATTCGCAAGTGATCAACAGGATGTCGATGCCCTACGCACTGCCAGCGAACTTGCGACCGAGGCACTTGAGTTGGCTCCGGCCCAGGAATTCGGATACGTTGCGATGGCCGAAGTCCTCGATGTCCTGGGCCAAAACCTCAAGGCCGCCGCAGTAGTGCGCGAGGGCATGATGCGCAGTCGTGGTTGGCGAATGATTTTCAGCAAGGCGCGTATCAGCGCAGATCGCGGCAATGCCGACGAAACAATCGATGCCCTGATTGAGGCGATGAAGGCTCCTGGTAGTTTGCAGCGCGTTATCGCTCCGTACCTGGTCATATTCGCGCGGACACGTCCGGTATCACCTCTTACGACCATCCGCACCCTGGAGGACTGGAGTGTGGAATTCCCGCGCGCAGGATTCGACGAGGCGCTGGCCACATTCCAATCCGAACGCGGGAACTTCGAGGAAGCGCACAAGATTTACGCGCGGATCCTGAAGGAATCTCCGGGTAACAAGGAAACGATGTTCAGCGACGCGGTCCTCTCCTACAGAAAGCTCGGGATGTCAGGACCGGCAATAAGGCACCTTCTGGCGATCCGGGATCAATTGCGAAAAGTCCCCACAGACATGCGTCAGGTAAACAGGAAGTTCCCTGCGATGGTTGAAGCCCATCTCGGGGCCGCGTACCTGCGGATACGGGAATTCGTCAAGGCCCATGACGCCTTCGCTTCTGCCATTGCGGACACGACCGACCGCGCCACGATGCTCGAATTCCTTTTCGCGGAATACAAATCGCAGCGAGCAGAAAAACATCTGGTCGCCTTGCTGCAGGAAGTGGCGGACGATGGTCCTGGCCAGGGAATCGTCCATGCCTATATGGCCGAGGCCTTGTCTGAAAGGCTCGGCAATCAGGTCGCCGCCGCCGCGGCTTACCGCCGCGCGATCGTCCTGGATCCGACACGCAGCGAGTACTACAACGGACTTGGACTCGCTCTCTACCGCCAAATGGACCTGTCCGCGGCATTGACCGAATTCACACGAGCGACCGAGATCGATCCAGGCGACGCGGCGGCCAGATACAATGAAGCCTGCGCGCTCGCGCTGCTGGGTCGAAAGGACGAAGCCCTCTATTCGCTTCGTGAGGCCATTCAACTGGAACCGCGCCTGTCCGAACAAGCCCGGGTCGACAAGGATTTCAAATCCATGAACTCGCTGACCGGGTTCCAGGAATTGATCGCGGCGGACATAAACGACAACATGGACCGCGCCACAGCCTCGACCGTCAAGACAAGCGATGACGAGGACTGAAAAATCGTTGGCAAAACAAGTTCAAGACTGGAATGCAACCAGTCCCTTTGAACGCGGATAGATCAGGATATTCCCGGCGTCTCCCACATATGCCTTGTGACCCTCGTGCCAGAACGGATCATGAATCGAGAAATCCGGCGCAAGGAACTTCTGGTCAGCCTTCTGTGAACCAATGATCAGCTTCATCGGCAAGGTCACAAGATCATATTCGTACGGTGGATCCTTCCATGCGAACGCGCCATCCGAAAGTTCAAAGCACGCGCGGACAAGTGCCACCGCGAAGTCAAAACTACGGACTTTCGACGGATCTATGACGTGGACTTGCATTCCGTTGCAACTCTTCCTCATCCATTTTCCGGATGTCGGTTCGAAACTTGCCTCACGAAGGAAAAGTCCCGGAGGATGTTTACCGGCCGGAAGATGCAACAACTTGCGGATACGTTCAACAAGATGCGCGGATTGCTTGATGAACGGGGCGCCCACGAACTGGAACGGAAGTCCTGTGCCGCGCCCCTCTGAAATGTTGGTGCCCTCCAGGATCACGAGTCCCGGGTATACATGGACCGGATCAATTGTCGGTAAATTCGGGGACGTCAAAATCCAGGGGCGCTCCAGCGAATTCCAGAATGATCCGGCATCCCAACCCTCGAGCGGGACCACATCCAACCCGGCCTTGATCGCGCGGTTGAAAAACAGCGCGGCCTCACCCGCCGTCAGGCCATGTCGCATCGGGATCGGGAACTCGCCAACGAAAGACGTCGAGTCCATGTCGAGGACACGCCCCTCCAGGATTTCGCCACCGACGGGATTGGGACGATCCAGGATGATCACACGTTTTCCGTCGCGCGCGGCCGCGCGCAGGCACGCGGCAATCGTGGCTTTCCACGTGTAAATACGGCACCCGGTGATCTGAAGGTCGACGATCAGAGTGTCGATTCCGTCCATCATTTCCGGTGTCGGCTGGCGCGTCTCGGAATACAGACTGTAGATCGGAATACCCAGCCTTGGATCACGCGCGTGAACGGTCTCAATCATGTTGTCCTGCGCGGTTCCGTAAAAACCGTGCTGCGGACCAAACAAAGCCTTCAGACGCGGTCCAAGCAATCGATGGGCGACATCCCAGGCGGGCTCGAAATCACGAGTGACCGAAGCCTGATTGCACAGGAGACCACAACGGCCCCAGGATTCTGAAATGCGAGGATTTGCGATCCACGCCTCAAGCCCGCAGCGATAAGAGGGCATCCGCGCCACCTTCAATCGGATTGTTTCACGAAGGACGGCTCTGGATCCGTTCGATCAGGGCTGTCAGGCAATCGTTCAGGGAACGTCCGCTGACTGACTCGACAAAACTGTTGCGGTCTGTCGAATGTTCGCCATGACCCGAGAAACTTCCATCCGAATACTCATCGACTTCAAGGTGCCAGGAGTGCCCTTTGGTCATGAAAGTGAAGTTATGGGCCTTGAAAAGTTTGGATCCAGCGGGGACTTTGACGTTTTTCCATTCCACGGCATCTTCTCCAGCGCGCGAAGCATCGGTTTTCTGAGAGTGGACGTAGACGAGTTATCAGACCAGATATTACCACGCGCGCCGGGGATCAGGCAGCCCCCTCGGTACCATTCGACGGAGATCCCGCGTTCTGGCTGGCGCGACGCTGCTGCTCCGTAAACAACTTGTCGAGGAACGCGCGCAAAATGTTTTCGGCCTTGGCCTCGATCTGGACGATCTTGATCCCGATTCCACTGCCCGTCTCCCTGGCTGCCGGCTCACCGGCGTTGACGACGCGCGCGACCTTGCCGTTGAAGAAGATCTGGTGGCCATCAGGCAACGTCAGGCGAACTTCAAGGATACTCGCGTGATTGAAGGGGAAGCGCGACGGGCGGTCGTATTCCAGGAAAAAACCACTCTGGGAAACATTACGTGTCGACGTCTCATACGGCACCGAATCGCCCATCGAATTGATGGTGACATGCATTGGCTCGTCGAGGCGCATGCGCGCCGTCCGGCGATTCTCTTTTGGTGCAGCTGACATGCAAAACCCCCTGACCCGTCATCCGGTTTCTTCGGCAGACGGAACAGGGGGTTGACTCTCAAAAAAACTAAACTCAGTCAAATCAACACGTTAGTGTGACTTCTTGTTATTCAATTCGTCCTCAATGATGCGCTTGAACTCGGGGAACGCCAACGCGCCAGACAGTTTCCTGCCGTTGATGAAGAACGCTGGGGTGCCGTTCACACCCAGGCTCATGCCGGACTTGATGTTCGAGTCGATCGTCTCATCAATTGCCTTCGGATCCTTCACGCAATCCTTCCAGCGACCCATGTCAACGCCAGCCGCCTTCGCGTGCGCCTCAAGGTCCGAGTCTCCCAGCTTTTTCTGGTTGTTGAACAGCACCTTGTACATCTGCCAGTACTTGTTCTGCTGCGCGGCGCATGTCGCGGCAATCGCGGCTGGTTTGGCGCGGTCGTGGAAACTCAGCGGGAAATCCCGGACGACCCAGCGCACTTTGCCTTTGTATTCCGTCATGACCTGTTCCGCGGTCGGCAGCGTCCGCGCGCAGAATGGACACTGGAACTCCGAGTACTCGACGATCGTGACGGGGCAAGCGTCGCCCGTGCAACCTGCTGGCACCGTGGGATCGGATCCGTCCTTGATCGCCGCATAGCGCACCTTGTCCTTGCCCGTGACAGTAATCGAGAACACAGGCTCCTTCGGTGCCGTCGCCAGGATCACCAGATCCTTGGACTTGCGCGCGACATCCAGGATCTTCTCGATCGCTTCTTCTTCCTTGCGCGATTTCAGGTATTCCTTGACCTGCTTTTCCTGCTCGGCCTTGGGCATCTTCGAGAGCTGGGGATGATCCTTGAACTGCTCCAGGGTCGCCTTGACGTCGCCGCTCGAGACTTTCGCGTTCTTTTCGAAGTATTCCGATTTGGCGGCGGCCACGGATTTTCCGGTACTCTTCGCTTGCTTCTCCCAGAAGTGCTCGAGGTACGCCTCGCGGGCGGCTTGCTCGATGAGGCCGTAGCGGCGCTTCTCGATCTCGAAGAATTCGCCTTCGTTGGCCTTCTTGACTTCCTTCATGGTCGTGACCTTGCCGGCGACCTTGAAAGCAGCGTCGGAATCAGCCGCATTCGCGACGGTGCCAGACAACGAGAACCAAAACCCTGCCGCAAGGGCCGGGACCATCGTAGAACTGATCAATCTCTTCAGCGTCATCACCACACGGCGCTCCTGTATGAAATCCGTCTTAATTGAGAGACAAGCCAGCATCTTAGCAGGAGTTCTGATCGAATCTAGCCCAAAAAACCAAAATAGCGAAACCGGGCAACCCGAATCCATCCGACCAGAACAACAAGAGTAAATGCAGATATTTTATTTTCTCCCAAGACTTTTTTTCTAAACAACAAAACCCAAACCCCGAAGGCACTCCCAGGGTCCAGAGCGTGACCCGGGAGGCTGAAATTGTTCTCAAAAAAATCGCAATGCACTGCACCTGTCCTGCTCGCTTGTGCCGTGTTCGCCGGGGTGGCCAGCCAAGGATCTGCTGCCGCGACCGGGTCCGAACGGTGCACCGGAATACCGTCCAACGAACCGTACCCGGCGGTCGAAGTCTGCGAGGGCCCGGCGACCTATCGTTTCAGGATCGAGGATCAGTCCACGACTTACTCCAAATCAGAGTACCGGCAACGGATCGAAACGCTGACCCGCGACTACGCACGCCGGGCAGGGTTGCGTTCCGACGCCCTGGCGGGCGCGACCGTTACGTTCTGGCTCTCCGTACCCGAGGCCGCGCCATCAGAGGCCTGGGCGCGCGCCGTCATCAAGTCGGCGTCGCATCATTTCCTTGTGAACTTTCCATTGGACCTCGGGACCCAAACGGTCGAGTCCGGCATGATTGCGAACCTGGGAGCGCGCGAGTATCCGGACTACTTCGGATACCGCGTCGGCAACATCCTCGTAAAAAAAACGAACGGAGCCAGCGACGACCATTTGCGAGCCATCGCCAAACGCTCAGGTGCCACATCCTGGTCCGACAGCGCTGGAGGATGGACCAAATTCCTGACCGCGGACTTCGGAGAGGTCGCCGTGATCGAAAACATCTTGCGCGATCCGGACGCGAAATCCATTGTTACCGGTGCGCAAGTCAATGAACTGTTCGAATGGATCGCCTGGCGGGAACCAGTATTCCATTTCCGCTTTCAGAACGGGAAACCCAATGAACCAGAATGAGAAACCATCAGCTGAGACAAATGCTCCGCTGATCTGGATCGACATGGAGATGAGCGGCCTCGACCCCGAGAGGGACGTGATCCTCGAGATCGCGACGATCGTTACCAATGGATCGCTCGAGATCATCGCCGAAGGCCCCGACCTCGTCATTCACCACAACAAGGAACTGCTGGAGGGCATGGATGACTGGAATCGCGAGCATCACAGGAAATCAGGCCTCTGGAAGGCTGTGCTCGATTCCACAGTGACGCTGGCTGACGCGGAAAAGCAAACCCTGGAATTTATCAGGGAGCACTGCCAACCCGGGAAAAGCCCGATTTGCGGCAACTCGATCTGGCAGGACCGCCGGTTTATCAACCGTTACATGAGAGATATCGACCGGTACCTGCACTACCGCATGATCGACGTCAGTACGGTCAAGGAACTGGCCCGGCGTTGGCACCCGATGATCCTTGAGAAAAAAGAAAAAAAGAAGGGAAACCACCGTGCTCTCGATGACATACGTGAGAGCATCGAAGAACTGAAGTATTACAAGGACAACCTCTTTGCTAAACTCTGAGGTGGGGCTGAAACAAGCCCCATGGACCAGAGGTCCAGGAGAGGAGGTGGTGCTGTGGTTCACGGTTATTGTTGTACCAGTAGCACGGAGGTGACGGTCTTGTAAGACCGGTGCCTTCAGGGCTGCACGACCGGCCCCTCCCCCTGGCAATATTGATTGCGGGGGCTGGTCTCCCCCTCCTCCTCTCCTTTTTTCGTTCCTCCACCACTGCTTGTTCGACTTGCCATCCAAGACAAAAAACAGCAAAAACACCAAGAACCTCATGATACAGTGAGACACCACAGGCAGGTCCAGTGACACATTACGAATCTTCGAAATCGCCGCACACCATCACCCCGATCAACTACCGCGCACGCATGGAACGTTGCCTGGACCTGATACCGGGCGGGGCCATGCTGGTCCTTTCGCAGCCCGCGGCGCTGCGGAACAGCAACGTCGAGCACCCTTACCGGCAAGACAGTGTCATGCATTACCTGACTGGATTCGAGGAGCCGGAATCCGCGCTGCTCCTGTTGTCGAAGGCGCCGAAAGGCGAGCGCATGATCATGTTCTTGCGCGAGAAGGATCCGGTCGCGGAACTGTGGGAAGGGCTGCGCACGGGAACCGCCGCCGCGCCCTCGCGCGTTGGCGTGGACAAGGCTTACCGTATCGACCAGTTGTGGGACATGCTGCCGCAACTCCTCGGCGAGTCGGATAAACTTTACTACCACTTCGGCGTCAGCGTGCACGACGACGAAAAAGTCATCGGCGCGATCCAGCGCCAAAAGCGCCTGATCGGACGTACGCGCGGCTGGCAGTTGCCGGTTTTTGACGCGTGGGGCGTTGCCGGGCAGATGCGCCTGCACAAGACGCCTGAAGAAGTCGAGCGCATGCGCGCCGCCGCGGCCGTGACGCGCGCCACGTTCAAGAAAATTTACGAGACGGTCCGCCCGGGACAGAATGAGCGCGACGTCCATGGCCTGATCCTCGGCGAATTTCTGCGCGGCGGCGGTGACATGGAGGCCTACGGATCGATCGTGGCCGGCGGCGCCAACGCGTGCGTCCTGCACTACCGCAGCAACAACATGCCTTTGCGTGATGGCGAGCTGCTCCTTGTAGACGCGGGCGCGCAGCGTGATTACTACGCGTCGGACGTGACGCGCACTTTTCCGGTGGGGCGAAAGTTCACGCCAGAGCAGAAAGCCCTGTATGAGATCGTCCTTTCGGCGCAAGATGCCGCCCTCGCCGTGGCGAGACCGGGCAGTAGCCTGCCGGCAATCCACGAAGCGGGACTTGATGTCCTGGTCGATGGCCTGCGCGATATCAAACTGCTGGCGGGAACGCGAGACGAGATCAAGGAAAAGCAGACTTACAAACGATTTTTCCCGCACAACACCAGCCACTGGATCGGCATGGACGTGCACGACGTCGGTGATTACACCGAGAATGGCAAGCCTCTCGCCCTGGCGCCTGGCATGTACTTCAGCGTCGAGCCGGGACTGTACGTCGACCCTACGGATGACGCGGCGCCCCCGGCATTCCGCGGAATCGGTATCCGTATCGAGGACGACGTATTGATCACCCTGGACGGCAAGGAAATCATCACTTCTGGCATCGCGAAATCCGTCGCGGAACTTGAGGACCGGTTTTGAGAAAACAATTGCTGGCGATCTGCCTGGTCAGCGCCAGTGAGTCCACGTTCCCGAACTCAATTTACCTGCCCGCGGAGGGAATCTCCGCGTGGCTAAAAACCCGCAGATCATGGATCGAAGTCCCCACGCAGGTCGACGAGCGCGACCGCAACGGTGACTACGTCCTGGAGAATGGTCAGCCTTTCACGGCCAATGGCGGTGACGGTGTCTTCAACGGTCAGGACGAACTGGTTCTTGAATTTCCCGTCGCGGCCAGCGAATCCGTCGAGATCACCGACGCGACCGCGGCACGCTGGTTGAGAGATCATGGATTGGGACCCGGCGACGCGATTCGATCACGGGTCACAGCGGCAGGCCGCGACTACGAATTGATGTTTGTTCGCGGGGGAAAATTCCCGGCCTTGCCGACGGCTGCACGGTTCGAAAACGGATCGGGAATGATCCACGCCGGGGGGTATCGGTACCGGTTCAACCGGGATAACCCGGCCGCGATCGGCAGCCTCGAAATACCAGGAGGGACGCGAGGTGAATTCGCGACGATCAACGAGGACGGCGGGTTCGCATTGTGGCTGAGTCCACCATGGGGCTTTCCCGTCGTCAGCCGGTCCAACGAGGATCTTGATGGTGCCGTCGAAAGTTGGCGTGCGGGACCGGTACGCAGCATCGTCGCCGTCGGCAGCAAATACACGGCCTTTTGGAGCCTCATGAAGGCTCACTTGTTCAGCGAACTGGTTTTCTACCGTGACCGGTTCCAGATCCCGTCGGTGGTGGACATCCCGTTCTCTCCGGGAAAATTGCTGGGGCTGGGCAGCGGATTTGCCTACGCCATGCGCCTTGAGGGCACCATAGCCCCCGAGGTGGAACAGAATGCCGAGGGCAGGGCGCGGGTATCCGTGGTCCATTCGTCGGGGCTGGTCTTGTCCGCGTCGGTGGACCCCGCGTTGGCGCGGGCAGGAGTCTTGCCCCACGTATGGCAACGAGGTCGGACGGGGGCCACGGCGACAGTCCCGGACCATGTAGCCCGATGGTTCAAGGACACCGGCGCAACCACTGGATTTTTCGTCGATATCAGCCGTATGGAGCGCGGCCGATACGATTTCGCCCTTGACTTGGAAAGTCCGGGTAAGGCAAACCAGTCCCATACTGATTTCCTGACCTGTAAGTCAGTCTGGACGCCGATGGTTCCCACTCAAACGAGCCGTCCAGTCACGAAGCAAGAATAGAAGCGAATCAAGAGACAAGCAGGGCGCCACAGCGTCCCAACACCCGAATTCCGAGGATTTTTCATGCCCCGTCACTCAAAGTCCGACGGCAAAAAAGCCGGACGCGACCATACCGAGGAAAAGCTTTCAAACGATCACGAAGAGGAATCCATGTCTCACCAGGAAGATTTCATTCACCAAGACGAAGTCGATGCTCCGATGGTGACCTCTGGCCACGCTGAAGTGGAATCGGATGGTAGCTCATCCGTGCTGAGCCTCGAGGTCTCAAAGTCCCTCCGCAAACGTCTTGAATTGAGCGCCCGGGAAGAAGGGGTCACCGTCGAGGACCTGGCATCGGAACTCCTGGCCGAAGGATTGGTGTTGAGGGCGTGGGAAATCGTCGAGCGGAAGAGCGCCATGCGCGGCGGCGGCAGCCCCGTGCAGCAACACCAGCAACAACAGCGTCAAGGCAACGTCCGCCACGGCGGCGGCAATCATCAAGGCCACCATCAGGGCCACCATCAGGGCCACCATCAGGGCAACAAGCAAGGCGGGAACAAGCACGGCGGTGGACGCATGAACAAGCGCCACGCCGCGCACGCCGCGTCACTGAACCTGATGGAAGACAAGGCCGCTTTCCTCGAATACGTCCGGAACCAGGAACGTAAGAATCAAAATCGCTGAAAGACAGGATTCTTCGGCCTTTGGCCTCAGAATGACGCCCCGTCATCCTGACTCTGAGCGGAGCGAAGGATCCTCTCTTCTCGTCATCCTGACTCTGAGCGGAGCGAAGAGGAAGGATCCTCTGCCCTCCCCAAAATAAAAAAGCCAGGCATCACTGCCTGGCTTCTTTTTTTCCGATCCACCTGGGGACCGGCAAATCACCAATCCGTTTGGATTAGTGGTTTGCCTTTTCCTTCAGGTTCTTGAGCGGACGGATTTTAACGACGTTGCGAGCCGGCTTGGCCTTGAACGTGGTTTCTTCGCCCGTGAACGGGTTGATGCCTTTACGAGCCTTGGTGGCCGGCTTGTGCACGCGGGTGACTTTCATCATGCCTGGGATCACGAACGTGCCCGGGCCCTTCTTGCCGATGTCCATGCCCATCATTTCGCCGAGAGCGTTGAACATGTTGCCGATGTCCTTGCGCGTGAGACCCGTCTGGGTTGCGATCACGTGCATGATCTCGCTCTTCGTGCGGGTACGAGAGGTGTGCGGGATCGGGCCAACTTTGACCGGCTTCGCTGCCGTCTTGGTGGTCTTGGCCTTCGCAACAGTCTTCGTGGTCTTCTTTGCTTTCTTCTTTGCCGCCATCTTTTTAGCTCCTCCATGGATGTCAGATGAACGTGATCTAAAAAAGATAGGGCGCAACTATCTAAAAATCAAGGCTCAAACTGCTTAATGTGCGTGTTTCCCAGAAGTCGCGCTTTGCCACGCGGATGGATGCTCGATCATGTAGCGTACAATTCCGTGGCGCAAATGCTCCTCTAACAGCTCTGCCGCAAGCATTTGCTCGAGATTGCGAATAAGTTGACGGCCCTGCGGATCCAGTGATTCGAGGTACCTTTGCTTGAGTTGGGCGTACTGACCCGGAGCCCCCGTCTTCAGTTTTTTCAGCTCTTCCGCGGCAACGAGGCGCATTTTTGACAGGAGCGCGTCCTGCACCGACTCGGGCTGCGGATCCTCTGCCCGGGCGACTTGCGGCGATGGGGAATCCGGGACGGCCACAATTTCCGGCGCGCGCGCCACCTCGACCACACGCGTTGACGCCGACAAGGTCGCGCGAGACGGATGCAACGCCCAGATCAAGCGCACGCAACTTGTGGCGGAGTGCGGCTCAAACAGCACAGGCGCGTCATCAACATTCGATGCCAGCCAACCGTGATCGACCAGTTTGCGCCCCAGAGTCGAGAGAGGCTTCAATGTATCCGCCAACGCCTCGCCTTCCGCGAGGGCGACTTCCGTTTCCACACAACCATCCTGACGGATCCACGAGAACTTCCATCGCGCGGCCGCCTCAACCACAATCAACCAGCCGCGCTCCACCCCGTCGAGTTCGTCCCACAAGCGGCGCGGCACAATGATCGCTGGCTCAGGATCCCCGGCTCCCAAAAGGCGTGACAACATTCCATCCCGCGTCGTCAGCGTCGCGGCGTAATTCCCCGGGTCCAGACTATCGACCGCCTCGTCTGCAAAAAATGGCTCCGCCGTTCCCGTGCCGCCGGTGACCAGGCGCAAACCGAACAAACGCCCGCACAAACTGTCGATCCGCTGTGCCAACCCTTGCGGCACGCAGTTGCGCAGCGCCACCGCATCCACCCGCAGACGCGCCGCGCGCGCTCCGACCTCCGCCTGCGACTGCCATTCCGCCAGCAAATACGGCATCAAATCGAAATCCGCCGCCGCCAACCCGGCCGCCACCGCGGCCCGCGGAAAATCCCGCACAAAATTGCGCGCCGGGGCCCCGCCGCAGGACCGCGCGAGAGCGCACGCCAGCCACGCCGGAACAACAACGTTGCCGGGTCGGCCCGTCAGGTTTTCAGACAGATCGAGCACTGGATTCATGGCGCCTAGGGAAACACAGGGACGCCCGCGGGTCAACGGATTGCGGGCTGTCCGGCAAGGGCCGCGAGGGTGTCTCCGCAACGCCTCGATTCCATTCCATTTTCGCGCTTGAGGGATTTCCCGGCATCCGCCAGGGCGTTTTCGTATTGCTCTCGCGGGAACACCACGAGCACATGGATGTTGTAAACATGCCCGGCCCTGACGATTTTTTCATCACCCGTTTCCGGCGCCTCAACCTTCTCGTAATAGATGTCGGCCACGCGGACAGCAGCCCCGAATTGATGTTTCACGGCGGCGCTGACCGTGTTCTGGATCTTCTCCGAGGCCGATCCTTTCTCGGGATCAACGGCCACCTTGCACACCTCGGCGACCTTCTTGCGGGCCGCCTCGACGATAGCAATTTCGCTGAGCTGGGTCGCGCCCAGCTGGGCCTTTTTGACGCCAAGGGGCAAATCCAACTCATCCAGTTGAACGGCGTGATACTGGTAACCGGAGTCTTGCCAGAGCAGCTGGGACGGCTTCACGGAAACCCAGGGCGGCGTCTGCTCCTTGCTCTTTTCAAGGACCTTGGGACCAAACAGCGAGCCGACGAAAACGCACCCGGGGACAAACACGAGTCCCAACAGGGAAACGGCACTCAAACGATTCCCGCGCATGGGACACCTCAAAGTTTGTTCATCTTGCGGACGGCTTTGATCCTGTCCAAAACACGCTGACGGAGCGCCGGGTTCTCGTCAAGGATCAGTTTGATGACCTCGACATCGTCCTGGGTCCCGCGCTGCTTCTCCGGCAAAATGCCTTTTTGCGCAGGCGGCTGTTTCGATGTTTTCTTCTCGTCTGCCATGATCCACGCCCCTTCCTCACAGCATGTGATAAACGAGACCGGCGCCGTACCACCGGTCGAACCGTTCCAACCCGGCGTTGACCGGTTTGTCGCCGGCGTTCCGTGGCCTGCGATAAAACTGGTACCTCTCATGCCCCTCAAGACGAACTGCCAGGTTGATGGTCGCGAACAGGTCCACCGCGGCCATGCTGTCGTATGATTCCATCGTGATGGAAACCGCCGTTTCCGGCTCGCCTGGCACGACGGCGCGTAATCCGTCGTATCTCTCGAGGTTCACACTGACCGCGCCCAACGCCCGGATCCTTGGGGATATGTTGTAGACGAGTCCAGCGACGACGCCCGGATAGATCAGTGAAGTCGGCGGTTTGAGTTCCGCGCCGTCAACCGTCCGCGTGTAGGTCGCGCCGGTACTGCTGCCCAGCATGTAGCCAAACGGGCCGTAAATCTGCAGGTGATACGTGTATTCGCCCCGGGTCCAAAACCCGCTGTCGGCAATCGAGCGATCCCGCATCGAACCAAGATTCCCGACCTGCCACGTGCCTTTCAGGTACCCCCCGGTGACGGCAAAATGGTGTTCCCGGCGGAACCCCCGGACAACGCGCTCCCATCGCGAGAATTCGCGTCCCGAGGTTTCCTCGATTGCGACCGGGGACACGGTCGACGCATTCGCGGCAAGGACCGGCCGCGACCATGGTGCCACGCCGAGGATGGTCACGATGAACCCCCGCGCGACAAGGCCTTTGACAATTTTCCCGGTCCAGAGCATTCAAATACCCGTCAACAGTCCTGCGCGGCGGTCCCCGACAACGGGGGGGCCCTCGTAGCATTATATCCAGAAAGTAGCCCCGATGCAGACCACAAGCCAGACGAACGACCCGTTCGCGACCCTGATCCACGGCGATCCCTTCAGCGCCATTTTGTTGGCGGTTTTTGTCCTGCTTTGCACCCTGGTCGCAGGCGGGCTGATCATGCGCCAGATCAAGAGAAAGCGGGACGACGCAAACCTGTCCGCGTCCATGGCGGAATCTGTCGTCGCGACGCCGGCCCCAGAGGAAACGTGGGCGGATAAACTGCGGTCGGGACTGGCCCGCACACGCACCGCGTTCGCCGGTACCCTGGCCAGCCTCTTTGGCCCGGGTGCGCGCCTTGGCGAGGAATTGCTGGAAAAAATCCACGAGGCGCTCTACCGCGCCGACCTCGGCGTGCAGACGACAGACCTCCTCGTCGACCGCATGCGCCAGAAATTCGCGAGCCAACCGGAATTGACCTGGGACCAGGTCCGCCCATTCCTCATCGAGGAAATGCGTGGCCTGTTTACAACCTCACCCGCGACTCCCGAAACTTCCGGCCCGCACGTGATCCTGGTTGTCGGGGTCAACGGCGTTGGCAAGACGACGACCATCGGAAAACTCGCGGCGTGGTACAAGTCGCAAGGCAAGAACGTCATCCTGGGCGCGGGCGACACGTTTCGTGCCGCCGCGATCGACCAACTTCAGACGTGGGCGGACCGCACGGGAGTCGACCTGGTCAAGCAACAACCGGGCGCGGACCCGGCCGCCGTCGCGTTTGACACCGTGCAGGCCGGAAAGGCGCGCGGGGCCGACGTCATCATCATCGATACCGCCGGACGCCTGCACAGCAAAGACGACTTGATGGCGGAACTCGCGAAAATCAACCGCAGCATCGCCAAGGAACTTCCCGGCGCCCCGCACGAGACGCTGCTCGTTATCGATGCCACCACGGGCCAGAACGCGGTCCACCAGGTCCGCGCCTTCAACGAAGTCGTGAAGCTGACCGGTCTTGTCGCCACCAAACTGGATGGGACAGCCAAAGGCGGTGTGCTGGTCGGGATCGCCCACCAGTTCCGCCTGCCGGTATCGTTCATTGGGATTGGCGAAAAGGTCAATGATCTCAGGCCCTTTGACCCGTCATCTTTTGTCTCAGCCATGGTCTGAAAAACACTGAGAAATCCCTAAAGAAGCCTGCGACCGTTCCGACGAGTATATTGGGGGTAAGTCCCGATGATCCGTCGGAAATTTCGAGTTTCACCGAGCCTCCTGGCAAGCCGGGCCGTCCGGGCATTTGCTTTGCCGGCACTCGGGGCGCTGGTTTCCGTCGCGACAACGGGATGTTTGCAGGGCCCGCAGTTCATGCAGTCACGAGGCAACGCCTCGGCCCTGGAGAGCAAGTTCGTCGTCGATACGACAGAGAATGCGGGTGACGTCACCGGCATGATCCAGGCCGCGATGAACCGTTACCAGACGCTTAACGCCGCGGCAGGCAGTGACGTCGACGGCGCATCCGTCGTGTTCCCTCCCGGCGCGCTCAGCGTCGACGCGGATGTCATTGTCGGTGCTGGATCCGACGCGGCGAGTGCCGATGTCCTTGCCCAGGTCGGGCTCGACTCCACCGTAGCTTCCGGTGTCGGTTCGTCACTCTACGTTTCAACGACCGCGAAAACCGACCCGGTCCTGCCGATGACATTGTCACTGCCGTTGCCGGCGTCATCTGGACTTGTCGGTTACGCGAAAGCCTTGTTCCTCGATCAGGATACAACGAGATATGCCATCTCGTTTGTGGCGGAGAGGAAAGCCACAGGTGAGACTTTTGTCGGTTTCATACCCAACCGCGAAATCACTTTCGTCGACGGCAAGGCCCAGTTCGCGACCAGCAACTGGGGCAGCTACCGCTTGATACAACTCGCGCCAGAGGCTGAGAAACCGGTCGAACGCGTCTTGCGCAACACCGTCGCGGACGTCGCGCCGCGTCGCCAGAACGAAGTGAAAGACAATCCGAAGATGCTGGTGACTGGACGCGCGCCATTCGTGGTACGCCAGGGCGGATCCGTCGTCTTGTCAGGCGAGAACCTCAAGGGCGTCCGGGCGTTCATCAAAGACCGGAGGCTCACGACCGCTGAGACTGATGACGGCAAGAGTCTTACCATCACAATGCCCACCGCAGCCGAACTGTCCGCGACGACAGGCAACACCAGCGGCATGTTCTTCATCGGACTCGGCCAGGACGGATCCCCCGGCGTCCCAACCAACGTGTACATCCCGGCAACGGGAACAACCCTGACAGAGGCGGTCTTGAGCCCGGATCCCAACCGGGTCTGCGCGCGCCAGGAATTCCTGGACGGCACTGGAACGACCCGCGTCGGTTCAGGGACGAGCAATTGCGCAGGAAGGCCTGTCGCTGACTCTCAGTGCGCGGCAGGTACATTGGCCAACTGCGTTGCCTCAACAGCCTGGCCGGCGGTTGAAGTCGCCCGCGTCAAAGAGGAGACCCTGAAATCCGGTACCGTTTTGGCGCTGGCAAGCGGTTCCATTACCGGCGCCTTCCCCAGCAGCACTTACAAATTAGGGATCCCCCCGGGTGGTCGCGCCGCAGACATCTCCGCGCATCCCGATTTCTCGAAAGTCCCGGTATTCGGGGCATCCGTGACGGACACACAAGCCATCACTCTGATCACCGAATCAGGAGCGGGCGTCACGTTCAACTTGCGTCGTGCCGGCCCGCAAACTTCCAGCACGTCTCTCCCGATGCTGACCGCTGGCGCGCAACTGATTGACCGGTCCGCGACGAACACTCTTTATAACGGATTTGTTGTGGCCGGGACTGGCCTCGATCCAGCCGTCGGATCACCAATGATTGTTGCCGGGAAAAGCATCTTCGGCGCGGCCGGGACGATGCCTCCCCGTAACTTCTGGAGCAAGTCCGGCACCATTTGGAACGACAGCGCGACTGGTTACTCGTGGAGCATCGTCAACAGCACCCCGACGTTAACTCCAGCCACGTGCACGCAAGGTGCCGTTCCGACTAAATCAGACCTTGATTGGGCGATCGTCACTGGCATGACGAGTGGCCCGGGAGCCCTGATCACCACATTACCGGCCAAGATCTGGGCACAGGGCACCAACACCAGCGGGACCACGATCTCGATGGTTTTCAGACTAGCCAGTGGCACTGGAGATGCAACGGCAAGCACTCCATCGACCGGGGAAACGGCCATCACCGCCTGCGTCGATAAACCGGCGAATGCAGCAGGAAATGGACCATGAGGATATTTCAATTCAAATTGACGGCAATCCTCATGCTCATCGCGACGCCGCACGCGTTAGCCCAGAACCAGCCGACGGATTTTTTCGCAGCGCCTCGCGATACCGCATCGGCTCTCATCGTCGCGACAGACCCCGCACGGGTTTGTTCTGGCGCTACATTCGTCCATCCCGAGACTGGCGTCATCGCCACCGGTACTGGTACTGCGGGATCATCTTGCCTCGGATACCAACCGATCATGAAACCGACCTGCGCCGCCGACGGGCAAAAAGATTGCGTCATCGCCAACGATGGAAAATTCTCGGCGGTTGGCAAGACTTCGCTACAATCTGGCAGCATACGCCGCGGGTTGACCATCGGCGGTGTTCAGGGTTCCTACCCGAGCGCAGGCGCGCCGCTGGACCCTGGTTCCGCCCCTTCGGCACTCGATACTTCCGGAGTTACCGAGGCCAAACCGAAAAATTTCGTGCTGTTTGGCACGGACGGCACACCGTATCAATTCAAAGTCGGAAAAATATCAGACGGAGATTTCACCCCCACGAAAACCCCATCATCGTTTTCCTCAACCACGAGCACGACCTCGCCCACGATGCTCTACATGCCCTTCAAGATTTCCGGTGCACCAAACCTGAGCGCTGAAAACATCATCGCGCCCAACACAATTTTGAGTATCACCGGAAGTTCGCTTCCGCGGAGTTATTTCAAACCCGAGGCGGGCATCACATTGACCACGGTCAACAATTCACAAAATATAGCGATCGCCAAGGCGATTGTCTTCGTCGATACACCGACACAGGCCCGCTGGATGCTTTTAAAAGACACAACAACGGCCGCACCTTTGAGTAGGACAAGTTCCAATGCCACCACGCTTTGTTCCGGCGCCAAGGTCACCATTAATAACAATTCGTATAATTCGCAGACTGGCGTTTGGGCGCTGCCATCCAGCAAACAAGTGGCGTGGATGCTCAAAACCGGGGCGACAGCACCAGACGGGTTGATCGCCAAAGAGAATCTGTTCAGTGTCAGTTCCAAGTTCTGGGTGTATGACCCGCCGGCTACCGGAACCACCGGCACTTACAAGACCGCATACTTCACGGACATTTTGTCAGACCCAGTCATTGAACCGGCGGGCACCAATGACACCGCGAATGTGGTCTGCGTGTTTAAATTGGCCTCGGCAGGTGGGGGATCGAGTGGAAACGCGCCACCAAATCCGACAAACCTCGCGGCCACTACGCCCGCGGCAAACAGCGTAGCCTTGGCTTGGGTCAGTGGCGGAGGCACCACCGCTGGTTACCGGGTTTCTTACCTGGCAGGTCAAACCGCGCCATCAACTTGTTCAACCGGTACCCAGGTTTCCTCAGGATCGATTTCAGGCACGAATGCATCCATCACCGGACTATCAGCAAGCACAATTTACTCATTCCGTGTTTGCGCCATCGACGGCAGTTCGACGCCACTCGTGTCCAGCGGTATCACGGTAACCGTCACAACCAGCGGTGGTGGCGGGTCAGGTACTGGCACTGGCAGCGGTACTGGTCCGAGCGGCGCGAGTGGCACCGGCGGCGGAATGGCTTTCACATCGAAGACGGGCACCGTCCCGGTCACGTTTCAGACAACTTTGCCTGACGGGACCCGGGCTTCGCTAGCGGCTCATTTGTACCTGACATCCGATGGGAATAGGGCTTTTGCTTATGTCTTCAGTCCTGGGTCCACCGCAGGGGTTGCTAACTACGGTCTTACGAGTGCAAATTCTACTGTCTCAACTGTTTGCACCAACCTGGGGACGACTTTGAGTCTAATGCAAACCAATCCGCTCGGAAATTTCAGCTACCCTTGGTTACCAGTCAGCAAGAAAGTCGTCGACGATTTCGCCGCGGGGTTCACTGTCGCACCGTTCCTTGGCAACATCAGCGATGGAAAGTATCCGCTTGGACAGAACTTCCTTGCTTTCGACGACACAGTCAGTGGCAGTGGGCAATTCAAGGTTTATCAATTCAGCACGGCTGTCGGAGGAGCCACCGAGGCCAGTACCGCAATGGGAGGTGCAGTTATCTGCACCGCAGGTCAGTGAAGGCCCGGAAGGACATCACGACTCGAACGACTCGGTCTTGAAGTGTTCGGGCGCGACGCCTTTTGAGAGGGCATGATCTCGGCCGAGGTCCATCATGGCCTGGGGGCCGCAGGACATGAACGTGATGTTGCCGTAGTCGCCGGCGATGGCGTCGACCAGCATCGATTCGTTGATGCGGCCGTGCAGGAAGTCCTCTTTTTCGGCGTGCTCGCGTGACAGGGTCACAATGACGCGGCAGCCGGGAGTATTTCGCAGCGCATTCAAATCTTCCCAGCAAATCAGGTCTTTCGTGGAACGGTAAGAGACCAGCAGGGTCATCTTGTCGGGCGATCCTTTTTTGCCAAGAGAATTTGCATGCTCGCGCATGATGCTGACAAATGGAGTCACGCCGCTGCCGGCGGCGATCATGAAAAGGTGTTTCTTGTCGTGCGCGGGATCGTAACAGAAGCGACCGATGGGGCCGCGGGCGCGCAGGATCGATCCGGCCCGGACGTTGTCGCAGAGCCAGTTGCTGATGAGGCCCTGGTCGACGCGCTTGACGGTGAAGGCGACGTGATCGGCCTGGCACGGCGAGGAAGACATCGTGTAACTGCGGACGATGGGCTTGTCACCCACGTTGTCGAACCTGAACGTCAGGTACTGCCCGGCGATGTAATCAAACGCGCGCTTGTTTTCTTCGGCATCTACCATGATGAACGTGTCGGTATCCGGGGTCTCGTGGATCACGCGCGTGACGAGGAGGTTCATCCATCCGCGTTTCACGCGGCGGTCGGCGGTCGGGGCAAAAATATTCTCGGTCGTCATGGCGGTTCCTGAATTAGAGCTTCGGTTGCAAGTGGTTTACCGCAGCAGCGTATTCCTTTTCAAGGCGTGTGACGAGTTCGGCGCAGGTCGGGACGTCGCGCACCGCGGAGCAGATCTGGCCGATCTCGAGTTCGCCGTTGGCGAGGTCGCCATCCAGCATGCCGACCTTGGCGCGCCCCTTGCCCAGATGGGCGTTGATTTCATCTTTCGAGGCGCCGCGTTCTTCCATGGCGCGGATCTCGTCGAAAAACTGGTTCTTGAGGAGGCGCACGGGGACCAGTTGTTTCATCATGAGGAAAGTCGAATCGGGTTTCGACTGGGTGATGGCTTGCTTGAAATTGGCGTGAGCGCTGGATTCCACGGTGGCGGCAAAACGCGTCCCGATCTGGACCCCGGCGGCGCCGAGGGCCATGCAGGCGGCGATGGCGCGGCCGTCGCCGATCCCGCCGGCGGCGATGACCGGGATCTTCACGGCGTCGACGACCTGGGGGATCAGGACCAAGGTCGTGATCTCGTCGCGGCCGTTGTGCCCTCCGGCCTCGAACCCTTCGGCGACAATGGCGTCACATCCGGCGTCCTCACACTTTTTGGCGAGGTCCGGGGTCGAGGTGACGTGGACCACGGTGCAGCCGTGGCTCTTCAGGAAGGGCGTGAGTTTTTTGGGGCTGCCGGCGGAAGTGAAAAAGATGCGGACACCGGCGTCCAGGGCGATCTTGATCTGTTCCTCGGCGGCGGAATAAAGCAGCGGGATGTTGATGCCGAAGGGCGCTGACGTCTTTGAGGTCAGGGACTTGGCCTTCTCGATGTGATGCTTCAGGAGGTCCGGTTTCATGGAACCGGCGCCGATCAGGCCAAGGGCCCCGGCGTTGCTGGCGGCGGCGGCGAGTTTACCGCCCGAGACCCAGACCATGCCGGCCTGGATGATGGGGAGGCGGGTGCCGAAGAGTTTGGTGATGCTTGCCGGCGCGTGGGCCATCGGGGGATCCTCCTGGAAAGCGAAAGTACACTCGCTTGCTTTTGGCCTTTGGGATAATAATCCACTCGCGCTTGATCATAATGTAGCGGAACGGAAAACTTGGACCACAAAATCCACCATAAACCAGAAAATGCTTACAAATTGCTGGATTGCGGCAATTTTATGAAGCTCGAGCAGGTCGGGCCATGGCGGATTGCGCGGCCGGCGGCACAGGCCGTTTGGCGGCCGCGGTTGCCAGAGGGCGAATGGCGGCGGGTCGACGCCAGTTTCGAGCGTTTCAAGGGCGGCGATGGCAAATGGACGGTGCACAACCGGAAATTGCCGGCGAGTTGGTTGCTGCCCTGCGGCCCGGTGACTTTGAATGTGAAACTGACGGACTTCGGACATCTGGGGATTTTCGCGGAACAGGACCGGAACTGGCCGAGGCTGGTCGACCTGGTCGAGGCGGCAAAAGACCGGGTGAAGCCCGGAGCCGATGGCGTGAAGTCGTTCAATGCCCTGAATTTGTTCGCGTACACGGGCGGGTCCAGTCTGGCGTGCGCGCGGGGCGGTGCGCATGTGGTCCATGTCGACGCGTCGAAGACCAGTGTCGCGTGGGCGCGGGAAAATGCTGAAGTCTCAAAACTGGCGGAAAAACCAATCCGCTGGATCGTCGATGATGTGCGCAAATTTGTTCAGCGCGAAGTGCGGCGCGGGTCGAAATACCACGGGATCATCCTGGATCCGCCGACTTACGGGCGCGGGGTGAAGGGCGAGATCTGGCAGATCGAGGAACATTTGCCGCCTCTTCTTGATGATCTGGAGCAGATCCTGGCGGATGATTTCTCGTTTGTGATGCTGTGCGCGCACTCGACTGGTTACACGCCGCTGGCGTTGAAAAATCTTGTCCAGGACATGTTGCGTCCGCGCGGGAATTTGAAGTGCGATCACTTCGCCGAGGAAATGGTCATCGTGGAAACAAATAATGGCGTGTCGGGCGGGGGGGCAATGATCGAACCTGGCCATGAACGCCTGCTGCCAAGTGGTGCCATGTGCCTGACCGTACGGAAATAATCACCAGCACGCAGAATCCAAAATTGAAAGCGATCGCGGCCCTGAGAGAACGCAAGGAGCGCGAGGCGACCGGACTTTGCCTGGTCGAGGGCGCGCGCGAGATCGCAATGGCGGACGCGAACGGATTTGCGATCGAGACGCTGTGTTTTTGCGGCGAGGCGTTGTCGGCGGAATCCAAGGCGCTGCTGCCGGGGCTGATGAAAAAGGCACGGCAGGTTTTGGAAGCCGGCGAAGCCGCTTTCGAAAAGGTTGCCATGCGCGAAGGCCGCGACGGCGTCGTGGCCACGGTAAAGACGCGCCAATGGAATTGGAATGACCTGGCGAATCAGCCACGTTTGATTTTGGCGGCTCAGAATGTGGAAAAACCAGGGAATTTGGGGGCGCTGCTGCGCACGGCGGAGGCGGCGGGCGTCGATGCCCTGGTGACCCTCGACGCGAAAGTGGACGTCTGGAACCCGAACGCGATCCGGTCCAGCTTGGGTTGTGTGTTCCGCGTGCCCGTGATCAACCAGGATTCGGAAGAATTCGCGCGGATGTGCCGGGAACGTGGCATCAAGACCGTCGCGGCGGCGCTGACGGAGAGAAGCCAGCCGCACCATGCGATCGATATGTGCGGCCCGGTAGCGATCGTGATGGGCAGCGAGGCCTGGGGCCTGACGCCTTGGTGGCTTGACCACGCGGACGCGACCGCCATGATTCCGATGCACGGCAAAGTCGACTCTCTGAATGTCTCCGTCGCCGCAGGTGTGATGGTCTTCGAGGCTCTGCGGCAGCGGAGCTGATCGTCATCCTGAGGGCGCAGCCCGAAGGATCCTCTCTTGAAGAAAGGATTCTTCGGCCTTCGGCCTCAGAATGACGGGGTGGGCCTCAGAATGACGAGATGCTCAGAATGACGCGGCGGCGGTGCCGGACAACCAGGCACCCTCGACACGGGGGCCGCCAAAGGCGTCGCCGCAGATGCGGGCAGCCGGTGCGAATTCAACAAATCGTTCGGCAAGCGGCCGCGCGGGAATCGCGTAGCGCCATTTTTTCAACTGCCAACTCATTGCGCCGGCCACCACCTCGTCAGGCAGTCCGGCCGCGCGCAGCATGATTCGAGCCACTTGTTCCGGCGAAGACTCGTAATGTTGCCGGCTGAATGCCGGGCTGGCGTGCAAGGTTATCGCGCCGCCAACGGGCGAAATACCCTTGCAGTGATTGTCCGCGCCCCACGACAGGACATGGCCGTCAAAACGCCTGCCGCCTGGAGGCGGAAATGAACGCTGCGCGTCGGCGGTATCAACGATAGCCATCAAGGCAAGGCATGGATCAAAACAGAGTCGGTCCGCGATGCCTTGCAACCTGGTCGAAATCGCCGGATCCACGAACAGGGCCGGAGCCTGTGGAGCAGGGACGGTGACCAACAACGACCGGGCGCGCCAACTGCCGGAATTCTCGACTTCGATGGTCCACAAATCGTCCGAGCGTTGGATTTGATGCACTTTGTGATCGAGGAGGATCACCCCCCCGGACCATGACGCGGCAAGATGCTTCGCTATCGCCGTCATTCCGCGCGGAGAAAAGTAACGAGGATGTCCGTCCGAATCAGGCGCGTCGGGCCCAGGGAACCCGTTGGCCCAGAATTTGACGATGCCGGCGGATTCCCACGCGAACACGGCTTGCTGGAATTTCTGGTCCCGCACGGTGAAAAATTGGGCGCCGTGGTCAAATACCGCTTCGCCAATCCGACGCGTTGCCAGCCGCCCACCGACTGCACGACCTTTGTCAAATATCACGCAAGACTTGCCGACGGAGCGCAGTGCCATCGCCGCGGCAAGTCCACTGAGTCCGGCCCCGACAATGGCGACATCATGAGTCATCTGGTAACATCCCGACAGTTGTAAGCCTCAAGGGATGATTTTCCATGCAAACTTTCGATCTGTCGAGTCGCGTCTATGTAATCACCGGAGCCGGAGGCGGCATTGGATCCGCCCTCGCCGCGCATTTGCATCAGTGCGGGGCGAAACTCGTCTTGGGTGGCCGGGATCAGGACAAATTGGCGTCCATCGCCGCGACAACCGGCTCGGTCGCGCTGCCCTGCGAAGGATCTGACTTCGCGTCAGCAGAAAGACTGGTCGCGGCGGCCATCGAAAAATTCGGCCGGATCGACGGGGCAGTTTGCTGTTCTGGTTCCGTCATCCTGAAGCCAGCCCATCTGACATCCCAGCAAGAATATGAAGCCACCATGGCCGCAAACGCGGCGGCTGCCTTCGGACTCGTGCGCGCGGCGACAAAACCAATGATGGAGCATGGCGGATCCATCGTCCTCATCGCTTCCGCCGCTAGCGTAGGCGGCCTCGCGAATCACGAAGCCATCGCAGCCGGTAAAGGCGCCGTCATGGGCCTCACTCTTTCCGCCGCCGCGACCTACGCGCGTTACAAGATTCGCGTCAACTGCGTCGCGCCAGGACTTGTCGATACGCCCCTCACCTCGCGAATCACCGGCAACGAGGTATCGTTGAAGGCATCTCTGGCGATGCACGCGCTGGGCCGGATCGGCAAGCCCGAGGATATCGCGGGCGCCGTGACGTGGCTGCTGTCCGATGACAGCTCCTGGATGACGGGCAACACCCTGAGTGTTGATGGCGGACTTGCGAATTTGAGGGCACGTTGATGAACCGCGCGCATCACCCAAGGAAAATTCTTGTCACCGGAGCTTCGGACGGAATCGGAAAAGTGACGGCAAGGGAACTTGCCGCGCGCGGACATCACGTAGTCATCGTTGGCCGGAACGCCGGGAAAACGCAAAATGCGGCGACGGAAATGCGTGATGCCATACGAACCAGCAATGGCCCCGGGACGATCGACTTCATGATTGCCGACCTCGCGCGCCCGACAGAGGTGAAAAACCTGGCGCGGCAATACACGGACAAGTTTGGCCAACTGGACGTGC
>Ga0214921_10000414_pt1 | contig 81028 bp, 104 predicted proteins | sample LL1505_MetaG_FD_177992 | JGI IMG/M metagenome (GOLD analysis project Ga0214921, IMG submission 177992) | Freshwater microbial communities from Lake Lanier, Atlanta, Georgia, United States - LL-1505 | ecosystem: Environmental > Aquatic > Freshwater > Lake | place: USA: Georgia | collected... | reverse complement strand
AAATTTTAAAAAATCAATTAATCATACATAGTATATTTCTTTTAGGCGCTTTAATCTTAGCAATTATAGATTACTTGCACGAAAAAACAGCCAATCATGGTTGCGGACATTCAGAAAAAGAAATAGGTAAACATTAAAAAATAAAAAGAAAAATTATGAAACATCTATTAGTATTATTAAGTTTATTTTTATTTGTTGGTTGTGTTGGACACAAACATAAACAAAAAGTTCATGTATATACGGTTCCTAACGAAAAAGGAGAATTAACAGAATTAATAGATGATGATTTCATCTATTGGTATGTTATTAACTCTGATAACGGCAATTCATCTTATACATATTCATCACCAACACCAGTTACTAATTTTAGCAATGCAGCATGGACATCAGCAGCATCAAAACCAGTTCCTGCAAATGCCGAAGAACAACCAGAACAGGAAATTAGCGAAACAGAACTTCCGGCAGAAGTTGAAAGTGATATGGAAGCTAATTCAACAGAAAATGGAAATGAAACAGCAGATGCTGAAGGTGGTTCTGAAAGTAGCGAAGGTAGCGGTGATAGCGGAGGTGATAGTGGAGGTGGTGACGGCGGAGGTGGAGACGGCGGAGGTGGAGACGGTGGTGGAGGCGGTGACTAATTTACTCATCGCTTTAAGTTTTAACAATAAAAAAATCAGGTATGATACAAACAAAGTTTAATGCTATAATTGATGCAGATAAAATGCATAATCAATTCGCTCTAAATAAAAAAGGTGATATTGGTATATTCAAATTATGGGCTTGGAATAATTCTTATAGATTTCTTAACTATGATAAAAATAAAATAGTTAATTATCAAATCAATAAGTTTAATGCTAATAATTTTACATTTCTTACCAAAGAAGAAGCATTAAAAATTATTAATACCAAAAATCGTCCAAAAGAATTATTCTTTGTTGAAAATAATCGCATACAATTCATTGGTGATAAAGATAAGTATACTGAAAGGCAGCAATTATATGGTCTAATAAATGATAATATATTAGACCTTATGTATTCTGATACTAATAAATTATGGACACAAGATTTTTGCAGAGATATTGCTAGTATTGTAGCATACTATAATTGTTATGCGGAAATTATTAAAAAACACGGTGGTATTAAAAACATTTCAGAAAAAGAAAGAAATGAATATATAACGAAATATATGATATCAGCGGATGAAAGTGATATGTATACAATTGTTCTAAAAAAGTTAGGTATGGAAGATATTAATGATGCTATTATGACGGAATTTGAAATTCATAAAGCTATAAAAAAAGTTTATGACTTACCTGGAGAATATCAAAAATCCATATTATCAAACATTCAAGCAAAAAAAGAAATAAACTACTATAAAACGCTTTTTTAAGTATCAAATTTCGCTTAAAAATCAATTTGCTTGCTTAGATAAGCAATAAAAAAACTGCTCAAAATTGAGCAGTTTTTTTTTTATTCTGTGATAATAGTAAAGCCCAAACCATCAGCAACAGCCTGTATAATTACATTATCATCTGAACCCCAATTTGTTAAAACATCGGCAGGTATATTGTAATTTCCTTCATAAAGACGATTGCCATTTGCATCTTTTAACATCCAAAATGTAGTGCAGTTTTGTGCATCCAAATCATAATGGATTATATAAGTAGATAATTGAGTTCCTTGTTGGTTCATTATTTGAACGGGATTAATTTGAACGGTTAGCATAATAATTTTATTTTTATATATTAATTAATTTTAATGTGTTAAAAGTTATTAACAATTCTGTTTTTGTTTTTTCGCTTTTTCTTCTTATCTTTGTTAAAAGAAAAAATAAATGTTAAGCACTGATAAAAAAGTTTGGACAACTTTTAACGGAAGAGAAATTGCTACTGAAACAATGGATAGACAACATCTGTCTAATATATTTTGGTATCATTTAATTTGTTTTGATACTAAACAAGAGTGGGCTTTAGAACAATTACAATCCAGATTTAACGGACAACCAATTGAGTATTGTCCTCATTCACAACATACACACGAATTAGAACAACTTGAAAAAATGGGACATCTAATTTGGCGTAATAATTACGCCAACGAAAATATACAAGTTGGTGAAATATGGTATGGTGAAGATTGTATTGGTATTATTTGGAGATTCAAATCTTAATTACAATTTTATTATGGAAAAACCTGAATGTTGGGCATCTGGTTATGAATTACCGGAACGCACTGAGTCTGATATAGAGGACATATATCAAGATTTAATATGTGATTTATTTCATCAAACCGATGAAGAAGCTGAAAAAATAAAATGGCAATATCTGAACAAATATCCTTTTTTGGATAAAGAAAAAATAAAATTATGGTAAAAAAATTTCTATCAAAATTATCACAAGTATTTACTGGTGAGACAGCCAAAGGTATGTCAGCTAATTATCCAAAAATTGGCGAATTGCGGATAAAATCAACTTGTATGCCAGATGAAAAAGTTGATTTTAATTCTTGGGCAAATAATTTAAGACAAGTAAAAACTGGAAAATGATAATGTTATCTGCACCGTATTCATCAAAAGATGAAGCGGTTAAAAAATTTCGTATAAAAAAACTTGTTGATGCTTGTTTACTTGTTACAAAATCTGGTAACATTCCGGTATCACCATTACTTTTTGGTTTAACTTTAATTGAAAAGTCTGGACAAAATTTACCTGATTCATATGAATTTTGGGATAATTTTTGTAGACAATATGTTTTAGCATCTGAAAAATTATATGTTCTTGATTTAGAAGGTTGGAATATTTCCACCGGAGTTTCAGATGAAATTAAAGTTGCTCTCCAAAATAATATACCTGTTTATTTGGTAGATGCTGATACTTTAGAAATAAAGCATGAAATTACAAAGGATAATTTTACAAAATAAAGTTTTACAAACTTAAAATTTTCGGATCACGCACTATACAAATAAATCCTAAATGTTTGGTAACTAATTCACATTGTAATATTTCGGCTATTTCTCTTGCTATTGAATAACTTTTAATTTTTACAAACATTATTTCATCATTTTGATGTAATTCCGAGTTAACTGATGCAAAACCTTTAATAAAATCTAATTTATATTCAGGTAAAATAGTTGGAAATTGATGAGTTTCATGTGTTGAGGTAAATCCTAAATCAAATAAATAATCTGTAATTTCATTACTTCTTATATAAGTTCTATATAAGTTATTATCGGTTTTTTGGATTTTATAAGTTGAATTCATTGCAGCGGCTATTTTTTTTAATTTTTCTTCTTCAGCAATTAAATCAATTATTCCTAATTTGATATCCATTATTACACCAGCCGCAAATATAAATCCCATTGTTTGATATATCTGAGGGATATTATCTGAGCCTTTGAAAAAGTTATCATTAATAATATACTTAGAGGATTTGCATTTATAGGAGCAAAACCGCATTTGTCCTCTTTTTTTATATGCTGGTATTTTGTAGGTAAATTCTTTTCCGCAAAATTCGCAAGTTGCTTTGTATGCTTCTTTGATATTATCTATGCCAGAACAAGTTGTTGAGCAATAAAGATTAGTGCAAGGTTTTCCGCATATAAGACAATTATTTACTGATCTTCTTTTTTTAAAATCCGCAAATTTACATTTAGCGCAGCAAAACATTCTGCGGCAAGGCTTACCACATACAATACATTTATTAGGTAATTCTTTTTTATGTGATTTTTTTTTGGTTTTTTTGACTTTTTTGGGTTTTTTGTTCTCAGACATATATAACTTTATAAACTTTTTTTATCGAAAGTTTAGGGTTAAATTTTTAATATCCGAAACTCTAATATGATGTAATTTGGTTGTATAAGATGCTAACTTACCAAATTCGCCTAATGAATGTAAATAAGTTAAATAATAAAACAAATAGTTAGTATCAATTATATCTGTGGCAATAACTTTAACTCCAATGTCATCCGCAAAAAATTTTTTATGTGGTTTGCCAACATTTTCAATTGCGCCATTTCTTTGAAGCCAAAAATCTGCTTCCGGAAAATTAATTTTAATTTCACATAAATTGCCTAATTTTTCTTTATGAGATTCAAGTATTGTATTTGTATCTAAATCAAGTAATTTTATATCTACCAATTTTGCTTTACGAACTTGAATTTCACCACTTGTTCCGTGTTTTATGTAATCATCTATATCACCTTTTATTATATCATTTTTATTAAATTCAAATTTTAATAAAGCATCTTGATCATCTGTACCACCAGCGTAATAATCAATACAAAATTCAGGTGTTGAGCCTAAAAATAAACCTTCTCCACCAAAACTAATTGTTTCCCCTATTACAAGGTTTAAAGTTTGTTTACTATAAAGAGAATAATAGCGTTCACCATCATAAGCAACTATTTTATAGCCATAAAATGTATCAGTTTTATTTTCAAATAATCCAAAAGAAAGTAAATGTTGCATAAGGTATATATAAAAAAAAGACGATCATTAGATCGTCTTTTAATCTTTTAGGATGTCATTAATTTTAATATGCCTAACCCATGCTTCTGGTGATTCTAAAAATCTATCTGTAAATTCCAATTTTGTGCTTCTCAATCTCCATTGCACAAGCATTTCTTCATTAAATAGAAAATCATAAGAACCAAGTTCTAAATTTTCTAATTTTTTTAATAATGTTTCATTGCCAATAATACGAAGTTCATTTTTTTCATCACATAAAACCCATTTATGTGTTTTATCAGTTTTAACTTTTTTAATATACATTTTTAGTTTAATTTAATTTTACTTTCTTTTACAAAAATACGAAAAAAAAGTTAAAATTAAAATTTTTTTTGTCAATTATTTTTTTGTATCTTTGCTTTATGTTCGATAAATTATTTGAGTTAATTAAAACAATTTGGAATGAATTAGTTTTTTGGATTATTGTATCCGAAATGGAATCTGCCTGTATTTTAAGATTTGGTAAATTTCATAGAGTTGTCAAAGGTGGTATTTATTTTAAAATGCCTTTTGCAGATTCGGTCTATCAATGTTTTACGGTTACACAAACAACACATTTAAATCCACAAACACTTACTACCAAAGATGATAAAAGTGTTGTTGTTAAAGCTATTGTTAGATTCCACATCGATAACATTCAAGACTATACTTTAAAAGTTTGGGATGCACATGATGCAATAGGTGATACTGTTCAAGGTATAATTAACAATTCTGTTAAAAATTTAGATTGGGAAGAAGTTTTAGATGGTATTGAAGAAGATGCCACACAAAAAGCCCAGGAAATTTTATCAGAATGGGGAATTAAAGTTGAAAAAATAACTTTAAGTGATTTAGCTTTAATCAAAACAATAAGAATTATTGGAAATACTCAAATTTAATAAAATGGAAATTTACTGGACTGACGAACTAGTATTAGAATTACTAAAAAACAAATTAGGAGCTGAAACAGATATGGCAATTGTTGATGAGTTTAAATCATCAAAGGCATTGCTACCTTCTAATGCTTTAATTTTATCATTAATTAATTCGGATAATTCAATTTTAGAATTGAATAATAATTTATTAAATTATTTTGTTAAAGATCAAGATAAATTAGAGATGTTAATTAATTCATGTAAATGTAACGGAACTATTTTTACTGTTGGTGATATAGTATATAATAATTTCAATTACAAAAAATATGGTGGTAAATGGTCTAATTATGCTGTTAAAATAGAATCAATTGATTTAAGGATAAAAAGAATAGAAGGAAAAATAGTTTCATCAATCTTATTGATTAATAATTTCTACGAATTAAATAAATTTATTAAAAGATAAAATTAAATTTTCTTATTAAAGAAATTTGGTATAGTTTTATAGTCAGTTGTTATTTCTTCTCCGGGGCTTATATGTTCTATTGCTTTAATAAAACATTTGCTCCCAAATATCTCAACTTCAGCAGTTGGTTTATCTGAATGATTTATTTTATGACCCCATTCATTTATCCATTTTTCAGTTTTATCAAATTTTTCTAAATTAGCTATTTGACAAATAAGTTTTCCAGAAGGTATATCCGATGTGCTAAATAAACCTTCGCCTTCTATATTTGATTTAGAAATAAAAAGCCTTTCAAATAAACACAAATATTTCATAAAATATATATAAAATAAAAAAATCCGCTTAAAGCGGATTTTTTTATTTACGATTGCCAGATAATATATTAATTAATTTTTTAAGTCCTTCCTAGGTTAATTTTTCTAAATCAACTTCTTCTTCTGGTAAATTAACATCAATTCCTTCAACTGGTAAATTAGCAAATTGTTCTAAATAAGTTACATTATTTAATTCTCTTTTATCAATGGTTAAATAAATTTTACATTTAATTGTTTGTAAATCTCTTTCTAATTCTTTATCAGTTCCAAGATAATCATATAAAGGTTTATGATCTACAATTGAAAATCCTTTAAATTTAAATTTAGGTTTTAGAATTAGATATTCTGTTTTAATTAGTTTATTAATTTTTTGATATTCTCGCCATTTTTTTAATAATTCATCTTTACTTTCTTCTAACCATTCTTCTTGTGATTGTTTTTTAGTAGAAGTTTTATCACTACAATCAAGTGCATTTAATAAAGTTTCCTCGACCCAATCACCAATTTTTAATCCAAATGTATTGCAATAATTTTTAATTTTATTGTGTACTAAAGAGGAAATTGTAATCGTTTTAGGTTTAATTTTATCTTTTAATTTAGATTCAAATGTTTTAATCTTTTCCTTAATAGATATAATTTGTTCTTCATCTAATCCATCACATTCATCGATTGTTTTTTCTAATATCAACATTTCATCCTCAATTGTAGAATATGAAGGTGGTTTTATATTTTCTTTTTTTGCAGTTTCTTCCTCAATACTGTAAAAATTTTCTTTTGTTCCATCTTTTTTATTTAAAACAAAATTTTTACCATCAAAAGTAACATTTTCTTCCATATTTGATATAGCGTTAAATGCTATGTTTTCTTTTTTAAAATCCATTATTCTATTATCAATATAATCATGTGTAATATGTAGTGTGTTAATTTTTTTTATCAATTCAGCAACAGTATCTTTTTGTAGAGATGTTAAACCGTCTATATCATGTCCATAATAAAATCTTTGTATAGATTCAGTTTTAAAAAATCCTCTTATATCAAATGATTTAAAATCAACTGTATTTATTTGATATAAATAAAATATACCTATTTTACCTGAAAAAGGTAAAGAATTGTAGAAATCAGAAATTTTGTATGTTTCCATTTTATCAGATATTTCCGATTTATCAACTATTCTTAATTCCACATTACTAAATTCATCACAATGTTTTAATTCTTTTATTGATTTTAGCTTATCCGTTGTAAGTGTAAAAACCTGTGGTGCAAAACTATTAATAGAATTGCTATAATTTTTAAAATTATCTTGTATCAGTTTAATTAATTTCATATCAATTTTTATTTTTCATTATATATAAAATAATTATTATCTCTATAATTATTTTTAATTAAAAGTTTTTTTAAAAATTTTTTGAAAAAAAGTTTGCCAGTTTAATTTTTTTGTGTAATTTTACATCGTAATTGAGAAACAAGCAATTATAACAAGTTCTTTGAGTATTTATAGCAGTTTTTAATAAGAGCAAAAAAAATTGAAAAAAATTTTTACAAAAAATTTGCCAGTTTCAAAAAAGATTGTATCTTTGCACTCTAATTAAAGATTGAATGTAAAAACACAAAATTAGATTAACAAACTTTTAACTAAAAAAAGTTTGCCAAATAAAAATGAAGTTGTAATTTTGCTTTTCAATTAGTTTATTAACTTTTAAACATTTTTAAAAACAAGTCGTATGGCTAAAAATCCACAGGCAGAAAATGCCACAATCGCTCCGACAGCCGCAGTTGAAAATGCTGCTCCTGTTACTACTTTTAAGATTTCAGCAAAAGCACTTCCAAAGTTGCGTGTTGCAAAAGAAAAAGTACAAAAAGAACCAAAACGCATCACCGGTCCTTTGACTATGATTGCATTGGTTTCTTACAATCACTGGCGCCAATTTGTTAATTTTGGTATCAATGGTGAAGAAGATGTACTTCCTCTTGCTTGCTTCCGTAAAGCAGAAGGCGCTTTAAAACACCGCACAGCAGATGGTAATGTTGTTGACACCAAATGGGGTGGATACATCGCTGTATCTCCTGCTAATGTGGAAGTTGTTAGCGAATTACTTAACAACTTTACCGCTGAACAAGCTGCTAAACCAGAAGCAGAACGTGGTGTAGCTCTTTGGGAAATGTTGGAAACTCCATTTACCGTAGAACCAGCTCCTCGTAAGCCAAGAGCAAAAAAAGCTACTGCTGAAGTTGCTACCGAAGCTACTGTTGAAGTTGCTTAATTAAAACTAAAAGTAAACTGTGAAAAAAGCCACAATTAAATTGTGGCTTTTTTTCTTTTAACTTAGTTTTAGCTTTTTTCTTTTTGTGAAAATGAAAAATTATCGTATCTTTGTGAAACAAAATAACAATAAATGAAAAATGTTGTATTATATTTGGGGATTATACATAGCTGTTTGTATCGCAGCATCTATATTTGGAATTAAATTAGCTGATTATCTATTTTATAAATATCATTATGGGTCTAAGAAAAAAAAGAGATTGGACAAAACCTTTAACAAAAAATGAGTTGAAAACACAAATTGGGCATTGGAAACAGATTCCAATTGATGTTTTGCATGATGTTTTATCAGAAGATTATATTCAAAAATCGCCTTGTTCGGTTAGTTTTTATAACAAGCGAAAAGATTGGAATTACACAGAAAATGAAACTGTAAGATACTCTAATCATTGGAATTTTTTTGCAAAAAGAACCGGAGATAAATTACATGCCAAAACAGATATAGACATAACACAAGATGCTTGGGCAAAAGGTATTTATGATGAAAAAACTGACCGATTTACAATAGTTAAAAGGTATGAAAATCGGCATTCTACAAAAAAAGAAATAGCCGAATTAAAAAATAAGTTTTTCCCTGTTAATCCTTTTAATCCTTTTAAACCTTCGCAGGAAATACTTGTTAAACTTAAACAATTTGGAATAGATGTTCAAATGGGAAAAGTTTTTCTTCAATTAGAAGAAGGTTTAAAATTAATAAAAAAGTTTGGTAAACATGAAATCATTTTAGAAGATGATACTAAGCTAGATTCAAAATATTTCAAAAATTTTACAGCAAAATATCCTAATTTTTTAATCGTTTATAACGACAAACAATATACAGAACAAGAATTATACGACAACCACTTTTTATATGGGCATAGCAATATTAAAGAAAATTGAAACAGAAATTAAACTATTTTTAGAAAACGTAAAAGAACAAGCGGAAAATACAGAAGAAGCAGGCGGTGTTATTAAAAAATATTTATCAGGCGAAGAATTAAGTGATGAAGATGAAGAAATTTTAAAAACTCAACTATTTGATTGGTTAAAAATATTTGGTGTGGTAATACCATTTGTTTTAATACCAGGTGCTTCTATTTTGATGCCATTTATTATAAAAGTTGCTAAAAAATATAACATCGAATTAATGCCTTCGGCATTTCAAGATGACAAAGAAATAAAAGAAAAAAAAGAAAAAAATTAAATCAATTTATATATGCACGGATTTACATTCTCTATCGGTTGGCATTTAGCCGAATTAATTTTCGGAATTGCTTGTTATGAAGTAGTTCGCTACTTAGTTATTAACAAAGTAGTTTCCTGGTTTAAAAAGAAATAAATTAAATCAATTTTTTAATCTTCAAACAATAATAATTATGAAAAAAGTAGCCTTACTTTTATTAAGCCTTACTATTGGCTTTACTGCTCCGGCACAATCTAAACATCATTCTTCTTTTACACAAGGAAGAACGCCTTATGTATATGGCGGTCCTGGAATAGGTTTCCCGGTATTTAACAAATCTACGCTACAAAGCGGTTGTTATGGTTGGTCTGCTGAAGCTGGATTTTGGGGAATAGATAAACCAACAAGTTATGGTATTGTTGCTGATTTCTTAAAACAAGATGCTATTACTGCTTCGGGTGATACCGCTTCTATTGCTACATTTAAAAGCACTTGGGTTGGAATTAAAGGTTATTTAAGTTTGTGGCAAAATAGCAATGTGTGTTATATGATTTATGCTGCGCCAAAAATTTTAGTTAGTAAATGGCAAGGTGGTCCAAATGCTTTATTAGAAATAGGTATAAATCCTTGTTTGACTGTTAATAAACATGTTTTATTATCAATAACATTATCAGATCAAATAATGAATATAGATAATAACTTTTCCAAAAGTATATGGAATCTAGGTGGTAGTGTTGGACTTGTTATTTTAAGATAATTTTACAAACTTTAATTTTACAAAAGAGCAACCGAAAGGTTGCTCTTTTTTTTTATTCTCCTAAGATTGAATCTATATTTTTATCTCTTAAAGCAATTTTATAAAGTGTTTTTATATCCTCTAATACTTTTAAATTAAAAATGCTTTTATTAGAGGCATAGTATGAAAGTATATCTTTCCGATTTACAAAGGGCATTTTTTCATACTTAAAAATGTCAACTACAAAGTCCTCAATTACTAAGTCTAAATTATCACCTTTATTTAATCTCTCAAATAAATTTTTCCACATATTCAATCCTGTAATATCTTTTTTGCCATCTAAAAACTTTTCTCCTACGGATATATAGATAGGATTATCCCATAATTTAAATTCGTATACTGTAAATCTAATACTGCTTGAATAAGCGGGCATTTCATTTTCTAAATCAGCACTTATATAGTTTTTATCTTGATTCATAAAGTGTTCTTTTTGATTACTTTATGTATTCTTAAATAAAATATAAGTTTAAGGAATTGTGAAACAGCAAGTAGTATAAGCGTTTGATGATTTAAGCGATTTTTTTCCGTTTAGAAATTATATATAGGATATGTTTCAGAATGTATCAGATATTTTAAAATCATTTAGCGTTAAACAAAGATTAACGGTTTTAGTCTTGTTATTAATAACAATAACAGCGGCAATTTTTATTAAATCTTATTTTACAAATGCCGATTTAACACCAGTTCAAACACAATTGAATCAATGCATAACTTCACAAGGAAGTTTGATAAATCAAAATGCCGATTTGGTTATGAAAACAAAAGATTTAACAGAAGGATATTTAAAGATAGATTCAATGCTAAGACACATAAAACCTGATACCGTTTTTATAGTTAAAACAGAACAGACAATTCATGTTGAACCAATTCATGTTGAAGCATTGGCTCTTACCAGAATGAATAATGATAGTTCAGTTGCTATGGCTTCATATCCAACTACCGTCGAAGAAGTTAGGATGCCAACAAAAGTAAAAGTAATTAAAAAAGGAAATTCATCAGAAATGATGCAAGCGGTTCAATTAATGATTAAAAATAAAACTAAAACCCCTTAATTCCTCTAAATAAATTTAGATCATTTCTGAGCATTAGATAATTACTTATGTTTGTTATAAACAAATCTTGTATAGTCTCATCATCATCGGAAAGTATATTTGCTTCTTCTAATATCAGTTTATTAAATGATATTCCAGTTTTTTTGTGAGTAAAATATATGTGTTTTAGGCAGGCTTCTAATTCAGAAGGAGCGTTAGCATAATCTAAAAGAGTTGGATGGTTTTTCCTGGGTAAGTGTTCTCTTGTAGGTGCTTTTAATCTTTGTAGATGATGTTCAATTTCATGTATTAAGCAAGCCTTAATTCTTATGTGTATATCGGAATAATGTTTTGATGAAAAATTATTTGATATATTTAAAGTAATTACTATTTTATAACGTCTATTTTTTTGTTGCCTATAATAATACCAAGCGCCAATTTTATAATCATAACTTTCAGATTTAACAAAATTTAAATAAAAATCGACACCTTTACCATAAATAGTATGAGTGCAAATTAATTCAGTTTGCGATTCTGTCATAAACGAATTCCTCGTATAAATATCCTTTATCGCATTAATATAATCATTATTAATGTTATTGATTAGCGATTTTTTGACGATTTTAGACATAGTTTTTACTTACAAAACAAAGATACTAAATTTTGATTACAGAGCAAATTTTGATACTTAAAAATGTGTTAAATAACTTTTTAAAGCATAAAAACAGCAAACTAAAAGTTTGCTGTTTTTATTTTTGGTTATGTTTAATTATTAATTTAAAATTCTATCAATGTTAATATGTCTTATAACCGCAGTATTTTCTTCATTATTCACATCTACAAGGAAGTAATATAAATCAGAAAATAATAAAATAGTTTTACCAGTTTCTAATAAATTATCTTTATCATTAGACGAAAGAAGTGGGAAACAAATATCATCTTTGTAGGGAGTTTTCATAATATGCTTATTGATTTCCAAAAGTGAGTCAGTTTCTAACCACTTTTGGTAATATGAAATCTTCATATCAGGTGTAAATCCAACTAAATATAAATTCATAGTTTAATGTTTAAAATAATAGACATATTGAAATCCACAATCCTCATCAAATAATTCTTCTTCATGAAAGAAATCTTGTATCTCAAAGAAGATTTCATCAGATAGTTTTTTCCAATAATCAATACGAATAAATGGGGTTTTCTTAAGTGTTACTTTAACTTCTGATTTACCATTTAATAATTCTAAAAGTTTTTTATACCCAACAATTCTTTCAGGTATATGCATTTTCAAATTATTACATTCTAAACACATTAATTGCAGATTTTCAAAATCATTTGTTCCACCTTTTGCTTTTGGTAAAATATGATCAATTGTTAAAGCAATCCCATCGTTAGCATAAAAATCCCAATGTAATTGTTTTGCTTTATCTTCACCTAAACAAAATTTAGTGCCCTCAACTCCACAACAAACACATTTAGTATTAGTTTGAGCCAATGATGCCAAAGCATGTTTTCTATCAAACTTATATTTCTTTTTAGGTAAGTTTAATATAAAACTAATACCTTCTTGTAAAGGTTTAGTATCTACAATTTTATATCCAAAGTTTTTCTTCATAAAAATCTTTAAAATTTATGATATATTTTATCAATACAACCATAATTTGAATAAACCAAATCTCCTTTAAATTCTGAAATTTCAGGAAATTTGGTAAATTCAAATTGAATAGTTTTATTAATAAATGGTTTTAAATCGTTAGCAAATTTTCCCTTTACCATTAAAAAATTATATTCTAAAACCTCATTAGAATCGCTAATAACAACACAATCAGATAATCTTATGAAGATAGCAGTATCAACCATTTCTACATATCCAGTAGAACGATAGATTAAATCATGATTAATTTCTGCAACATTAGGACAACCATATTTAGAAGTTTTGCAACTTGTGAAAACTAATAAACTTAAAAGAAAAAGATAAATTGATTTCATAAATAATTTTTACAAAAATAGCAAAAATTTTTGAGATTTAAAAGTTAAAACTTTCTTAAGAAAAAGTGCTACCTTGGTAATCAGTTGAAACAGATGTATTATTTGGAATAAATCCAGGTAAATCACTATAATCAGTTGAAACAGATGTATCATTTGGAATAAATCCAGGTAAATCACTATAATCAGTTGAAACAGATGTATTATTTGGAATAAATCCAGGTATGTCGTTTTCAGTTGAAGTATCTATCCAATTTCCTGATGCATCACCACCACCAAATTGACCACCACCAAACTCTACTGAATCTACAATTTTATCTATAACTTCGTCAGCAACTTCACGAATCATAAAATAATTATTCATATAATTTATATCATCTAAATTGTCATTGATATAAAATCCATTTTCATCTCTTTTATTGATGTTCTTTGCCGATGATGTGAATTCTGTAATACGCTTTAAGTATTGTCTATCTTTTAAATCGCCATGCCATATATGATATACATCACCAGTTGTAAATCCAATTTTTCCAGCAACAGCAGCATACATTTTATTAGAATAATCATTAACCGAATCTAAATCTTCCGAGAATGATTTTTTAATACAAGAATGATTTATATGTCCTGCAGCTGCATGCGCCATTATATGATCGGCTCCACCAATTAACGCTTTATCATATAAGCCACCAGGTATTTTATCATAGACTTCTCGTTTAATACCCCACGCTAATCCAACATGTCCATGAACATCATAATTAATGTTAGAACTCATACCAGATGCATGATTAGAACAAAAACTTCTCCACAGCATTTTATGCCTTAAAACTGGATTAGAACAATCTCTTTTATAGGCATTAACATTAAAAGAAGGTTTTAATTCTCCTTGTTCAAGATGAACACAAAATTCAAATGGTTGAATTATATTAGCGCCTGCTTTCATTACATTAACAGATTCTTCTAACCAATTTGGATTAGTAAATACTATATCAGCATCTAACCAAAAAATATATTTATATTTTGCTGGTAAAGTTTTGATGATGTTATTAAGCAAAGTTTCTTTATGCCATAATAAAGATTGCGTATACACCTTTTCAAAATTTGCAGGCAATTCTGGCTCACCGTCACCTATAACACATTCAACAATTTTATAGTTGAAACCTTTGATACCATCAAAAAAGGTATCAAAGGCTTTTCGCCTCCATGGTGATTTCATAGGATTGAAATAACATGAAATGATGATAGCTTCATCAAGAGAAGAAATTGGTTTATTTTCTTCGGTAAATAATAGTTTTTTGAAAAAATTAAAAACTCCCATATTAATAAACTCTTTTTAATTTAGATTTAACGATACGTTTTTTAGCCAATTGTTTCCACAAAGGAACTGATTTACCATTAATTACAATTGTATCATCTGGAAACCCTTTGCGTATATCAATGAAATGTATTAACTCTCTGAGGTTTAAATCAAACTTACAGATAAAATTAGAAGTTAAAAACTCCAAATAATGTAATGCTTCTAATTTCCAATCAAGTGGACATTCAGGGCGAATATCCATCATTAAAGATTTCATGCGTTCTATCATCTGAGGTTTGGATAATCTAACTTCAACATGAAGTGCCCTTGAAATTAATGCCTTATCAAATTTATCTTCATGTATATTAGAGATAAAAATAATGTTGCCAGAAAACTTAAATTGATTTGGAACTTTTCCAGTAATTTCATATTCATCTTGCATTTCTGAATCTGACATACCAAAAGAATTAAATGAATTGCTGCCTGACCTCATTTTTGATACTTCACGAATTGCATAAGTATCCAATGCTGCTTTTAAATAATTAACACAATCTTCATCTTTAAGAACCGAATCAAAGTCATCAAAAATTAATAATTTATGACGATGTACAAAAAGTAATTCATAAAGTCCCGCAGCAGAAGATGTTCCTTTTGCAATATAATAACCAGATTCAACATGATTATTAGAATCTCTTAATGCTTTAACTACCTTTTGCTTCGGTAAAGGTAATTTAATTTTAAATGCAGTTCCATTATTAGTTTCTACCGCTTGAATAGTTGTTTCTTCTTTAGTTTCCTCAGTTTCTACATCAGAAATTTCCTCAGTTTCTACATCAGAAATTTCCTCAGTTTCTACATCAGAAATTTCCTCAGTTTCTGCATCACTTATTTCTTCATCAACAATAGCAGTTTCTCTAATTGGATTTAGAAATTGTATAGCTTCTTTAACAGAGTGTGTTTTACCAACACCAGCATCACCGGTAACAATTAAAGCATTAGATTTTTTGAGTGCAACTAATTTTGCATTATAAGTTATTACATCAAAAATATCCATATCTTCATCATCTTGTTCATCTGATATATTACCATTTAATAATGATACATATTGACGAGCAAGTTCAATCGATTCTAAACATTTAGATTGTGCCGCTTTTTGCGTTAATGTTTTGAGTTTTACTTGTTTATTGTGAATGATATCTTGTAATTTATCTACCTTTTCAGAATTAGATAATACAGGATCATTAGCAATTTCATCTATATTATCAGATGGTGCAATAACCGAACTAATTGTTCGATCTGATAAAGCAACTTTTACAGGTGCTTTAATGATTATTTTAGAAGTAGCCGAGTTAGCCTGATTTTCTTGATTAACGATTTGAGTCATGTGTAATTAATTAAGTCTGCAAAAATAGAAAATTTAATTTTAAAAAACAAATAAAAAGACATATTTTTTATGTTAAATTAAGATTTTTCAAATGGCTGATTAATAATCATATTTAAGAAAAATTCAATTTTATTGTAAATAGATTTATCCCCTAAATAACCATATTTTTTTGGTGCCTTATCATCTGAAAAAAACCATATTCTAATGTCTGTTCCGAATTCTTGTGCTCTCGCTGTTGTATCACAAATCATTTCGATTAAATCCAATTCATCCATGCCATATATACCATTAGTAAAGTGCTCTGGATGATGGCGATTATTAGTGTGGTGATGAACTAATGCTATATCAAAGTTTTTTTCTCCTTTCCAAAGATTTTGAAATTCTAAATCATCAAATTTAGATAAATCATGTAATCTGCCTCTTTTAGCAATTGCTATTGCAAAATCCGAATCTTTTTCCATCATATGCTTTGATATAATGTTGCAATTAGTTTCAACCATTTTTATATGGCGAATTAAAGCGGATAATTTTTCAGAATTAGTCATGTTTAATCCTTAATTTTCTTGCTCTAAAAGTTTTTGTGCCTCTGCTCTGCGTTCTATATTCGCTTCTTTAACCGATTCATATTTACCTTCAATAGATTTTTGCCATTCAATATAATCATTATAGCTAACTTTTCTTATTGAATAAGCAGGGGTATATGTTTCTTCATTTAAGAAACCAGATATATCTGTTTTATCTCTTAAAAATGGAGCAAGATGTCTTGATTGCCATTCACCGCAATTCATAGCAATATGTCCTGGATGCGAATCTATATAAGCGCCATCAACTGGATTCCAATAAATAGGAGAAATCCAAGATGTTTGCATTTCCATGTTTGCTTTCACTTCAACAAAATCTTTAATATAAAGTTTCTTTTTTAGGTCGTCATAGCCTAAAAAAAGTTTTCTATATTTATTGTATGCCTTTTCAGAAGTTTGTTTTTTTAAAATTTGTTTAAGATTCATAACATTTATCAATTAACCAATTATGTTTATTATTATCAGATGAAGCTGCTGTTGCTAATTCGTCACAACGATTATTACCTGGATTTGAAGCGTGTCCTTTTACCCAAATCATATTAATAGTAAAATCTTTGCTTATATCTAAGTATTCTAACCAAAGATCTTTATTTTTCATTCCTTTGAAATCTTTTTTAACCCAATTTAAAAGCCATCCTTTTGAAATTGCATTAACAACATAAGAAGAATCCGAATAAATGTTTAATACAACATTTTTTACTTTTAGTGCTTTTATGGAATTTATTACCGAAATAAGTTCCATGCGATTGTTAGTGGTATAGCGGAAAGAGCCAGATAATTCCTTAATATGTCCGTTATATTCTAATATAACGCCCCAACCACCAACGCCTGGATTTCCTCGGCAGCTACCATCTGTAAAAATTGTAATAATCATCATTCTAAAATAAAAAACACTATCTGCAAAAATAGTGTTTTTTATTTACTTTTAATAAAAAAGTTTGTTAAATTTTTTTAACTATTTATTTTAAGTGTGGATATAGTTTTGATTGAAAAATCAACTGTATTTTTGGATTTTAATTCAAAAATTTCAATCTCATTTTCAGAATAATCATCTTTATTAATCCAATTTTCAATTTCTTTAGCATTACCAATCATATATTCACCCATATCATTTATACAAATATAAAATTTTTCAGTTTTATCTGTTGATACATGTTTTGGTTGCATTGCCTCAAATGGCGGTTTATTTGGATACATAATATTTTCTACATTATTATTTTCTAGACTAAAATCAACTTTTTTAGTTAAATCTCTTTTTTTGTTTCTAAAATTATTATTCATATTTTTTATTTTTTAATCTTCATCATAAAAATCATCGTCATCCCAATCTTCATCATTTTCAGCTCTCAAGAAGTCTGTATGTCCAAAAGAATCACCAAAAAACTTTTTAATTATTTTTTCTTCTTCTTCTGTAATTTTTTTGAATTCTAATTCATCTAATAAATCTTTACCAGAAGCATATTCAATATCTTCATTGGTTCCAACACATATTGTAAACCAACTTTTGATATTTTTCAGTTTTTCTTTAAACTCAGTTGCTTCTTTTTCTGTCATAATACTCCAACCGCTGATGTCCATTTCGTCAGCCCAATTAGTGTCCCATGAAACTAAAATTTTTTGTGCCATGCTATTAAATTATTTATTTTTTATCATTAATATAATCTATTGGTTCTTTTTTAATTTTTAAAATTAAAAAAGTAAATATAGTGCAGAAAAATCCAAGTAATACTTGATTTGCTGCAAATGCAATTCCTATTGCTGCGCTAATCCAAATAGTAGCAGCTGTTGTCATACCTTTTACATCAAAGTTTTCTTTTATCAAAACTCCACCTCCTATAAAACCTATACCCGTTATCACTTGTGCTGCATTTCTCCACGGATCAGATATACCAGTTTGAAGCATAGGTAAAATTGAAAAAAGGCATGCGCCTAAACTTACTAATGCTAATGTTCTTCTACCAGCTTGTCTATGTCCTGATGTTTGTCTTTCGGTGCCTAAAGCTCCACCACATAAAGCGGCAAAGCATAGCATAAAATAAGGATGATATTCTTGAAATATAGTTGACATTACTTTAAACTCCATCTATTTAAAAATTCCTCAATTAATAATTTAGGATTATCTTCATATTGTTTAATATAATTTTTTACATAATTTTCAATTTCAAATTCTAAATCGCATAACATAATAATATCATATTTTTTTACCCACTCTTTAAAATCTTTACCTGATATTTCTATACCTTTAAAAATTATATTTAAGTATTCAGTTATATCATAATCAATAGCATATTCACCATCAAATGTATTATTTTTTTCAAATAATCTTATTTGAAGTTGTATATCCATTTTTAGGTCATTATCAATTATGATTGATAATGACTTATCAATCCATAATGAAGCATAATCTAATGCGTTTTTTGTTAAATTAATTTGCATATTTTTTGTTTTATTTTTAAATAATATATTTTTCACCACTACCTGGTCTAAATGATTCTAATTGTCTAACAGCCGAAGAACTAATATGTTTATATTCTTCATCAGACATTAAAAAGATTGTATTAAGGTAATAATTTTTTGGTAATAATTCATGAATAAACTTTAATTGGTTTTCTTCGTAAGCTAAATCTTCACCATTTCTTAAACCACGAATTAAAATTACATCAAAACCTTCTTCTTCTTTTTGAAGGATTAATTCATGTAAAAAAGAAGTATATGCTATTACTTGGCATTCAAGTTTTTTGGACAATTCTTCTGCTTTAGCACTATAATCTATAATTGCTGTTTTAGCAGGATTACATCCAATAGCAATCAACACATTATCTTTACCTAAAATACGTTGTGCTTTTTCTAAAATGTTTTTGTGGGCAATCGTAAATGGATTAAAGGATCCTGCAAAAATACCTATTTTATTTTTATTCATTGTTATCATTTTTATTAATTATTGATAATATATTTGGAAAATTTTTTCTACCATACTTATTATGGAAATCAATATGACAATCTCTACATAAAGTAATTCCGTTATCAACCTCATAAATTAAATCAAATCGTTCATAAACACCTACTATATGGTGTCCGTGTAAAAACTTACCTCTAATTTTGCATAATTGACATGTAAAATTATCTCTTTCAAAAATAGTTTTTCTCCAATTAAAATAATCTTGATTATTTCTTGCTTTCATTATAAATGGTGTTATTCCGCCTTTCCAACCGGGACATTTTTCACCAATTTGTAATTTTCTTTTTTCTTTAATTTTATTAATAGTTGTTATGCTTCTTTTTTTACCTAAATTAGATTTTTTAATTTTTTCTTTTGTTTCTGGTTTGTGTGATTTACCAAGCATGCGACTTGGTTTCCCCTTTAATGATTTGGATATTTTTTCTCTTACTTCAATTCTTTTTGCTGGATTTTTATCCCCTGCAATGCAATCCCTTTTTTGACCAAAATTTGGGTTATTTTCACCATATAAACCATACATATATCCTCTATCTCCCTTATGTAGGCATTTTTTACAATAATGTATAGGATTATTGATATCCAAGTCTCTTATTCTTCTATCAAAAACTAACTCACAATCGTCACATTTTACTTTTATAAAAAGTTTTCTTTCTTCTTTTTTTGTTTTTAGATATGTCCAATGTATTTCAAAAGGTTCATTTTCAATTATATCTATACCAGTTTGGTTTCTCCATTTTGTTATTTGTGTTATTTTAGTTAAAACAATTTTAACCATTTCGTGTTCTTTAATATACATAAAAGTAATTTTCTTTTATATATTAAAAACTACTTCTATCCATTTATTAAAGGACATTTATTTTTTTTTTTTTCATAAATTATTTTCTTTTATTAATAAATCCAATAATTCTTGTGCGTCTTTTTTTATTTTTTCAAGATTAATCGCAAAATCAGAATCCTTGAACTTTCGCAAATCAAATTGATATTCATCAACTAATTCATTATGTTTGCCATAATCTCTCCAATGTTTTGTATAACTTTCATTTTTACCTGATTCTTCATACATCGCAATTGTTTCTTTACAGAACGAAAAAGCTTCATTATATTTCTTTTGATAAACATTAATGAATAAATTGATTAATTCTTCATTAGACATTTTACTTCTTACATCCAATCCAGAACAAATTGAATCGATTATCGGCAGCCAAGTAAGCATAATAAGCTGTGGTTTAAAACCAAGATTTCTGTTTACAATCTCAGAAGAAATTAAGGCTTCAAGTTGTTTGGTTTTAGAAATAAACTTATCAGCATCAGAATCGCTAAGGCACCATTGTTTTGACTTATATTTTTGATTAAAAGTTATTTCAATATCAGGAATATAAGTAACCTCAGTATATTTTTCTATTTTTTCCTTTGTGTAAGTAGTCATATTGTTTATTTTACCACATCCAATCGGGTGCATCAAAAAAATCTTCTTGTTCTTGTCTTTGTACTTCAATTTCCCAAAAGTTTAATTCTGGTAAAACTTCTGCAATTTCATCACGGGTTATAGTTGTAAAATTGCTACTATTTTGATAGCAAACTATACCTTTTTCGCCAGTCCAATTAAAAGTAGAATATACAACTTCTAAGTGTGTGAAAAGTTCTTCAATTAAAGTTTTTTCAAAATTAAGTCTTTCATTGGAAAAATTAACCGATTTTACTTTTTTAGTTTTTGAATCAATAGTTACACTTGAAGAAAAAGCATAATCAAATGATCTATCAATAAAGTATTTCTTTTCGTCTTTTGGTGTTTCATTTCGTTTATATCCATAATAATAATCTGGATCATAATCATCCCAATCATACCCGCTATATCCACTATATCCATTATAGCGACTATAATTAGATGAATAAGAGTATTCTTTTTTGGTATAATCTCTTACGGCTGGCAATGCTTCCCAATCAACTAAGCAACAAGTTTTGGCAAGTTTTTCCAAATGTTTTATATCTTGTTTTTCTGTAGTTGTGTGTTCTTCGTAATAACCAACAGAAATGTTAGTACATTCAGAATAAATAGAAATAAATTGTATACTATCAGTGCAAACGCCAGTAGGATCTTTTTTATAGTCAAATTTTTCGAAATCACCTTCAATTTGTTCAGATAGCTCATTAAATTGAGTTGATAGTGCTTCAGCAAATTCATCAGAACAAGTTCTTTGATAAGATTGGTGCGTAATAACTGAGGTTGTACTTCTTCTATCAAAAGAAACAACTTTGGTTATATTGTCTAATTTTTTAATTTTATGTTGTTCAGATAACTTACGACTTCCGATACAACCAACTTCTTCTCCAAGAAAGAAATAATAAAGTCCAGGAACTTTATTTTTAATCATATATAGCATAATAGTAACACCCGCTTTATCGTCAGCTCCAAGAATAGAGGTTCCGTCGGTTTTAATATAATTGCCGTCAAATACATGATTAACTTCTTTTTGATCTCTATCTGCTGTATCTAAGTGTGAAGTAAACATAACGGAGGATGTACCAATTTTTAGAAAAAGGTTTCCATGTTCGTCTTTTTTCAATTTTTTAGGAAGCAAAGAAAATAATTCGGCTTCTGTACCGTGTGGGTAAGTTTTACTTGTTAATTTTAAAAATGTGTCTTTGATATTCATTTTATGACTATTTACATAATTTTAACAAAATTACTAAAAGTTTGTTAATTTTCAAAAAAATGTTTTTAGAAGTTTAAAGAAAAGATTTTAATATATAACTTATGTTTAATATATCGTCTAATAGTTTAACGGGTAAAATAGTTATTTCGGATCTTTTTACTTCGAATAATCCTACTTTTACTAAAAAAGGAGATACATATACACTTTCATTTATTAATTTAAAAAATGTAAAATCATTTTCTACTTTTAATTTTACAACTACTGGTGACGATAAGTGGAGATTTTTAACTGCACAATATAGAATATCAAGAGATGCTAAAACATGGACCGCATGGTTTACATTAAATAATACAATTACTAATTTTCCACCATTTGATCCTAAATTTGATATGTTTATTGACATCAAATGGACAAGAGGTGGCGATTCAAATACTGGTACAATTACATTACAAAGTTATCAATTATCAGGTTCATTAAATAGAAATTCAATTGCTTTATCACCCAATACTGGTGGTGCTGCAAGTAGTGAAAGTTATGTTTCTGATCCAACTGCTGAAAATGATGCGTGTGTTGCTAATATAAATGTTCCTGTTAACACAAATCAAATTACATTAAGAACCGAGGGTCCACAAGGTCCACAAGGTTATGGTTATCAGGGTCTACGTGGTTACCAAGGTGAACAAGGTGTTGATGGTACTTATTCAGGTTATTTTTTACATAGAATATCAGGTTCATTTTCTGGAATATATTTAACATCATCAAATTCAGATACTTTATATTACGATGTAGTATTTCCTTCTACTTTTAATTGGAATTATGTAGTAAATATAGAATCTGATGCGGTTAGATCATTTACAGTTGATAATAAAACTTCATTAGGTTTCCGGATTGAAACAAACTCTATTACACCAATAAATGATATGATTTATTGGGAGGCGAATGATATAAGCGTTGGTGATTTTGGTATAGTAGTAGGAGCACAAGGTCCACAAGGTCAAGGTCCACAAGGTTTCCAAGGCTTAACTGGATCACAAGGTCCACAGGGTTCTGGTTATCAAGGTCCACAAGGATTTCAGGGTTTATCTGGGTTACAAGGATTTCAGGGTTTATCTGGGTTACAAGGATTTCAGGGTTTAACTGGATCACAAGGGTTTCAAGGATATCAGGGTTTAACGGGACCACAAGGTTTCCAAGGTGTACAAGGTAGAACAGGTCCACAAGGCTTTCAAGGATATCAGGGATTTCAAGGTTTAACAGGTCCACAAGGCTTTCAAGGATATCAGGGATTTCAAGGTTATCAAGGTTTGACAGGCCCACAAGGCTATCAAGGTGCTAATGGTACTTATTCTGGTTATTTATTAAAAAGAATAGTTGGTACATTTTCTGGTGCTGGTATGACAGCTAATCCAGTTGGAACTGCTTTATATTATGATGTAATTTTTCCATCATCATTTACTAATTCTTATTCGGTATATTTTGAGACTGATGTTCCAAGAGGTTGGGCTGCTGTTAATAAACTTTCGACCGGATTTAGAGCGGATTCTAATTCTTCATATGGCTTTAATGATATAGTAACATGGGTAGCAGAAGATTTAACTTCTGGTTCAATTGGTATAGCCATTGGTCCACAAGGATATGGCTTAACAGGTTCGCAAGGCTTACAAGGCCCAACCGGACCTAGTAGTGTTAATGTAAGTAATCCTGGTTCAAATCGTTTAATTACATCAGATGGTACATCTGCTGGATTAAATGCGCAATCTAATTTAATTTTTGATGGTTCTAATTTAAATATAACTGGTAGTGTTTCTGTTTCTGGTATTTCTTATTTACAGAATACTACACAATTTCAACAAACTATGGAAGTTATACAAGATTCATTTCAGGCAACTGCATCTTATATAACCTATGATTATAGTTTAGGTGGAATCTGGTATCACGCAACTGTTTCAACTAATTTTACAGCTAATTTTATTAATATACCAACTACAACTAGTAGAGCATATACCGCTACTTTAATCTTAAATATGGGAGTAACCGCTTATTCGCCAATATATTTACAAATTGCTGGTGCAACGCAAACAATAAAATGGGTAGGTTCAACAACACCTTCGCCAACTGCAAGTAAAGTGAATATATATGGTTTTACATTTTTAAGAAGTGGTGGCACATGGGTTCAAGTAATGGGGCAACAAAATTATTTTGGTTAATATGATAGGTAGAGTATCTAATTTTAGTGGTCCATTATCGCTTAATTTCAGCACATTTACAGGAACAAGTGCAACATCATCACCGCCAATATCGGCAACAGGTTCGTTTAATTTGTTGATATTAGGTGATTTAAGTGTATCTGGTGTAGAAACAAATTTAAGAAATTATTTCAATACTACATCTTATACATTCTCAATTAGTTCTAGACAATTGTCAACTACTTATACTGCATCGGATGTTAACAATGCAAGTTATAGTGTAATTTTATTATATACAAACAGCGGACAAATTGGAGGTCCTGGTATAGGTCCAAATTTAAGTAAATTCTGTGCTAATGGTGGTGGTTTGGTAACGGGTGTATTTTATTGGAATTTACGCTCTAATTTTACAGATAATACTATATCACCTTGGTCTTGGATTGGTATAAATCAAGGGTCAGCTATATTAAATTTAACATTTTCATCAGGGTCTCATCCAATTTTAAGTGGCTTAACTGCCTTAACATTGTCAGGAGGTTCTTCTTATTTTATAGATTTAGTTTCTACATTAACTTCTGGTTCACAAAATATAGCAACTTGGTCAGGAAGTTCTTATCCAGCAATAGCTGTTGGCACAACTGGTTCGGCAAGAATAGTTGGTTTAAATTATTATCCACCTGGTATAAGTTCTTATCCAAATGCTAGACCTATGTTTGCAAATGCAATTTTATGGGCATCTAAAGTAATTTAGTAAGTAAATTTTTAATATATATTAGAATAAATTTATTTACCTTAAATGGCATCAACTTATTCTATCTATAATATATTAGTCGAAAATTCATTAACTTTCGCAAAAGGTACAACACAAGGTTATGTTGTAGCGGTTAATAGCAATGGTAGTACCTATTTTGCGCCATTACCTTCAACTAGTTTCAATTTTATACAAGGTGGTAACTCATATGGTGCAACAGCAATATTTGGAACTAATGATAATTATAATCTACTTATAAAATCAAATAATACACCAGCAATAATTGTATTTACAACTTCAAATGTAAGTATCGGTGGTACAGCAGCAGATTCGGGAAATAAATTATATGTAAATGGTAATTCTTTATTTAATGGTAATATAACACCAAACACAAATGGGCTATTTAATTTAGGCAGTTCTGCTTTATATTTTAACCAAGGTTATATTAATAATATAAATGCAAATGGCGCAATTATTTCATATACAACAACTCCAGAATTGAGTAATTTATATGTACAATCTGCAAGATCAGGAACAAATACTAGTAATTCAGATTTTGTTATACCAAGTTCAAGTACGACTTGGTATAAAGTAGCTATAGGTGGTAATGGTTCACCAACAATACCAACAGGAGTTAATGCTGCAAATACTATATTCAAACCAATTTGGTGGTCGTTAGCAACACAATCAATTTATGATACAATTGCAAATGTAATGATCAAAAGTGGTTCTGGTATTACAAATATAGGAACAATAACAGGAACAGCAGGTGCAACTATAAGCAATGCTTCAAGTTTATATATTCAAGGTGCACCAAAATTAACTATTGGTGGAACAATAAGCAATCCTTATAGTTTATACGTTGCCGCTGATAATTCTTATTTTGGTGGTGATATAATTACAAGAAATATAACACCAAATGCAAACAATACATATAATTCTGGTAGTATTACATCAGCATGGAATACGGTATATTCTTCTCAATATTATTTAGGAACTAACCAAGCTATTTATACAACAAGCAATCACCTAAATTTTAAAAGTATAACAGGTACAGATATATTATTAAATCCAGGTGGTACAACCACAGCAAGATTTTTTGCAAGTGGTAATACATTGATTCAAAATGGTGCTACCTCAACTGACAATGGATATTTATTACAAGTAGTAGGTACAGCAACTAATGGGCCAATAAACATAAATGGTAAATTAATAATTGATTTAAATGGTGTTTCTACATTTGGAAATCATATTTATAGTGGTGGAGATGTAAGATTAGGAAGCACTTCTGATTTATATTGGGTGAACAAATCAAGAATTTTAGTTAGAAATGATAATGTTATACAAATGGCTAATCAAGCATCAAATGATTTTGATCAATTGCAATTTGGTGGCTCAACAGCTCAATATACTTCACTGGTTAATCAAGCGGGGTTTAAATCATTTGGTAATACTGTTAGCGTTTCTTTTAATGGTAATACAACTTTTGCTACTTTAGCTACAAGTTCAAATCCTAATTTAAAAATAGGTGATATAGTAAGTTTTAGTCCTTCGGCAAATATACCACAATTTAATGGTCAATCAACTAATTCAAATAATTTTTATTATGTATCAGCTATTACAGGTTTAACCGTATCTTTTTCTTTTATACTCGGTTCATCATCAGTAACATTTGGACAAACACTTAGTGCTACAATGTTGAAAGAACCATATTTAGCAACACAGTTAGCGGACAAATCATCACATGTTGGATTGATTGTTAAAAATTTAATAGTATATGATAATAATGCCTCTAATTCATATGTAAAATTAGGTAAAGGTGGTGATGCTACAAATGGTTCTACTGGGTTTTTAGTTATTAACCCAGGATCAAATATAATGACTTTAAATAATAATGCAGGTTCCATAGGTATAAAATTTGAATCAAATACAGGAACTATTGCTGGTGCGGCAGCAAGTAGAATTAGTGGTGTTTCAGGTGGACTTATATTTAGTGGCGATGGTGGTACAACACAACATATATCATTAAATACAACTGGTAATTTATTAATAGGTACTGCAAGTGATCCAGGTTATAAATTGCAAATTGTTGGAACAGCTACAAATGGTCCTCTTAATGTTAATAATAATTTAATAATTGATGCTAATGGAAATGTTGGTATTAATTCTGCTCCAAATTCAATATCTAAACTTTTTGTAAGTGGTTTTATTGAAGCATCTAGTGGGTTTAAAAGCAATTCAGCTACAATTTTAGATGTTAGTGGTAATGTCACTAGAATAAATGCTGCAAGTGGTATGTTAGCATATCAAGTAAGCACTAATGGTGTAATTCGAGAATATATAGATTCTACTGGCAATGTTGGCATAGGAACAACAACACCTATTGCAAAATTAAATGTTTATGGTACAGGTTCGACTGATTTATTTAGAGTAGATTTAGGCACAATATCAACACCTTTTTATATTGGTACAGGTGGTAATATAGGAATTGGAATTACTGGTCCAGTTGCTATATTAGATGTTAGAGGTTCTCAAACTGCAACTAATTCAATAGCCAGAGGTATTTATACTTCAGCTTCATTTTCTGCTGTAGCAAATAATGATATATTAATAGGATTAGATGTAGCACCTACATATAATATAGGAGCCTTTACTGGTGTTAGAAGATATGCGGCTAGATTTACAACACCAACAATAGCCGCTATTGCTGTTTCTTCGAATCAGGCATATATAGGTGAAAGTGCTGATGTTTCTTGGTCAGCTAGAATGACTTTACAAACATTTGAAACATATAATAATAATATGTCATTAAATGCTTCGGGTGCAACGAATCATAGTATTTTATTTAAAACGACAACAAATGCTAGTAGTGTACAAACGATGCAATTATACAATACTGGTAATCTTGTATTACAAAATGGTGGTGTATTTACTGATAATGGTTATAGATTACAAGTAAATGGTTTAACAGGTGCAGCATCGGGTGCAGTGTATATTACTGGTTTATCAAACTCAACATTATTAAGAATAGATAATGATACTACAACATATTTATTAACTGTAAATGGACAAGGATTACTACAATTTGGTGGAACTAATTCAAGTTTTCCAGCATTAAAAAGATCAACAACTACTTTACAAGCAAGATTAGCAGATGATAGTGGTTATGCTTCATTAGATTCATCATTTTATTTAATAAGTGGTAATACTGCTTTAAATACAAGTGGTGCATCATTACAATTAGCTGCTAGTGGTGCTTATACTAATTTAAATATACTAAAAAGGACATTAATTAATTTAAATCCTATATCATCTACAATAGGCTCATTAAATATTGGAGCAGCTGCTTTTGACGGATCAACAACTGGATTTTTTACAGGTAGTAATGCTGGTACTTCGATTGCTATAAATGAAGCAAGTGGGTATATTGGTAATTTTATTGATTTACAAATTGCTGGTACTAGTAAATTTTATATAGATTATACAGGCAGAGTAAGCTCGGCAGGTTCATTTTTATCAATAGGTAATTTACAAGCAGGTTCTGCACAAATAATATATTTTGTAAATAGAACAAAATTGACTTCACCAAGTGATGGTAATTTATTAATTCAAAATTTTGCTCAAACTGATTTTAATTTACTTCAATTTGGTGGAACATCATCAAGTTTTCCTGCATTAAAAAGGACTGGTTCTATTTTATCAGTTAAATTAGCAGATGATAGTGCTTATACAGGTTTAAGTGCAAGTACAATATATTCAAGTTTAGTACAAAGCACAACAGTTAGAGCAAACACATTAGGTATAACTGGTTCAGTTGTTATATCTGGTACAACGAGTGCAAGCACATTAATTAGTATAGAAGGTGTATCAGGACAATTATTTTCTGTTATTGATAGTATGACAGGTTCTATATTTAATGTAAATGATATGTCTGGTGTACCAGTTTTAACTGTTGATTCAAGTTATACAACAACCAATAAAAGTTTATTTAAAACCACAACCCTAAATATACAAGGTTTAACAGGTGGAGGTAATAATCGAAATCTTATTATAGATGATAATGGTTTAGTATCCGCAACAGTTTCAACCGCAGCATCAAATAATTTGGCAATTGCATATGCGATAGCATTAGGATAAAAAAATATATACTTAAAATTAAATATTAAATGAAAATATTATTAACTGATTATACAATATTTGCAAATCGGATAGACATTAACTCTTTTCCGGGAAGCACAGCTTCACCAACATTAAGAATTGAAAATCTTTTATTAATTACAAAGGTAACAACTGGTGTTCACCAAATATTATATAATTTTGCGAGTGATAATAATAACACTTCGGTAAGTGGTAAAAGTATTTTTTCTAATTTTATATCTACTTTATCATTAAGTGACAATTTACAAATATATTATGATTGGACAGATGGTGATTTAATTAGTATTACACAAAATAATAATATAATTTTAATCAAAACTTTACTAACAACTTTAAATGATTTAACCGATTCATTGTATAATGTTTCTGAAAGATTAAGAGTTTTGGATGCTGTGAGAGATTCTAATAATTCATTAAGAATGATTGGCGCTGGTGGATCTATTAGTACCCTATCTCAATTAAATTCAATTATTGGTGAAATAGCTTCAACATCAACAACTGCTGGATATCTTCGTGTAGGTTCAATTAGTTCACAACATAATTCAGCAGCACAAGAAAATATAAATAAAATAACTCCATAAAAATAAATATAAAATATGTCTACAAATAATAATAAAAGAATTTTACATAGAAAAGAATGGCAATTCATGACACCTGCAGTATCTTCATCGTCCGCTGGTGTTATTTTCATAGGTGACGATTCAGCAAGAAATAGATTTACTTTACAAGTGGTATCAACAACAGTTCAATTTTTATACGATCACGAAGAAGATGCTTGGATCCAATTGCCGTCCGCTGCTTTTGCGGGTACATTTGGTGGTGGAACAACAGGTCAATATTTTCCTTGGTCAATAGATATGCGTGCTACATCAGGAACAACAACAACTATTACGGGGTCAGCATCATCTTATAATTTAACAAGATTTATTAAAGGTCAAAAATTAGAATTTACAGCAGGGACAAATGCAGGCTTAACTGCAAATATAGTTGATTTATTCTGTGATGCTGTTAACTGGACTATAACATTAGATACAACACTTCCTAACGCTGTAACTACTGAATGGTTTCGTATATCGTCTGGTAGATTTTTTGTTTTATCCGCTTATTTAACATTGGCTGCTGGTGTTTGGAAATTTTTTGATATAGCAACTATGGCTTGGTCAGGTGTAGCAGGTACAAGTTTACCAACTAACTTATTTACTACTGGATTACCTGCTTCTTGGGGTACAGATGGTGCTATGACAACCGCATATCAATTAGATAATCCATTTATAGTCGGAACAGCAACAAGCGGTTCAGTAAATACACTTGTTGATTCAACCGCTTCTTGGACACCTTCCAATTTTATAAACTACCAAGTTAAAATTATTGGAGCAACAGGAATAGGTCAAGTTAGAAAAATAACTGCTAATACTAGTAATACATTAACTGTGGTGCCAAACTGGGTTACCAATCCAACAGCAGGTTCTTCATATATAATAGAAGCTTCAGAAGAATTATACTTATCAGGGAATAACGCAGCACCATTCTATAAGTATACAATAGCCTCTACATTTTCTGGTGCTACTGAATCATGGACTGCTTTGACTTCCGCTCCAGCAGTATTGCAAGCTGGTTCAACGCTTGATGCGATTGTAGGTGCTACTGAATCAGTTTGGAAAAATCCTACTAACTTCTTTAATGGTAGATATATTTATGCTTTTCGTGGTGCTGGTAATACAACTTTATATAGATATGATATACCAACAAATGCTTGGATTACATATGGTTCAGGTGGTATTGCAAACTATGGTCCATTGTTAGAAACATTTTCAACTGGTACATCTGCTATGGCTAATGGTAGTAGAATATATATTAGAAAAGATGCTACAAACCGTTTCTTTTATTATGATGTAATTGGTAATGATTTGGTGCCATTTAGTACAAATCTATATACTGACGGAACAGGTGTTATTGGACAAAAAATATGGATTAAAAAATATGATGATCAAACTATGTGGTTATATTCAATCCGTAATAGTGATGTTATATTACATAGAATAATGATGTTCTAAAAATTAAATAAAATAAAAAATGCCTGCAACTTTTTCCATATATAATTTATTAGTTGATAGATTCCTATCTTTTACTCCTGGTCCAACAGCAGGATGGGTATTGAGTATTAATTCCGATGGTACTACAAATTGGGTTCCACAGAGTAGTACAACTATTACTAACCCAGGAGCAAATCGTGTTTTAATTTCAGATGGTTCAACAACAGCTTCGGTAGCTCAACCAGCTTTAACTTTTAATGGTACTACATTACAAATTGGCACAAATTCTACTGCGGTTTCTATTAATACTAATATAACCAATTTAAATGGTATTATATTTAATCAAAATCCAACTATTTCAGCTACATCGTCATTTTTATTTTACGATAAAAGTGAAGAATCACTTGCCTATTATATGGATGGACAATTTAGTTCTCCTGTTCATTTGGGTAGAGAAACTGTTTTCAGAGCTTATAATTCAACAGGCGCTACAATTTCAAAAGGTTTAGCTGTTTATGTTAATGGTTATACAGGAAGTATTCCAACGGTTGCATTAGCAAATGCTGCTTCAGATATATCAGCTGTAGTTGATGGTGTCGCAAATGATGATGTTCCGAATAATCAAATAGGTTTATTTATAATGTCAGGTATTATATCTGGTGTAAATACAAATGCAATTGTTGGAACAACAAGTGTAAATAGTTATTTATATTTAAGTGATACAACACCGGGTTATTATACTTATGATTATTTTAATTTAAATTATACTTCAAGAGTAAGTCATGTAGGCCAAATTGCAATTGGTTCAACTTCATCGAATGGTAAAATTTTTGTTACAATAGGAAATGAAAATATCAATTTATCAATAACAGATAGACAAAGAAATATATTAGAAGGTAATGCTCTATCAACAGGTGCTTTTTATGTAGCAAGTCCTGGATTAACTATATCATCTTCTACAACATTTAATGTTCCAGCTGTTAAAGCTTGGATTGTAGACAATTCAGGAATAACTTCTTCTGTAAGACCAACAGCACAATTTGTTCAATATAATGGTACTGTTAGCACAACTACACCATATTTAACTACTGATTCAGAAACATTTGTTTTAATAACAGGTTCTTCATCGTTGTTATTACAGAATACTTTTCCAACTCCACAACAAAGAAGACAAAATATTTATATTGGTAAAGTAATACATCCAAATAAATCTACTTTACAAAATACCAATAATCTTGTTGATTATGAGCAATCACCAATGTCTGCTGTTAGAGATATATGGACACCAATTTCTTTAATTAATCAAGGAGTTATACCATCTGCTAATGCTGTTGGTAGTTTAGCATTCAAAATATCTGCAGGTACTTTATGGGGTAATGGTATTGGTTTTGTAACAAATACTTTAAACCCGAATAGTGTATCAATTTTGGGACAAACGCCAGTAACTTTTCAATATAGAACACAAACAGGTGGTTCATTTTCTAATGTATCAGTTATAGATCCTGCAAATTATGATAATGGTGGTGTTGTAACATCTGTTGGTGGTGGTTCTAATGCAGCAACTAATCAAAGAATTTATTTATTCCCAACTGGTGTTGTTAGAGTTCAATATGGACAAACAGTTTATTCAAATTTAGCAGCAGCGGTATCGGCTCAACAAACAGAACAATTCGTAATTTATTCAAATAATAGAAATAATGGTATATTGATAGGTGTTTTATCTGTTTCAAAATCTGCAACTGATTTAACTGATTCAACACAAGCGGTATTTAATTATGTATCTAAATTTGGTGAGCCATCAGCTGGTAGTGGTGCTTATTCAACTACAACATTACAGCAAGCATATAATAACTCAAGTTCTCCGGAAATAATTACTAGTATTGCTAATAATGGATTAACTATTCGTAGAGGTTCAAGCTCAGATAATGATAATATATTAGAAGGACAAAATGGTTCAGGTATTACTACATTTTATGTAACTGGACTTGGTAATACTTATTTAAATAGATTACAAATAGCCGGATTAACAGGTTCTACCTTATCATTATATATTGATGCACAAGGAAATGTTGGAGCAACAACTGCAGCAACGAATGGTGCACAAGGTGCGCAAGGTCCGATGGGCGGAACTGGTGCTGGTGGTGCGTTAGGTTATTATGGTGCTTTTTATTCAACTCAAAGTCAAACTAATTTAGTTGGAAATACAGCATTAAAAATGCCTTTGGATTTTACTTACGAATCAAATGGTGTTAGTTTATATAGCAATACTGGTATAAGATTTAATTATCCTGGTACATTTAATATACAATTTTCAACTGTATTTACAAAAACCAATTCAAGTAATGGTATAATTGATATATGGTTTTCAGTTAATGGTGATTATTTAACTGCTTCAAATACAGAGTTTAATATAGCCGGTCAATCAGATCAAGTTGTGTCATGGAATTTCCTTAAAACTTTTAATCAAAATGATTATTTTGAAATTTATTGGTCATCACCTTCTACTGATATTGCAATTAAAAGTATTGGCACTCAATCTGGACCAACAAGACCTTCTGTTCCTTCAGTTATTGTTACAGCGCAACAAGTAATGTATACGCAATTTGGTCCAACAGGTTCACAAGGATTTCAAGGAAGACAAGGCTTGACTGGACCGCAAGGCTTCCAAGGTTTTCAAGGTTTAACTGGACCACAAGGGTTTCAAGGTTTTCAAGGTTTAACCGGACCACAAGGGTTTCAAGGTTTAACCGGATCACAAGGTTTTCAAGGTTTAACCGGATCACAAGGTTTTCAAGGCTTCCAAGGCGCAACAGGTCCAGGTTTTAATTCAATTTCTAATCCTGGTGATTTTAGAATTTTAACTGCAACTGGTAGTTCAACAAATAGTGCAATAGCACAACCAAGTTTAACATTTAATCCAAACACTGGTCAATTAGGAGTATCTGGTTCTGTTTATATTTCGTCAACTATAAGTGGTGCAACATTATTAACAGTAGAAGGTTCATCTGGTCAATTATTCTCAATTGTTGATAGTTTAACTGGTTCATTATTTAGTGTAAATGACATATCAGGTATGCCTATTTTAGAAGTATTTTCAGATAATACAACTTTAATCGGTGATTATCAAACACCAGCTTTATATACTACTAAAAAAGTAACATTAGTAACAGGAAGTAATACTATATATGCTATAGCAACCGCATCTTATACTGGTGCTTTTGTTGATTATCATTTATTAGGAACAACAAATAGTAGATCTGGTAGTATAAATGCTGCTTGGCTTGGTAATACAATTAGGTATTATGAATTAGGAGGAATTGATATAGGAAATACAACAGGTGTAGTATTATCATATACTTATTCAGGGGCTTTTGTTTTACTACAAGCAAATAGTTCAACTTCTGGATGGACATTAAAAACAATTATAAGAACAATTTAATATGGCTTTTCATTATTCACCAAGAATAGTAACCAATGGACTGGTTTTATATTTTGATGCTGGTAATACAAAATCTTATTCTGGTAGTGGATTAACTTGGAGTGATGTTAAAAGTAATATAAATGCAACATTAGTTAATGGATCAAGTTTTAATTCTACCAATTTAGGTGTTATTACAACAGATGGAATTAATGATTATATATCAGTAACATTACCTACAATTGGAACAGCGTATTCAATTTCATTTTGGGTAAAATTTATTTCACTACCAGCAGGTGCAGGCAGCGAAATTCAGTTATTTGGATCTCCTAGTGATATTGCTTCTATATCTCTTTATGCTGCTGTGTCTAATACATATAAATTTTTAAGTTGGAATGGTTCTGGAGCTAGGATTGGAACAACAACTCTTGCTATTAATACATGGTATAATTTTGTAATGGTAAATAGTTCAAATACTATTTTTTATTTAAATTCTGCAGTAGATGGAACATTTGCTAATACTGCTACATTAAATTCTGGTGCTGCTACATTTGCATGCATCAATGGTATTGCTAGATTTTTAAATTCAAATATATCAAATATAATGTTTTATAATAGAGCATTGAGTGCTACTGAAATATCACAAAATTACAAAGCATTGAAAGGGAGGTTTGGTTTATGAGTACTTTAAATGGTGGTCCTGGTATAGTTAAAAATGGTTTAATTTTATATTTAGATGCTGGCAATACAAAATCTTATCCTGGCTCTGGTTTAACTTGGAGTGATATAACCAGTAATATATCTGCCACATTAACAAATGGACCAAGTTTTAGTAACACAAATAATGGCAGTATTGGATTTGATGGTATAGATGATTTAGTATGGATTCCATTTTCATTAAATACAAATAGTAATTTTGCAATAGAAGTTATAGCCAAGTGTGGTAATATGGATACAAATTCCGCAACCAGAGAAACAATTTGGAGTTTTAATTCTGGTACTTTTGGATATCAATTATTAGATTTGGAAATATGGGGAGATCAAATGAGATCTTTCAATGGAGATGGTACAAATTATACACCATCTCCCATTTCATTAACTGTTACGAATATTAATTCAAATAATTGGCATAATTATTTGTTATCATCAAATAATGGTAGTTGGAGTTGGTATCTTGATGGAATAAATATAAATAGCTATACACCAACATATACAGGCACATCATCTTTTTTCAAACTAGCATCAAGAGGTTCAAGCAATACTGGTTCAGCACAATCTTGGAATGGAAAAATAAATGTCGTAAAGATATATAACCGTTCTTTAACAGCAGCCGAAGTTTTACAAAATTATAATGCAACAAAATCTAGATTCAATTATTAATTTAATATATACAAATTATGATTTTAACCGAAATCCACCAAATAAATAAAACAAATGTTAACTGGAAAGCCTGTGATACATTATGTTGGCATTCTAAAAATCTTTATAATCAAGCATTATATACATTTAATACCAATTATAAAGAAACCGGTCATTTTATTAGATATAAAGATATGGATAAGTTAATGAAAGAACAACCAGATGAATATAATAATTATTACCTTTTAACCGCATCGGTTAGTCAACAAGTGCTTATGTTATTTGATAAAAATGTTAAATCATTCTTAAGTCTTATTAACCTTTGGAAAAAAGATAAGACGAAATTAACTGGTTGCCCTAAATTTATGAAGTATAAAGATAAAGAAAAAGGTAGAAATGTAGTAGTTATTAGAGGCGACATAAAAGTTTCAAAAGTGCGTGATGGTTATATACATTTTCCAAAGAAGTTAAATCTCCAACCAATTAAAACTTCTATAAAAACACAGGATGAATTATTTCAGGTAAGGATAGTGCCAAAAACAAGCCATTATAATTTAGAAATAATTTATACAAAACCAGAAGAAGTAAATAATTTTAATGGTAAAGCAGCTATTGATTTAGGAATAAATAATTTAGCAACTTTAACAACAGATTCAGGTTTAACTGAAATATACAATGGTAAAGTGTCTAAGAGCATTAATAAATTTTATAACAAAAAATTAGAACATTATAAAAAATTTTTGCCTAACCAAAATAAAGAATTTAAACATTCGTGGTATAAAGATACTGAAGGTAACATGGTCTTAAGACAAGTATATAAAAGTGAAAAAATAAATAAATTAACGACAAAAAGAAATAACCGTATAAACGATAAATTACATAAAATATCTAAAAAAATAGTTGATTCTCTAAAAGATAACAAGATAAAGGAATTAGCTATAGGATATAATAAAGAATGGAAACAAGGAATTAACCTTGGTAAAAAACTAAATCAAACATTTGTATCTATCCCCTATCATAGGTTTATAGAGATGTTAACTTATAAATGTAAGTTAGCAGGAATAAATGTTCTAACACATGAAGAAAGTTACACCTCTAAATGTTCGAGTTTAGATTTAGAACAAATTAAAAAACAAGACACTTATTTAGGGACAAGAATTAAAAGAGGCTTATTTAAAACCAGTAAAGGTTTGAAAATAAATGCAGATGTTAATGGTTCCTTAAATATAGGAAGAAAAGTATTTGGTGATGTATTTATACCAGCCAATATCGGGCAAGTGCTTTGCCCAGTTAAAGTAAATTTAACAGATAAATATATGAAATCTAAAATTTAATAGCATGAGTGGATCAGTAGGCTTAAAACCAGTTAGAGATGGCTTAGTATTAGTATTAGATGCTTCAAATGTAAAATCTATATCACAACCTCCTAAAACAAATTTTTTACTTTGGAGCCAAGATTTTTCAAAAGCAAATTGGAATAAAGGTGGTGCTACCGTTACATCAACACAATCACTTGCTCCTGATGGTACTAATACTGCTTGTATTATAGATGATACTAATGGCTCTTTAACACCAGGTGTTCCTATACAACAATTTACAGCAAGAGCAACAACTCTGAATGTTTCAATTTATACCAAAGATATAAATAGTGGTTCAAGAGTATTTTTAGTTAGAAACATTACAACAGCAACCAATTTTAATGTTTTAACTTTTACTTATAGTTCAACTGGTAACATCGCAACTGGTTGGTTTAGTCAAGATTGCGGAAATGGTTGGTATAGATTATCTTATACTAAACCGTCTGGATTTACCGTTAGTGTTGGTGATACCTTATCATTTTATTATGGTAGAGCAGGCTCAGCAGCGGTTGGTTCAACTGCAAGTTGGCTTGTTTGGGGTGCACAAGCAGAAGTTGGGACATTAACCGATTATATTTTATCTACTTCAACACAAGGTGTAAGAAATACTTTATATGATTTATCAAAATCTGGATTAAATTCAGCTTTATATAATTTTCCTGGTTTATCAAATTCAAATAATTTAACCTTTGACGGCATAAGTCAATATGGTAATTTATTAAACCAATTAACCTTATCTAACGATTTTACAATTTCTATAATTCTAAAAATTAACGTAACCGATGTTACATTAGAAGGTAGAGATACAATTATTTCCGATGCTTCACCAACAGCTTCTATTTATAATTTAGAATTAGCAACTAAATCTTTAGTTATTAATAATATGGGAGCATATATAAAAAATGTTTATCCAGTTCCCGCTTTAACTAGTTCAAATATATATCATTTAGTTGTAACACGCAATCAATCTAATTTAATTAATGTATTTGTAAATAATACACAAGTAGATTCTAATTTAAATCTAAATAAACAACCAGGTAATTTTAACGTAGGAAATTTTTTCCAAGTGCTAAATACTAGATTTTTTAATGGTAGTTTTTATTCAGCTTATATCTATAATCGTATATTATCCGCTAATGAATTATCACAAAATTATAATACTATAAAAAAGAAATATAATTTAATATCAGTTACCGCTTCTGATTTAGCACAAGCAACATTAGATATGTTAAAAGTAAGAGCTTATTCTGAAGCTGCTACCGTGGAAAACGAAGCAGGAACCTTAACTATTTTGCAAAATTTGAATAATTATAATTTATTAGGAAGTGCATCTTTTGTTTTAACACCAACTGCATATAATGAAGGAAGTATATATCCAGCAAAACCATATATTAATAATTACAATTTATTATATTCAACCGAAGATTTTAGTTCTACTGTTTGGGCCGGAAGCGGGTTTTCATATTCACTCAATGGTGCAACCGCACCTGATGGCACAATTACTATGGATAAAATAATAATTGCAACAGGTGTAGATGGATCTTCAACAGGAGCAGGACCGCTTCAAACTATATCAAAATTAGGAATCTCTAAACAATATACATATTCAATATATGCACAGCCTGCTGGGTTTAATGGTATATATCTTTATGTAAATGGGCTTAACACTAATAATAGTGCTAATTATGCAGTTAGAGTAGATAATGGTACAGCAGTATATGGTCCAATAACTACTGGTAGTTTTTCTAATGCATCTGGCGCTATTGAAAATGTAGGCAATGGTATTTATCGTATTAGTTTAACATTTAATACAGATACAGATGTAACATTAAAAGTAAGACAATGGGTATTTAATAATATAATAACCAATGATGTTGGAGATGGTGTTAATGGTATTTATTTATGGGGTGCACAATTGGTTGAAGGTCCTGATAAATTGGCATATCAAAAAGTAGCAGCTACACAACAATTAGTTACATTTACAAGAGGTAGTATATCAACTAGAATAGATCCTAATAGTTATTTAGGCTCAGTACCTTATAATATGTTATCTGGCTCATTATATTTAAATACAAACTGGAATATATTAAACTCACCTGGTGTTACTGTTTCTTATAATGCTGGTGTTGCACCTGATGGAAATTATACCGCAACCAGAATTCAATTTAGTGGTACTAATAAAGGTTATTATCAATATCCAAATTCTGTAGCTATGGCGGTAGATTTACCAACCACAGGAGCCACATTTTCGTTGTCTGTTTATGTTAAAGGCAATTCTGGTGAATCGATTAGTTTAGCAATGGGTGGGTCAAATTCACAAACAGTATTTACTATGAGTGGTTATTGGCAGAGATTAGTATATGGCGCAACTGCTTTTGATAATACTGCTGGTTTATCAATTAATACTTATAATTCAGTAACAAGTAGAGATTTATTAGTATGGGGTGCGCAATTTGTAAAAGGAGGAGATTCTTTACCATATTTAGGAGTTACTAATAGACTAAATGTTCCTTGTATTGATTATACAACAGGAATTGGAACAATTAGAGCATCTGTTGCTGCTGAAAACTATTTTATATACAGTCAAGATTTAACAAATAGTGCTTGGATAAAAACAGGAGTAAGTGTATCAGTATCTCCTGATTTAGATCCTTCTGGAGTATATGGTGCTAATAGATTAATAACTAATCAAAATATGTCTATTATAACTCAAAATCCACCTGGTGGAATAGGAAATAGAGTTCCATTGGTTTCAGCATATATAAAAAGAGTTTCTGGAACAGGAAATGTATGGTTACAAACTGGTCCTATAATTGCAACTGCAAGTTTAACGGCAACTTGGTCAAGATATAGTGTAGATGGTGTTAGAATATCATGTACATATTCTTCGACAACTGGGTTTTATACAATAAATTGTGTGGCACCACATGGTTTAACATCAGGTGACGCTTTTAAATTAAATACTACTACTACCTATAATGGATTTAATGCAACCGTATCAACAGTATTGGATGACTATAGTTTTACATCTAATTACTTAGCAGCAACAATAGCAGCAACATCTGGAAATACTTTTGCAATAAATGGAAAAATAAAAATTGAAAATTCTGGGGATCAAATAGATATTTGGGGTGTACAAATTAGTGGAACAAATTATGTGGGAATAGACACATACACTAGAGTTTCATCCTATGATTATAACAAGGATTATGTGCCAACCAGGACAACATTCTCAACCAGGTCTAACGAAACATTGTCAATAAATCAAATGTATAATAATGGTTTAGTATCCGGAACATTTGGATGCATTTTATTTGATATTGCTATAGCTCATAGCGTTAATGGGTTTTATACTTCAGGAGAACAATTTTATATAAAAAATACATTAGGTCAAAATTTTATTGATTTATTATTAAATCAAAATAACTCAATTAGATTTAGATGGGTGGCAAATGCTAATGCAAGTATGTTTAGTGATTATGCTATGACATTGAGACAATTTAATAAATTTTTAATCCGTTATACTTCTTCGACTGTTGAATTATTTGCTAACGGATCAAAATTTGGTTCAACATATACGATAACAGTTGCTAGAGATACAACATTAGATAGCATTGTGACAGTAAATCCTTATTTATTAATAAAATCTATATCTTATTTTCCTTTTTATTTAAGTGATACACAATGCCAAAATTTAACATTATAATTATGAATTATTTTTTTAGAAAGTATGAATTCGATTCACAACAACAATTTTTAGATTTAAAATCTTTATTGGAAACACTTGATTTCCACACCTTCGTCGAATTAGGTGTTTTAACAGAAAATAAATTTTCTGTTGATGTCTTATGGTATGGCGAACCATCACAAGATTGGACCCAATATGAAATTTGGGATATAGAAGGCAATGGTGCTCATACATTTTTTGGTTGGAGCTTTAACCAATAAATATATATGATATGATAATTATTAGTGGAAATAATGGTAGGACTACTTATGGTCCTTCGTTAGTATCAAATGGTTTAGCATTATTATTAGATGCTGCTGATCCAGTATCATTTAGTGGTTCTGGTTCAACTGTATGGAATGATTTAGTATTAGGAAAAACTGCATCATTACTTAATGGACCCTTATATGATACAGATGCAATGGGTAGTATTTCTATTGATAATGTAAATGATTATATAGTAATTAATACAACTGCTTCAATTGACTATAGTCCTAATTCTAATTTTACAATGGATATTTGGTATAAAACTACTGATAACTATGGTTATATTAGAACATCAAATTTAAATTTTCCAATTTTAACATCTGATATAGGTATATTTGGTAGAGGAACTAATGGAGCAAAAATATATGGTATAGATTTAACAAATCAAGCAGCTCAAAATGCCGCAGTCGCCACAAACTGGGCTGTATATAAATCTTTATTAATCGATACTAATATACTATGTGTTGGTAGATTTGATACTTACAAAACAACAGATTCAAATAATATAATACAATTAACTTCTACTGGTAGTGTAAATACAGAATTTGTTTATGGACTAGGAGCTAATAATATAATATATGATATTGCTACCGAAAGTAGTGGCAAATACTATATTGTTGGTGGATTTACAGCATATAATGGTAGCACTTCTAATTATATAGCAAGATTAAATAGTAATGGCACATATGATTCAACATTTAATATAGGTACAGGCTTCAATAATATAGTTTATTGTGTTGCTGTTGACTCTTCTAATAATGTATATTGTGGTGGAGCATTTACCAATTATAATGGAACTAATAATAATAGAATAATAAAATTAAGATCAGATGGAGCAATAGATTCTAATTTTAATATAGGTACTGGATTTAATGACATAGTATGGGATATAACATTTGATTCAAGTAATAATGTATATTGTGGTGGTCAATTTACTACTTATAACGGTTCTACAACAAATCGTATAGCAAGGTTATCTACAACTGGTTCAAGAGATGCAACTTTTGATGCTTCGGTTGGTTTTAATAATACAGTTTACAATATAACATTAGATTCAAGTGGTAAAATATATAGCGGTGGTGATTTTACTTCTTGGAGAGGCGTTAGTGAAAGTAGAATTATAAGATTAAATACTGATGGCTCAAAAGATGCAACATTCAATACTTCAACTGGATTTAGTAATACTGTTAATACTATTAAAATAGATGGTTCTGGAAATGTTTTTGTTGGTGGCGCATTTCAGTTGTATCAAGGTTTAACTAATTCATGTTTAGTTAAATTAACATCAACAGCATCAAAAGATACAACATTTGATAATACTATCGGAATTGATCAAGGTTCTAATACAACTAGCACTACAACTGTTAATCGTGTTTATGATATAAATTTTGATGGTTCGGGTAATTTAATTATAGTTGGTAAATTTCTTAATTGGAAAGGAGTTTTTAATAATAGAATAATAAGAATAACATCAACTGGTTCAAAAGATGCAACATTTGATAATACTACAGGATTTTTATTTAAAAATACTGGATTTAATCTACGTTTTGGTATTCGTGGAACTAATTTAACATCTGGTCAAACTAATTATATTACACCAGTAATCGGCACTGCTACTTGGTGTAATATATCTGTAGTTCATATGACATATTCTAATTATAATCAATATAGTTTATATTATAATGGTTCTTTTACTTTTTCCGCTACATATTCAAGTAATGTTGATTTTTATACTGGAAACCAATATAATATCTGTAATGGACCTAATATTGTTGGTGGTAATAATGATAGAATAAATGGTAAAGTAGCAAGAGTTATGTTATATGGTAGAGGATTAAGTAGTTCAGAAATTTTACAAAATTTTAATGCTAATAGAACAAGATTTGGATTATAAAAAAATATATAAAAAATGGGTGTAATTTCAGGTAAAAATATAGTAAGCGATAATGTAAAAATATGGTATGATGCCGCTGATCCAAAATGTTATCCAGGTACAGGTAGTAGTGTATTTGATTTGTCACCAAATAATAATACTGGCACATTAATTAATGTTACATATAATACATTAAATGGTGGTTCTTTTTATAACAGTGGAACTGTTAGTAGTCCACAAATTTCGCTTATAGCAGGTAATTCTAATGATGTGGGAAATAATATGTCAATGGAAGCTTGGGTTAAATTTGATTATTTAGATTATACAGGCTCAAGTGGATATCTCTATAGCATTTATAGAAAAGGAAATCCAGATCAATCAACTCCAAATGCCGGTATTTATTTTGCTTATGATAATCGTTTAAATCGTTCTTCATTTACATATATTTGTTTTGGAAATACTGCTGGTGGATTTTCAGGTGGTGGAAATAATTTTTCTGGAACTCAATATAACCAAACATTTAGTACTAGTGTTTGGAATCATATTGCTGTTACTATTAATAATAATTCTGGGTCTCTTTTTATAAATGGGGTTAAAAAAGGTGTTTCTAAAACATTTAGTAATTTACAAGTTAGTACGGCTTCTGGTGCTGCTAATGCAGCATTAGTTGGTGCAGATGGTACGACTAAAAGCTTTTTTAGTGTTGCATCATTTAAATTATATAATCGTGCATTGTCTGATACAGAAATATCTAATAATTATAATGCGGTGGTTTCAAGATTTACTCCGATACAAACATTAATAACACCTACAATTAATACAAATACACTTGTAACAAATAATTTGCAATTTTTATTTGATGCTTCTGATATTAAATCATTTGCTAATACGGCTTCAATTGTTTGGAATGATTTAATAACTGGTGGCATTACCGCATCTTTAGAAAATGGTGTTGGTTGGAGTGCTTCTAATAGTGGAGGTTTAACTTTTGATGGAACTTTTTCAAGAGTTTCAATTCCGAATAATACATTAACACAATTTGCAACTGCATCAACATGGAGTGTATCAATTGCTTTTTCAACAGGCCCAACACAATCTCAGGCATTTCCTAGTATATTTGGTAAAGGTAATTCTGGTGCAGCTGGTAGTGGTATACTTTTATTTTTAACTCGTTCAGGAAGTAAAGATACATTTGTTTTCAAAGCAAGCAATGTTAATGATCTTTTCATACAAAAAAATATTGGTACAAATAATATAGTAACAATTACTTATGATAATACCTTTTTAAGATTATATGTAAATGGAAAATATTATAGAGTATCTAGTGCATATTTACAACCAACGGTTGAAACAACATCTCCAATTTATATTGGGTTTAATGATACTTATTGTAATATGACAGCTTATACTTTTGCTAAATGGAATAGGAATTTAAGTTCATTGGAAGTTTTGCAAAATCATAATGCTATTAGGAATAGATTATTTTTGCCTACTATGCTAAATGAAGTAAATTCTATGTATATAGATAGAGTTACAACGGCTGCTGGAACATTTGAAACGAATAATTATTTAGATACTATATCAGCATTAGATTCTAAAAATCTTTTAGTAGATGCTACTTGGCTTTTAGTTCCACATTCTTATAAATCTGGTATTATTTATTCACAATTTCCAAATTATGGTAGTAATGGAGATTTAACATATACAAGGAGTTCATCCGCAACACGATTAAATGTAAATGGTGTAATAGAAACTATTTCTTCTAGTATACCTACTATTGATTATACATTAGGTGCACCTTGTTTAATGTTAGAACCTCAGAGAAGAAATTTAATTACATATTCAGAACAATTTGATAATGCAGCTTGGAACCTTACAAGGCTGAATGCTTTTGGTAGTGGTAGTATTGCTAATTATTCTGTTGCACCAGATGGTAATTTAACGGCTGATTTAATACAACAGCAAACTGGTATAACTACATATGGTGGAGTTTCAGAGGCATTCACATTAAATTCTGGTGTGAATTATGTTTTGTCAACTTTTGCGAAAAAAGTTGACAATGATTATATTGCTTTAATTGATTTTTTTGGTCCTTCAACAAGACGAACTTGGTTTAACATATCTAATGGTTCTATTGGAACATTAGATTCTGGACACACAGCCTCAATACAAAGTTATAATAATGGTTGGTATAGATGTATTATATCATTTACAGTCTCAGCAACATCTAGTGCTGGTATTAATATAAATCATGCTGATGGAAATGGAACCTTAACAGCGCCTAGTAATTCAAGAACTTTATTATGGGGAGCACAACTAGAAGATAATGGTTCTGGTGGTTCTGTTTATTATCCAACTTCTTATATTCCAACAACTAGTGTGGCAGTTACTCGTGGTGCATCTCTTTTTCAATTAGATAATTTAATAACTAAAGGTATAACCGGAACTTATAGTGGTACATGGTTTATTGATTTTAGAAATAATATAACAACTTCGAGAGATAATGCTGTTGTTGGTACATTAATACGCAATTCTGCTTCTGATAATACTGGAATCTCACTCCGTAAAGGACCAGATAATACTAAAAAGTTTAGCATTGAAAAATGCACAGACGGAGTTAACTTTAATGCTGTTTATTATACAACTGCAACTGCTTCAAAATTAGCAGTTACTTGGAATGGAACTTATTTAAATATATTTGAAAATGGTACAAAAGTAGTTTCAAATAATCCTTTTACCTATTCTACAATGCAACAATTTTATCATACATCACAAGATATAACTAAAAATATAGCACAAATGGCTTTTTTTGATTCTGCATTAACAGATGCAAGTTGTATATCGTTAACAAGTTAAGTTTGGTTTATAACTTTTTAATATATAAAATATGATTGTTGTTAAGCAAAATAATGGCACAACTTTTTATGATCCAAATATATCTACTAATGGACTCATAATGTATTTAGATGCTGCTAACATAAACTCTTATGTTACTTCAGCTACCGCTTGGAATGATTTGTTGCAAAATTATAATACTACATTATATAATACACCTTCCTATAATTCTTTTAATTATGGTAATATATTTTTTGATGGTATTAATGAATATCTTTCATTAAATAATACACTAAATCTTAATACTCAAACTGGATTTACAGTTGATATGGTAAATGATAATTATATTGACTTTTTAGGTAATATAGATGGAAAGTGGCTTATTAATATAAGAAGTTTTTCGATTGATATTGATGTTGATAATTATATCAGTCCAATTGATGGTTTCAAATTAAATACACCACAAATACCGTTTAGAGTATTTGCTTAAAAATATATAAATAGATGATAAATATAAATCAAAAATCAGGTGGTGGAGTAGTTACATATGGTGCATATTTAGTGCAAAATGGATTAATTTATAATTTTGATGCAGCTAATCCTAATTCATATCCTATAACTGGCGGCTTAACTTGGAGTGATTTGTCATTTGGAATTAAAATGAGTTTAGTAAATGGTGCTACATTTACTTCAATTAACAATGGTGTCATTAGTTTTGATGGAATAAATGATTATGCTATATTTGATGGAAGTAACATATCAGATTCTGCAGGCACAATTATGGTATGGTCATATTTAAATGCAGTTGGTTCTAACAAATTTATTTTTAATTCTATTGGTTCGGGAACTAATCGTTATTATATAAGACAAAATAGCAGTGGCTCTTTTGATGGTGTAAGAGGTATATCATCAACATTTTCAGCAACATTTGGTGGTTTAACTACTAGCACATGGTATAATTTTGCATTAACTTGGAATATAAATACTATGTTCACATATATAGATGGTTTAATTGTTGCATCAGCAAGTTATACAGGTGCAGGTACTTCAGCATCAACCGCAACATATTTAGGAAATTCGGCTGCTATCACAGAAGGTATTAATGCTAATATAGCAAATTGTATAATATATAACCGAACTTTAAGTAATGTAGAAGTTTTACAGAATTATAAATCATCTAAAAGTAGATATGGTAAATAAAATAATAAATTAAATGTCAAGTATAAATGGTTCATATATAATTCAAGATGGTTTAGTTACATATCTAGATGCAGCAAATCCTAATTCATATTCAGGCGCAGGTGCAACTTGGAGTGACTTATATTCAACTTTACAAACTACATTAGTTAATGGCATATTATGGGATAATGCAGCTGGTGGAGCTTTTATATTTGATGGTATAAATGATTATATAAATTTATATAATCACATACCTTATCAACAATTTACACATAATTTTACTATACAAGTAATAACAATGGCTACATTTGGTTATTCTGGATTATTATATGATGGTTCATTTCAAACTAATGGTGTTTATTATGAAGTAGGTAATGCAAATAGAAATTTAGTCGTAATAACAAATAATCAAAATATAAGTCCGTCATATTCGTCAATAGGAATAACAAGTGTAACTGCTGGTGTTATTTACGATGTGACCGGAACATTTAATGGTTCAAAATTAAGTATATATCTTAATGGCTCACTAATTAGCTCTATTTTTGGAATGACTCCTTCGGCTCCAACTGGTGTGCCTTCATTTGGTGTTAATTACGCATTAGCTAATCTTTGTTTATATAGAATAGGTTTATATAATACTGCTCTAAATGCATCACAAGTTATGCAAAATTGGATGGCAATAAGAAATAGATTTAGTAATAATAAAAACAATTATTATTTTTATTATTTATCTTTAATTAGTGGAAAAAATGGTTTAATAGAAGCAAGAGACAATTTATTAAATAGGACTAATACATTAATAGCAAATAATTTATTAGATACAGCAACATTTTTAATGGTTCCAGTTGGTTATACAACAAGTGTTATACAAAGTATTATACCGAATTCATTATTATCTTATGGTGGAATAACTTTTTCAAGAGGTTCAGCAGCAACAAGAATTAATTCGTCAAATGTTATAGAAACACTTAATAATAATATACCTCAGTATGATTATGGGGCAACTTTAAGTTTTCCAAGTTTATTATTGGAACCACAAAGAACAAATAATGTTTTATATTCACAAGATTTTAGTAATACTTATTGGACAACTTCTAGATTAAATGGTGGAACTGGTAGTTTGCCAATAATAACTGCTAATTATGCCACTGCTCCTGATGGAACACAAACAGCAGCCAGATTTCAATTTGCTTTAAATGGAGGAACTGCAATTGGTGATTTATCAGTTATAAATAAACTTGGAATAATTACAGCAACTTATGGTGTAATATCTATATGGATGAAATCAAATACTGCTGCAACCTATTCAGTATTATTAAGAGCTGGTGGTGGTACTGCATTATTACCTCAATTAGTAACAACATCATGGAATAGATATAATTTTCCTGCTACAAATTGTGATGGTATATATTGGGGATTAAGAGGAACATTTAATACTTCTAATTCCGCTGATATATTAGCATGGGGCGCACAAGTTGAAACTGCGGCATCTGGTTCGCAAAATTGTGCTTTTGTAACATCATATATTCCAACAACATCAACAACTGTCACCCGTTCTGCTTCAACTATACAAAAATCAGGTATTTATACAAATAATCTTGTATCATCGGTTGGTGGTACATGGCTCATCGATTTAAGTAATAATATATCTACAACGTCTGATAATGGACTTGCTCAACAATTAGGATTAGGAAATAATTTTGTTGGGGCTAGTGCTGATAATATATGGATTGGTGGTGCACAAGCTTCGGGTAGATTAAGAGTATGGACACAAGTTGCTGGTGTTTTAGCAACTACATACACAACTTTAACTTTAAATGCTAAAATTGCTGTAGCTTGGAATGGCGCAACAATAAGTACATTTGTAAATGGTACAAAAGTTAATACTTCAAGTTTTACACCAGTAGCTTTAGATACATTAAGAACATTTAGTGTTGGTAATACTTATTATATAAATCAAATGGCTCTTTGGAATACACCTTTAACTGATTCTCAATGTGTTACATTAACGACTTAAGCAGTTGATAAATTAATATATAATATACTTAATTTTATATTATATAATGGCTAATGAACTAGTAATAAAAAATGGTATGATTGTAATGGGTGGTGTTTACTACTCATACAAAGGAATTACACAATCTTATATACCTACTGACAATGATTATTTTATTGATTGCTTATCAGGATCTTTTTCTGTTGTTTTACCGACAGCAGTATCTCCTACTCCAAATTACAATAGGTCATATGTTTTGAAAAATAGTGGTTCTGGTGTTATTTCAATTATAGGTACCGCTTCACAAACTATCGATAATAGTTTTACTTATTCATTAAGTCAATATGATAGTGTTAGGCTTTTAAGTAACGGTAATAATTGGGTAACACAAAGGTCATCTCAAATAACTGGATCACAAGGTTTCCAAGGAGTTCAAGGCTTACAAGGTTTAACTGGACCACAAGGTTTCCAAGGAGTTCAAGGCTTACAAGGTTTAACTGGCCCACAAGGTTTCCAAGGATTCCAAGGTTTAACTGGTCCACAAGGTTTCCAAGGATTCCAAGGTTTAACTGGTCCACAAGGTTTCCAAGGATTCCAAGGTTTAACTGGTCCACAAGGTTTCCAAGGATTCCAAGGTTTAACTGGTCCACAAGGTTTCCAAGGTTTCCAAGGTTTAACTGGACCACAAGGCTTCCAAGGTGTACAGGGCTTCCAAGGATTCCAGGGTTTAACTGGTCCACAAGGTCCATTACCTTCAACCGCTTCATTTTATGTTCAAGGTGGTAACTCATTTGGTGCAACAGCAATGTTTGGAACAAATGATAATTATAATTTAGTATTAGAAACAAATAGTATACCAGCATTAATAATAGCAACTTCTGGTAATATTAGTATTGGCACATCATCAACTAATACACAAAAAGTATTAATTGTTGGTAGTGGTACCACGTCGACTACAACATCATTTTTAGTGCAGAATAGTGCTAACACACCTCTATTAAATATACTTAATAATGGATTTGTTAGTTTAGGTAGCACTGCTTCTATATCTAAATTATATGTTGCAGGTGGTGAAATTAGAGTTGATGCAGGACAATCTATTACATTAGATAATTCAAATGTAATGTATTTAGTAAGTGCTTCAAATCAACTTCGTTTATATAACGGTGGTTTACCTAGAATAAATATCACAACTGCGGGTAATGTGGGTATAAATAATTTATCACCTTCTTATAGTTTAGACGTTACTGGTTCAGCTTCTATATCTGGTCAATTTTATTTACCACTAATACAAACATCAAGTTCAACTTATAGTGTTACAGTAGACCCTACTACTGGTAGATTATCATATAATGCTGCTTTAACTAACATAATATCTAATCCAGCACCATTCCGTTTATTAATTGCTACTAACTCTGTAAATAATGCTATTGCAGTTAATAACTTAACATTTAACCCTTCAACTAGTCAATTAGGTTTATCTGGCTCAATTTATATTTCTTCAACTGTAAGTGGTTCAACTCTTATTAATATAAATGGTTCATCAGGTCAATTATTCTCTGTTGTAGATGGTTTAACAGGTTCATTATTTACAGTTAATGCTATATCAGGTTTACCTTTATTTACAGTTAATAGTGATTATTCTGTTTATGTTAAAAGTTTATTAACTACAAATACTTTACAGATTTATGGTCTAACTGGTAGCACAAGATATTTATTTATCGATACTAATGGTAATGTAGGCGCAACAGCATTGACTCTGGGATATTATGCGCAAGGTGGTAATTCTTTTGGAGCAACAGCAACATTAGGCACAAATGATAATTATAATTTAGTTTTCAAAACCAATAATACAAATGCTATGATAATAGCTACCTCAGGTATTACGATAAATAGCATCACACAATCAACAGTTGGCACATATTCTTTATTTTATAATAGTAACACTGGATTAGTAACTTATGGCACAACTTTAAATTCTAATCCTTATATATCACAAGGTAAATTAAATGCTTCGACACAATCAATTCCTTCTGGTGTTGATACAACTATTCAATTTACTATTGATTTTGATCCACAGAATTGGTGGAATGGTTCAACTTATCGTTTCACACCAACTGTTGCAGCATATTACACAATTCATTTTGGTGTATGGTTTGAAAATTTAGGAACTTCTAGCCAACAAGTAAATATACAAGCTAGAAAAAGTGGAACAACATTTATGATAATACAACAACCAACAACCGCAGTCGCAGGGCAAACATTAGCAGGGAGTAAAATAATTTATTTAAATGGAACAACCGATTATGTAGATTTTACCGCTTATCAAGGAACTGGAACCACTAAAAATATACAAAGAGGTTCTGTTAATGAAGGCACTTGGTTTTCTGCTGTAGCATTAGTTAGTTAATTTTTAAAAGTTAATTTCCTAAACTCAGACATTAAATTATTTCTCAATGGTTTAAATTCTAAATCTAATTCTTGCCATGTCCAAGTTTTAGATATTAATTTATCCCATATATAATTAGCAGCTGTAAAATCAACTATTTTACCATATTCTATTATTTGTGTAGCAAATATGAAAATTCTTAAACTATGAAATAAAGATTTTATACCTATATAATAATCACCTTGCTCTAATTTCTTTTTACATTTTACCCATGAATTAGAACAAATATGGGAAATAAAATGCCTAAATCCAGGAATGTTAAGTTTCCATTCGAAATCAATATCTTGTTTTAAAATAATAGGTGACATTATACATTCAATTCTACCTATATTTTGTTGTTTTAAACCTTCTAAAAAACGGTCTAAAGTTAATATATGTATATTAAAATTGTCGACAACTATTTCTTTTTCAGGATAAGGAGTTTTTGCTACAACTAATAAATCCCAATCAGAAGTTTCAGTAGCGGTTGAATATATTTGACTACCAAATACATATACATTTTGCACCCTACTTGGGTGCAAACCAGTTGCTATTATAACATTATCAAGATTACAAATCATCGAGAATAGAATTAATACGACTATCACGCATTAGAGCTGTTAAAGCGTTTTCACTATTTTCTCTATTAAAAGAAATTTCCTCATTTGTCATATGATTTCTAATAAAATATGTATAATCATATATTGAAGAACCATTTTTATCCTTTTCTTTTGTTTTTTTAGTTTTGACTCTACTAGTAAATAAACAAACCGGCCATTTTAATCGCATTAATTTATCATTTACGGTTGCTTTTCCAGAAAAAATAATTACTGGTTCATTCATAATTAAATCTAATGACAAATCACCATTTTTAATTAATTTATTTAAATTCGGTTGTGTTCTGGCCCAAACACATTTTACACCAAGTTTAGTAAACATTTGATATAACAAGTTATCATATCCATTAAATAAGTTTACATAACCTTTTCTTATTCCTAAGAAAACTTCTCCAAGTTGGGTATTTTTTGCTTGTGTTGCTAAAGCTATTATTTCATCCCAATTTTTTTCCTCTAAAGCTTGTAGTATTAATTCGTTATAATCCATAATTTTAATCTTCTAAAATACTATTTATTCTATGTTCTCTTAATAATCCTAACAAAAAATTTTGATTATCCGATGATTTAAAAGAAAGCTTTTTATCAACATCATAAGTTATAGTATAATTTGTGATATATTTATTTGTTTTGTTATCCTTACGACTTCTATTAGTAATTTTAAAGTAATTTACTTTCCATTTATCTGTGCTTAATAATCTTGATATAACCGTAGATTTGTTAGTCATTACTAAAACATATTCATTTTTTACCAATTCAGGATTAATTTCACCATCTCTTACTTTAGATTGAAAATCTGGTAAAGTATCACAAATAAATGTTTTAACTCCTATATTTTCAAATTGTTCCATTAATTCATAGTCACATGATCCATGTAATAAATTAATACAACCTTTTTGTAATCCAAAAATGAAATTATCTTTATTTTGTATTTTCTTTATAAGTTTTAATGCTTCATCCCAGTTTTCATTATTTACAGCTTCAATTATTTGTTCTTTCATAGTAATTTATTTTTTATCATATGCTCATGTAATGCTTTATTATAAGCACCAAAAGGACCATTTTCTAAATCTTCCCACTCAACCCATTCAACAACCCCTGTTTCTTTGTTATCGGTTTGATAGATTTCTCCTTTCCATTGTGCTAAATAAACAACAGCAAAAAATTCACCATCAATACGACTAAAAATTGGAATTAATCCAAATACATCTAAACCTGTTTCTTCTTTTGCTTCACGAATAGCGGCTTGTAAAAAAGTCTCACCTTCGTCTACTTTGCCACCAATAAGTCCCTTTTGTGTTGGATCATATTTTCTTGAAACAGATAAAATTTTACCTTGATTAAATAGTAAAACCATAGCACCCTTTTTAGGGTAAGAATACGCAATATCTAAATTAACAAACATATACAAATATAAGAAAAAAAATTGAAATAAACAAATTTATTTTTAAGCTGCTAAAATTTCAATTTTAGGTGTTTTTTTAAGTCTTGTTTTGGTTATTTTTTTGGTTTCTTTTTGTTGTTTAGCTGCTGATTTATTTACAGGTTTTTTAGTATTTTTCTTATCAATAAAAACTTGCATTTGCGATAAACTTTCAGCCTCATATTCAGATTTTAACTGCTTTGCTTTTTCATGTGTTATATCCATATAATAATATACTGCCTCTAAATATCTTTTATTTTGACGGTAATCTGGATTATAATTTGTCACATAAATAACATTAATAAAAGTTTTGCCTTTTTCTAATTTAGTATTATTGAATACTTTTAATTGTAAAAATTTGTGGAAAAAATCTTGAACATCATTTTTATCAAAACCTTTTTCCTCAAAAAAAGTATAAATATCAGTTATATTATATAAACCTTCTTTGGTTGAAGCCCAACCAAATTTTGTTAAAGAATCAGTATTAGATCTATCAAATACAGGTTTTGATGCAAAAAAATCTAAAATATCATTTACGGTAAGTTTCGTTTTCTCTCTTTTCATAGTATTTATATGACAAAGCGAGCAAAAAGTTTAAAATTCCACTTTAATCCTTTTTTTAGATTCCGCTTTCTTTTTATCCGGAATCACTCTTTTCTTGTATCTACCATCATAAAATCCAGCTTCTATGGCTAATTTTCTTTGAGCAGTTTTTTCTATATTTTTAAGTTTATTTTTCATAAAGCAAAGATAAAGAAAAAACTCGTAAATTACGAGTTTTTAATAAAATTTTTATTGTCTATAAAATCTTGTTTTTTTGAATTCTTCCCATTCTAAATCTGCATTTATTGATGTGTCCGTATCTGGATATTTAATTATTAAATGTTTAATAAAATTTATTTTATTATTAAAATCAATTGAATCCATAAATTCATAACCATCTTGTAAATCACTCAGATGTGACATCATAACCATATTTACTTTAAGTTTTAATTCAAAATTTTCAAATTTTTTAACAAACATTATTTCTTTTTTGATTTTTCTTTAGCTGCTGTAATTACATCACCTCTTGTTATTTTATCTTTTGGTGGATATTTTGCTGCTAATTCTTTTTCTTTTTTTGTAGTTGGTGTTTTACCTTCTTTATCTTCTTTATCTTCTTTTTTGTCTGTTTTTTTACCAGCTTTTTTATCTAAAAACGCTTGTAATCCTTTATTTAATTTTTTCTTTTCATCTATTTCCTCAATTTCATCTTCTTCATCCAAAAAAGAATACTCTTCATTATTTTTTACACATTGACATTCATCCCAATCATGACCACAATCAGGGCAAAATTCTAATTCTTCCGACTCTGTAATTTTTTTAGCAGTTTTAGCTAAATTTAATTTTCTCAATAAAGATAATTCCTTTTTACTTAAATCTTCTTTACCTTTTAATTTTTTTAATTCAGCGTTTATTTTAGACATAGGAATATCTTCATCTTCTGGCACATCTAACAATTTATGTAATTCTCCTTTATGTGCAGGATTAAATGCTTTTTGCATCCATTTTTCACTTTTCTTTTCTAAAAGAAATTGTTCAAAATTCATTATTTTATTTTCCATTATTTATATTAATTTTATTTATATATTAAATTCGAAAAATAAAACCTTCATATTTCTATGAAAGTTTTTAAAAATTGTCTATTAAATTATTCTACTCGTATATTTTCTATTTTAGTTTTACAAAATGTATCTAATTCTAATTCATTAAAAATATATTCATATCTATCAAGTTCAATTTTATTATAAAATAGTTCAATTTTATTATCAAATAATTCATGATCTAATTTTTTAATTGAATCCGATTGAATTGATATAGAATCTCTTAATTCTTTAATTTTTGTTTCACAAGTGGTATTTATTTTTGAATTACATCCATAAAAAAATATTAATAAAAAAAATAGTATAAGTGTTTTCATAGTCTTATATATTTTATTTAAAAGGAGTTTTTTATAGACTCAGAAGTAGCTACATTATATCTAACACCAATTTTACCCTTTACTTCCATATCTTTTTATATTGGTAAATTAAATCACGAATAGTTTCAGCATCATATCTTTCAAAACCTTCAGCCAAAGTTGAATCTAACCCAATAGAATTTATTTTAATTTTTGTAAACCCAAGAATAGGTGTGTGTAATTCAACTGAAGATATTATATTATAGGATATAGTTTTTTCTGCTGCGGCAATTAGACCTGGTTTTCTAATAGTCACACCAATATCATCTATAATGATTTGCAATGGAAATAAACCATTTCCATTTGATAATCGGTTAGCTGCAAAAATTTTCATCAAAATACTTTAAAATTAATTCTCTATCTACTTCATTTAAAGAAGCAATAAATTTTGGCATATTTTTATCAAAAGTAGCAAAGAAAATATTTTGATAATATTTCATACCCTTATTTTCACCAAAAATTTCTTGAAATATTTCCGGAGTTATTTCTTCGGAAAACTTAACAAAGTTGTTGATAACTTGACTTGTTTGCATATATTCAAAATTTAAATCGTTTTCTAATGGAGTTATAAACCAAAAAATTAAATAAGGTATTAAACCAACACCCGCTAATAAAGATAAAACCGCTATAAATCTTATAATGGTTGAATCTATATCAAAATGCTTACCTAAGCCACCACAAACACCACCGATACCACAATCGGTTCTACTTCTATATAACATCTATATCTATTTTATTAATTTATTAAATTCTTTTTCGAAGATTACATTTTCCGGTATATCAAATGAATTAAACATTTCAGCTATTTCTAAATTTGTATAACCACTTAAATTTTTTTTATTTGCTTCACCAGAATATGGAACAATAAATTCTATATTCCAAAACTTTTTAGCAAATTCATAAAATTCACCTATTTGTTGAATAATATAATCTCGTGCTATTGACGGATGTTTTCCTTTAGTCAAATCTTTTGTTATTATAGCATAACAACGACCCATTGGACCTTTTGCTTGTCCGTAAATAGCACCATATTTCATAGCAAATTTAGCAGCACCAGCACCATGTCTACCTTCAGTGTTAGAGCCAAATAAAAATGCTTGATTAGGTTTAAGTTTTTTTATCTCACCACTATAAGTTTTTTTCATTATTTAATCATATAATTCCACCCTGATAATTCGGGGTTTTCTGTCAAAGCATTTTCCAATGCTTCTTCTTTTGAAGCGGCATTTATATTTAAAGAAATTGTATCTTCAAATGATAAACCACTATTAAAAATTAATGTAAATTCCATAATTATGAATTAACAGGTTGGTATTCATTATTTAATTCGTTGATCGATTGTTTATTAATTATCCTATTAATAGAATTAATTAATAATTTATCACAAGATACAATAGTAAATTTCGCATGATTTGCTTTAACTTCTTCTCTCAATTCCGAAAGACGATTTCTAAATGCTTCTTCACTATATTTTACATTTTCAAATTCACTAACCGCTTTTCCATATGCTTCTTCTTCTAACATTTTGTTATATTGTATCTTTTTATCATAAACAGAAGATATAGTATCACTTACTACCAATTCAGTTATTTTTGAGTAAAATAGATTTTTTAAAGCATTGCCACTTAATACAGGGTGAGTTAAAAAAGCCGTATAAGATAAAGCACCTTTGCTCATTACTAAATCAGCCGATTTAGCAAGTGTTCCTAATGTATCACCCATATCATCTATACAAACAACATTTCTTCCAGGAATATTTTCTTCACCAGTAATTTCCATCGAAGCAACTTCATTTGGTTTTTTTCTTTTTTTATCAATTACGGCTGAAAGGCAATCAGGGAAATATTTAGCAAAATCTGAATTTCTTTTAATGGCTCCATGATCAGGAGAGCAGTTTGTTACATTTTCAAGTTTTAATGATTTTACATATTCACCAAAAATACGATTACCATTTAAGTGAATAACTGGTATATCAAAAAACCCTTGAATTGCTGGTGAGTGCATTTCAATTGAAATTATACGACTAACACCTACTTTTTGTAATAGATTTGCCATCATTTTAGCTCCAATTGAAGATCTAATATGATCATTTTTATCTTGACGTGCATATGGGAAATATGGATAAATAACAGTAATTTTTTTAGCACCACTTCTATTGGCAGCATCAACGGTTAAAAGTAATTTTACAATATCAGCAGAACTATGCCCATCTGCCATTATGGTTACATGTTCATTTCTTATAGATTTTTGGAAAATAGGACACATTTCACCATCAGCAAATGTATCTATTTTAAGATTTTGATCATCTTCGGTAAATGTTTTTTTATGAAGTGTATAACCAAAATTAGATAGCATCTTCATTAAACTACCTTTAAATGAGTTTTCGTTGTATGTAATACCAGCAAAAACTTTTTTAGATAAATCTGACTTGTTAAGTGAGAAAAATTTCATATATTTTTATGTGTTTATTATGTAAAGATACGAAAAAAGTTTGTTTTCACAAACTTTTTTCATATTTTTTATTCTTCAAAATGATAAATAGTATCAAATGTTCCATCACTATATTGTTTTATTAGAATACTATCTCCATTTTGATCATAATCATAATACTCTTGTTTTAGAGTAACTTCTTCAGTATCCAAAGAATCATCTTTTTGTATTTCAGTCCAAAGTAAATTTACTACTTTATAAGAACAAAAAATAATAAGTATAATAAGTAATTTACCCCAATGTTTTCCTAAAAACTTCCATAGTTTATCTAAAAAACTATCAGCCTTATCAATTTGCTTTTCCGCATCTTCTAAATTCATATATAATTTTTTTTGTATATATATTATTTTGATTCTAAAATAGTTCTTTCTGTTTCCAAATCACGATTAATAGCTCTTTCAGAAGAAAACTTCTCACCATAACGTGAACGTAATTTTTCTATATTTTTTTCCCACACTTCTTCAATATTTAAATTGTAAATGCTTAAATACATCCTAATATCTGAATCAATTGTAGCAACTAAAGTATTCATTACTTCTTGATTTATCGGTTTATTATAATAAAGTTTCTTTTTAATTAAATCTTGTATTTGTAAAATACATTTTAACATACTCATAATTAAATCTTGAGGTGTTTTAACCTCCAAATTTGTCGTAACTTTAATATTTTCGATTTCAGGATATTCTCTGTAAAATACAGACAAATACCATGTGATATCCCCAATTTCTTCCAATACATTTATGTGGTCTATGTTTCCAGAATAATTAACTAATAATTCTTCTATTTCTGTTGCTAAACCGAGAGCTGCATGTAATATTTTTTCTAATTGAGGATCGGAATGAAATTGTGTTGATAATGTTTTTTCAGCAAATTGTTTGTATTCTGTTAAATTCATATAAAATTTGTTTTTTATTTTTATTTTAAAAATAAATAAAGTTTAACATATTTAATTTTAATATATAATAAATGAAGAAACTACCGATTATAAAAAATTACATTTATTGTTTATCACATCCAAAAACGGATGAACTTGTTTATATTGGAAAAACTAAAAATCCAAAGAGTAGATATAAAGATCATTGTAGAAAAGAGAAAAATTATTATAAAACTAATTTATCAAAATGGAAAAATAATTTATTTTTAGAAAATTTGAAACCAGTTTTTACTATTTTAGACGAATTTGATTCTGAAATTGACTATTGGGAAAAGTATTACATTATGTTATTCAAATCTTGGGGAATTAAATTATTAAATATGACTGAAGGTGGTGACGGTCTTCAAAATCCTTCTGAGGAGACGAGGAAAAAAATTGGAGAAAAAAGTAAAGGAAGAAAAATGTCGGAAAAAACAAAGAAAGCTATTTATAATTCCACATATAATTCTGGTAAAAAAATAATTTGTTATGATAAAAATAAAAATTTTGTGGGTAAATATAGTAATGCTCGTAGAGCAAGTGAAGATTTAAATATTTCATTTAAAAATATATCAGACATTTTGAATAATGGAATGTTATTTAATAAAGATTATACTTTTTTCCATGAAAATGAAGAGAATATAGAACAAAAACTTGAATACAGGATACAAAATACAACTAACATTGGTAAAGAATTCTTCAGAATAAATATATTAGGAGAAAAAAAGTTATATAACAATATTGTCACTGCGGGTGAAGAAAATAACACAAACTTTAAAAATATTTGGTCATGCTTAAATAAGCAAAGAAAAACTGCTAATGCTTTTGCTTGGGTTTATACAGACGAGTATAAAGGTGATTATAAAAATTATTTTATCAAAAAAACTAAAAGTATAAAAATACAAGCCAAAAAATTTGATGAAATTTTGAACTTTAATTCTTTATCAGAAGCTTGTGAATATTTTAAAATAAAATTAACAACAATAAAAAAATATATAAACCAAAAAATATCTAAAGAAGGTTATATATTTGAATATGTTTCTGAAATTTAATATATAATCTAAACTTCTTTCTTTTATGAAAATTTACAAATATAATGAATTTAATGAATATGAACCAGTAAATGAGGAATTGCTTGGTGGTTTAATAAATTTTTTCAAAGGACTTTGGAAAAAAATGTCTGATGAAATAACTCGTTTGGAAAATAATCCAAATAAAATTAGAGATTATGTAGTAAATACAATACTTAATTATAAATCTCCTAATTCAATTTTTAAAACAGAATTTGATACTTTTAATAAAAATAAAGTTATTACAGATGATACGGTTAAAAATTTCTTAAATGAAATTTTAAATCCAGAAACAGGTATTATGGGTAAAAAAGGAATTGGAACTCTTTTTGCTGATAAAAAAATGCAAGGTGAAAAAATAAAACCTAAAAGAATTGCAATTGAATTTATACTTAATACTGCCAGAATTGCTGTATCTAAACAAGTTGCTTATAACCCAAAAAATAATAAATTTGAAAGAGATAACACTAGTGGTAAATTTATAGATATGACTTTAATGAAAGATTTAAAAACATTAATGGTTAATAAAGATAAATTAGATAAAGTAAAAATTAATAATTGGTTTATAACTAAATTATTCATACCCATGCAAAATGCTGCTAAAGCTGTTACAGAAGATCAAATTAGAACTGCACAACAAAAAGGTGGAGTTAAAGTAGAAGAAGGTGATACAGCAATGACGTATGATAGATTAAAGGAATATAAAGACGAAGGAACGGCTGTTATTTATCTTTTAAAAGATAAAACCAAAGAACAATATGATAAAACAAAATCACCACAAGAGCAAACTGATGTTGTAGGGGTTAAAACAATTCATGAATTAAAACCAGAAGATGGTGAAGATGCTGTTGTTTTCTTAAATAAAGATGGACAACCAGTAATTAAAAAATCTTATGACGATATAATTGGACCAGCAAAAGAAACTGCAACTACAACAACAGAAACGGAACAAAAATTAAAAGATTCATTAGGTAAGTTAAAACAAAATAAAGATGCTATGGCAACTATATTAAAATTATCTGATGTATTAAATGACCCAGCTAAATCTGCTGATGCAATAAATAAAATAAATACTGCTTTACAATAATAAATGACTATAAGATCGAAAAGAGTTTTGGCTATCTATAATAAAATAACTTCTATTGCACAAAAAGGCAGTATTAATTATTTAACTTATTATAATTACATAGATGATTTATTAAATAATAATGAATATATGTTAATACAGGATGTTTTTTCGAAATATTTTCAAACAGATATTCGTAAATGGAATAGTATTCCTATATTAAAACAAGAAAGTTGGGCTGTTATTTTAAATAAAACTAATAGCACTTATTTAGCTCGTTTAAAAGATTATTACGATAAAAATAATGTATATCAAATAGGTCCAAAAATATACGGAGCAACTAATAGTATTTTATTAGGAAGATTTACTGAAGTTGAAAAAGTAGACTCAGTTTATTATGCTGGTATAACATATTCATATGATCCTTATTATAAGTATTATTCAAATACAGATTTATACCAATTATCTTCTATAACATATTCTTCTGTTATGCCTGGTATTGCGGCTGATATTATTTTACAAATACAATTAGGCACTTCGTCTGAAGTAGTTTTTATAAATGATCCAACTATGTCTTTATTAGATAAATATAAAGCAGGTATTCAAGTTTTATTAAACAATTAAAAAAAGCGGCTTTAAGCCGCTTTTTTTAATTCCAAGAATAATACCCATAATGAAATGCAACTGAAACCTCGTCAGGAATTTCTTTAAGATACGAAAAAGTAGGAGCAACACCTAATAATTCGCTGGCTCGTTTAATTTTTCCTTCATAATAGGCACAATCCATTAAAAAATACTCATCTCTTGTCCAATTTTTTACACCATTTTTGTAGGTTTCGGTGATAGCATCTAATGCTACATAATCAACTAACATATTCATCATTTAAATAATTTTCCAAAATATTTGATAAATCATGTGCTTTATACATTTGTGCTTCTGAATCTGGTCCAATATGTAATAAATAACTTGCTTTGACATCGATACCTATTTCTCTCAAAATTAATTTGTATAAACTTACTTGTATTGAATATTCATTCAAATGATTTTTATAATAATCTGCAAATGGATGTAATAAAGTTTCATATTTACCTTTTGGATGATCATCAGTTAGAAACTGCTTATTTGTTTTATAGTCTAAAATAAAAACACAACCATTATACCAAAATAATGCATCCATCATTCCAGCAATTTTCAATTTTTTAGAAAAAATGCGCTGTTCAAATTTAATTGGTTTTAATTTATATAACCATTTAGAATATGCTACATTAAATTTATTTATTCTATCAATTACATCTGGGTCTGTTGGTAATTCCTGCCAAATCTGATTAAAATAATTTTCAATCCAATTATGTGTATTTGTACCTATTTCATTAGCACGTTCATTTATTTTTTTCCATTCTAATAAAATTTCTTGTTGTGAAACGCCTGCTTCTTCTGCTTTTTTATTAGACCAAAAATCCGAATCAAAATGTTTATGAAATTTTGATATAAATTGTGTTACAGAAATAAAATGTTCTCCATCTAAGGTATATTTATGTTTAATTGGATCAAACTTAAAATTTGGGTCATTAAAAATTAATAACTTTTTCAAAACATCTTCCATCCATTTTATATAGAAGATGTTTTGAAAAGTTTAAGTTTTTATTGTTCTTCTTCTGCAGGTGGTTCTTGATTTGGAACATTTATAAGTTGTTCTATATTTATGTTTCTTAATTCATTTATAATACCTCTATAATATTCAGCAACATCATAATAACGATTATTTCCAGGCACACCGTAAAGTTGTGGTTCGGGTTGTGGTTCGGGTTGTGGTTCCACGGCACGATTAGGCTCATCATCTACATATTCATCCTCATCATCAACCCATTGATCTTGATAATCAATATCAAGATAATCTTCGTCATCTATCGCCACTCTTCTTGTTAGTTTTGGTTTATATTGTTCATCACCAACAATACCTTTTCTTTCAGCACAATATTTCCTTCTTTCTTCTAAAAGTTTTTGATCATTATATTGTTCATATTCACCAACTAATACATAATCTTGTATTAATTCGTCATAACAAGCATGTTGAGGAATTAGATATCTATCTTGAAAATCCGAATAACATATGATTTCACGATTAACATGAATATATTGTCCATTAATAGGATAATGCAATCGACATAAAGAATTATAATGTTCGTATGTTTCTTGATATCCATCATATCCTAATAGTTTACCTTCACTTGCTCTACCATCGGCTGAAATTAAAGTTTTAATAGAATCATTATTTTCTGGTAAAAAATTAGATATAATACCAGTTTTTTCATCTAAAAATTTAAATGTATCAACATATGGGTAATAACGGTATTTAGTTTCTTTTAGTTTTATAGACAATTTTAAAAGCAATTCTTTTCCATTAGTTATAAAACGCAAACAATCAGCCCATTTTTGATTTTTTCTATAAAAATACCCGTTATCATCAGCCCATTCTTTAAAATAATGTAAATTTTGTGCATCATCAACACAATAAATTCTATCCATTATTTTAAGTTCTTCTCCTGTATCAACATTAATTGCTTTATTCCATAAAATAGCTCTACCAAGAATTCGTTTATCGTTATCAAACATAACTAACATTTTACAAATTTCTGGATTGTCTGTATATATAGGGAAATAATTTTCACAATTTCCATATTTCATACATGAATTAGTTAAACTTCCATATTTATCATATGCATACGTTTCTTGATTATAGTATTTTTTAATATCAGTTCCTTCTACTACATCAAAATAAAAATCTTTTTGAGCAGTAGCTGCTTTAAAAGCAGATGTGAAAATATCCAATTCTTTTTCTGTTACATCTTTTAAAACCTTTTTAATAGCTGAAGCTGGCTTTGCTTCAACTCTGCCTTTAAATGTCCAGTAGTCATCTGGATTTTCAATTTTTGCTAATTTTTCCGGATAAGCATAAGAAATTTTAGACGGATCTTTTTTAGAGATAGTCAAATAATCTACTGGTTCATCAACTAAATCTTCTTTTGAAATTTTTGTTTTTAATAATTTTTTTGCAATTTCGGATTTATTTGCAATTCTGTTTAAAACTTCTAATAATTTTGGAGAGATGTGGACATCTTTTGTTTTTCTAACGTAAGCCATATTTTTTTTTAACTTTAATTCTATTTTACAAATATAATACTTAAAAATGACTTTAACAAAACTTTATCATATTTTTTTTTCTTAAATAAAAACCCAATCTTTCAAAAGATTGGGTTTTTTATATTGGTAAAAAAAATTAATTATTTATTTTGGAAATCAGCAAATCTAATGATTTTAGATCTTACTTCTTCATTACCTTCTGCTAAACGTGCCGCATCATCAGATGGTGCATTATGCAAAGTATTAATTGCTGGCGCATTAGCTGGAGTTTCCGCAATATCAGATAAACGATGTCCATTTGGATCATCAGCAACATCATTTTGTCCTGCAATTGATTTAGATTTAGCATCTATAAAAGTTGCCTGTGAAAGAAGATGTTCAGCATCTTTTTGAGTTTTGCGAGTTTCGCCAGCTCCTGCATAATGTTCAACATCTTGGTGTGTATGAGTCACGTCTCTTTCACCATGAGTTTCAGCTGGATTGTCTAATGCATGGATAGATTGTTCAGTAAGTGGATGATTTAAAATGTATTTCATATAATATATTTTTTTGTTTGTTAAATTATATATTAAAATAAAATACCAAAAAATCAACTTTTTTAACTTTTTTTTCTAATTTGTCGAAAAAGTTAAAATCCTTACTTCTTTATTATTATGCAACTTTTTGATACTATAATAAAGATTGCGTCCTTCTGGCGTTAAATCACGAAATGAAGCATTCCAATAACGAATGCTATGTCTATATTCAAATGAATAATTTGACCAACCAATACAAATTGCACTTACTAAATTAATAGACATTTGCCGCTTCAAATCTTCTTCAGATTCAAAATGAGGGAAATATAAAGCATCATATTCTTGTTGTTCTTTATGTGATTCAATAAATCCATCTAATGAATCATCCTGTATTTTAATAGGAGGACGAGCCATTACGTCATCTGATACAAAAACTCCTGGTGAAAATAAATTAACATTTTCTAATTTAGAATCTTTTATCTTTTTCTTAATTGGATCAAATACAACTAAATACACAAGAGTTTTACCCGTATCAATTGATGTTATTTTATGATTACCATTCGGGAAAAAAATATAACCACTATTATCTTCTTGAAACATATTAAATCAAATTATACTTCATTGAAACCGTATTAACACGCTTTCTAACTTCTTCTTTTCCGATGATTGTCATAAAACTAACCATATCTGGTCCTGTAATACCACCTGCAAGAATTGTTCTAACAATAGGCATAAATTTACCCATTTTAATTCCTGTTAAATTACAAGCATCGTTTATAGTTTGCTTAATAGAATCATGATTCCATTCAATTGTTTCAGCCAATTTCAAAAACTGCACAAATGTTTCATTATGTAATTCTGTAATTGTAGATAATTGTTTTTCATCTAATTTAACAGAATCAATAAATAAATCAACCACATGTTGCATTTCATGCTTAAAATGTGAACGTTTTTTAGCCATATCTAAAATTTCTAATTTTTGTGAATCAGAATAATTAGAATTACCAAAATTTACATATTTAAACAATTCTTCATCTGTAGTTTTATGTTGCAAATAATATCCATTGAAAAATTTTAATTTATCAATATCATATCTTGCACCTGCTTTATGCACTGAATGTAAATCAAATAACTTAATACCATCTTCTAATGATAAAATTTCATCACCATCTTTCATACCATGTGGTGTCCAACCCAATAATAAAAGAAAGTTTATTACGGCTGCTGGGTCATAACCTTCATCAACAAACCCTTTTAAATAACCTTCTTCTGAATTACCACCAAATGGGAAAATTGGAAATCCTAATTTAACAGCATTTCTTTTAGATAATTTGCCTTTTAATGGCGGTGGATTTAACACTAATGGTAAATGCGCAAATTCAGGCATTTCCCAACCAAATGCTTTATAAATTAAAACATGTAAAGGAGTAGAAGAAAGCCATTCTTCACCACGAATAGTATGTGTAGTTCCCATATCATGATCATCACAAATGTTAGCTAAATGATAAGTTGGAATTTTATTAGTTTTAACTAAAACTTTATCATCCATTTGATTTGTGTTGAATGTAACTTCACCACGAATTATATCAGTAAAAGTTATATCTTGATTAGCATCAACTTTAAACCTAATTGTATATGGTGTATTTGCTTCTAAAAGTTTATTAACTTCTTCGGAAGATAAAGCCAATGAATTTTTTAATGTCATACGATTTGTATGTCCATATGAAAAATTTTGTTGATTAGCTCTTAAAGCATCTAATTCTTCTTTTGTATCAAAAGCATAATAAGCATAACCATTATCTAAAAGATACTTAACATAATGTGTATAATCTCTTTCAGATTGACGCATTGCGCCAAAAGGTTTATTATCAGTCCAAGGTGCAAAATCAGCTTCTATGCCTAACCAATCAAGAGTTTTTTTAATTAATTCTTCTGAACCTTCGCAAAAACGATCTTGATCTGTATCTTCTATTCGCAAATAAAATGTTCCACCATTTTGTTTAGCAAATAAATAATTAAATAACATAGTTCGAATGTTGCCAACGTGTAAGCCATAAGGACTTGTTGGGCTTGGAGCGACACGAGTCACCACTTTTTTATTTATTTTATTAGTCATTTCCTTTAATTTAAATTTTTAATTAGCACAAAGATAATAAAAAATTTTCAAAAAATACACAAGGGAGATATATTGTTTTTATATATAAAATAAAAACTTAAAATATGACATATTATATTTATGCATTAATTGATCCAACTGATAATAGAATTAGATATATTGGAAAAACCAATAATCTTAAAAATAGACTTAAAAAACATATTGGTGATTGTAAAAAACATGGGTTTTGGACTCCAAAAAATCAATGGATAAAGAGTTTATTAGATAATCATTTAACTCCACAAATACAAACTCTTTTGGAAACTACAAAAGAAGAAGTTAATAATTATGAAATAGAATATATTAAAAAATATAGAGAATTAATCCCTGATTTAACTAATGATACTGATGGTGGAGATGGTTATGATTGGACTGGAAGAAAACATGAAGAAGAATCGGTAAAAAGAATGAAATATAACCATCCATTTAGAAAAATTATACTTCAATTTGATTTTAATAATAATTTTATACAAAAATTTGAATCTTCAAAAGAATTGGATAATCATCCTGTTTTTAACAGGAGATCTGTAGTTCGATGTTGTAAAGATGAAATTCCAACATTTAAAGGATACTATTTTAGATATAGTGATCAATTTTTCACATGTGGTTATGCAAAAAAAATTACAAATATGGAAGAGATACAAAAAATTTTAGATGCCAATCAAGTAGAAAAATTGCCTACGAAAAGGAAGCAAAAAACTATTGATAAACAGGCAAAAATTAAAGAAGAAAAAATTAAAAATAGAAAGCCACAAAAAAATTATATTCACTATGATTTATATGGAAATATATTGGGAAAATATATTGGCATTATACAAGCATCTAAAAAAACTGGATGTCATCCACATTTGATTAATAATTGTTGTAAAAATAAAAGTTATTATACGGTTAATGATACTACTTTTAGATATGAAGGTGATTTATTTGATTATGTGCCATATAATCAATATATACAAAAAACAAGTAGAAAAGTTTCTAAATATACATTAGATGGTATATTTATAGAAGAATTTGATTCAATAAAAAGAGCTTGTATAGAAGCGGGAATAAGCGAAACTGGTGCAAATATATCAAGATGCTGTCATCAAAAGTATAATCAAAAAACAGGAAAACCTTTAATAGTTAAAGGATTCACATATAGATTTTCAGGTGAAGAATTTTAGAAAAAAATTTAATATATAAATAAAAATATAAAATATGAAAATAATTAAAAATTATACAACATTTATAACTGAATCTAACAATACTGAAAAGTATGCAAAAATTAGCGAATTAATTGAAAAACTTGGAGCAAGAAAAGTAGCAATCAAATTAGTCGATAAATATTTAGGATTTATATCAGCCAGTGATTTGCCTGATACCGCTATTTATGCTAATGGTTTAGATACTATAGAAGAATATTTAAATGATGGTATGTATGAAGAAGCTTTTGAGCATGCAAAAGAAACAGCACAAGAAATGTTAGAAGATGAAGGTTTTGGATTATTTGACGAAAGTGTTGTTAACGAAGGTAAAGAACACAAATTTGCTGATAAATTAGAACATATGGCTAATGGGTCTCAATATTTAACACAAGATGAAAAAGATGATTTTGAAGCACCAATTTATACTAAAATTGGTATGTGGGCTATGAGTATTTTCGATAAATTAAAGTTGAAAGATAAAGAAATTACAAAAGAAGATTATGATAAAGCTTTCAGTATGATAGAAGATAAATTAAAAAATAGAAAACCACCAAAAGCAAAGAAAATTGACTCGGATGACACCGATGATGAAGAATAATGAAGTATATTAAATTATTTGAAGAATACGAACATAGATTTTTACAATCGAGGATATCAAATCTAATAAAACCTTATCGAAAATTAGGTTTAACTATTGATTTATATCCTCGTTTTGGTAATTCTATTTATCTATCAATGTTAGAAGTTCCTAATGAATTAAAAGGACAAGGATACGCAAAAAAATTCATGCAAGATATGATTACTTTTGCTGATAATTATAATTTAATTATTAACTTAACTCCAAGCAGTAAATTTGGTTCAGATATATTAAAATTAAAAGATTTTTATTCTAATTTTGGGTTTATAAAAAATAATAATAGATTATATGTAGGAGCTATGATTCGTTATCCAAACGAATCTTCAGAAAGATCGGCAACATCATGATATAATAAATACTATTACTATACATTAATAATATAATTTTCATCTGTTGCAAATCTCCTATCTATTGATTTAGTTAAAGATGTACCATCTACATGACCTGTATTATTTGAATATGATATATCATGACAAAAAGGTTGAGGAGTTATACCATAACTCCTTTCTCTTCTTTGTACATCTTCAACAAACCATCTATCTAATTCCATTGGAAAACCATCTGAATATTTTTCAATAGCTTCTTTCATTATTTCTGTTGAAGGAGAATAAGCATAAAGTCCCCATAAATTTTTTGCCAAAAATAAATTGTTTTTAACAAATCTATCATTAATTATATTATAAGTCCAAAAAACACAATCATCTGATAAAGGAATAAACCCTAAATAAAGTAAATCATAATTATCTGGTATATTACCTATCATCAATTTGTTAAATCCATAATGAGGTATAACATCATCTTCTAAAATTAAAATACGATTAAATCCATTTTCTATGGCATCTTTATAAATTGCCAAATGTGAAAGAGTGCAGGCAACATAGTTTTGGTTTGTAAAAATAGGATTATCTAATTTTTGCCAAATATGATGAAATAAACTACCATCATAAGCATCAAAAAATTCATAATTTAAACCAATTTGATTTAATCTATTACTAACTTTTTTTCGTCTTTCTTTATCCTTTCTTAAAGAAAGGCAGTATATTTTATCAAACATTATTTATTATAATTTCTAGCATATCTAACACCTACTTCAAGCATTGCCACACAATTCATATCTTTAACAGTATCCATATCAGCTTCTCTACCTTCTTCTTGTGTAAATATCCATTTAGCAAATTCATAATTTTGCTCATCAAAATCATCATATGTATTAATGATTTCTTTTAATTTATTATTATCTGTTTCAAATTGTTCAAATTTTTTAAGTGCCATTTTATAAATGTTTTTGGGTATTAATTATTTTTCATTTTACAATTCTCAAAATGCCATTGTTTACTATTACCTGGATCTGTTAATTTTTTACAATATGGACATTCTAATTTTACTAACTTTAGTGCCGCTATTGATTTAGCTTGTTTATCTTTATCTGAAAGAGATTTTCCTTTATTCCAAGATTTATGACCCTTTTGACTTTTTGACATATTTGCTCTAGCTGCATCTGACATTTTTTTACCAAGAAGTTTTTTGGCTCTTTTTTTATTTGATTCTTCTGAATGTTTTTTGCCCCACATAGGATGTTTATCACCGGATAAATATATTCTATGTGGGTAGAAATCTGTAGTTGGTATTCCACCAATTGCTACATTATATGTATTTGTTTCTTTGACAAAATCAGAATTTACTATTTCCCTTTCTTTGTTATACGCTTCCTCTGGATTATCAAAAATAAAAAGTATTTCTTTAATAAAATTAGATGATCCATATTTTTTTATGGCTTGTTTCAATATTTTACCGGAACCGAGATATGAATCATTAAGATTTTTAGTCTTGTGAACTCCAATATAATAATTACCATTAATTAAGTTAATTGTTTTATAAACAGTATAGTATATTTTTTCCATATACTATATATAAAATTATAAACCCTTTATCATTGGATTACTATTTTATATTTGCCCATTTCCAATTTTTTTGCCAATGTTCGTCTGTGCCTATATGATTAGCCCTCACAATTTTAGCGACACAAAATTCAAAATCTTCTTCTTTAAACTCGCTTTGAATTCTACATACAATACCTTCTCTTGCGCCTCCAAAAAATGATGTTTCTGCACTTAATTTTTCGGTTAAACTTTGTAATTCTTTTTCGGAATTAACTATACCTTTAAATAAAACAGGAACAGTTGGTAAATCTAATAAAAAAGCATAATCTTCTACTTCATCCCAAGATGACCAAATACCATTAAATCTTGCGCCAAACATATAAAAATGAGATGTTAAATTATCATATTTTATTGAATGCAAAGCGGACATGCCTTCACCAAATATAAATAAATCATCAGATATACCAGATTTAATAACTGAATGTAATTCTCTTATCTTAGCAGACCATGGCGAATTCGTAAAATCAGCATGTGAGCGAGCATATACGCCTTTATTTGTCATAGCATTGTTTTCTCCGTCCATTTTTTCGGTAATAACAATCGGAACACCAATAAATCTAGATATATCTTGACACATTCTATCTTCGTTAAGAAGTCCTTTAGACCAAGGTAAATGGTAAGTTTTGGGGTATTTAGACATTTTATTAAAATTTTATATCAGCAAAAGTAATTATTTTTTTTGATTTTAACAAATTTTTTTGTAATTTTGCTTATGCGTTATTATTTATTTGGCTCGGAAAATAGCCAAGATTATGATATATTAGTTGAATATGATTCTATACCAAATGATATAGATAAGGCACATGCTTTATGTAAAAACTTTAATATTGAATTACAATTAATATATCCTGATAAAGAAATTAATTCTAATCTTATTACTATAAATAATAACCAAATAATAGATTGTCACAAAGGAACTATTGATGAGTTAAACAATTGTCTTTATTATACATATCATCTACATGAGCAAAAATTTCCTAATCCAATTCTAACTCCTGTTGAAAGAGATTTAAATGAGAAGATTTTAAGAGTTGCTAGATTTATTATTACTTTTTATTCAAGAACCTATTTACGACAAGAAATTAAACCAGCATTAAAAGGAGATTTATATAAAAGATTAGCTGTTTTAAAGAAAATTGATTATACAATTATGACCGATTTTGTTGGTAAAAAAGAAAAGATTGAGGACATCTACAAGGTAAATGCTTTTCAATATGGGCAAGTATTTTCTTTAGTTGATGGTTTTGATTCTGATTCATATACCAAAAATGGAATAATTAAAAATTATCCTGATTTAGCACCATTTTTAAATCGTGAAATTAATTTAGATTTAAATATATTAAATAGGTATTTGAATAGGTTTATTGAATATATTGAATTAGAAATTACTAATTTACGATTGAACGAAACATTAGATAGATAGATAATAGATTATTATAATTTTGGGATGTTAATATAAAAGATATATAAAAGAAAAATTATTATATGAATATATTTAAAATGGTAGAAAATTATTTACAATTATCCGAAGATGATAAGGAATCATTTAAGAATTTAATCATGTCCGATAAATTAGAAATCAAAGATGGTAATATTTTTGTCGAAAATACTATTACAATAGTAAACAATGATGATAGAACTCATTGTATATATGATTATTTGAAAAAATATATATAAATAAAAAATTATTATATGAAACTATTAATTAAAGAAACTTCAATTAAAGGTGATAAAAACGCTCGCATTTTTAGTTTATTATCGGAAGAATTATCAAAATTTATAGATGGTATATCATTTGATATTGCATTACAACAAGGTAATATCGCTATTTGCGAATCAAACGAATTTGATGAATCAAATTTTAAAATGAATCCAGAAGCTTTTAGGAAATATGTAAACGAAACATTGAATTTCCGATATGAAAATTTTACAATTTTATTTATATAAAAAAGGTTGCTTAAGCAACCTTTTTTATATCAAAGAATTTTTTGTTTTCAGGACAACAAGATAAAGGATTGTCGGAAACCGTCATTAAAAGAAGTAATACTATACACGATCCATGTAATAAATGGAATATATCCAAATTTTTATCATTTTTATCCAAGAAATTAATTTTTAATGTTTTTAAACTATTGTTAAATACATTAAATTTATCAAAAATTAAATCTATTATTTTTGTTTTGTCATTTAAATCTATTAATGAGTTAAGTGTACTAATTCTACCAAGTAAACCATTTTTAGCACATTTAAAATCATAAGAAGTAATATGATTTTTATTTAAATCTTTATTTAATTCTTCCAATTTTTCTGAATATTTTTTTCTGTAAAACAGAATTTGATTCATTAAAAGTTCGTCCTTTTCCATTTTAATATATAGTTTATTAAAAATTATTTTTATTATGCAAAGATTAAAAACATATGATCAATATAAATCTCTTAATTCCGAAGAATTAAACATTAAAACTGATGATTTAATGCCGCAGCCAACTAAAAAAGAAGCTGCTCCAGTTTTTAATGCAAAAGAAATGCATGGAATTAGTTTTGTTGGTAATGAAGTTAGATTACCAGAAACTAAAAAAGAAGATTAATTATATTTTTATGTCCGACTGAATTTTGAGAATGAACCAAGCATATTGGTAATTCTTGTTTTTCTTTATTGCAATATTTAATTAACCATTTAGCTGCATGCCAGCCAGTTTTTTCTTGAAATAAAGAATAATCAATTTCAATTTCATCATCTGATTTATTCCAATTTTCATCATTTAATAACATTTCATAATGTTCTGGTGATAAATCATGATCAAATGAAACATATTCTGGTAGTCCATTTTCGGTAATTATTTTAACAAATTCGTCATATGTTTTGGTTATTAACCAATTAAAATTCCTATATTTTGATTTATTTGCAACAGGAGTTTTTGGTAAATTAGCAATTTGTTCAGGTGTAAAATTGTCGTCTAAAAAAAGATTATAACTCATAATGAAGCCATTTTATTAATAGTTTCTAAAGGATTTTGTGATTTAAATACTGCATTTCCAGCTACAACGCAATTAGCGCCATATAACTTTAATTTTTCTATATTATCTAATGATACACCACCATCAATTTGAATTAAAGTATGATGTGATATTTTTCTTAATTTTAATAATTTCTCATAGGTAAAATCAATAAACTTTTGACCTGAAAATCCTGGATTCACACTCATAAGTAATACCATATCAACATCATCAATAATATTCTCTAATGATTGCACTGATGTATGAGGATTTAAAGCCACAGCTGCTTTAATGCCATATGATTTTATTTGTTGAATAACACGATGTAAATGTGTACAAGCTTCATAATGAACCGTAATTGAATCAACTCCAGCTTTTATGAAAGCATCTATCATATTTTCTGGATTATTAATCATTAAATGTGCATCTAAAAATTTATCAGTTGCTTTTCTAACTGCTTCTATTACAGGAATGCCAAATGTTATATTTGGTGCAAATTGTCCATCAATTACATCTAAGTGGACCCATTCAGCTTGTGAATCGTTAATCATTTTTATATCATCTGCTAAATTAAGAAAATTAGCGGATAATAAAGATGGGGCGATAATCATATTAATCTTTGTTTAATTCTTGAATTTCGTATATGGTATAAATGTTTAAATTATTTAAAACATCTATTAAAAGCATTTCAACATCGGTGTTAAATTTAACATATTTCTTTTTTTCGACACTATGGTTTATCAAAGGAAAATCACCTACAAAAAGTGTGAAATCACCATCAATCATACAAAATAATTGTTCATTATGTATTGTTAAAAGTATATCAATTGTTAAAGATGGAAAAATTCTATTTTTATTTTTATCATCTCCATTTTTTTTTGGTTTTAAAATTTTACCACCAAGTAAATGTTTTTTTAATTCTTCTAAACCTTTTGGAGATTTTTCAAACTCAAAAAGAGATTCTAAACCAATTCCAATTTGTAAATATGGAACTTTATTATCTTTTTTTCTTTCAATTATAGTTTCATTTACATCCATTTCTGGATAATTGGTTGCACCATATACCGATTTAAATTCTTCATTTAAAAATCTAGTGTCTATTAAATCTTTAATTTTATTGTTAGATAAATTAACAGCTAATAAATCATTAAAATCGTAATTTTCGAAAAACTTTAAATACTTCATAAAAGTATATATTATTTTCCTTCAATTATTTTAAGATCGAAAATACAGGTGCAATTTGTTCTAATTTTTCCCTTGCATTTAAATCCATAATTTCTGACAAAAAGAAAAATGAATTTGGTATAATATTAACCTCTTTTAACATATCTGTTATTGCTAAAACTGTTCCGCCAGTTGCTAATACATCATCCGCAATTATAGGTGATTTATATTTAGTAATAATATGTTTATGCATTTGTAATTCTGCTGAACCATATTCTAAACCATATTTTTTAGATAATAAAACACCTGGTAATTTACCAGATTTCCTTGCTAAAACTAATGGTATATCCAAACAACGAGCAACAATTGTTCCTAATATAAACCCTCTGGCATCACATCCTATTACACAATCGGGATAAAGTGGACCTAAATCACGCAATATGAGTATTTCAAGATGTGATAAAGCTTCAGTTGATGTATATAATAATGAAAGGTCTTTAAATGTAATTCCTTTTATTGGGAAATCAGGATATTTTTCTGTTAAAGATTCAAATAGTTCTAATTGGTATTGTGATAATTCCATTGTTAATCTTTTAAAATTTCGTCAATTTGATTATTTCGCCATTCATACAAAGGCATAAATCTTGTTTTTTTGACATTTACATAAAATCCTTTATCATTTTCAACCTTATATAAGTTATCTAATATATCTGATTGTTCAACATCATAGATTTTATGTAAGGTAAAAAATTGGTTGCCAGAACCCATATAATTTACTTCATCTATAAAAACTGCTTTCATAAGAAATTTAGCCCTATATAACTGTTATATAGGGCTAAAAGTTATTTTTTAATCCTGAAATTCAAATTTTTCAATTTCTTCAGGTAATAAAGCATATTCTTCTGGTAAGATTTCTGAATTTTTTCTTAAATCAGAAAAATCATATTCAAGAACCAATTCACCGTTTAAGAATACAGTTTGTAAGAAATCTTCAGCTTCATCAAAACCAGGATCATCAGATTGAAGTGTGATGAAATCTTTCCAAGTAGGTCCAGTGCGAACAAGTTTTAAATAACCTTTTTTAGATTTTTTAGCTGCATCAGTTATTGGATTTTTCTGTACACATATACTCTCGTTATCAATAATAACATGTATAACCTTTGTAGCATAACCTTGTTCATCTCTGTCGTGTGTTTGAAGATATTTACCACCAGAACCAAAAACTAAATTCATGATATCTAATTTTTGTCTGATCATAATATCATACATGTTTTTCATCATATTGTAATGAACACCATCACCTTGTAAAACACCTATTTGTGGATGAAAAACTTTAAATCCTTTTCCATTGGTTGTATAGCCAAATTCATCAAAAAGAATTTTAAAAATTCCTTTATTAACTAATTCTCCAGCCTCAACATCAGCTATATTCATATCTAATGCAATTCTATTAATAGTTTCTAAAGTTTTTAAATCATAAGCATGATATCCAGAATGATTATAACCAAATAAAACGGTTGCTGGATCACCAGAATCAGGACGAATTACAATTTTAATTGGAATGCCATTGTTGTTTCTCCAATCAATAAAATGTTCTCTTAATTGAGGAAGTATTCTTTTACATACATTATATATGTTATAAGTATCACTAACTAATGATAAGATAATTACACCTGATAATGGATTGACATTGGCGCAATGTTTTTTAACTTTTTCAATAATAGTTAAATAAGCATCAAGCTCTTTTTCTCTTGCGCCATAAGAACAAACAACACTATGTTCTGTTGCTATTACGCTAAATCCAGCCATTGGTTCATTATAATAGTCGTTTGCTAAAACTAAAGCACCCATTGTATCTGTGCCAACAAACCCAGATGAAAGTGCAGCTGCTCCAAGAATACGTGCTGTTTCTTCTGAACTAACACCACGATAACCAAAATCATGATGCATAAAATTAATTAAGTATAATGGAGCTTCAGAAGATAATTGGTGATATTTAAAGATTAATGTGCGAACAACTCTTGAGTAGGTTGCTACCGTATTAGGAGCCCATACTTTAAGAAGTAAAGTTTCAATTATATTTACAAGTGGCGCACATTTATCAGTAGTTGTATCTGTATTTTTAATTGTCATTAAAACATTCTTAATCGCAACTGGTGTGCCTTCTGGAACTGCTTTAATTTCAAGTGGAAGTTTTCCACCATGATTTTCCCAAATATAATACCACATATCAGAATTGAAACAATCAAAACCAAAATGTGCAATATTTTTTTGTCGTGCCTCTTCAATTTTTTCAGGGGTAATACGAACTCCTGCTAAATACCGTTTAATATAGTATTGAAGTAAAGCAAGTGTTGTATAAGGCATTTCACCACCTCTTGCTTCAAGATAAGCATAAGATTCTTGTAGATTATCTGGTAAAGCCAGATGGTGTGTCATTTTATAACTATCAGTCATGATAATTAAATTATCAACTTTCTGAAAGTTCTTAATTATATTAATAAGTTGTTTAGGATTCATGGCATCTAATTGTGCCTGTGTCCAGTCGCCAAAATGTTCTTGGCATTTGCTGCCTTGATTATAACTTCGCATAGAATTAATTTTACACAAAATTACAAAAAAAATTCAAAAAACAAAAAAGTTTTTTTGTTTTAACAAAGTTATAACACTTTAAGTTGATTATATACTTCATCATAAGGAGATATTTTTTTCAAAATTTCTCTTAATAAATTTATATAATCAGGATGTTCTTCTATGTTATATCCTATTTCAGCTTCTAATTGTTCGGATAAAGTTAATAAAATATCGGTTTTAGTATAAAAAAAAGTAGATTCAAAATATTTTTCTTTATACATTATTGATAATAATACCAATACTCCATTATTTAGTTTTCCTAAATAATCTAATATAGAAACAGAAAATTCCATTTAATCAATTAAAAATTCTATTCGTTTGATGGAATCATCCGTATCTGTAAAAATTACAGCAATTTTTTCTAACTTTTTAATTTCTTGTGCTTCGCCCATAACCTCATTTAAGATTACATCTTTTTTATAAGTTGGTTCTAATGAAGGTCTTTCTCCAAGAAATTTTCTCATATCTTCTTCAATTACTTTATAATTCCAATCATTTTTGAAATTAATTTTGATTAAATAATCACGGATTGCTTGTTCTTTTAATGAATAATACATATATTAAAATAATTTAATTATATATAACTTTTATTCAAACCTCTCACCAGAAGTTTTAATAAAATTACATATTTGGGTTTTAATATATATTATATGATTAAAGATGAAAATATAGAAGTTATATTAACTGTAAGAAATATTGGTCACTATTTGAAATTTAAAAATTTAAATATACCGAAAATAATAAAAAACGGAAAAGAAATTATTGATTATGGTAAAAAAATAACCATTAATGTCAATATGTTAAAAAATGGTTCAGATCAAAAAATTGAAGTTTATTGTGATAATTGTTTGGAAAATGGGTTAAAAAAAATTGTATTAAAAAAATATAATAATTTTTTAAGAGATAGAGAAAAAAATAATGGAAAAGATATATGTATAGATTGTGGCCATAAAAACTCAGCAAATACACAAAGGGGTAGTAAACGATATAATATTAATTATAATTATGATTCCGCTAAACTATCTGGTATTACAAACAGGTTAGGTATAGATTATATTTATAATTTATTTAGTGAAAAAAATATTGAACCGTTATTTAATCCTAGTGAATATTCTTCGAACAAATCAAAATTGAAATTTAAATGTAAAACACACGATTTTATAGGAAAAACAACTATACTAAATTTAACCAAATGTAAATTTCCTTGCAGAATTTGTAAAGCAAAGTCAAATAATGTTAAAATGTCTGAAAAAATTTATAATTATTTTGAAAAAAGAAATTTAATACCACTTTTTGAAAAAAAAGATCCAAATTTTAATGCACACGAAAAATTACCTTTTGTTTGTGATTGTGATAAAAATACGATCCAATTTACAACATTTAATAATTTAAAAATGCTTAAAAACTCTTGCAAATTATGTGCTGAAAGATGTGGTAAAAATAGTCCAACATGGAAAGGAGGTATAACTCCATTAATAAAAAATATGAGAGGAAAATTAGATACTTGGAAAAAAGAAAAATTAGTTGAAAGTGGTTTTAGATGTGAAATTACTGGAATTAATTGTCAACTTGTTGTTCACCATATTGATAATTTTCATATTTTATTTGAAAATATGCTCAAACAATTAAATATTAAAATAAATCCAAAAATATGCGATTATACGGAAAATGAATTAATGTTGATGAAAAATAAATTATATGAATTACATAAATCATGCAAATATGCAGTTATTAATAAAGAATTGCATAAGTTATTTCATAAATTATATGGAAAGAAAAATAATAATGTAGAACAATATTTAGAATTTATAAAAAGATATAAAAATTTTGAATTTGATGAAAATTTACCAAATAAAATAAAATATATCACAATATTTTCTTATCAATAATCCATGTATTATTTTTTGATAATAGTTCAAAATTATTATGAACCATATTACACACATTTAAGAAATTATTAAGTTCATCTTCGGTTAAATCAAACCATTCACCTGAGATATTTTTATATCTTTTGTGAAGATTCGATTCTATTTTAGAAGCCCATTGTGATTCAAATACATTAACTATATTTAATGTAGCTGCATTACCAGTTTTTAATTCTTTCAATCTATCTGTGACAGCTCGTTTTGTTATACCTATTTTATATAAAGTATGATTATTTAGTTCCGAAGATATCAAATAAACTTTCATACCATATTTATTAAGTTTTTACTCCTTTGTTTATATTAAAATAAAAAAAGCAACCATTAATGGTTGCTTTCAAGTATTATTTAAGCCTCTTGCTATTTTTTCAAAATTAGTTTTTATTATCCTATTATAATCATTTTTTAATTTTTTCTTACCTGGATAATGTTCGAAATTAACAATTACATATATCATGTAAGTAATTACACAATTAATTAATTTTAATTTTATTTTTTTAGGTATTCGTTTAGGAAATAAAATTAAGATTAAATCATTTATATCATCTAAAGCAGATTCTTCAAAGTAATAAAAATAATCTCTTTTTTTGGTGTGATGTGTTAGTAAAGAATTAAATCTGGATAATGTAAAATCTTCTGGTTTAATACAAGATTTTACATTAAAAAAAATGCCTAATATATTCATAACTTATATATTATAGAATATAAGCTAAAAATTATAAATTCCAGGAAGCATGTATTTCTTCAGTTGTTTTATGTTTAGTATCACTACTTTTATACATAATAACACTAGTTATAGTTTTATTTTCTCTTTTAGTAGTTTCTATATTGCTAGAAATTTTAAATCCTTTTTCTAATTTAGAATATACCTCTTTAATAAAAGTTTCAGGATTGTCCGAAGAAATTATTTGATGTCCCATATATTATATATTTAAGTTTATTTTAATCTATTTTGTCCTATTTTATAAAATTCTTCATTTATTTCGGAACCAATATAATTTAATCCATTTTGTTTACAAGCAACTGCTGTGGTTCCTATTCCTAAAAATGGATCAAAAATTAATGAATTTTTGGGAAAATAAATATCAATTAATTTTGATACTAAATCGGTTGAATATGACGCCTTTAACTCACATTTAATTCCATCGTTATTTTTTGCTTCAACAAAATTCGTATAATTTTTATAAAATTTTTGTCCTGTTTTTTCGTTTATTTTTGAAATTTCTTTATTTGTTTTAAATGTATGTAATTTATCTTTTTTAACAATTACATAAATTTGTTCCACTAATCGGGAAAGTT